>ENA-OSAE01000349-OSAE01000349.1-marine-sediment-metagenome-genome-assembly--contig:-NODE-349-length-22307-cov-24.846216_pt1 | contig 22307 bp, 24 predicted proteins | sample MGYA00237870_ERZ529317 | MGnify/ENA primary metagenome ERZ529317 (study PRJEB26369, sample SAMN03142812) | marine sediment metagenome | biome: marine; feature: borehole; material: sediment... | reverse complement strand
TTTCGCAAAGGTTGCAGCCCGGGGTGCTCCGGGACGAGACCGGTTATGCCGCAGCTCCGAAGGGGTGAGAAATAAGGAAGGCGAGTGGAGGAGCACCACGGGCGAGACAGATGGTGGCTTTTTCGTAGAAGTGCTCCATGCCGCCTCTGAAGCGGCGGCACCAGGAAGCATGAAAATTAGGAATAAGCCTGTTGTTGCAGTTTGAATCAGGGGTACCAACGAAGGGGTAGGCGCGGGCTTCGTGGGCGGCGGTCAGCGAACGAGTTTAAGAACCGCAGGCGGCGGAGGACCAGCCGCAGCCACCGCAAGTTTGTGGCTGTGGCCCGGAGCCGCCAAGGTTCATGACAACTATACGGTGAGCGTGATGCCGCCAGGGAAGGTCGGCGCCGCAGGGGCATTTTCGTGGTAGTGCTCCATGCCGCCCCGGCGGCACCACGAGGGATGAAAATGCAAGGGTGGAACCAGCATTTTTGTAGAAGGTGGGCCTGCAAGAAAGGGAAAGGGGTTCTGGGCGAAATGGGTGTGGAGATGATTTTCAAGATTGCTGCCATCGGCATCATCGTAGGCATCCTGCATACGGTGGTGGCCAAATCGGGAAAGGAAGAGCTGGGCTACCTGGTGGCCCTAGTTGGTTTGGTTGTGGTTGCTTACATGGTTTTTGATCTTATGAGCGAGTTTTTTGATTCCATCAAGACCATGTTCAATATCTAAAAATGTTCGGTGGATGGCTGGGTGATGGGTAGTGGAAATTATTCAGATTGTCGGCCTGGGACTTGCCGGTGCCGTTCTCTTGGTTTTCGTACGCCAGATCAAACCCGAACATGCCCTCTTTCTGAGCATCGCCCTGGGCGTGATCATTTTTCTTACCTTAATCAACCAGATCCTCTCGGTTTTACGAGTTCTGCAGGATCTGGCCATCAGGGCCAACCTCAATTTACTTTACCTGGAGACGATTTTGAAGATTATTGGGGTTGCCTATATAGCTGAATTCGGGGCTCAAGTGTGCCGGGACGCCAATGAAGGTACGGTGGCGGCCAAGATCGAACTGGCCGGGAAAGTTTTGATCATGGTTTTGGCGGTGCCCATCGTGTTGGCCATCCTGGAGATCATCTTTAAGCTGCTCCCCTGAAGCGAACTGCCTTTATTCAACCGGTCTACTTTGATCGCAAAGAGCCGGAACTCGAGCTGCCGTGGGCCGGAGGGGTTGGTGAAACCTAAATATGAAGGACCGAAAATGGATCCTGGTGTTGGTTTTGGTTTTTCTTGTGCTGGCTGCATCCCGGCAGGTTGAGGCCACGGAACCCAGGCTGGACAGGGACGGGGAGCGACTTGAAAGGATTCTTGAAGAACAAGTCGACGTGGTGGATACCAGTGAGCTTGAGGCCATCCTGGAAGACCTCAACCGGCGCATGGAAGGGTACCTTCCCCAGGTCACCCTGGGCGGGATCCTGGACATGCTGCGGGGAGGGGAATCTGCCTTCAAGCCCCGGGAACTGGTGGAAGGGCTCCTGCGCTATTTTTTCAGGGAGGTGGTAGCCAGTTCAAAGCTCCTTGGGGAACTGGTGATCCTGGCCATTGTGGCCGCTTTTCTGCAGAACCTGCAGGCAGCCTTTGAGAATGAAACCCTGGGTCGACTTGCCTCTACGGTGGTCTACCTGGTCCTGATTGCCTTGGCCATGTCCGGCTTCATCTTGGCCATGAGGTCGGCGCGCGAAGTGGTAGGAGGACTTGTTACCTTCATGCTGGCCCTGATTCCACTCCTCATCACCCTTCTGGTGGGCAACGGGGCCCTGTTATCGGCGGGTCTTTTCCATCCGCTGATGATCTTTATTACCCATGCGACAGGAATCATCGTCATGGACCTGGTTTTCCCGTTGATTTTCTTCTCGGCGGTTCTTGAAGTTGTCAGCCGGCTTTCAGAGAGCTTTTCTGTTTCGCGGCTGGCGGTCCTCGTCCGTCAGGGCGGGGTGGCTGTTCTAGGTCTCTTCTTGAGCATCTTTCTCGGGGTGATGGCAGTTCAGGGTGCAGCTGCTTCAGTGGCCGATGGGGTCACGGTCCGGACGGCGAAATTCCTTTCAGCTGCCTTTGTGCCTGTTGTCGGCAAGATGTTTTCTGACGCGGTGGAAGTGGTGATTGGCTCTTCCCTGCTCCTGAAAAATGTGATTGGGGTAGCCGGAGTAGCGGTGATTTTCCTTATTGCTGCCTTTCCCCTGCTGAAGATCCTGTCGGTGGTCTTCATTTACCGCTTGGGGGCGGCCCTGATCCAGCCCCTTGGCGCCGGAAAACTGGTGGACTGCCTCTCCGGTCTTGCCGATGCCTTGGTGATGCTGCTGGTGGCCACCCTGGCGGTGGTGGTGATGTTTTTCCTGGCGGTCACAATGGTCGTTGGGGCAGGGAACGCGGCGGTGATGCTCCGTTAGGCCGCCGCCCGAAGCATGCACCGGCCGTTGATGGAGGTGCCGTAAGTGATCGATGCCATCCGCGCCTGGGTACGGGATATTGCCGTCTTGTTGGTGGTGATGGCTTTCCTGGAGATCCTGGTACCGCGCAGCGGGATGAAGAGATTTATCAGGGTAGTTACCGGGCTGGTGGTCTTGCTCACGATCCTCAATCCCCTCCTGACCCTGGTCAAGGGAGGGGTGCGGTGGGACCGGGCGGACTGGGAACTCCGGTTGGACGGCCCCTCCCTAAGGGAGGCCTTCGCGCGTGGAGAAAAACTCCGCCGGGAATCAGAACGGCTGACCTTCGAAACATGGCGGCGGGCCGTTGAGGAGAGGGCCGCTGACCTGGTGCGGGCCCGGCTTGACGGTGAGCCCCTTCAGGTGGAGACAGTCAGGGTGAGCCTTAACGCCGACCCTGAAGACCCGGGGTACGGGCAGGTAGAAAAGATCGTTGTGTGGCTCCGGGTGGCACAAGGGACAAAGACGGCGGTGAAGGAGGGTGGTACCACCGGTATCACCCAGATTCGAGTCGAGGTAGAAACGGGTGGGAAAGGGGTTACACCGGGGGCCGAAGCCGCGTTCGACAGGCACTTGAAAGGTGTCATGGACGAGGTCCGGGAAACCCTCTTTCACCAGTTCAACCTCCGGGAGGATGAAGTTGAGGTGCACCTTCGCGGTGGGTAGTACTTGACAGGTGTCGCCCTGGCCGCTGGTTTGGAGCAGGGTTTCAGGAGAACTGATGACCGTAAGGGTAGGGGGTGAAAGTGATGAACCTTTCGGACGAAAAGGGGCGTGCTGCTGCCCGCAGCGTGGACCCTGGCGCCGGGTGGTCTTTCCTAAGCCTGAAGGTGCCGCAGCTTAGGAACACCAGGTATCTTTTGATCCTGGGTTTTTTGGGGATCCTTCTCGTGGTTTTGGGGAATCTCGTGGGGCAGGAAAAGCCCGTCCGCCTCCCATCCCAGGATGCACAACCCCAGGCGGGCTGGGAAGGAGCTGTTTCTGCTTCTCCCCTCTCGTCTTTAGAGGAGGCAATGGAGAAACGTCTGGGCGAGATCCTCTCCAGGGTGGAAGGAGCCGGGCAGGTGCGGGTGAAGGTTTTCCTGGCGGGAACAGGTGAGACGGTATATGCTACCAACGAGATGGTACGGACGGTGAAAACCACCGAGGCCGACGCGGAAGGGGGGACCCGGGAAGTGGTTGAGGAAGAGCAGAGTCAGGAGGTGGTTTACGAAAGGCTCGACGGGGGCCGGGAAAAACCTGCTACCGTGCAGACCAGGGGCGCCGAAATACGCGGGGTACTGGTAGTGGCTGAAGGAGCTGCCGACTCCCGGGTCAAGGCAAGACTGACCTCTGCCGTGCAGTCCCTGTTAGACCTGCCGGCCTACCGGATCGCGGTACTTCCAGGAAGGGTTGGTGACTGAGTTGATCCTACGCGGGACAATGATCCTCAAGTTCGTGGTTTTTCTGGCTGTTGTGGCGGTGCTGGTTATGTATGTCACTGGTAAGCGGGACGACTTTACCGAAAGAATAACCACCGGCGACGAGAGCGAGGAAGTAACCAGGGGGGAGGAAAGTGTGCCCGCCGTGGCGGTGGAGGAATTCGAAGCCTTCGGCTCAGCTGCTGATTCCGGGACCGGTGATCTTTTCCCCGAGTACCGGATTGCCCGGGACCGTGCCCGGGACCGCCAGATTAACCTGCTGCGGGAGATGACCGAGAATCCCAACGCGAGTGAGGAAACCAGGAGCAACGCAGGGAGGCAGCTTCTGTTCCTGACCCGGCAGATGGGGCAGGAGGTGGCTGCCGAAAACCTTATCCAGGCCAAGGGGTTCGAGGACGTGGTGGTTTTCTTGGCGGAGAACTCGGCGGTGGTGGTGGTCAAGGCGAAGGAGATATCACGGACAGAGGCAGCCCAAATCGGGGACATCATAAGCAGGATCACTGGATTGAGCCTGGAAGCAATCAACATTATTGCCCACCCTTAGGGGATCAGGGCCAGACCGCAGGGGATTCATTGTAATTGGAACCTGTATCTGCTAAAATAAATGCACAAGAGGAAACCTGTACCAGAGCCTGGAGGTGATCGAAAGTGGTAGAAGAGCAAGAGAAAAGGGCGATGGTAAGGGCATACGATTCCAGCAAAGTAGGTAGTATTAAGATTGCCGATGAGGTTGTGGGGATCATTGCCGGGATTGCCGCCACAGAGGTTGAGGGTGTAGCCGGCATGAGTGGTGGGATCGTCGGCGGGATTGCCGAGAGGCTTGGCCGGAAGAACCTTTCCAAGGGCGTCAAGGTTGAGGTTGGGGAGAAAGAGACGGCCGTTGACCTTTACGTTGTTATTGACTACGGGGCTCGGATTCCGGAGGTAGCACAGGAGGTCCAGGAGAGGGTTAAGAAGGCCGTTGAGAGTATGACCGGTTTAAAGGTGGTGGAAGTTAACATTCATGTCCAGGGCGTGACCTTTGCCGGAGAACCGGTCGAGGAAAAGGACGTGAAGCTCAAGTGACCCCGGGTGCCCACACCGGGCCGAGAGAGGTGCTTTGATGTGCATGTGCTCGAGCGCGTGCTCCTAACCCTGTACGGAGTGATGGTCGGGTTTTATTCAGCCGTCTTCTTGCTGCGTACCGCTGGGTGGGCGGATCCCCATCAATGGATGACGAGTGTTTTGGCCCGTGACCTGGGGCTCCAGGCGCTGGTGTGGGGTGTGGTTTTCGTGATCAGCCTCTGGGTGGTCTGGCGCTCTTTGCTGCGGCGCAAACACCGGGTGCGGACTGTGGTCCGGGAAACAGGTCTCGGCCAGGTTCGGATCGCCATATCGGCCCTGGAAAACTTGGCCCAAAAAACGGTGGCTGAGATGGACGGTATCACACGGGTCAGGGCCAGGGTAAAGGCTTCGGAGAAAGGTATTGCCGTTGCCCTCATGGCTGTTGTCACACCTGAAGTGAGTATTCCCGAGGTATCTGAAGAGGTCCAGGAAAAGGTCGAAGAACGCATGAAAAATGTCGTGGGTATTGGTGTCGATAGCTTTAAATTCTTTGTGGAAGATATCACTTCTGAAGCCAGGAAACGGAACGCCAGGCTCAGGGTGGAGTAGCCACTGTGGAGCGGAGGGGTGGGCCCCTTGTGGGAGAAGCTTCTGTCAGAACTCTGGGGCAAGCACCGGGGAAAACTCGTTGGAGCCCTGGTTGGACTGGGGTTAAGCCTTTTGATTCTCAAGTACGGCCTGTTCGGTGCGGTCTTCATCTTGGTTTGTGTTCTGGTTGGGTATTTCGTTGGCAAGCGGGTCGATGAGGGGGAGGATTTCTGGGGAGTTGTTGACCGGTATTTGCCTTCTGGCCGGCGCAGAAACCATGAATAGGGTAGCCTGGACCCCGGGGCCGGCCGGGCAGGGTCAGGTACATTCGAGGGCAGTTCAAGTGTCCGGTTCAGAGATGGTGCCGGATGGATTTTAGGGAGGTGCAGCACAGGCTTGAGCAGGCGGCGGGCCAGGGAACTAGCTTTCCGGATCCTGTTTCAGATGGATGTAGGAGGTACCGATCCTGAACTGGCCTTCGACAGGTCTTTGGCCGAGGCCCCCCTTCCAGTAGAGGAAGTGGAATTTGCCCGCGACCTGGTTCAGGGGGTTTGGGAAAAGCGACGGTCTCTTGACGCGATAATCCAAGAAAGTGCCGTTGATTGGAGCCTGGAGCGCATGGCCCGGGTTGACATCAATTTGCTGCGGTTGGCCCTTTATGAGATGTATTACCGGGATGATATCCCGGTGGGTGTCTCCATTAACGAAGTGGTGGAATTGGCCAAGAGGTACAGTACCAGCGAGTCCGGTAAATTCATCAACGGGATCCTGGGGAATCTAGCCCGGAGGAAAACAGGTTCCCGGCCGGATTCCGAACGGGAGGGGAAAGAACCAGACCCTGTCACTGGGTAGCCGGGCTGTCGGCAAAGTGGTGCATACGGCCTGGATAACGGGTAAGCATGGCCCGGGTAACACCGGGTTTGATCTTTTGGGTCCGGCTTTTAGTTTTTTCGGTTCGAGGTTTCGGCAACCCTGTGTGCTGCCTTGCTGGACCCGCAGCTCTCACAAGTGGGCGAGCAGCCGGGATTTTTGTACTTGTGTGAATATGCACAATCAACAGAGGATATCGGTGCTGACCGTAGAATATTTGAGCGGAAGAGTGAGTGTTGGAAAGTTCGGGGGGAGAAGTTAAAAGGGAGACGTGAATAAGAAGTTAAGGCTTGCAGCGATCTGAACTTCGTTGTAACCGGTACAGTTCGGGGTGGGGCCAATATCCATAAGTGGAGGAATCAAGGTGTACGAAATCATCGAAAAGCGGACTCTAAACCCGACCATCAAACTCTTTGTGGTTAAGGCGCCTCTAGTTGCCCGCAGGGCTGAGCCGGGGCAGTTTGTCATGGTCAGAATCCATGAGAAAGGTGAACGCATTCCTTTGACCATTGCCGACTATAACCCCGGGGCAGGAACAGTGACCATCGTGGTTCAGGAGGTGGGTAAGACTACTGCCCTCCTGGGGGCCATGGAGCCTGGGGACAGCCTGCCTGATTTCCTTGGGCCTTTAGGGGTACCGGCTGAACTGCCCACTGGTGGGCGGGTCATGTGTGTGGGTGGGGGTGTTGGGGTTGCTCCTGTGTACCCCAAGGCCAAGGCCATGTTTGAAAGAGGGGTGGAGGTGATCTCAGTCATTGGGGCCCGGACGGCAGAACTTCTGATCCTGGAGGAGGAGATGAGGGCAGTCAGCCGGAAGCTTTATGTGACCACAGACGATGGAAGCAAAGGCCATCATGGATTTGTTACAGACATCGTGGACAGGCTTCTCAGGGAGGAGGGTTCTTACGACGAAGTTATCGCCGTTGGGCCACTGGTTATGATGCAGGCGGTGGCCCGGGTTACCAAGCCCCATGGGGTTAAGACGTGGGTCAGCTTGAATCCCATCATGGTGGATGGAACCGGGATGTGTGGTGCTTGCCGGGTTACGGTCGGAGGTAAAACCAGGTTCTGCTGTGTGGATGGGCCGATGTTTGACGGGCATGAGGTGGACTTTGAGGAAGCCATTCGACGGGCCCGGATGTACCAGGAGGAAGAAACCCTGGCCCGGGAGCAGTGCCGGTGTGGAGGTGAGGGGTATGGCGGTTAGAAAAACCAGGGTTCCGATGCCCGAGCAGGGGTCAGCGGAGAGGATAGGCAATTTTAATGAAGTTCCCCTGGGTTATACCGCAGAGATGGCGCAGGAGGAAGCCGGGCGCTGCCTCCAGTGCAAAAACCCCCCGTGTATTGAAGGCTGTCCGGTCGCGGTTCAGATTCCGCAGTTCATCGCTGCCATCAAGGAGGGTGATTTCCGGAGGGCGATCCGGACCATCAAGGAAACCAACAACCTTCCTGCCGTTTGCGGCCGGGTTTGTCCCCAGGAAGAGCAGTGTGAGGTCAGGTGTGTTTTGCGCAAAAAGGGTGAGCCGATAGCTATCGGGCGGCTTGAGAGGTTTGCGGCTGACTGGGAGGCAGCTGAAGGCCTGGCCGAAATTGAGAAGACGGGGCCCGATAAGGCCCGGAAAGTAGCTGTGATCGGGTCGGGGCCGGCTGGGTTGACGGTGGCAGGTGACCTGGCGAAAAAGGGTTACCGGGTAACGGTCTTTGAAGCCCTTCATGCCGCCGGAGGAGTCCTGGTTTACGGGATCCCCGAGTTTCGCCTACCGAAAGCCATCGTAGAGAGGGAAGTAGACTACGTCCGCAAGCTCGGGGCAGAGGTGCTGACCAATGTCGTTGTCGGGTACACCCTGACCATTGATGACCTGAAAGAGCAGGGGTACGACGCTATTTTTCTTGGGACTGGGGCTGGGTTACCCAGGTTCATGGGCATCCCCGGGGAAAACCTCAATGGTGTTTACTCGGCCAACGAGTTCTTGACCAGGACCAACCTGATGAAGTCCTACCTGTTTCCTGAATATGACACCCCCATCAAGTGCGGTCGGCGTGTCGCGGTTGTCGGAGGCGGTAATGTAGCAATGGACGCCGTACGATGCGCCCTGCGCCTGGGTGCCGAGGAGGCCTATATCGTCTACCGGCGCTCTGATGAAGAAATGCCTGCCCGCCGGGAAGAGATTGAGCACGCCAAGGAGGAAGGGGTTCGCTTCCGCCTGCTCACTAATCCCAAGCGGATTCTAGGGGATGAAAAGGGGTGGGTTTCTGGAATGGAATGCCTCCAGATGGAACTCGGCGAACCGGATGCTTCCGGCCGCCGGCGGCCGGTTCCCATCGAGGGTTCGGAGTTTGTCCTGGAAGTGGACACGGTGGTGATGGCCCTCGGAACCCGTCCGAACCCGGTCCTGCCCAGGCAGATTCAAGGCCTTGAACTCCGCTCGTGGGGCGGGATCATTGCCGACGAGGAAACCGGCCGGACCTCGGCACCCGGGATTTGGGCCGGTGGTGATAGTGTTACTGGTTCGGCGACAGTGATCCTTGCCATGGGTGCGGGGAAAAAGGCGGCTGCGGACATGGACCGGTACCTTCGAGGGAAATGAGTAAGGCGTGTTACATCAACAGCCCTGCTTCTGAGCCCAGCAGTGTTTTGCATTTTCATGGCAGTCACGAGTGACCAGAGGGGAAGGCCCGGTGGCCGGTGGACCGGCTGAACCTAAGACACAGGAGACGTCAGCTTGAGGGGCAATGATGGCAAGATGGTAATCACATAAGATAGGGAGTGAAGGGCGTGCCGGCGAAAATTATAGACGGGAAAGCGATCGCCAGTGAAATCAGGGAGGATATTAAGAGGGAGGTTGATGCGGTCAAGAAAGAAAAAGGGATCATCCCGGGCCTGGCGGTGGTTTTGGTTGGGGAAGACCCTGCTTCCCAGACTTATGTGCGCAACAAGGAGAAGGCTTGCCAGAAGGTAGGGATGTATTCAGAGGTCTACCGGCTGCCGGCCGAAACGACACAGGAAAAGGTCCTGGCGGTGGTGGATGAACTGAACCAAAATCCCAAGATCCACGGCATCCTGGTTCAGCTGCCTCTCCCGGACCACATTGACGAAAAAGCAGTAATTAATGCCATCAACCCAGATAAGGATGTGGACGGGTTCCACCCGGTAAACGTCGGGAAGCTCTACATTGGAGATCCTGGTTTCGTACCCTGTACCCCCAACGGGGTTATCGAATTGCTCGAGCGCTCCGGTGTCGCGATCAAGGGCAAGGAAGCGGTGGTGGTCGGGCGCAGTAACATCGTGGGCAAACCAGTGGCACAGCTTCTCCTCGCCCGGCACGCAACGGTAACCATCTGCCACTCCAGAACCAGTGACCTTGCCAGCCACACGAGGCGTGCCGAGATCTTGGTGGTTGCCACAGGCCGGGCGAAGATGATTACCGGTGACATGGTGAAGGAGGGTGCAGTGGTGATCGACGTTGGAGTTAACCGGGTAGACGGCAAGCTGGTAGGTGATGTTGACTTTGACGCCGCTTCGCAACGTGCCTCAGCCATCACTCCGGTACCTGGAGGGGTAGGCCCGATGACCATTACCATGCTCCTGAAAAACACCCTCCAGGCGGCCCAATGAACGGGGCCGCCGTTCTTTCCGTCGGCCAGGTTACCCGTCACCTGAAGGATTTGCTCCGGTCTGACGCCCTCCTCAGGGACTTGAGGGTTCGGGGGGAGATTTCTAATTTCAAGCACCATTCTTCCGGTCACATGTACTTTACCCTGAAGGACGACCGTGCCTGCCTTCGCTGTGTTATGTTTCAGGATTGGAACCGGACCCTGAGTTTTCGTCCGCGCAGCGGACTGGCGGTGGTTGCCCGCGGTTACATTGGGGTTTTCGAGCGGGCCGGGCAGTACCAGCTCTACGTAGAAGACCTGGTCCCAGACGGTATCGGGGCCCTGCACGCTGAATTTGAACGGCTGAAGCGTAAACTGGCCGCGGAAGGCTTTTTTGACCAGGCCCGGAAGAGGCGGCTTCCCCTGCTCCCCAGGCGGGTAGGGGTAGTGACCTCTCCGACCGGGGCGGCGGTCAGGGACATCATCACCATTTTGTGCCGCCGGTTTCCCAATGTTTCCATCCTCCTGGCACCGGTACAGGTTCAGGGGCCGAGGGCACCTGATGAAATCGCCAGGGCCATAGCCCGGCTGGACAGGCTCGAGGGAAAAGATGCCGTGGACGTGATCATTGTCGGCCGTGGTGGAGGTTCCCTGGAAGAACTCTGGGCTTTCAACGAAGAGGTGGTGGCCAGGAGTATCTTTGCAGCCCGGGTTCCGGTGGTCTCGGCCGTTGGACACGAAACTGATTTTACCATTGCCGATTTCGTGGCCGATGTCCGCGCACCAACACCATCCGCGGCGGCCGAACTGGTGATCCCGGAGAAAGACGAACTCTTGCGCCGGATCAGTGAGAGCCGTGCCCGCCTGGATACGGCCTTGAGAGCCTGGTTGAACCAACGACGGAGCCTGGTTCACAACCTGGTTGTTGGCCCTGGGATGCGGCGGCCCCGGGAACGGGTCCTGCAGGAGCGTCAGCACCTTGATTTTCTCCACCACCGTCTCAGAGTTACCCTTCGGAGCTACCTGGAGGGGCGAAGGGCCCGGCTGCAGCAGGCCGTGGGGCGGCTTGAGGCCCTGAGCCCATTGGCGATCCTGGCCCGCGGCTACACTCTTTGCCACCTGGTACCATCCGGCACCCTTGTCCGAAGTGTGGCCCAGGTAGAGCCGGAGGCCCGCCTGAGGGTTACCGTTGTTGATGGTGAGATCCGCTGCACTGTGAATGGGGTGAGGGAGGTGGATATTTTTGCCGGACGAAGCTCCCGCCAACAGGGGTCAGGAGGTTGACGGTGGACAAACCCTGGTTGAAAATGCCGAGAATCAGCCTGTACCTGACTTTGAGACTGCCCTTGCAGAACTTGAGGAAGTGGTTCGAACCCTGGAAAAAGGGGAGTTGACCCTTGAAGAATCACTGCGGCTTTTTGAACGGGGGGTCAAGATGTCGCGAATCTGTACCCGGCTCCTAAACGACGCCGAAGGCAGGATCGAAAAGCTGATTGAAATTAAAGGCAGCGAGGAGGCCAAGCGCGTACCATTCGAAGTTGAGGAAGGGGCCTGAGATGCAGCTTGCGGAAAAGTTGAGGCAGAGGGCGAAACAGGTTGAGGCTGCCCTTGATGGCTTCTTACCTGGGGCAGATACCCCACCTGAGGATGTGCACCGGGCAATGCGTTACTGCGTTCTCGGCGGAGGAAAGCGGCTCCGACCCATTCTAGTGCTGGAAGCTGCCGAACTGGTGGGAGGGCGGGCCGAGGATGTCCTGCCTGCGGCCTGCGGGCTTGAGCTAATTCATACCTACTCGTTGATCCATGATGACCTGCCGTGCATGGATGATGATGACTACCGGCGGGGGCAACCCAGCTGTCACAAGGCATTCGGTGAGGCCACGGCCGTCCTAACCGGAGACGCCCTCTTGACCTTGGGCTTTGAGCTCGTTGCCGCCAATGCTCAGAACGGGCGGTCATCTCCAGGGGCGACCTTAAGGGTGGTAACCGAGGTAGCACGTGCTGCCGGCAGCCTGGGTATGGTCGGCGGCCAGGTCTTGGACCTTGCGGCGGAAGGCCGGCGGATTGGGCTTTCAGAGATGCGCAGGATCCACCGAATGAAAACCGGTGCGATCTTCAAGGCCTCGGTGCGCATTGGTGCCATTCTTGCCGGGGCCGGGCTGGAAGAAGTTGAGGCCCTTTCGCGTTGGGCGGATGGTTTCGGCCTTGTCTTTCAAATTACTGATGACATCCTGGACGTGGTTGGTGATGAGCGGAGGCTCGGGAAGAAGACGGGCAGCGACCAAAAACACGGTAAAGCCACTTATCCCTCCTTGGTCGGGCTCAATGAAGCTCGGCGTCTGGCTGCAGAGGCAGCCGCAGAGGCGGGGACGGCGTTAAAACTATTTGGGGCTCGAGCCCAGTTTTTCTTGGATTTGCTTCATTTTGTCCTGGAACGGGACAGCTAGTGACATAACAGCCGGGAATCTCTACTGGCCGTGACGTTCGTACCTGCTCGAATCAAGGGCCATTTCAGCTGATTTGTTTGTTGAAGAGGGCTTATGCCTTGTGATAAAATGGGTTTTGCCTCAACTGATTCAAGATGAGCAGGGTAATGCTTGATACTGCATGACCAGTCAACCGGTGACGCGTTTAATTTAATCATGTTCAAGATTTAATACTGTCTTGCGTTAACTTAGTACTCGGGTTTAATAGTATCTAGTAATATTTTAATGAAATGAAAGGATGGCATCTAGAATCTAGACCTTTGCTGTGAAGGCAGGTGGCGCAGTATCCTAGTCACACTCGGTGTTTCTGAAGGCGGGCCTAAAAATCCGCCAAGGGCACAACGATGAAGTTCCTGGTGCTGGCTTCTGACGCCCAGTCGGGGGTTGGTGCTGGGAGTTAAGGGGGGGGGCGATCCACAAGGGCATGTGGGCGTTGACCCTGCCCCCGCGGAGGCCCAAGCGCGTGGTCAATGTCGAGATACGATTACGCCTTGGGGGATGAACCTGCATGCGGTGTAGGCATGCTGTGTGCAGTGTAGCCTGCCTTGAGCGGGATGGGGGACAGGCTGAGAAGACGTTGCTGCGGTGCGGGCCCGGTTCAGCAGCAACGGTTGAGTCCAAAACCCATTCTGCAAAAGAGGCTAGGAAACATTTGAGGGTGTTGAGGAAAACTCCTAGGCTGTTCGCATCAAGACCCGAAGCCCGGCGGGGATTATAGTGTGTCCTAAGTGGTAATCCAGTCCTGCTTGCGGTGACGGAGCAGGGGTACCGTTAAAGGGAAACCACCATGGCGGCGACGCCAGGCCGGTACCCGGGAAAGCCTGCTGGACCTAAGGCACAATGTTTACCCGGTGGGCTGCCATCTGCCTCAATTTTGCCTCGATTTATTTTTGTCTCCGGCTTTTAACATACTAAAACCAAGGTTTCCTTGCCTTTATTCAGGACAAGAGGTCGAATGTAGGTGACTGGAATTCACATTCGACGTCGGTCTTATGAGGTGACACTGGTTGGGTAATGATAATAACCGAATAAGGGTACAAGCATGGCTTAGGCAGGGCATCGTCCTGGGTTCGCTCACCTTTATTCTGGGCGTTCTGGTAACCTTGCCTTCCCAAACACTGATGAAGCGGATGGGCCTGGAAATAGCTTTTCCGGCTCTCCTGGGGATCATACTTGTGGGTGTTGTCGCGGACATTGTTGGGGTAGCCGTGGCAGTTGCCGACGAAACCCCATTTCACGCGATGGCTGCCAAAAAAAAGAAAGGGGCCCGGCAGGCCATCCGTCTGGTGAGAAACGCCGACAGGGTGGCCAGTGTTTTAAATGATATTGTGGGTGACATCGTTGGAACTGTCAGTGGTGCTGCCGGGGCGGCAATTGTTCTCCGGTTGGTGGCTTTCTCGAGTATCAGTGAATCGGTGTTAGGTATGCTTACCGTAGGTGGCATCGCGGCCCTTACCGTGGGGGGAAAGGCAGCCGGAAAAGGGCTGGCCATCTACCGGGCCAATGAGATCACCTTCCGCGTGGCACAGCTCCTGTACTCTCTTGAGAGACTTACGGGCTTAACTATTGTTGGAGATGGTCAGGCGAGGAAAAGGCGGGGGAGATAATTGAAGGACCTACTGGATACCATAAAAAAACCTGCGGACCTGAAAAAACTGCCAGGTAAAGAACTCAACCGGCTGGCGGCCCAACTGCGCCGGCGGATCCTGACGTCAGTGGCCGAAACGGGTGGCCACCTGGCCCCCAACCTGGGGGTAGTCGAACTTACCATCGCCCTGCACTTGGTTTATGACAGCCCTCGAGACAAGATCATTTGGGATGTCGGCCACCAGGCCTATGCCCATAAGATTCTCACCGGGAGGAACAAGAGCTTTGGCACCCTCCGCCAGTTCGGTGGGTTGAGTGGATTTCCTAAACGCAGTGAAAGCCCTCATGATGTTTTCGAAACTGGACACAGCAGCACGTCCATTTCTGCGGGCCTGGGGATGGCTGTGGCCAGGGACCTAGCCGGGGAAGAGGGAGAAGTGGTAGCAGTCATTGGCGACGGCTCCCTTACCGCTGGAATGGCCCTTGAAGGTCTGAATAATGCCGGTAACGCCGGAAAGAAGCTGACGGTGGTTTTGAACGATAACAGCATGTCCATTGCCAGTAATGTTGGTGCCCTACCTTCCTATTTGAGCCGGATCCGTACCGACCCCACCTACTACCGGGTCAAGGCCGATATTGAAGCCGCGCTCCGGAAGATGCCCAGGATCGGGCCCTCGGTGGCCAAGGTCGCGGAACGGATCAAGGATAGTTTGAAGTACCTGGTGGTCCCGGGGGTTGTTTTCGAGGAACTGGGTTTTACATACTTGGGACCGGTTGACGGCCACAACATCAGTGCCCTGTGCCGGATTTTAAGATACGCGCGCCAGATTAAGGGGCCGGTGTTGGTCCACGTTTATACCGTCAAGGGTAAGGGTTACCATCCAGCAGAGGAGAACCCGCGCCGGTACCACGGTGTCGGTCCCTTTAACGTCAAGACCGGGGAGATTTACAAGTCAAAGGCCAACCCTACTTACACCTCGGTTTTTGGGGAGACGCTATGCAAACTGGCCGAAAAGGACCGGACCTTGGTGGCGATCACAGCGGCGATGACGGACGGTACCGGGCTCGCCGAATTTGCCCGCCGGTTCCCAGAAAGGTTTTTTGATGTCGGGATCGCTGAGCAGCATGCCGTGACCTTTGCGGCCGGACTGGCGTCCCAGGGAATGAAACCGGTTGTAGCTATCTATTCGACATTTCTACAGCGCGCCTATGACCAGGTAGTCCACGACGTGTGTATCCAGAACCTCCCGGTGGTATTTGCCCTGGACCGGGGAGGCATTGTCGGGAGTGACGGTGAGACCCACCAGGGGCTTTTTGATTATACCTACCTGCGCCACATTCCAGGGATGACTGTTATGGCGCCCAAGGACGAAAACGAGCTGGTCCGCATGGTGGTGACCGCTGTCGCCCACTCCGCCCCGGTAGCCATCCGCTACCCTCGCGGGGAAGGGTTGGGTGTCCCTATCGATGCAGAACCTGAACCCATCCCGATGGGCAAGGCTGAGGTGTTGGCCCAAGGGGAAGACGTGGCCATTGTAGCCATTGGGTCAGCGGTCCCGGTTGCCCTTGCGGCGGGCAAGCTTCTCAAAAAGGAAGGAATCAAGGCTACTGTGGTCAACGCCAGGTTTGTCAAGCCACTGGATGAAGAACTTCTCGAGCGCCTGGCCGAATCGATCGGGAAGCTTATCACGGTGGAAGAACATGTACTACAGGGTGGTTTCGGGAGCGCAGTCCTGGAATACCTGGCCCAGCGTGGGCTTCACGTGCCTGTGAAGATCGTAGCCCTGCCGGATGAGTTTATCCCCCACGGGTCGCAGGGTGAACTCAGGGCCCGTTACGGGCTCACCCCGGAGGCTGTGGCCGATGCCGCCCGGAAGGTGCTCAATACTCCCTCCAGACCATCGCCGCGCCTGGTGGCCGGATCGTAGGTGGGTAATTTGGTGTCCCGGAAGCGCCTAGATGTCTTGCTGGTAGAACGCGGTTTTTTCGATTCCCGGGCCAAGGCCCGGGGAGCCATTATGGCCGGGCATGTATACGTGGACCAGGTAAAGGTCGACAAGGCGGGGAAGCGTTTTGGCCAAGACGTCCGGATTGAAGTGCGTGGTGCCCCCGGTCGTTATGTCAGCCGGGGCGGTTTGAAGCTGGAGAAGGCACTTCAAACCTTCAAGGTACCGGTTCAAGGCGTAGTGGCCATCGACGTCGGTGCTTCCACCGGGGGTTTTACTGACTGCCTTCTGCAGCATGGTGCCCGCCGTGTCTATGCCGTGGATGTTGGCTACGGCCAACTGGCCTGGTCCCTGCGGCGCGACCCGCGTGTAACCTGCCTGGAAAGGGTTAACATCCGGTACATGGATCCGGCGCTGCTGGCGGAGAAACCGACCTTGGCCACGGTAGACGTGGCTTTTATTTCTTTAGAAAAGGTTCTTCCCTCCACCAGGAGGCTTCTGGCTGACAAGGCTTCTATTCTGGCCCTGGTGAAACCCCAATTCGAAGCCGGCCGGGAACAGGTGGGGAGGAAAGGGGTTGTTCGCTCGGCTGGCGTTCACCAGGAGGTTCTCGGCAAGGTGGCGCGGACAGCCCGAAAACAAGGGTTTCAGGTTGTGGGCATGGATTTCTCCCCGGTGAAAGGACCGGAGGGAAATGTTGAGTTCTGGTTGTACCTGCGGTGCGGTGAGGTCCCGGAACTGCTCTCCCTGGGGGAGGGCCAAATTGAAGAGGTGGCAAGAACGGTGGTGGAGGCAGCACACCAGCACCTGGAGGAGAAGTAGGAGCGGGAAGTGTGCCGGCCGTTGGGTTAGCGTAGTTGGGTTAGCGTGAAGGATGCTGGAGGCCTGATGTCACCCCGCGCAGCCCGGTTCTCCGAGCCCAATACATCATCACCAGCTACCATCATGAGTTTACGGTCGCAATTTTTCACAGCTTCCAACCTCCTGATTGTGTTTTGGTTATCTAGATACCTTTAACCAGGAGGTCTTTTTACTGTCAACTACAACCTAGAACATTACAGGAATACCCGCCCCTCCGGGCCTGCGGCATAAACGGTCTTGCTCCGGAGTAACCCCGCCGTGCAACCTTTGCGAAATACCACCTCCAATTTTCGTCCTCAGTGGTGCTGCCACACCGTAAGGCGGCATGGAGCACTAGTCCGGTCGTAAGACAGGAGCAGGGAGTCGGGAAAAGGACCGCCCTGGAAAAGGAACCGAAATGGTTAGGGAGAATAGTTATGGTTGGGGTGGAAAAGAATGTACCTGACCGACGTCTTTATTCTGGTTGGACTCGGTATTCTTTTGGCCTTCTATTTCGGCCGGCAGAGACTGACCAGGTCTCGGAGCCGGGCCAGGATTGCGCGGGCGGGCAGGAGGGAAGCCAAGGCCATGGACCTTCTTGCTGAGAAAGGTTACACGATCCTGGATGTCAACCGGGAAATCCCGGTCTTAGTCACGATAGACGGAAAGACCTCGAGAATAAAACTGGTTGGTGACCTCGTGGCAGCCAAAGACGGCAAGGTTTTTCTGGTTCAGTTTAGGAGGGGTAAGCTCGAGGGGAGATTGACGGCTCCGGTCCTGCGGCGGCAGCTCTTGGAATACTTCCTTGCTTTTCGCCCCGACGGGATCCTGCTCCTGGACGTTGAAAGCGATCGCCTGCGCAGGGTGAATTTCCAGATACCAAGTCCCTGGCCAGCGCTGGCCTTGAAGGGAAGGGATTTCTTTGCGGCTGCCGCTCTGGGTGGCGGGCTGGTGTGGTGGTTGCTGAAGAGGGGGGGATAGGAATTGAACGTAGCCCTCGTGGTCAACATGGAAAAAGAGGAGGCCCGAAAGGTCTGCCGGAAAGTCCTGGACTGGCTTGAAACCCGGCAGGTAAAGGCTGTTGTGAGCCCAGAGGTCGGAAGAGAGCTCGGCCGGGACGACCTGGCCCTGGCCCCACGGAAGTGGCCGGACGACCTCAGGTTCGTGATGGTCTTCGGTGGGGATGGGACCCTTCTCAATGCCGCTACTACAGTGGTCCCTCCTGGTGTTCCTATCCTTGGCGTCAATACAGGTGGCCTTGGTTTTCTGACTGAGGTAGAGGTGTCTGACCTCTTTTCTGTACTACCGGAGATCCTTGAGGGCAACCACCTGGTGGAAGAAAGGCTCATGTTGGAGGCTGCCCTGAAGCGAGAAGGCAGGGAGATCGGCCGCTACCTGGCTTTGAATGACGTGGTGGTAACCAAGGGACCCTTGGCACGCCTGGTGCGCTTCAAGGTTTATGTCGATGGTGTTTATCTTGATACATACCTTGCTGACGGTCTGATCATTTCTACGCCGACGGGTTCAACAGCTTACTCCCTCTCGGCCGGAGGCCCGATTGTCAACCCCAACGTCAAGGTGCTCATCGTCACCCCCATCTGCCCCCACACCCTCTACTCGCGGTCGGTGGTAGTCTCCGGAAAGGAAACCGTGTCGGTAAGACTGGGGGAGTACACTGGTGCAGTGATGCTTACCCTGGATGGGCAGCGTGGTTACAGGCTGGAAAGCAGTGATGAGATTGTCGTCAGACAGGCCACAAGGGTAGCCCACTTGATCCGGAAGAAGGATTGGAGTTTTTACCGTGTCCTGCGGCACAAATTGCGGGAAGGGGAGTCTTTTGAACGCTGAAGCTGAAAACCTGGATTCAGGGTTACCGAGAAGGGTAACGAAAAACCCCGGGTGATACCCCTGCAGCCTGGCAAGAATCCACGCTGGTGGGAAGCCTGGGTTGGACCGGTGTACAGCTTTAGGGACTCCCGGTGTCTTAAACCTGGTACCAGGGCGGTAAGGTGCGTTCGGGGTGGGATGGGTTTTGAAGGCCAAGCGACAAATGAAGATCCTCGAGCTCATTAAGAATCACATTGTGGCTACCCAGGAGGAACTGGCCGAGCGGCTCCGGGAGGCTGGGATCAAGGTCACTCAGGCTACCGTATCCAGGGACATCAAGGACCTGAACCTGGTGAAAGTTCCCGTTGGTGACGGGCGCTACCGTTACGCCCTCCCCCAGAACCGGCAGGAGCTAAATCATGTGGTCCGGCTGCGTCGGGTTTTCCGTGAGTGCCTGGTTTCGCTGGATTACAGCGAGAACCTGATCGCGGTCAAGGCCCTTTCGGCCACCGCACCGGGGGTAGCAGAAGCCATCGACAGCCTCGGTTGGGAGGAGATCATCGGGACGGTGGCCGGTGACAACACGGTCCTGGTGGTTGTAAAACCTACGGAAGCAACCCCGAGTGTTGCGGCCAGGCTGGAGAAATTCGCCCGGTAGAAATCAGACCATGTTGGTGGGAGGGAACCGGCATGATGATTGAGCTTTCAATCAAGGATTTTGCCCTCATAAGTCATCTCCGCCTGCAGCCGGGCCCAGGACTGAATGTTCTCACGGGAGAGACCGGTGCGGGGAAATCCATCATCATCGATGCCGTCCAGGTACTCCTGGGTGGTCGGGCCTCAGTTGACTATGTGCGGACTGGAAGGAAGGCCGCCGTCATTGAGGCCGTTTTTGAGATCTCCGGGCTGCCATGGATGGCAGAGAAGCTGGCTGAGCTTGGTTTGGATCAAGACCACGACCAGCTGGTTCTGACCCGGGAGATTCAAGTAAACGGTCGGAACGTGGCCCGTGTTAACGGGCGCCTTGTCACTGCTTCCGTCCTGCGGGAACTCGGGAACCTCCTGGTGGATATCCACGGACAGCATGAACACCAGTCCCTCCTTCGTCCCGAGGAACACATCGAGTTACTGGACCACTTCGGGGGACGGAAGCTTCTTGCCTTGAGGGAGCAGGTTTCCCGCCTGGCCGCCGAGGTCGAGCAAGTTGACGCCAGGATGGTTGCCCTCGGTGGTGATGAGCGGGAACGGAACCGGCGCCTGGACCTTCTCCGTTACCAGGTGGAGGAAATAGACCAGGCTGCCTTCACCGTTGGTGAAGAAGAGGAAATGAAGCGCCGGAGGGAGATTCTTTCCCACGCCGAAAGGCTGGCACAAGCGGCCGATACTTCATTCTCCCTCCTCTACGGTGGGGAAAACGGTCAGGCTGTTACCGACCTGTTGGGGAGTGTACTTGATCATCTTGGGGAGGCGGCCGGGATCGACCCCAGCCTGGCGGGCTTTGTGGACACCCTTCAAAACATTCAGTACGAAATTGAAGAATTGGCCAGAGACCTGCGGGTATACCGGGATGCCATTTCCTTTGACCCGCAGGAACTTGCCCGGGTCCAGGAAAGAATGGACCTCCTGCAGGACCTCAAGCGCAAGTACGGGGACTCGATAAAGGAAATCCTCAGGTACCGGGAGGAAGCAGCAGCTGAGATTGAGTCTTACGAGCAGGGAGCTGAAAAGCTCGAGGAACTCAAGGAGGAGAGGGCAAGACTACGCCTGGAGCAGGGCCTGGCCTGTGAGCAGCTAAGCCGGGCAAGGCGGGAAGCGGCCCGGCAACTTGAAAAAGGGGTTGCGGCCGGACTGGCTGACCTGGGTATGAAAGAAACCAGGTTTAAGGTGGCCATCACGAGGGTACCCGACCCGGACGGTCCTGAAGTGGAAGGTGAGCATGTCCTGGCGGACCGGAAAGGAGTCGACCGGGTGGAGTTTTTGCTGGCACCGAACCAGGGGGAGCCGCTGAAACCACTAGCCAAAATCGCTTCGGGCGGGGAGATGTCCCGAATCATGCTTGCCCTGAAGGGAATCCTGGCGGAGGTCGACCGGATCCCGACCCTGATCTTCGATGAGGTTGATACCGGTATCGGGGGTCGGGCGGCAAGGGCGGTAGGGGTAAAGCTGGCTAGAATCGGGACCCGGCGGCAGATTCTATGTGTGACTCATCTCGCCCAGATTGCATGTTTGGCTGATCAGCACTATCATATTGAGAAAAAGGTTTCCCGGGGTCGCACGGAAACAGTGGTTACCCACTTGGACCAGGAAAAAAGGGTGGACGAGATCGCCCGGATGCTAAGTGGTACAAGGAGTCAGATTACCCGGGAACACGCACGACAGATGCTCGAGGGTGCCCGCGCGGTGCGGGGTAAAAAGAAAAAAACCGGGTGACAGAACTAGACCCGGCCTTTTGAAGCCAGTAATGGAAACTGAGGAGAGAATCCTGCCACTTAGGGGATCAGGATACCCTGCTTTCGAGCCTGAACTTATCTGCCACCATCGCGATAAACTCTGAATTGGTGGGTTTCCCCCGTTCACGGTTCACGGTGTGTCCGAAGAGGTCATTGATCACATCAATGTTGCCGCGGTTCCAGGCGACTTCGATGGCATGCCTGATGGCCCTTTCCACCCGGCTGGGTGTAGTGTTGTACTTTTCGGCAATACTGGGGTAGAGTTCCTTGGTTATTCCTCCCAAGAGGTCAACTTGGTTGATAACCTTGATGATGGCGTCCCTGAGGTAGATATAACCCTTGATATGGGCGGGAATACCAATCTCGTGGATGAGGTTGGTGACGGCCACGTCAATATTCTTTGGTTCCCTTGTGACCGGAGCTCGGGCATGCATCTTGCCGTCGACGATTTGCCTGATCCTCTGCGTAAGGATATCCAGGTTGAAGGGTTTCAGGATATAGTAATCAGCCCCTAATTCGAGAACCCTCTGGGTGAAGTTTTCTTGTCCGAAAGCCGTAAGCATGATCACCCTGGGACGTCGGTCGAAATTGTAATGATTCAGTTTTTCCAGGACCCCGATACCATCCAGGTGAGGCATGATGATGTCCAAAATGATCACGTCAGGTGCACCGTTCTTGGCGATAAAGTCCAGTACCTCAAGACCATTGAAGGCTAAACCTACCGTTTGGAAATCTGGTTCTGAGCTGAGGTGGTCCTGAAGAAGTTCACAGAATTCACGGTTATCATCGGCAATGAGAATCTGGATCCCTCCTGACTGCACGGTTTTACCCCCCGGTTTCTGAATTTACCGAATACGATATGCTTGATGATTTCGACGGCTAAGATACCATATCCTCCCTTTAACGCGGGACCAATTTGCAACATCTAAACCGGGATTTTGACAAAAGTACCGAATTTTTTGGGGTTGGGTTGGAACCGAAAAGGGTAAGGATGCCAGGAAAAAAAGAAGCTTTGGACCCTACCTTTTCCCAGGGTTCGACACTTTAGGGTTTTTTCAGTAAAGAAAAATTTTTTGATTATCTTAAATGATATCGTTCAAGTAGATCAAAAGGCGGGTCCCTGGCGTAAGGACCCGCCTTTCTTTGTTCGCCCAGCATGTCTGCTGAGCCGATGAGCTGAAAGAAGCTCTGTCGC
>ENA-OSAE01000348-OSAE01000348.1-marine-sediment-metagenome-genome-assembly--contig:-NODE-348-length-22447-cov-44.510361_pt1 | contig 22447 bp, 22 predicted proteins | sample MGYA00237870_ERZ529317 | MGnify/ENA primary metagenome ERZ529317 (study PRJEB26369, sample SAMN03142812) | marine sediment metagenome | biome: marine; feature: borehole; material: sediment... | reverse complement strand
AAGTTTGTTAGATATATTAGCTTAACCCTTAACCAACTGTTTTGGAGAAGAACCACAAAAAATTAAACATCAAAAGAATGGACTTGCTGTAGTATTATTTAGTATTATTAATATGGGAATTTGGTATGAGTAATTTAGTAAAATTAACTACTCATACATTTTATAAAAAAGCTGATAGACCTGTTGTATCTTTTTTCTGCTTCTTGCGGGAAAAAGCATCCAGGGATTTCGTTGTTTCTACGGTGATATTCAACACATGCACAGCAGTTGCCTTTCCTGGGACACGGTTCATAGGTGCAGGTGCAGTTTTTAAGGTTGTTTGGTTTTTGGGTGCATTCCGACAATACAGATCCCTCCATGTTTTTATTTTGATTTCTAATTTACAATTCTATAAATATCGTTGATATCCTTTTTGAAATATTGATTTTTTTTGTAGATATTATTCTTGAGAGAAAACAACTTCAACTCTCGAAGACACGAAGATTTGACCGGGTTCAATAGGTGTAGATATCTTGTATTTAGCACCGTAACCTCTGTACCCCTGCAAAGCATAATTAAAACTCCCGATTTCCCTTATAGATATTACCCCTGTAATCTTTGTCCCTGCTGCAGATGCAAGAGCTTCTGCTTTTTTGCGGGCATTGTCCACAGCCAGTTTCAATGCCTTTTGTTCAAGTTCCTGACTGTTTTTAATAGAGAATTTTATGTTTCCAACCTGATTGGCTCCGTAGCTTACAATTTCATCGATTAACCTTCCAATACCTTCAACATCTTCACTTCTTACCAAAACAGTGTTTATTGCCCTGTAACCTGTGAGGGTTCTGAGCTTTTCTTCTCCAAAGTCCGTTGTCTTGGAAACGTAGTTCCATTGAGGCTCAATGCTGAACCTTACTGTTTGAATATCTTCAGGTTTTAAGCCTTTCTGTTTTAAATGATCGATTACTCCTTTCATTTTTAGCTTGTTTTTCACTAGAGCATCTTCAGCTGTTTTTTCCATAGTTTCCACAGTAAAATTGATAAACACGACATCCGGGACCGTTTTTATTTCGGATTCTCCAGTAACTGTTATTATTTTATTTACATCCTGAATCTTATTAGCAGCAGATATTTTGGGGAGATTCGTTTCCATTGGGAAAAGCAAAACTCCTAACACAATAATAATCAAAGCAGATACAAGCCATTTTCTTTCCATAATAGATTCCTCCTGATAAGTTTATTTGTTTTTTAAGACGTAATAAATGTTAAAAAGTTCCACAAATTTTTGTTAGTAAAATTTGTTAAGCAGAGTTTTTCGATATATAATAAAACTATAAACTGAAAAAGAAGGTGTTATTAAAGATGGAATGGAAAAGACGTTTTTTAAATGAATTTAAAGAAAAATTATTAAAGGATAGACCAGGTATTGGTAAAGTTTTTGGCGAAGTCCTGGATGTATTGATGTATATAGACAAAAAAATTATGAGTTATTGCGGAAATCATTTGAGCTATCATCTGGCTGTAAACCTCTTTTACCATATTCTCGAAACGTTAAATATACCTGTAAAAGGAATTGATTTTAAAGGGGAAATTTTTAAAGGAGTAAACAAAAAATACCCAATAGCATATACCATTGCAAAAACAGCCTCTGAACATATAAAGGAGAAGTTTGGAATCAACATGAATGAAAGAGAATTAACCCACATGGCCGTTCTTTTAGCTGAAGCAACGAATGAATTGTCTAAAACTTTTTATAAGTTTAGATACAAATAAACAAAATTTTAAAAAGGGGATGGGAAATAATGAAATTAGCTGCGGATTTGCACTGCCATACCATTTCCAGCGGTCATGCTTATAGTACGGTCCAGGAGATAGCTAGAGAAGCTTCAACGAAGGGCCTGGAGATGATTGCAATAACGGACCATGGCCCATCAATGCCCGGTGCACCTCATTTATATCATTTTGGAAACTTAAGGGTTTTGCCAGAAGAGATTTATGGAGTTAAAATCTTAAAAGGTGTTGAAGCCAACATCATAGATTATGAGGGAACACTGGATTTGCCCAAAAGATACCTTAAAATGCTAGATATAGTTTTGGCAGGATTTCATACATACTGTTATCCAGGAGGTACGGTAGAAGAGAACACGAAAGCGATGATTAATGCAATGAAGAATCCCTTTGTAGATATAGTTGTTCACCCGGGGAATCCCGAATTTCCAATAAATATTTCAAAAGTTGTAAAAGCCGCACGTGATTTAAATGTTTTTATTGAAATTAATAACAGTTCTTTTACAGTCAGCAGAAGAGGAAGTGAGGAAAATTGCCTTGCAATAGCAAAAAAGTGTGCCGAGTTGGGTGCAGGAATATCTTTAGGGAGTGATGCCCACATTGCCTTTGATGTTGGAAATTTTCATAAAGCCATGGAGGTGGTTATAGCGGCTGGGATTAAAGAACAGCAGATTTTGAATACATCTGTTGATAAAATCAAAAAATACCTTGAAGAAAAAGGAAAAGGCTCAGTTCCGAAGGCTAAAAAAGCCAGTAAAATATAATGAAATACAGCCCCCTGTTTCAAGTTTTTTAGAATATTCTAGAATGCAAAATAATATAATTAAATAAAGCCTTGTAAGGGGGCTTGTTTTATGCGTAACAAGAAATGGATTATTGTAGCATTTCTGATTTTCATAGTGATACAAACGATGGTAGCAGGCTGTTCTAAAAGGGATGAGAGCACTCAGGAAAAAATAAAACCTGAAAATACTCCCCAGGGTTTTGAGGGGGTGATAACCCTCTGGGATTTCCCCAAATGGGCAAATTCAAAGGGCAACAGGTTTTACTGGATTGAGAATATGATTGAGGGATTTGAAAAAAAACATCCGGGCGTGTTTATAGAATTGAGAAAACTAACATGGGAGGATGGGCCTTTTGAACTTCAAGCCGCTATAAGCTCAGGCACACAACCTGATATCGCATGTATAAGTGGAAACATTAATTTTTCATGGTATGAAACAATAGAACCCCTTGATGAATATCTGTCTTCACAGGATGTTGCTGATTTTCATAAAGGAGCTTTAGAGGTTGTCAAACACAATGGAAGAATATGGGGGCTACCTTTCTACATGACAACGTATATCATGTTTTTAAACCTCGGTATATTTAAAGAAAGAAAGGTTGAACCACCAAAGGATGGTATCTGGACATGGGAAGAATTTATAGCAAAATTAAAAAAATTAACATATGATAGGAATAAAGATGGTAGAAACGATGTTTATGGATTTCATTCTTTTATCAAAGAAGGATATTATAATTTGTGGGGCATTGTGATGTCAGATGGTGCTTGCCCTCTCAGTAGTGATCTAAATTCCTTTACTTTTCACTATCCTGAAGCAATTGACGGTTTAAAGAAATTGAGCAGCCTGGTTAATGTGTATAAAGTTACTCACCCGGATTTTGGTAAAGCAACCCCTGAGGAAGCCTGGACTGCTTTTGCAGCAGAACGAAAGGTTGCAGTGTACCCGGCGGGATCATGGGCTGTTAAAGCCCTTTTGGAAAAGCAGAAAGAAGGGGAAGGTTTTGAATTTGATGTTGCGTATTATCCGGTGGGTAAACTGGGGATGCCAAATATTATTCATCCTGGTGTTGCATCATATGTGGTTTTTAAACAAAAGGATGAAAAAAAAAGAAAATTGTGTATAGAATTTGTTAAAGAGATAACATCGACAGAACAACAAAAAAATTTGCATCTGTATGGAGTTTTTCCGGCCAGAAAATCAACCGGCAACATTTACATAAATAATCCTTACATGAAGAGAATTCAACAAAATCTGGAGTACACAATGCCTCCTCCAGGTCATCCCAGATGGAGAGAGATTGAAGCAATAGTTCAAGAGGAAATAAGAAGGGTTTTACTGGGCGAAAAAGAACCTGAGGGCGCAATGAATGATGCCAAAAAGAGAATAGATATTATTTTAGGAAGCGGTCATAAAGTGGATTGATATGAAGGAGGGATGGGTAGAGCTTATACCTATCCCTTTTTTGTTAAACCGGCAGGAATTTGTCAAACATAAGAGTAATATATATAGAAAAGACATTTTAGCATGGATAATTTTGTTTTTCATATATTTAATATTTATATTATAGGAGGTTAAAATACAAAATAAATTGTAGTGATCTACCCTACAAAAAACAAGTTAATTAATGCCTGAAGGGATGAAAAAAATGTTTGATAAAATGAAGATATATAACAAATTAATTAAAATACTCGACCCAGCATTGGTTAAATTGGATGAACCCTTGAGCAAGCATACTTCTTTTAAGATAGGAGGCCCTGCTGATATCCTTGTTATTCCAAGAAATGAGGAAGAACTAAGAAAAATATTAAAAACCAGTAGAGAAGAGAAAATAATTCCTTATGTTATAGGGAATGGCACAAATCTTCTTGTTTTAGATAAAGGTATAAGGGGTGTAATAATAAAAATTGCTAATAACATGAATAATATATTCTTTGATGGGACACGAATAACTGCCCATGCAGGAGTTCTTTTATCGGCTCTTTCTAAGGCGGCAATGGGAAAGGGTTTAACCGGTCTTGAATTTGCGGGAGGTATACCCGGGACTGTAGGTGGAGCAGTTTGTATGAATGCTGGAGCCTATGGTGGAGAAATGAAGAATGTAGTAGTCAGCGTTGAAGCTATGGATTTTAATGGTGGTGTCAAAAAATACTCCAAAGAAGAAATACGATTTGGTTATAGGACTAGCATCTTCCAAAAAGAAAAATTGATTATTTTGAAAGTGTGTTTTGAGCTGCAAAAAGGAAGCTATAATAAAATAAAAAAGCAGATGGATAAGCTTTCAGAAAGGCGCAGAAAAAAACAACCTTTGTGGGAACCTAATGCGGGAAGTACCTTCAAGCGGCCGGATGGAAGTTATGCTGGTTATTTAATTGAAAAAGCCGGATTAAAAGGATACCAGATAGGAGGTGCACAGGTTTCAAAAATTCATGCGGGTTTTATCGTTAATAAAGGGAATGCGACTGCAAAGGATGTTTTGCTGTTAATACAACATATTCAAAAAACTGTGGAAGAAAAATTTGGTATAAAACTTGTTCCGGAAATAAAAATACTTGGTGAAGATTAAAGAAAGGAGTTGATAATTTGGAATTACAACAAACCATATATGGGCGCTGTAGTATCAGGAAATACAATTTTGTAAAAATACCCCTTGACACTTTTTTTTAATGGTGTTAAAATACAACATAAAATCGATACCTTTGGTATGGAGTTAGAAGGGAGTGTACCTAGGGTTCCGCCCTTATCCCTGATAAGGGGCCTGTGACCGAGCGGTACAACCGGAGGTTTTCGGCACACCGTGGGTATAAAAGACCCAGGCGGCAGGTTCCTTCTAAAGGGATGCTGTTGCTTGGGTAAATTTATTTTGAATATAATACTGTATTCAGTATATTATAACAAAAAGTTTAATATGCTGTAAGGTAATGATGGAGAAGGAAATGTGAGGAAGATGACAGAGAGTCGGGTAAGGTGAGAGCCGATATCGGAATCACATTTCTGCTCGCTCCTGAACCCATTATTCGAAAGCCAGTTTTTTCTGGTCAGTAGGGTAATGCACACCCGGTGTTAATGGGAAGAGTGTTTTTTATACACTCGTAAGAGGCTGTATTATAGGTGCAATTGCCATAATACAGTGAAGTAAGGTGGTACCGCGAGAAATTCCCTCGCCCTTATAAGGGTGAGGGAATTTTTTGTATTGATTCGAAAGGAGGTTAATAATTTGAATACAACAGGAGCTGAAGCATTGATAAGGAGTCTAGAAAAAAAAGGAGTAGAAATAATTTTCGGTTATCCGGGTGGTTCGGTATTGCAGATATATGACCTTTTGAGAGATAGCTCAATCAAACATGTTTTGACAAGGAGCGAACAGGCGGCTGCCCATGCAGCCAGCGGATATTCGAGGGTTACTGGTAGAGTTGGAGTGTGCCTTGCAACTTCTGGCCCAGGGGCAACGAATTTAATTACCGGAATTGCTACTGCATACATGGATTCAATACCCCTGGTAGCCATAACAGGACAGGTATCAACGGATATGATCGGGAAGGATGTTTTCCAGGAAGTAGATATAACAGGAGCCACTGCACCTTTTACAAAACACAATTACCTTGTTAAAGATGTAAAGGAACTGCCGAGAGTTGTAAAAGAAGCATTTTACATTGCATCTACAGGCAGGCCCGGTCCTGTTTTGATTGATATACCGAAAGATGTAGCTGCAGCGGTTTTTGAATACACCTATCCTGAAAGGGTAAATATCAGAGGCTACAAACCCAATTATGAAGGCCATCCTTTGCAGATACAAAAAGCTGTTAAGGCAATCAATAGAGCGAGACAGCCCGTGATCTGTGCTGGTGGCGGAGTAGTGTCTTCGGGATGCCACAATGAACTGCTGAAATTAGCCGAAAAGTGTAAAATACCCGTTGCTATGACTTTGATGGGGCTGGGAAGCATTCCTGGAGAACATGAACTTGCTTTGGGGATGTTTGGAATGCATGGAACTTATTTTGCCAATAAGGCCGTTTCTCAGGCAGACCTAATAATAGCCGCTGGAGCTCGGTTTGGTGATCGGGCAATTGGGAAAAGGGATAAATTTGCCCCCAACGCAAAAATTGTCCACATTGACATTGACCCTGCCGAAATCGGCAAAAACATTGATACCTATATACCTATTGTAGGGGATTTGAAACGGGTTTTAGCAAAAATCCTTGAAGAAACAGAAGAGGTTAAAGAAAGGGAATGGCTAAATACCATAAGAAAATTAAAGACAGAGCATCCTCTGAAATATGAAAAATCCGAAAAGCTCAAACCTCAATTCGTGATAGAAAAGCTTTATCAGCTAACGAAAGGCAGAGCTATTGTTTCAACAGAGGTTGGGCAACATCAAATATGGACTGCTCATTTCTACAAGTTTTCTGAACCCAGAAGATTTATAACTTCTGGAGGCCTTGGAACGATGGGCTATGGATTCCCGGCAGCCATTGGTGCCCAATTGGGCAGGCCGGAAGAACGTGTGATAACCATTTCAGGAGATGGCAGCTTTCAGATGAATCTACCTGAACTGGCTACAGCCCTAGAAAACAATCTTCCGATAAAGATAATCGTGCTAAACAACGGAACACTTGGTATGGTAAGACAGTTACAGGACTTTTACTGTAACGGCCGCCACAGCTGTGTGGATTTCAAATTTGTGCCTGATTTCAGCAGGATAGCTGAAAGTTATGGTGCATTGGGAGTAAGAATACAGCGAGAAGATGAAGTGGAGGATGCCCTGAAAGCTGTTTTGAACTCTGATAGACCTGCTGTCGCCGATGTCATAATAGATTCTGACGAAAAGGTTTTCCCTATGGTGCTTAATAATTCACCTTTAAGCGAAATGATTGGGGGGTATTAAGGTAATGAAACACACTCTGTCTGTCCTTGTAGAGAATCATCCGGGTGTTTTATCGAGGATTGCGGGGTTATTCAGCCGCAGGGGCTTTAACATCGATAGTCTTGCAGTGGGAACCACTGAGGTTCCCGATATTTCCAGAATGACCATAGTAGTCAATGGTGATGATTATATTGTTGAGCAAGTCAAAAAGCAGCTAAACAAGCTCATAGATGTCATAAAAATAAGTGAAATTGATCCTGTAAACTCTGTAACCCGAGAACTGGTGCTCATCAAAGTTAATGCTGATACTTCATCCAGGAGTGAAATCATACAGATAGTTGAGGTTTTTAGAGCTAACATCGTCGATGTCAATAAGGATTCCATGATAATAGAGGTTGTGGGTGATGAAGGTAAAGTCAATGCCATGCAGGAGCTTTTAAGCCAGTATGGGATTAAGGAGCTTGTAAGGACCGGAGTAATTGGATTAAACCGCGGTCCTAAAACAATAAAATAAATATTAAAAAAGGAGGAAGCATAAAATGGCAAAAGTTTATTATGAAAGTGATGCTGATTTAAGAGTTTTGGAAGGGAGAAAAGTGGCAGTTATCGGTTATGGTAGTCAGGGGCATGCCCAGGCTCAGAACTTAAAAGACAGTGGTATTGATGTTGTTGTGGGTTTATACGAAGGAAGCAAATCCTGGAACAAAGTTAAAGAAGACGGGCTTGAAGTGGCAAGTGTGGCAGAAGCTTCTAAACAGGCTGATATTATTCAGATCCTCGTTCCGGACCATGTTCAACCGGACATTTACAAGGAACACATTAAACCAAATCTGGAGGAAGGCAATTCTCTGGTGTTTTCCCATGGATTTAATATCCACTATCATCAGATTATCCCGCCTGAAAATACGGACGTTTTCATGATAGCTCCCAAAAGCCCGGGACACATTTTGCGCAGGATGTACACAAAAGGTGAAGGAGTACCGGCATTACTGGCAGTTTACCAGGATTATACCGGTAATGCAAAAGAAAAAGCCCTGGCTTATGGTAAAGCCATTGGATGCGCCAGAGCGGGTATAATTGAAACTACTTTCAAGGAAGAAACAGAAACTGACCTGTTTGGCGAGCAGGCTGTGCTGTGTGGAGGGGTTACCGAACTGATAAAAGCAGGATTTGATACCCTTGTAGAAGCGGGTTACCAGCCGGAAATAGCCTATTTTGAGTGTTTGAATGAGCTTAAACTAATAGTTGATTTGATTTATGAAGGTGGCTTGAGCTGGATGCGTTATTCGGTAAGTGATACTGCTGAATATGGAGATTACGTGGCTGGAAAGAGAATTATAAATGAAGATACCCGCAAAGAAATGAAAAAATTATTGAAAGAAATCCAGACAGGTAAATTTGCTAAAGACTGGATCCTTGAAAACAAAGCCAACAGACCTGTATTCAATACAATAAGAGAAAAAGAAAAGAATCACTTGATCGAAAAGGTTGGTAAGAAGTTGAGAGACATGATGCCGTGGTTAAAATAACCTAGAAGAGGTGAGAAAGGATGGGGGATAAAGTTTATATTTTTGATACTACCCTGAGGGATGGAGAACAATCTCCCGGTGTCAGCCTGAACAAACATGAAAAGCTTGAGATAGCGAAACAGCTTGCCAGATTAAAAGTGGATATAATCGAAGCGGGTTTTCCAATAGCTTCAAAGGGGGATTTCGAAGGGGTTATGGAGATAGCCAAAAGAGTCAAAGGACCGGTTATTGCCAGTCTGGCCCGGGCTAACAGAAAGGATATTGATGTGGCATGGGAGGCTGTCAGGTATTCGGAGCACCCAAGGATACATACCTTTATTGCTACATCGGATATTCATATGAAATACAAACTGAAAATGACTCCTGATCAGGTAGTAGAAAGGGCTGTGGATGCTGTAAAGTATGCTAAAAAATACACCAGTGACGTTGAGTTTTCAGCAGAGGATGCCGTCAGGTCTGATGTGAAGTTTTTAATCAGGATATTTACCGAAGCGATAAAAGCGGGAGCAACCGTCATAAATGTCCCGGACACTGTAGGCTATACCACCCCCTGGGAATTTGGTCAGTTGATTAAGGAGTTAAAAGAGAACATTCCAGATTTGGATAAGGTTGTGGTAAGTGTCCACTGCCATAATGATCTGGGAATGGCAGTAGCCAACTCCCTTGCTGCCGTAAACAATGGTGCCAACCAGATAGAGTGTGCCGTTAATGGTCTGGGTGAAAGGGCGGGAAATGCTTCCCTGGAAGAGATTGTAATGGCTCTCAATACCAGAAAGGATTTCTTTAAAAAAGAATGCAATGTAGATACGACCCAGATATACAGAACAAGCAGACTCGTTTCCACCTTGACGGGAATGCCGATCCAGCCAAACAAAGCAGTTGTTGGGGATAATGCCTTTGCCCATGAATCGGGGATACACCAGCATGGAGTGCTTGCAGAAAAATCTACTTACGAAATAATGACACCCGAATCAATAGGATTGAAAACCAACAAGCTGGTCCTTGGAAAACACTCGGGGCGTCATGCCTTTAGGAAGAAACTAGAGGAAATGGGTTATACCCTAACAGATGATGAAATAAACATTACCTTCAGCAGATTCAAAGACCTTGCTGATAAGAAAAAAGAAGTTACAGAGCGGGATATAGAAGCTTTAGTGGAACATGAAGTCTTCAGTGTCCCGGAAGTTTTCAAGCTGGAGTATCTCCATGTATCCAGCGGGAATAAGATCATTCCCACAGCAACTGTTAAAATTTCTAATGAGGAAGCACTTTTTGAAGAAGCTGCATGTGGAGATGGGCCCATAGATGCAGTATACAAGGCAATCGATAAGATTACTGGCAATGGTTACAGACTGGAAGAGTATTCTATTAAAGCCGTTACTGGGGGGAAAGATGCTTTAGGAGAAGTAGTGGTAAGAATCAGCAAGGATGGTAAACATTATCTGGGAAGGGGATTAAGCACTGATATAATTGAAGCCAGTGCAAAGGCTTACCTGGCTGCCATTAACAGGCTTTATTATCAACAGGTTTGCAAACACAGAAACAGCACCTAATATGATGGGAGTGATGAAAATGGGAATGACTATCACTCAGAAAATACTGGCAGCCCATGCCGGTAGAAAATTTGTTGAACCCGGTGAACTGATACTTGCCACTGTTGATATGGTTTTGGGGAATGATATAACAGCCCCCGTGGCAATAGAAGAGTTTGAAAAAGCCGGAGCCACAAAAGTGTTTGATAATGAAAAGATTGCTCTTGTCCCGGATCATTTCACACCGTGTAAAGACATTAAATCTGCCCAGTTGTGTAAAAGAGTAAGGGAATTTGCTAAAAAACACAACATCAAAAACTATTTTGAAATCGGTGAAATGGGTGTGGAGCATGCCCTTTTACCAGAAAAAGGGTTAGTAGGTCCTGGTGATGTGGTTATAGGAGCGGATTCCCATACATGCACATATGGTGCCCTGGGCGCTTTTGCAACGGGAGTTGGAAGCACTGATATGGCAGCGGCTATGTATATGGGCAAAACGTGGTTTAAGGTTCCGGAAACCATCAAGGTTGTTTATAATGGCAAAAGGCAGCCATGGGTTTGTGCGAAGGATTTGATTCTCTATACCATAGGAAATATCGGCGTGGATGGAGCTCTTTACAAGTCTTTAGAATTTACCGGGGATACCCTTAAAGACCTTACGGTGGATGAGAGGTTAACTATTACCAATATGGCAGTGGAAGCAGGAGCGAAAAACGGAATTATGGTAGCTGATGAAAAAGTTGTTGAATATGTAAGGAGAAGAGGCAAAAAGGAAGTAAGGGTGTATAAAAGTGATGATGATGCCTGCTACGAAAAAATATTGGAATATGATGTTGAAGCAATCCAACCCCAGGTGGCTTTACCCCACTTGCCGGAAAACAGTGTAGCGGTAGATGAAGTTTCCGGTATTCAGATAGATCAGGTGGTTATTGGTTCATGTACAAATGGAAGATTTGTGGATATGAAACAGGCTGCAGAGGTCTTGAAGGGCAAAAAAGCACATCCATATGTCAGACTCATCATAATTCCTGCAACCCAGGAGGTTTACAAAAGATGTGTTAAAGAGGGCCTCATGGACATCTTCCTGGAAGCCAATGCTGTAGTAAGTACACCCACATGTGGACCATGCCTTGGAGGCCACATGGGTATCCTGGCAGAAGGTGAAAAAGCGGTAGCCACTACTAACAGAAACTTTGTAGGCCGAATGGGTCACCCAAAAAGTGAAGTCTATTTAGCCTCACCAGCTGTTGCAGCAGCTTCCGCTGTTACCGGTAAAATAACACACCCCAGGGAGGTAGTGTGATATGGAATTTAGAGGCAGAGCCTTTAAATATGGTGATAATATTGATACTGATGTAATAATACCAGCAAGGTATCTAAATACCCATAAACCTGAAGAACTTGCCAGACACTGCTTGGAAGATCTGGATCCAACCTTTGTGACGAGGGTAAAAAAAGGAGACATTATAGTGGGTGGCAGGAATTTTGGCTGCGGCAGCTCAAGGGAACACGCTCCTCTTGCCATCAAGGGAGTTGGTGTTTCGTGTGTTATTGCAGAATCTTTTGCCAGGATTTTTTATAGAAATGCTATCAACATCGGACTTCCCATAATAGAATCTTCTGAGGCTTCCCGGCAGATTGATGATGGAGATGAACTGCTGGTGCTCCCAGAAGAAGGTCTGATAAAAAATCTTACAAAGAATGAAGAATACAGAGGGCAGAATTTTCCCGATTTTATTAAAGAAATTATAGATGCAGGAGGGTTAATGCAGTATGCCATCAGGCAAGCCTGAGAAATTTTATAGAATAGCTGTCCTGCCCGGAGATGGAATAGGTCCTGAGGTTATCCAGCAGGCAGTTAAAGTAGTTAAAACAATAGGGAAGGTTTACGGTCATAGGTTTGATTTTGCTTATGGTCTTATAGGAGGAGCAGCAGTTGATGAAACAGGCAGTCCCCTTCCAGAAGAGACGTTAAAGCTTTGTCAGAAGAGTGATGCCATTCTGCTGGGAGCCGTTGGGGGCCCCAAATGGGATGGATTACCGCCCGAGCAAAGGCCGGAGAAAGCTCTGCTTTCCATCCGGAAGACATTAAACCTGTTTGCTAATCTAAGGCCTGTCAAGATCTATCATCCCCTGGCTTCATGTCCCTTAAAAGATGAAATTACCCGAAGGGGAATAGATATTATGTTTGTCAGACAGCTTACAGGGGGGATCTACTTTGGAGAGAAGAAAACAATAACCAGGGGAGATCAAATTGTTGCAAGGGATGTAATGGAGTATTCCAAAAAAGAAATTGAAGATATTGCTCGGATAGCCTTTGAAACGGCTCTGAAAAGGAGAAAAAAGGTAACCTCGGTGGATAAAGCAAATGTCCTGGAAACTTCAAGGCTGTGGAGAAAAACCGTTGAAGAGGTATGGAAAAAATATCCACAAGTAACACTTGAACACATGCTGGTAGATAATTGTGCAATGCAGTTGATTACCAGACCGTATCAGTTTGATGTGGTTTTAACGGGAAACATGTTCGGAGATATCCTCAGTGATGAAGGTTCAATGTTGAGCGGTTCGATAGGTATGATGCCTTCAGTAAGCTTTGGAAGCCAACACTCTGCACTGTATGAACCGGTGCATGGTTCTGCCCCTGATATAGCCGGTCAAAACAAGGCCAATCCCCTTGCTGCAATAATTTCTGCAGCGATGATGCTAAAATTATCCTTGCATTTAAAAGAGGAAGGCGATATAATAGAAGACAAAATAAAAAAAGTTCTTGCAGAAGGCTACAGAACACCGGATATAATGGAACCCGGCAAAACCCAGGTAGGAACACAGGAAATGGGTCAGCTTATAATAAACGAAATACTGAAGGGTTAAAAGTTATGATGGGAACAGTAGGTATACCTTTTCACCGGTTACAGAGAACCGGAGCAGCTGAGAACCGGTACCGGTTAGGTATATTGAACATCCTCCCTGAACTTCATGGATGAACCCCTCTGCAGGGTGAGTAATCCATGACGGCTTCCCCTATGGGGAAAATGGTGACCGTTAGATCACCGGGTATCGGATAACAGATAACACCTACTGTTTTATCCCGTACCTGCTGAGGCTGCTGCTGTGAAGCAGTGGTGAATGAAGGGTGGTAACGCGAAAACCTTCGCCCCTGTAACATGTGTTTTACAGGTGCGAAGGTTTTTTACTTTTATGATTAGGGGGTGGTGGAATTGGCTGTAAAAAAGATGACAGGAGCTCAAATTTTAATCGAATGTTTGAAGAACAAGGGAATAGATACTGTGTTTGGATATCCAGGTGGTGCGGTTTTACCCATTTATGATGCTCTTTACAGAGAAAAAAGCATCCGCCATGTGAGAACCAGTCATGAACAAGGCGCGGCCCATGCAGCAGACGGGTATGCCAGGGTGACTGGCAAAATCGGTGTGTGCTTTAGCACTTCGGGACCTGGGGCTACCAATCTTGTTACGGGAATTGCTACCGCATACATGGATTCAGTGCCCATAGTTGCCTTTACGGGGCAGGTCCCTCTTAATCTCATAGGTAAGGATTCTTTTCAGGAAGTGGACATTACGGGGATTACCCTTCCCATCACAAAGCACAATTATATGATTAAAAAAACAGAGGATATTCCCAGAATAGTGGAAGAGGCCTTTGAGGTGGCTTCAAGTGGACGCCCTGGGCCTGTCCTGGTGGATATCCCGAAAGATGTCGCTGCAAGAGAAATTGAATTCGAAGACAGGGGCTCTTTGGGGAAAAGAATACTCAAAAACCCTTTAACACACGATAGCTTTGATCTTGAACAAATTGAAGAGATCGTCGAGGCTGTTGTGACCTCTAAGACACCGGTTTTGTATGCCGGTGGTGGAGTTAACATATCAGGTGCACACAAAGAGCTGGTTGAAATAGCTGAAAGATGCCAGATTCCCGTAACTACAACTCTAATGGGCATAGGAGCATTTCCGCCAGATCATCCTCTCTATCTCGGAATGCTGGGAATGCACGGCACAGTTTATGCAAATTACGCCGTTACAAACTGTGATCTGTTGATTGCTGTAGGAGCCAGGTTTGATGATAGAGTAGTAGGGAAAATAGAAGAGTTTGCTCCTAAAGCCAAAATAATCCACATTGATATAGACCCTGCAGAAATCGGTAAAAATGTTCCGGTGAATATTGGAATACTGGGAGATGTAAAAAAAGTTTTGATAAAACTCCTGGAAATTCTACCAGCACAAAAAAGAGAGAAATGGGTCGAACAAATACGGAAATGGAAAAAGCAGTATCCTTTAGAATATGACAGGAAATGTTGTTCATTAAAGCCCCATTACATCATAGAGAAAATTTATGAATTAACCAGGGGAGATGCTGTTCTAACAACAGAAGTCGGGCAGAACCAGATGTGGGCAGCTCAGTTTTACAGGTTTGAAAATCCAAGATCTTTAATAACTTCCGGAGGCCTTGGAACAATGGGGTTTGGTCTTCCGGCTGCCATAGGTGCCCAATTGGGTAAACCTGATAAAAAGGTTTTTAATATCTCAGGTGACGGCAGTTTCAAGATGAGCTGCAATGAATTAGAAACCGCCGTTTGTTACAAATTACCCATAATAGTGGTTATCTTAAACAACAGAACCCTGGGTATGGTAAGACAGTGGCAGGAACTGTTTTATGATGGGAGATATTCGCAGGTGGATTTTGAACACTCCGTTGATTTTGTTAAACTGGCAGAGGCATATGGAGCTGTAGGGTATAGAATAACAACTAAAGACCAAGTAGAAGATGTTATTTTAAAGGCACTAAACAACGATAAACCAACGGTAATAGATTGCATCATAGAAAGGAATGAAAAGGTTTATCCGATGGTTCCTGCAGGGGCGCCCATTAATAAAATGATGGGGATAGATAAAAACCAAAACAATTAATTGTTGACACTGCCAGGGAGTGGTGGTAAAATATAAAAAACTTAGATATGAGAAGCTTAAATACAACGGAGTTTTGAGAAAGATGATGAAGGAGATCCGGATACTTCACATCCATCCACAGAGAGCCGGATTGGGTGAAAGCCGGTGATGGATAGGTATCCCTGTCACTCCCGAATCCTTCTCTTGAAAGGGTAAGTAGGGAGAAGCGTTGGCCCGTGTTAAGGGTAAGGTAATTCTACCTGGTGAGGCTGTGTACCGCGAGGTTGCAGCGATTTCAGGGTGGTACCGCGAAAACAATCCCTTCGCCCCTGGCAGCGAACAATTCCATTGTCGGGGAGGAGGGATTATTTTTTTAAAAAGTTTTACTATCTGAGGGGGTGGTTACAGCAGTAGAAACCGGAGTTAAAGTTAAAAACAAGAAAGGATTCAGAAGGGATAAAACAAACTTAAAATCAATAACCGGGGAGGACTAACCATGAGTATAAAGGTTTTTATCAATGGCAAATATTATGATAAGAAAGATGCAAAGGTTTCGGTGTTTGATCACGGCTATCTATATGGAGATGGTGTTTTTGAAGGAATCCGGGCTTACAATGGCAGAGTGTTTAAGCTGGATGAACACCTGGATAGATTGTATGAAGGTATAAGGACCCTCATGCTTAATGTTAAATATACCAAGGAAGAGATGAAAGAAATTGTGCTGGAGACATTACGGAAAAACAATCTGCGGGATGCATATATCAGGCTTGTAGTTTCCAGAGGAGAAGGTGATCTGGGTCTGGACCCGAGAAAATGCCCTGAACCCACTGTGGTTTGCATTGCCAGCAAGATCACCCTGTATCCCCAAGAGATGTATGAAAACGGTTTAAAGGTTGTAACCGCAGCTACAAGACGCAATGTTCCTGAAGGAGTGAATCCCCAGATTAAGTCCTTAAATTATCTGAATAACATTATGGCTAAAATTGAAGCCAATCTTGCCGGAGTTCCCGAAGCAATCATGTTAAATATTGATAATTACGTGTGTGAATGCACTGGAGATAATATCTTTATTGTCAAAGATGGAAAACTTATTACTCCTCCAACACATTCAGGTATATTGATAGGTATAACTCGTAACGCAATTATTGAACTGGCTCAGGAAATGGGTATAAAGGTAGTTGAACAGATCTTTACAAGACATGAACTGTTTAATGCTGACGAATGTTTCCTTACAGGAACTGCTGCAGAAGCCATCCCGGTAGTAAATGTTGATGGTAGACCCATAGCAGATGGTAAACCGGGTATTATTACTAAAACCATAATAAAGAAATTCAGGCAGCTGGTTCAGAGTGAAGGCACTGAAATATATCCTGAAGAAAAGCAAGGTGACGAATAAAATTAGGATAAAAAAGGAGGGAGCAAATTCAGCTCCCTCTTGTTTAATATTTCTGATTAACATATCTGTCAACCAGGGATTTTCTCTTTTCATTGATGAAGACATTTTTGTCTTTTAATATCTGCAGCAGCCACTGACTCTTGGAATGCAATATGATGTTGTCATAATCCATCAAAACAATCTCGTAGAGTTTATCCTTTAAAAACCTTGAGTTGACTTTGATAAAATATGCTTCAATATTATTAAAATTTAGGTGTTTGAGAAGTTGAAAGGTAGATTGGTCTTTTTTCCAGTAAAAATAATTAGTTTTTTCGATGTACTTTTTGTATAGTTTAGAATGTTTGCCTTTCGCTTTAATGTCTTTTGCTTTTATATAATAGTATTTTGCTATGCTGTTATAATACTGATAGTTGTACATACCCTTTTCAAAGCTGTCAATTTTTTTGAAGGGTTTGAGGTTCATCTTATTTATAAACTCGAAGTTTAGTTCAATAAATTCTTTCTTGCTGAGATCGCCTTTTTTAAATTGCAGAATAAGGAATTCTCTGTTCTTTAAAAATCTGCCAAAGACGTTTTCTTTATTATACAGCAATTTAAACACCCTCGAACACTGGTTTTGTTGTCTGTTTTAATATTATTATACAATTAAATTCTGCTTTATGGCAAAAAGTGATGTCATAAGAAAACTACAACAACAAAACACAAATTCAACCGAAATGTAATGTATAATATAAATGTATAATATATAAATAGAGTTTTTGCGTGAAAAAGGAGTTGGGTCAATGATTCTTAAAAAAATACCTCTGTTTTCGGGATTAGATGATAAGGAGTTAGAAAAAATAAACAGGCTGGTAAAAATAATGGATTACCCAAAGGGATGTTTTGTTTTCCATGAAGGAGAACTGGGTGAAAAAACTTATTTTATTAAGTCGGGAAAGGTAAAGATTTTTAAAACTTCAAAAAACGGTAAGGAACAGATTTTAGGAATAAAAGTAAAGGGGGATATTTTTGGAGAGGTTACACTGTTAAATCCTGTTAGGTATCCTGCTTCTGCCCAAGCCTTAGAGGATTCCTGGATAGGGTGTATAAGCAATTGTAACCTGGAGATATATATAAAGAACCATCCTGATGTATCATTGAATTTAATCAAAACCTTAAACAAAAACCTACTGGAGGCACAGCATAAAATAAAGAACCTTGCAGTTAATGATACATACACCAGAACCGTTCTGGAGTTAATTGAACTTTCGCAAAAATTCGGTGTTACGACTCCTGAGGGGATAAAGATAAACCTCGTTCTCACCAGACAGGAGCTTGCAGGCATGATTGGGACAACGAGGGAAACTATCAGCAGGATTCTTGCAAAATTAAAGCAGGAAGAAACAATAAATATTATAAACAAACACATATACATAAAAGATATAGAAAAGCTTAAGAACTGGCTTTAAGTTTTCATAGTCCGAGATTTTTCTTTTTTGGAACTCTGGTGGATCAAGGTTGTAATACCGCTCAAAATTATGGAAGTCAATAAACCTGTTATCGCCGGTTCGAGGATACTGGTAATTGCAGCACTAGCAGAACCCACTTGTTTAAGACCGATAAAATAAGGATAGAAATGTTTTACCGTTGGAATTACCACAAGACAAAAAATATAGGACCAGCCGTTAAAAGCGAATCATAAAATCATCTCCTGGATCTTATTCCTAATGATCCTTTTTTCAGTAACAATACAATCTAGAGGGATATCGTGGCTTTCACGAGGTAGTTTTTCTATTATCTGTATATCAAAGGCAACACCAGCAGTAAATACTCTGTTTTTTAAAGAGCTTAAAAATCTATCATAATACCCGGCTCCATATCCCAGCCTGTAACATTCAAGATCAAAAGCAAGTCCAGGGACAATTATTAAATCCAGGGCCAGAGGATTTACGGATTCTAAACTGTTGTGTTTTGGTTCAAGGATACCAAAAGCGCTCTTTTTTAAGTCCCTGTCATAGTCATTTATTTCAAACAGCTTCATTTCCTTTTTATGTTTTAAACATTTGGGAAAAACTGTTCTTTGGCCCGCTTTGTGACACTTTTCAAAAATTAGTCTAGTTTCGACTTCATTATTAAAAGCTGCATACAGCATTATTGTGGATGCCTTTTGAAATTCCATCAGGCTGTATATTTTTTCATGTATTATGCTGCTTTTCTTCTTGATTTCATTTTTTGTCATATTGTTTCTCAAATTTATAAAATGTTTTCGCAGCTCGTTTTTGGTCAATTTTTTCATCACTACCTCCTGTAGGTAAAATACAACAAACTACGTTAATATATTATATCACAGCGGAGCCAAATAAAAAATCTAAAAACAATGAAATGAAGCATCCTTATGATATCTCTCAATTCTTAGTTTTAATTGGATCAACTGCAGAAAAAATTCTGCCTTTCATTTCCTCCCTTTATGGAAAGGGGCTTTTTGCAGGGAAAGTTAAAAAAAGGTAAAATAATGAGAAAGTTTGTTCTATCGGAAGGAAAATGAAAAAGGAAGCCCTTTACAGGCTTCCTGTATAAATTATAGTTATATATTAAAAGGGGGATCATTTACCTTTAATTATATAATAAAAATGTAAAAAAAATATTAAGAAACAGTAAATAAAATGTAACTTTTTGAAACAAAAGCTTGTAAATTGAGGAGAGGATAATCGGTGAAATTTTTAAAAGGATTTACTGTTATACTGGCTTTTCTAGTTTTAGGTGAAATTGGTGCTGAATTTTTGAATCTTCCAATTCCAGGTAATATAGTGGGGCTTATGTTGTTGCTGCTCTGCTTAACAACCGGACTTGTACCTTTGAAAATCGTAGAAAGGGCCAGTGATATAATGATTTCAAACCTTGCTTTGCTTTTTATTCCTGTGGGTGTGGGAATAATAAAACATTTGAACCTAATACGGGATCAATTTTTACCGCTAATAGCAGCAACTGTTTTGAGCACTGTTATAGTTATGGTTATTACTGCTAAGATGGCGGATTCGCTTTTTGCGTCCAAGCACAAAAAAGGAGGCTAGTTTAAATGAGTAAAGTTCTTTCTGCTCCTTTGTTTGGAGTCTTTCTTACCCTATTTGCCTATGTAGGTCTATCAAAGATGAAAGAGAAATTTAAAAATCCTTTGTTTAATCCTACTTTTTTGTCAATTGTGTTTATTGTTGTTGTTTTGTACGTGTTCGGTATCGATTATGAAGACTACAATCAGGGAGGCAGGGTAATTGCTTTTTTTCTAGGTCCTGCAACAGTAGCTCTGGCAGTACCAATATATAAACAGATGGAAAGATTGCGAGACAGCGCTTTGGAAATAATTACCAGTATATTAACGGGGTCTTTTATAGGAATCATATCAGGTATGGTCCTGGCTTTCCTTTTTGGAGGTAGCAAAGAAATAATGCTTACAATTGCTCCCAAGTCTGTTACTACTCCCATTGCCATAGAAATTTCCAGTTCCAACGGAGGAATCCCACCTTTGACCGTCTCATGTGTTATAATAGCGGGTCTGGTAGGAGCTGTATTAGGCCCTGAATTAATGAAAGCAATAAAAGTAAAGAACCCTGTTGCCCAGGGGCTTAGTATAGGAACGGCCTCTCATGGTCTTGGAACATCAAGGGCCGTTCAGGAAGGGGAAATCCAGGGTGCTTTTAGTGGGCTTGCTATAGGTCTTGCAGGAATCTTCACATCAATACTGGTTCCCATCGTTGTTTGGGTTTTTGTTAAGTTTTTATCCTGAATTGAAGTTTTCTTTAACATGAGCAGATTCGGTTTAAAACCTGCCAGATAGTTTATGGGCCGTTTGCCTGATAGTATGATGGTCCAAACAACAGTTGCAATTTATTAGATAAATTTATTAGATATATTATGCTTGTATTATGCTTGCTGCTTAAAGTAGAATCCACGAAGTTAATCGAACTATTAGAGAACTTTTATATTTGTTTTATAAAGATATATTGAATTCTAAATAATACTGGATTTGTTAAAAGATGCTCTCAAAAACCAACTAATACTAACGGAAAAGAGAATTAATCGGTTTTGAGTAAAATTATTAATTCTCGTCTTACCTTCTTATATCAAAAGTGGATTACGTTTTTCAATGTGCGAAAGTTGAATTATAGATTTGTTGTTTGTTTTGCTTGAAAACCAAAGTTCTTTTGATTATTTTAAAAATTCAATAAAAAGCTCTCTCAATTCTTTGCGGTTAGATACACCGGCTTTATGATAAAGGTTTCGCAAATGAGTTTTAAGGGTATTGTTTGAGATGCACAGCAACTCACAGATTTCTTTATTGCTCAGTTTCTTGTAGAGAAGTACAGCTATTTCTTTTTCCCGGGGAGTTAATTTTTCAATTATAGGAATGTCAAGGTTTTCGATTTCAATAAGCTCTGACAAATCAGGTTTTTTAGGTAATGTTTCGGGTATGAGTCCTAGCAGGGCTACTGCGATAAACAAGGGTAGATATGCCATTAAACTGATAGGGAAGCTCTGAATGCCATCGAGCTGCTTTACAACTACAGAAAGGAAAGCTCCCAGAGCAACACCTGCTACCATGCTAGCAATTCCATAGGTGTAGTAATAAGAATTGTTTTTTTGAACCGCTATATCTGCGGCAATAACCCAGACAAAAACGTCCAAAAAGGCCCAACCCGATTGTAACAGGGTTTGAATAAGAAAATATGTCAGTATATTCAGAGTAAAGGAATAAAGAGTAAAGGATAATCCCAATAATGCTATACCGATGTATAACAGATATTTTCTTCCTTTTCTATCAGCAATAATTCCTGCTGTAATGGCTGAAAAGACGAAAGGCAAAACATTGTAGAACCTTTCTATAATATAGGAAGAGAAAAGAGGATAAACACCCACATATGTAAATCCTGCTGTAATATAGACGCATAGGAAAAGAATATACAGCTTAAATGGGGGCGATAAAGAGGCAGAGTGAGGGAGGTATTTTTTTGTGCAGTCTGAATTTTCTTTAAAGAGTGAGTAATAAGTGCAAATAGAAGCGAAAAGGAGAATACCTCCTATGGATGGAACTAAGAAAGGAGGTAATGATGGAACTGCTGCATTGGATAAATACAAAATTCCGTACGCAATGAATAAACTGCTACCGATTACCTGTCCCCTTGATCGGGGAGGAACCTTCTCAAGAAAAGCTTTTGACCAAAAGACTGTAGTTCTTCCAATGACAAAGGCGAACATTCCGAGGGACAAATACTGTAAGACAGGTGGAACCAGTGCAAATATGGATGTAAGAATTAATGAAAGAATACCTAGAATTGGAAGGTAATTTTTATGTAATTCGGTTTTGGATAAAACACCTATTTTTGGGTAAATACTGAAAGCCAAAAAAAACATTGCGAAAATTCCCATGAAAACTGTATGTTTTCCTCCAACAACCCGGAGCAAAATGGGACCGAAATCCGGAAAAACAATTGCAGCACCATACAGAAATCCTAGGGTAAAAATAAGCTTTTGATATTTCTCTACTTTAGAAAAATAATACTGCAAATTATGCATAACTTTCACCCTCTGTTCCTCACCCCTGTAGGGTGAGATGTTTGTTCGCCCGGCATGTCTGCCGAGCCGATGGTTTGAAAGAAACCCTGTCACCTAACCAGCGGGAAGACAACCCATAAGCAAGGGCGT
>ENA-OSAE01000347-OSAE01000347.1-marine-sediment-metagenome-genome-assembly--contig:-NODE-347-length-22633-cov-23.437417_pt1 | contig 22633 bp, 11 predicted proteins | sample MGYA00237870_ERZ529317 | MGnify/ENA primary metagenome ERZ529317 (study PRJEB26369, sample SAMN03142812) | marine sediment metagenome | biome: marine; feature: borehole; material: sediment... | reverse complement strand
CAAAAACTAGTTGATCTTGTTGTGAGGTCTTTGCCTACTTTTTCTTGACACGTACTAAGAATCATTTCTGTTTGCCTTACGGCAGCCTATTATGATATAATCGAAGCAAATCGTGGGGCTTTGATTATGCGGGGAAGGGGAGTGGTCGCTATATTTTTGACCGCCGAGTTCTTTTGGCGTTTATTTGAGGCGACGGGTTCCATAACCGCTTACCTGCTTTACAAAAGGCTGGCCGTACAGTAAGAGGAGAGGGACTGGACCGAAACGGGTTCGTTTGTTACCAGGAAAAAAGGACTGGTCTTCCATGGAGCTGGTGTCCCGGCACCAGGAGGGAAGAAGAGGTGAACTCTCGTCGACTCGTGGTGTTCAGGGGCGGAAGTGCTTGTACCGCAGCTTGAGGCACCAGGGGCCCGGAAGGACAGGAGCTGGGGAGGAGCAGAACGAGGCTCAAAGGCAAAGAAGGATCTATCTAGATTGGGAAATTGACAGCACGTAACACATAAGGAATAAAGGCAATGACGGGGAGGAGTATGCCGGTGCAAGGGTCCGCAGGGAGGTGTGATCGGGGACTGAGAGTCACACTGGATCAGCACCGCCAGAAGTTCGCCCCCGAGCTGCCGGCTGAACACCCTGCCGAGGGCCAGTAGGCTGGGCCGGTTACTTCCTCCGTTACCTGGAAGTGGACATGATGGTGTCTAAATGAGGGAGGGTAGTAGTAGTTAATACCCTAACTGGGGTGGTACCGCGGGAGCAGGTTGTGCTTTCGTCCCACAGGGGCGAAAGCTTTTGTTTTTTGTGAGGCTGAACTAAGAAAGCGAGTAGAGGGCCAGGCCCAGGCCGGAGGTCAGGAAAGGTATTTTTCGCGAGGAAGACTGGGGAAAGGGGATGAAGGATGAGGCAGCAGCTGGAGGATATCGGGGTCAAAGCCCTGGCATTGATTCAGAAGGCAGACTCTTTAAAGGAACTGGAAGAACTCCGGGTGATGTTCCTGGGGAAAAAAGGTGAACTCACCCGGATTCTGAGGAGGATGGGGGATGTTCCGGCCGACCAGCGCCCCATCATCGGGAAGGCGGCCAACCAGGCCCGCGACGCCATCGAGGCCGCTGTTGAGAAAAGGAAAAGGGAACTGGAAGCCAGGGAGCAGGAGCAGCGGCTCCGGGAGGAGGCAATTGATGTTACCCTTCCCGGTCGGCCGGTCCCGGCAGGGGGGAAACACCCACTGCAGGTGGTGACCGAAGAGATTGAAAACATCTTCCTGGGGATGGGATTCGAGATTGCCCGGGGGCCTGAGGTCGAACTGGACTACTACAATTTCGAGGCCCTGAACATACCGCGGGACCACCCGGCCAGGGACATGCAGGATTCCTTCTACATCAGTGATGACATCCTGTTGAGAACCCATACGTCACCAGTTCAGATTCGCGCCATGAGGGCACGGGCGCCCCGTCTGCCCGTACGGGTGATTGCCCCCGGGCGTGTTTACCGGCGGGATGATGATGTCACCCATTCCCCCATGTTCCACCAGGTTGAAGGCATTTACGTGGACCAGGGGATCAGCATGGCTGACCTCAAGGGGGTTCTCCTGGCTTTTGCCCGCGAAATGTACGGGGAAAAGACCGAAATCCGGATGAGACCCAGCTACTTCCCTTTTACGGAACCGAGCGCGGAAGTAGATGTGTCGTGCACCATGTGTCGCAGTCAGGGATGTAGGGCTTGCGGCTTCAGTGGTTGGCTCGAGATCCTTGGAGCCGGGATGGTGCACCCCCGGGTTCTGGAGAACGGTGGTTACAACCCCGAAGAAGTCAGCGGCTTTGCCTTCGGAATGGGCATCGAAAGGATCGCTATGCTCAAGTACGGGATTGATGATATTCGTCTCTTCTTCCAGAACGACCTTCGCTTTTTGAAGCAGTTTACATAGGGATGGTCCTAAGATACAGGCCGGACGCGGGCACCAGCGGCGGGCGGTAAGCAGCTGTCCATGCTGTCTTACGGGACTGTGCCACGAAACATGAAAATCAAGAACAAGCCGCGGAAATGCCTGGGAGCATTTCATTTTGACCGTCGACAGGAGGGTGATGCAGGTTGCGTGTTTCCTACCAGTGGTTAAAGGAATATGTGGGTGTTGACCTTCCGCCTGAGGAACTGGCTGAAAGGTTAACTGCCACCGGTGTGGCGGTGGAAAGGATTGAATACCCCTTCCAGGACCTGAATGGGCTCCTGGTTGGGAGGATTCTGAGGGTTAAAGAACACCCTAACGCCGACCGGCTCAAGGTTTGTGAGATTGAGGTGGGGGACAGGGTATTGACCGTGGTGAGTGGTGCTCCGAACCTGGCAGAAGGGATTTATGTCCCGGTGGCTCCCACGGGAACCGTCCTGCCTGGAGGGCAGGTTGTTCAAGAGGTTGATTTTCGGGGGGTGAGGTCCGAGGGGATGGTCTGTTCCCCGGCCGAACTCGGCCTTGGAGATGCACCTGAGGACCGTGCCGGCATCATGATTTTGCCTGAGTCCGTTTCTACGGGCCAGACCCTGATGGAAGCCCTGGACCTCGATGATGCGGTTCTGGTGCTTGAACTTACCCCCAATTACGCCGCTCACTGTCAGAGTATGGTGGGCGTGGCCCGGGAGGTGGCTGCCCTTGGTGGATTGACAGTTCACCTCCCGGGTGTCAAGCTTGAGGAGAAACCTGAACCGGCGGCAGACCTGATTGAAATAGAGGTTCAGGCCCCAGACCTCTGCCCGCGCTATACAGCCCGGGTCATCGACGGAGTAAAGGTCAAGCCCTCTCCCGGCTGGATGCAGAGGCGCCTGCGGGCCGCCGGCATTAGGCCCATCAACAATATCGTTGATGTTACCAATTACGTGATGATTGAGTACGGCCAGCCCCTCCATGCTTTTGATTACGAGAGGCTTCGAAACCGTAAGATCCTGGTCCGGCGGGCCAGACCTGGCGAGAAGCTTGTGACCCTGGATGGTGTAGAAAGGGAGTTGGGCCAGGATGACCTGGTGATCGCCGACGCGGAGCGAGCCATCGGTCTCGCCGGTATTATGGGTGGGGAAAACACCGAGGTTACCGAGGAGACCACCACCATCTTGCTTGAATCGGCCCACTTCAACCGCCAGGCCATCGCCCGGACCTCAAGAAGGCTGGGCCTGCGCACCGAGGCTTCCATCCGTTTCGAAAAAGGGGTCGACCCGGAAGGAACGGTCTTGGCCGCAGACCGCGCGGCTTACCTCTACCAGGTGCTTGGAGTCGGCCAGGTGTTGAAAGGGGCCGTGGACATCTATCCCAGGCCGGTCCTTCCGGCCCGGGTGAAGCTGCGTCCTGACTGGGTGAATGAAATCCTTGGTTTGCAGCTGTCGGGTGATGAAATCAGGCAGGCCCTGGCAAGACTGGGCTTCGAGGTCCAGGGGGCGGGAAGGGGTGAGTTTACGGTTATCGTTCCCACCTGGCGCGCCGATGTGGAAAGGGAAGTTGACCTGGTGGAAGAGGTGGCCCGAATGTACGGATACGACCGGATTCCCACCACCCTTCCCGTAGGCCCTATGGGCCGGAGGCAGAGGGACCAGTGGTCGATCTTTATCGAAAGGATCCGCCGGGTGGTGGTGGCCGCGGGCCTGCAGGAAATAGTCACTTACTCCTTCATCGACCCATCCTCCTACCGGCGACTTCGCCTCGACGCCCGGACCGGGGCAGCGGAGCAGAGCTGGGTCAGGTTGAGTAACCCTCTGACCGAGGATCAGAGCGTGATGCGAACAACACTTCTTCCCAGTATGCTGAATACCCTGGCCTACAATTACAGCCGCGGGAACGAGGACTTGGCTTTTTACGAGGTGGGAACAGTTTACCTGGCTGACGAGGGTGGTGAGGACGGGCTTCCTCGAGAGGGAGTACGCCTGGTGGTTGCTGCGGCCGGGAGAACAGCACCGGCCCACTGGCTGGAAAAACCTGCAAGGGCCGATTTCTATTACCTGAAAGGTATCTGGGAGGTTCTGGCTAGAGACTTGGGCCTCCACGAGGTGGAGTTTGAACCCAGTGACCACGCCGTTTTCCACCCGACCCGCCAGGCGGTAATCCAGGTTCAGGGTCAGCAGGTCGGGGTCTTGGGTGAAGTGCATCCCGGGGTGGTGGAAGACTGTAACCTTCCCGAGAGAACGGTGGTCATGGAAGTTGACCTTGATGTGTTGGTGGGCCTGGCTGATTTCGGGCGCAAGCACCGGGCCCTACCCCGGTTTCCGGCCACCACCCGGGACTTGTCGGTGATGGTGCCGGAAGATGTCCCGGCGGCCCGGATCACCCGGGCGATCCAGGAGGGTGGGGGTGAACTTCTGGAGAGGGTCGTCCTGTTTGACGTTTACCGTGGGAGCCCGGTTCCCGAAGGATACCGTAGTCTGGCTTTCTCCATGGTGTACAGGGCCGGCGACCGGACCCTGACCGATGAGGAAGTGGACCAGGTTCACGACCGTGTGCGACAGAAACTAGAAAACGAATTTCGCGTCCGGCTGCGGTCGTAGGCTCAGGGTAGTGATTTCTGACCCTGTTCTGGGTATGGTAGGTTTCAAGAGGGAACCCGGCAGGCGTTCATTTCTATCGGGAGGAGAGAGGAGAGAGGGAGTATTGACATCGAGGATGCGTATTTCCTGTGTGCAGCTGGCGGCCTACCCGGTGGACCAGGCCGAAGAAGGTTTGGCCCACGCCCTTGAAATGGTGGGTAAAGCTGCCCGGGAGAAACCGGACCTGGTGGTTCTGCCCGAGTGTATCTACCCGGCTTATTTCCTAGCTGAGTGGAGCCCGGAGGGTTTTTCTCAAAGGCTTAAGGAAGTGGAAAGGGAATTCCAACGGGCGGCGACCAGGCACGGGTGTTACCTGGCGGTGGGTATGGCTGAAGAACGTGAGGGGCAGTTGTACAACTCGGCCTTCCTCTTTGCCCCAGAGGGTGACAAGGTTGCAACGGCCCAGAAACAGTTCCTGTGGCATTTTGACTCCAGGTGGTTTGCCTGCGGCGAGCTGGGCAGTGCGGTGGAGACCCCCTGGGGCAAGGTGGGGATGATGGTCTGCGCTGACGGGCGGACCCCCGAGATCCCGAGAATTCTCGCCCTCCGCGGGGCGAGGCTCGTGCTTGACCTTACGAACTTGGTTTCCACGGGGGCAGACCCGTCTGCCCTTACCAATCCCCAGGTGGAATACCTGCTCAAGGTCAGGGCGGTCGAAAACCGGCAGTGGATAGCCGTTGCCAACAAGGTCGGCCTAGAACACAACAGTGTTCTTTACTGCGGCCGGAGCGGAATCATTTCCCCTGAAGGGGAGGTCCTGGCCATGGCCGGTTCTAAGGACCCAGAGGTGGTAACGGTGGAGATCGACATGGATGACGTGGAGGATACGGTGCACGGGGTTTTTGACCCCCTTCGTGACCGGAGGCCTTCAACTTACGGGCATTTGACCCGGGAACACTCCAGGCTTGCCATCGGCACCCTCTTGGAAGAACCCATGGTCCCGGCCCGCCACCAGCACCGTGTGGCCGCGGTCCAGCTGGACACCGAGGTGGAGGAAGCCGAGCTCCTTAGGGCTGTTCAGGGCTATCTGCACCGCCTTGCTGTGGAAGGGGTAGAGGTGATTGTTTTCCCGAAACCAAAACCTCGTCCACCCTCTGAGATCGGTGCATGGAAAAGGGTAGTCGATGCGGTGCAAGGGATGACGGCAGTGGTCCCGGTGGTGGTGGCTTTTACCTGGCCGGAAGAGGCGGAACCAGGCCTTCTCTACCATACCACCTGGCTCTTCTACCGTGGCGAGGTGATTGGGAAATACAGGGCTAACCACCCCGACAGGCTGGAGTCAAGGTGGTACACCCCGGGGGACCTTGGATACCCGGTGTTCGAGACCCCAGTGGGCCGGATCGGGATGATGGCCGGATGGGAAGGTCTGCTCTTCGAGCCCGCCAGGATCCTGGCCCTGAACGGGGCAGAGGTGATCCTGTGGCCTTGTCGGATGGAGGGGCAGCTTCATGACGACCTGGCCCGGGCACGGGCCATGGAAAACCGGGTTTTTGTGGCAGTAGCCAATGCGGTGGGAGAAGGAGCCTCCGGGCTAAGCCTCCTGGTAAACCCAGACGGGGCCAGGGTAGGCCAGGCCTTCGAAGGGAAGGAACAGGCCGTTGGGGCCCAGTTTCCACTGGCCCTGGCCCGGTGCAAGACGGTTGTCACGGGCACCGACGTCATCTTCGACCGCTGCCCCGACAGGTATGGAGAACTGGTAGAGGAGTGAACAAGGGAACTTAATTCCTCGCCCCGGCAGTCTTGCGCCATGGTCAGCCTCGCTCCGGGGTCCCCCGGGGCGACGGCAGACCTACCCTGAATGTGGTCAATCTTTTAGGTTATGGTTGACAATAGAATGACCTCCTGGTAAAACGTGTGTAGACAACCAAAACACAACCAGGAGGTTGGCAAGCTGTGAAAAATTGTAGCAGTTAACTTAGGATGGTAACTGGTGATGATGCATTGATTGTTGGGGTCGATTGGTTTGATCCCGTTGGCCGTGGGTCCGGCCGGAGTGGGTCATGGGATCATACGAGGTCAAAAAGGGGGTCAGAATGAAGAACCTCCAGGTTTCATGGATGTTCCGCCAGATTGCCGACCTCATGGAATTGAAGGGTGAACCGTCCTACAAGGCCCGGGCGTATCGTAAGGCGGCAAAAACCATCGAGTCACTCCCGGTCTCCATTGAAGAGTACAGCCGCGGGGACCGCCTCCTGGAATTACCCGGGGTCGGCGTCAACCTGGCCCGAAAGATTAAAGAGATTCTTGAGACGGGGCGGTGTTCGTACCTCGAGCAGTTAAAAGAAGAGGTGCCACCAGGGCTCCTCGATGTCCTGCAGGTGCCTGGTATCGGCACCAAGACGGCGGTGGTTATTTACCGCAGCCTAGGGATTACCAGCCTCGACGAACTGGAAAGACAGGCTAGGGCTGGTAAGTTGAGGGAAATACCCCGCCTGGGGAGGCGGTTGGAAGAAAAGATTCTTGCCGGGATTGAATTTGTGAAAAGGAAAGACGGCCGGGTCCTCCTGGGCTGGGCCCGACCGGTGGCTGAGGGATTGGCGGCCGCCCTGAGAGAGGAACCAGCCGTCGAGGGTGTAGCCTTGGCCGGAAGCGTCCGGCGGTGGCGGGAGACCATCGGCGACATCGACCTCTTGGCTGCCAGCCGGGAACCTGACCGGGTGATGAACTTCTTTACCGGCCTACCGGTGGTAGAGAGGGTTCTGGCCCGGGACAGCACCACATCCAGTGTGGTGGTTGAGACGGGATTTCAGGTCAACCTCAGGGTGGTTGAACCCCGGTCTTTTGCCACCGCCCTGCAGTATTTTACCGGTTCGGTGGACCACAACCTCCAGCTGAGGAGACTGGCCACGGAAAAGGGGTTCAAGCTTTCCGAGTATGACCTCGAAGATGCCGATGGTGGTAAGGTTTTGATTCGGGAAGAGGCTGAAATCTACGCACGGTTAGGACTACCATTTATCCCGCCTGAACTTCGGGAAGGAAGGGGCGAGATCGAAGCTGCAATAGAGGGGCAGCTGCCAAGACTGGTGGAACCCGGTGATATCAAGGGTGACCTTCATGTACACACCAGGTGGAGCGATGGGGCCTGTGAGATCGAGGAAATGGTCGAAGCGGCTCGTAAGAAGGGATACCAGTACCTGGCCATCTGCGACCATTCAAAGTCCCTGGCTGTAGCCAATGGTCTTGATGAAAAGAGGCTGGCCCGCCAGCGGGAAGTGATCGCTGAGTTGAACCAGCGCTACGATGATTTTACGGTTCTCGCCGGGGTGGAGGTAGATATCCGTAAGGACGGGACCCTGGACTTTCCGGATGAGGTCTTGGGTGAACTGGATATTGTGGTGGCATCCATTCATACCGGCTTCGGACAGGGCCGGGAGGAGATAACCCGCCGGGTTTTCGCTGCCCTGGACCATCCCCTGGTTGATATCCTGGCCCACCCGACGGGGCGCCTGATGGGGAAACGCCGGGGCTACGAGGTGGACCTTGAGGCGGTTATTGCCAGGGCGGCTGAGAAGGGGAAGGTTCTGGAGATCAACGCCTCACCCGACCGGCTGGACCTGTCGGATGTCTACGTCAGGAAAGCTGTCCAACAAGGGGTCCCGGTGGTTATAAACACCGATGCCCATTCGATTTACGCCCTGGACGACATGGTGTTTGGTATCGCCGTGGCCCGCCGCGGTTGGTGTGAAAAAGGAGACGTCATCAACACTCTGCCGGTGGTGGAGCTCCTGGAGTGGCTGGGTGGAAGAAGGCGTGGGCTAAAATAGGGCCAATGAGGAGATATGCGTGGTCAAGCTGGATTTGGCAGGTGATGACCGGTGCGAAGAACCCTCAAGCAGGTTTGGGCACTAAGAAAAGAAGGGCGTCTTGAAGACGCCGCGCTCCTCCTGGTGGATGCCCTTGACCAGGGTAAACATCCGGTTTTGCTTTCCAACCTGGCTGATGTCTTGTTGACCCGGGGGCACCGGCAGGAGGCAGTAAGGCGTGCGGAAGAGGCCCTGCAGATGGACCCGCGGAACGACCAGGCCCATGCGGTCCTGGGCCGGGCGGCGGAAGCCCAGGGACTGTTCCAGCAGGCGGCCGAACATCTCAAGCAGGCCCTGGAACTCAACGAGCGGGAGTTTTATGTCGTGTCCCTCGCCCGCATTCTTGAGAAGGACGGGAAAGTAGGCGAGGCCATCGGTATCATGCAGGATTGGCTCGAACAACATCCAGAGGGCCTCAGGGTGCAAAAGGCCCTGTCCCGTCTCTACAGTAAAACAGGGAAAAAGGAACGTTCAGAGGAGGTCCTGGCCCTGGCCTCTTCCGAAGACCCTGCCCTTTATGCCGAGAGGATTAAGATGCGCCTGGCCGACCTGAAGCCCGAGGAGGCGATCCGGAAGCTGGAGCCACTGCTTGCCGTCGGCTCGCGCAGGAATAACCCCCATCTCCATCTCTTGCTTGGAGACCTCTACCGGCGGGTGGAGATGGAAGAGAAGGCTCTCTGTGCCTACCGTGAGGCCTTGAACCTCAGACCGGATGACCCCTACATCCTGGGGCAGGTGGTCTATTCCTTGCGGCGCTGCGGCCGGAAAGAAGAAGCATGGCCCCTGCTGGTTGACCTCGTCAAGAGGCGGCCCCAGGACCCGGTAGCCCGCCGGTGCCTGGAACGGGACGCCCGGGTTCTAAACCGGGTGGAGGAGGCCTGCAAAGTGGTGGACGGGCTTTGCCGCTCGCATCCGGGAATAGGTGAACTTTTCGGGTTAAGGAAGAGGCTAAAGAAGGGGCTAGAAAAAGCGCTGGGCTAGAAGGTTTTGGGGGAGATGGCAAGGTGAAGGGACTGACCGTTGGTGACCTGATTAAAGTACCGCCGGTAAGAACGGTAATCCAAATGGCTGACCTGGAGGATGAAAGCCTCCGGCGTCAGCTGGTAGAAACCTTTGTCCTGACTGAAGAGGTCAAGTTTACCCTGAAGACCATCCTGAAAATGGTGTCCGCTGGTCAAGGACAGGGCTTTTTTGTTATTGGCAACTACGGGTCAGGCAAGTCACACCTTCTGACGGTCTTGAGTATCCTCCTGTCCGGTGGGGCTGAGGTCGAACCCCTGTCAGACCCGGAACTGGTGCGGTGGGCCCACGAGGTCCGCGGCATCTTACCGGTCAACATCTCCCTGGTTGAACACAACAGCCGGGAAATCTTGGAACAGGTCCTCCTCCAGGGGGCGGGGCAAGCCCTGGGCGTTGCGAGGGATGAAATTCAGGCCTGGCTGCAGGGTTCACGGAGTGAAGCCTGGGACCAGGTGCTGCGGAGGCTGAAGGATGGCGCGTACCGCGGGCTATTCTTTTTCGTGGACGAATTATCTGAGTTCTTGAAGGCCAAGCCGGATGGACGTCGATTTAACGAGGATGTCCGTTTCTTGCAGTATCTAGGCGAACTCTCGGCCCGTCTTCCCTTATGGATTCTGGCCTCCCTCCAGGAGCGCCTGGAGGATACCGGGGAGATTCACCCGGGTGTTTTCAACAAGATTAAGGACCGTTACCCGGTTCGCTTTCAATTGTCCGGGGAGCATATCAAGGAGATCATCGCCCGGCGGCTGGTAGAGCACAAAGAGGGGGCCGTTTCAAAGATTGCCGCTGTGTACGAGGCTCTCACCGAAGCCTTCGGCAGCCTCTCCTTCTCACGGGAGGAATTTATCAGCCTCTACCCGGTTCACCCCGGAACAGTGGAGCTTCTGGATGAGTTGAAACCATTCTTTTCTCAACACCGGGGCATCATTGACTTTGTCCATTACCGCCTAAAAGGGGACCCCACAAGGAGGATCCCCGGTTGGCTCGAGAAGCCAGCTGCTGCCCTGTTGGGCCCCCATTTCATCTTCGACCACTTTCGAAACCGGATCCGCGAGATGGTAGAGACCAACCCTTACAGCGAGAAGGTAATGCGGTACTTCGAAAAAGAGGTCCCCCGTCTCTTTGAGGACCGGGAGCGCCAGGAAATAGCCCTGGGGTTGGTTAAGATCATGGTGTTGGGTGCTATTTCCCCCCACGAGAGACGGTTTTCGGTCCGGGAGCTAGCCGACTTCATGCTCCACCCGGTAACCGACCTCGACCAGGAGGTTAACTACGAATACGCGGCCGAGATCCTGGAGGATTTGAAACGGACCGGGACCTACATCACCGTGGAAGAGGCCGGCGCTACCCTGGCCAGAAAGTACTACATTGATCTCAAGGCAGATATCGGGGTGGCTGTGACCCGAAGGTTGGAATACATCGAGAGCACCTTTTTTGAAGAAGACCGTCGGCTAATTACCAGGTTCCTGCCCCTTATGACTGGGGCCAGGCTTCCCCTGGCGTCGCTTTCGACACGGGAGGAAGGCAGTGTGGAGGTAACCTGGCAGAACACCAGAAGAGAGGGCCGGCTGGTACTCAAGTTTCTCTCCGATGTCCCTGAAGACGAGGTCACGGCCTGTGCGGAGGAACTTTCCACGACCGAGAAGGATTTTGCCCTCTACCTGGCCCTTCCCGAAGGGAACCTGAAGGGTGAACACGAACGCCTCCAGTCCTACCTTTTGGAATGTCCATGTGGAGAAGGATTTGCCTTCTGGCTGCCGCGGGAGATGACCGGTGAAGAGGCGGCCCTCTTGCGCCGGGCCTTGGCCGTTCTCCTGCTTCTGAACGATGTTGAAGGAGATGGCAGTGACCGCGGGCAACAAGTGAGGGATTACCTCAAGTCCCTTTTCCAGGAGAAAGAAGAACCGGTCCGTTCCCTTTTTGAGCGCTTGTTTTTCGAGGGGACCATCCAGGGACAGGACTGGTCCATTGAGCCGGAAACAATCAGCCACCTGGGTTTTGAGGAAGCGGTCCAACGGTTGGCCGGCGAGATCCTGAACCGACGCTTCCCGCGCCACCTGGAGTTTCAGCCACGGGGTGACCTGGTTACCTCCGGGTTGGTCCGGCGGGCCATTGAGGCGGTGGCTGGGGAAGGGGTTGTCTCGGACCTGGAGCACGGAACCAAGATGGCCGTGGAAAACTATCTTTTGCCCCTGGGCCTGGCCCGCCGCAAGGGTCAAGGGTATGAACTTGTGGTTGAGCCCCAGGGCAATGCACTGGTCAAGACCTTCCTGGACACGATGGGGGAAAAAAAGGAGGCCGAGAGGCTTTACTGGGACTTGCGCAAGGGCGTGTTCGGTCTTTCCCGGCCGGTCTTTCAGACCCTGGCACTGGTTCTGCTCAAGAGTGGGGTGATCAGTGCCTTCAAAGGCAACCGGAAGATCAACCCAGGAGACATCTCACCGTACAGCCTGAACAGGGTTCACGAGTTCGGTCAGGGCAGCCTGATCCGCCCGGAGTTTCAGGAAATCTTGAAAGAAGTGCCTTTTATCCCACCGCGGCTGAAGAGAGTCCCGGTAACCTTTGCTTCCCAACAGGCCCTGTGGGACTATCTTGTCGGGCTGCGGCGCCAGTGGGCTGAAGACCTGCCCGCCTTGCAGCGGCAAATCAACGAAGTCAGGGACTACCAGGGACTCAGGGCCCTGGATTGGCAGGAGATTGACCGGGACCTTGAGGACTGGGCCGGGTTTCTGGAGGAGGTGAAGATTTCCTATTCGTCCCAGGAGGGTCTGGAGCGGGCCCTGGCTGCCTACCGTTCCCGTCCATACCTCCCCCGGAGCTACCAGCGGGTGACCTCTTTGCAGGGTTTTCTCACCGAGAGATTGCGACCGTACTTGGCCATTTACGGGTACCTGCAGGAAGTTCGGCCCCTGCCCGGTACCTACCACCACCTGAAAGAAGGTTTTGACCTTCTGTGGGGGCTGATTTCCCGGGAAGATTTTGTTTTTGATGATTCAGTATGGAAAAAGCTTGAGGAAGAATTTCGAATGTGGCAGAAACTATATGGCACCGAGTACCGCCGGGAACACGAAAAATGGAAGGGACAGGCGAGGTTTAAGCCCTTCAGAGAGCTCTTGAATTCCGAGACATACCGGTTGCTGGAACTTTGGGGAGGGCTTGAAGGTGTGGTGGTTGACCATGACTTTATTGCCGTTCGCCGCCAGATCTACGAGGTACTGGAAGCCCAGTGCCGGCATCTGGATGAAGGAAGGTTGAAGGAGCGCCCCTTCTGTTCTTGCGGTTTTCGCCTTGGGGAGCGTACACCTCTCCCCGCCCCCTCCAACCTGGTGGTTCTCATGGAGAAAGGGCTCCAGGATTACCTGGCAGCCCTCAAGGAACCGGATGCCAGGGAACGGATTGAAACCTACTTGGCCGGGCTCGAAACAGTGGGACGCCGGAAGCCGGCTGCAGCGGTGCGAGAACTCCTGCAGCTCGACCCACAAGGTGCGACCATCCCCCGGTTGAGCAAGGTCCTGAACCGGAAGGTGGTCTCCCTTCTCAACGAGGCCCTCAAGGGTCGACAGGTGGTTGAGACCCGGTACCTTGAGGACCTGCAAGAGCTGTTGGTGGGACGGGTCTACCACCCGGACCGGTTGCTGGGGGTAGTGCGTCGCTGGTTGGAGGGTGATGGGAAGAGGGATGATGTCTTTATCCGGGTGGAGAAGAAGCGGCCAGGTTGGATTTCCCTGACAGAAGTGACCAGGAATGATTTCCCCCGGTTGCAGGACCGGTTGCCCGAAGAAATCTTACCCCAGGTAGCAGTCATCGTGTGGCGGTTGCTTTTGACCAAGAAACCGGACCAAGTCCAACCAGCCCTGGAGCGGCTGGGCTGGCCAGTGGACCAGAAGACGGCTCAAGAGCTATCTTCCCTGGTGGATGCCACCCTGGGCAGCGGGCTTGTTGCACAGGAAGAGGTCACTTCCCTGGTGCGGAAGGTAGATGCCGAATACGGTTCCCGCCTCCTGGAAGTACTGGTCGGGGAAGGGTTTCCGGCTGAAAAGCTGTGGCAGGAAGTAATGGAGGAACCCCTGTTCAGGAGCGTGGTATTGGAGGGAACCAGGCGCCTGGTTTTGGCGGTGTGGGAAGGCATCCGGTTCAACAGGCCGGCAGTGCGGGAGAGTACCACAACTGTACCACAGGTCTTAGAAGAAGAGCTCACGCCTTTGAAGGAAGAGGCGGCGGACTTGGTCGACCTGCTGGAGAGGGCGAAAGCGGCTGGGGATGACCTGGTGGGCCTGGTAAAGGGTGGAGTGCCAGGGGCGACTACACTCTCTGGTTGGGTGAGGGCTTACACCGAAAGGGTTTCCCCGGTGGACATGCTTTTGGTTGAGCTGGTGAAGACCTTGAAACGCGGTGGGTGGCTGGACCTGGTGGTGATGAAGGCCTGGGAGGAACGGGTCCGGGCTGCGCAGGCCGAGTTTCGGGAACGCTTCAGGTCCTTTCACCGGCAGCTTCCAGGGCGTCCTGTCCGGCTGGAGGAACTCCTCTCTCGGGTCGCGGCCGGTCCGGCGCGGGAAGCTGCGGGGCTTCTCTTCATCATTCTAGACGGGGTTCGCGTGGATGTCTGGCGTGTCGTGACGGCTGACCTCACCACCGGCGGTGGGAATGGTGCCTGGCGGTACCTGGGTGAAGGATTTCACTGGGCCCGGGTACCGACCAATACCGAAGTCCAGATGGAAGCCCTGCGGCCGCGGGTGGGGGAGATTGTTGATGGTAATGAGGAGCTGTTACCTGTTTTCAAGGAAGGGCCCGAAGTCTTAGAGTCCTTCGATCTCAAGCGGTTCAAGGAACAGGCCCTGGTAATAAAGTTCGATTTTGCCGACGCGCGTACCCATACTTCTCGTGAAGACATCCTGACCTTGAGCGGTGAGCTGAAGCGCAGGTTCGATGAGCTCGTTGCCCCAGTCTTGGGAGCGGTTCCCTCGGACTGGGCTGTTCTTCTCGCTTCAGACCACGGTTTTGTAGAGAACCCTGATTATCAAGAAGAGAATAAATACAAGGTTTCGAGATACCAACACGGCGGAACCAGCCCGGAGGAAGTAATCACGCCCTGGCTCTTGATCCAGAAGGGATAACCTGGTGCTGTTTTTCAAGACGGCGGCCGCGCCCTTTCTTCCTTGAGCTTGGGGTGTTACAATAGGGCCAAGACCCGGAATATGGTTGGTGAACCTAAACCATAATATTCAGGGGTGGTGCCAGTCTTTTCGGGACCTGGAATGGGGGGCGTCGCTGTTGGAGGTCTTGAAGGAATTACCGGTCATCTTTTACCGTACACTGCTCCTCTACGGGATCGCCCTTGTTGTTTTCCGGCTCATGGGTAAGAGGTCGGTGGCCAACCTGGCTCCCTTTGACTTGGCCGTGATCATCATCATCGGTGAAGCGGCGGCGATCCCCATGGAAGACCCAAAGATGAGCCTGCTTCGGGGGATCTTACCCATCTTGATCCTGGGGGCGCTCCAGATTGGGTTGTCTTATGTAAATGTTTTCTGGAGGTCAGTGGAAAAGCTTTCCCAGGGGACTTCTACCCTCCTGGTCAGGAACGGGAAGGTCTTGAAGAAAAACCTCTTCAAGGAGCGGGTCACCACCACTGACCTGATCATATTCTTGCGCGAGAAAGGGATCGACGACATCAATGAAGTCGCTGAGTGCCGGCTCGAGCCAACCGGGGAAATCAGTGTCATCAAAAGGAAGGATGCCCAGAGCCTGACCCCGAAGGATCTGAAGGAAAGGACGATTTCGGACTTAGACATGATTGCCAGGCAAGCCTCCCTGAGGCTCAAGGAGAACCTGGAGGAGACCTTGAGCCGGCATTCCAGGCAGAAAGCCTCCCGGGGGAAGACCACCTTTATGGAACCCGGACCCGAGGCCTCGATACCGGAACGTGACCGGTTTTGATGAGGGCAGGATAGGCCACCGGGTTATCTTTTCAGTGCGGCAACGTGGTTTAGAAGGTGAGTGAAATGCAGGTCACCATGGTTTTCGTGGATGGTTTGGGGTTAGGGGAAGCGGATCGGGAGTTAAACCCGGTTCTATCGGCCCGGACCCCCTTTTTGGACGAGGTTTTAGGAAAAGAGGGTCTTACCAGGGGCGCGGGTACTTGGGAAACCGAAGCTGCCGTGGTGGTCCCGACCGACTCGAGGCTGGGGGTCCCGGGACTTCCGCAGAGTGCAACCGGTCAGGCTGCCCTCCTTACCGGGCAGAATGCCGCCTCCTACATGGGCCGTCACGTCAATGCCCTTCCCACAAGCCGGCTCAAAAAATTTATCAATAACTACAGCCTTTTCAAACAACTAGTTAAGGCCGGGTTCAGGGTTACCTTTATCAATGCCTACCGGGATGAATTCTTCGTGGATATGCCCGCAGGGAGGTACCGGCCTTCAGTGACCACGGTGGCGGTAATGAGCGCCGGTCTGCCTTTCAGAACCATGGCTGACCTTGCAGCAGGTGAGGCTGTTTACCATGATATTACGAACGAAACCCTCGGGGAGCGGGGCTACCAGGTTGAAAAGGTTGAGCCGGAGCTGGCGGGAGCCAGGATGGCAGCCATAGCCAGGGATTATGATTACGCCCTCTTTGAGTTCTTCCTGACTGATGTTGTTGGGCACAAGCAGGACAGGGTCAGGGCGGAGAAAACCGTAGAAACCCTGGACCGGTTCTTGGGGTCCCTGGTCCGAAACACCAACCTGGACCGCCGCTTGATCCTGGTGGCCAGTGACCACGGCAACATTGAAGACTTGACCACAAACACCCATACTACCAACCCGGTCCCAACCATTTTCTTTGGTCTGGATCCCGGTTGGAGAGGTTTGTTGGCAAAAAAGGTTCGTTCCCTGGTGGATATTGCTCCACTGATCGTGACCTTTCTTTACGAGGGGAGAAACCAGGCTGAGGGGATGAAAAGGGGGGCCTACTAGGATTGCTTAAAGGGAAAATCTTCGAAACAAGCTTGGGATGGGTAGGGGTGGTTGCCGGTGAGCGGGGGATCAAGGCGGTCACCTTACCTGTGCCGTCCCGGGAGGAAGCGGAAGAGGCCCTAAAGAAGCGGGTGGGCGGTGATTGGGAGGTAGAGCCGAACTTCCTGGGGGAGGTTGAAGAGGGGATCCGGGCTTACTTGAGTGGGAAGACGGTCCAGCTGGATTACCCCCTTGATACTGAAGGGTTAACCCCTTTTCAAAAAGAGGTCTTGGCCCTTTTAAAAGGTGTTCCCTACGGCAGGACAGTAACCTACCGCTGGCTGGCCGAGCAGGTGGGCCGGGCCCGTGCTTCTAGGGCTGTGGGACAGGTGATGGCACAAAACCCTTTCCCGTTACTTGTACCGTGTCACCGCGTTTTGCGCAGTGACGGCTCACTGGGAGGGTTTGGTGGTGGACTGGATCTTAAGAAAAGGCTTCTGAAACTGGAAGGGGTGGCGGTTTAGCCCTTTAGGTGTTTTCCTCGGGGGACTGGCCTAACCTGTGACCCTTCTTGCTCCAGAGCGACCGGGGGTGCAACCTCTTGTTTCATGCTTCTACGAAAATGCCCCAACGGCGCCGGCCTTCCTTCGCCTGCCCGTTCGTTGTATCCATGATGTAGACTGCAGCAACCAGATTGTTGGATTTTCATCCTTCGTGGTGCCGCCCCTTGTGGCGGCATGAAGCACTACTAACATTTGGCTTGCGGATTGAATTCTGGGCTGCGCAGAGAGTGCCACCCGATGAAACCTCTTTGTAAAGGCTGTGTGGCGCCGCCCTGGAAGGCGGCACGGGCGACAGCCCTTTTTCTTTTTGCTATAATGATCAAAGGGATTTCCGTGCCGCTTTTTTCGGCACCATTTGTGACCATGGAACGGCCCCGTGGGGCTTTTGCACAGGGGTGTACGGTAGAAAGGTGGAACCGGTCTTGAATGAAAATACCCTGCGTAAACTTGAGTTCGACCGCATCAGGGAGATGCTGGCGAAGCATGCCTCGACCACCAGGGGAAAGGAACTGGCTCTAGACCTTTACCCTGGGACTGATACCCGTACCATCATCCAGGTGCAGGCTGAAACGACCCAGGCGCGACGGATCTTGCAGGTCAGACCAGAGGTGCCCCTGGGTGGTATCCGGGACCTGAGGGGTGTGTTGAAACAGGCCCGGTTGGGTGGTGTGCTGGAGCCGCACCAACTACTGGATGTAGCCGATACCTTGGTCGGGGGGCGGAGGTTGAAGGGTTTCCTTCTGGGGCTGGAGGGGACGGCTCCCTTGTTGGCTGCCCGGGCCGTGGGCATCAGGGAGTTCCCTTTCCTGGAGGAAGAAATCAAGAGGTGTATCGGGGAAGAGGGTGAGGTTAAGGATGATGCCAGCCCTGAGCTTGCCCGTCTGCGGCAGAGGATGAGGACCCTCAAGAACCGTATCCGCGAGAAGCTGGACGCCCTGACCCGTTCCCCGGAACTGCGCAGGTATCTCCAGGACCCCATTGTCACCCTCAGGCGGGACCGCTACGTGGTTCCTGTCAAGGAAGAATATCAGGACCGGGTTCCCGGTGTGGTACATGACCAGTCGGCCAGTGGGGCGACCCTGTTTATTGAACCAATGCCCGTGGTCCGACTGGGAAATGAGCTGCGTGCCGTTGAATCCCGGGAAAGAAAAGAAGTGGAAAGGATCCTGGAGAACCTGAGTCGTGAGGTGGCGAACCAGGAAAAGGCCCTTGCGGAAACCCTGAAGATTCTCGCTGAACTGGACCTGATTTTTGCCCGGGGTTCCTTGAGCCTGGCCCTTTCAGCCGTTGAACCTGAATTTAATGATGAAGGATGGATCGACATCAAGAAGGGACGCCACCCCCTCTTGGGTGGGGTAGCGGTACCGGTGGACATCTACTTGGGTAGGGATTTTTCTACGATGGTGATCACTGGGCCCAACACCGGAGGAAAAACAGTAACCTTGAAAATGGTGGGGCTGCTGGTCTTAATGGCTCAATCTGGCCTTCACGTACCGGCCGACCCTGGAACCAAGCTGGCGGTTTTTGATTCGGTCTTTGCGGACATTGGTGACGAGCAGAGCATCGAGCAGAGCCTGAGTACCTTCTCGTCCCATCTGAAGAACATCATCCAGATCATCAACAACCTCACCGAACGGTCCCTGGTTCTCTTGGATGAACTCGGGGCCGGTACCGACCCCGCCGAAGGGTCGGCCCTGGGTATGGCCATCTTGGACTATCTTCTGGAGCGGGGAGCCCGCACCATTGCCACTACCCATTCCAGTGAACTCAAAACCTATGCCTACCAGCGTGACCGGGTCGAGAATGCGTCGGTGGAATTTGACCCCAAAACCCTGAGACCCACCTTCCGGCTCCTCATCGGTCTCCCCGGGCGCAGCAACGCCTTCCAGATCGCGTCCAGGCTCGGGCTGCCCGAGGGGATCGTCTCCAAGGCCAGGGCGTGCATGGGTGAAGACCGGCTCCAGGTAGATGCCCTCATCGAGGAAATAGAGACCAACCGGCGCCGGGCGGAACAGGAGCGCAAAGAGGCTGAACGAGACCGGGAGGTCATGGTTCGCTTGAAAAGGGACCAGGAGGAAAGACTCCGCTCCTTGGAGGAGAAAAGGAGGCAAATCCTCCAGGAAGCCTACGAGGAGGCCAGGGCTATCGTGCAAAAGGCACGACAGGAAAGCGAAGAAATTCTGGCCGAGCTCAGGAAACTACGCGCGCAACAAGAGGCCAGGGAGGCCGAAAGGGCCTTACAGGCAGCCAGGACAAAGTGGAAGGCACGCCTCGAGCAGGTGGAGGAGGGCATGGAGGAACTGGCGCCAAACAGGGAAGAGCCGGTCCCACGGGACCTCAAACCAGGAGAGACCGTCTTTATCTTGAGCTTGATGGACACGGGCCTGGTTCTGGAAGGCCCGAAGGAAGACGGCCGGGTCTTGGTCCAGGCCGGGATCATGAAGGTCGACGTGCACCTGAGGGAGCTTCGGCGTGTCAAAGGGACGTCAGAAGAACGGAGCAAAAAAAGCGCCGGTGTCACCAGCCTGACCCGGTTGAAGAAACTCAAAGCCCAACATGTGGCCCCAGAGGTTCACCTCCGAGGCCTGACAGTTGACGAGGCCCTGGCAAAGGCGGAGAAGTTCTTGGATGATGCCTGTTTGGCCGGGCTGAAGGAAGTGAAGGTGATCCACGGCAAGGGTGCTGGAATTCTGCGCCGGGAGGTGGTAAAATTTCTCGACGCGCACCCGCTCGTTGTTTCCTACCGTCCCGGGGAGCAAAACGAGGGCGGAGAAGGAGTAACAATAGTTAGGCTGGACTAAAGCCGTCTATTAGGTGGCCGGCGCGGTACGAACCGTGCTCCTTGGGCTCGAGCCTGGTCATTGTGATCCTGAGTTTTGCTTGCCCCCGGTAACGATGAGCCGCCCTCTCAGCTCTTTCACCTGGCCGTCCCCGGTTCCGATGATCTCGACCTTAAAAGTGAAGACACCTGCTTTATCAGGCCTGATTTCTACCGTGGCAATGCTCTCCCGGGCAATCACGGCACTGACGCCGAAAGAGGGGAAGCTCAGCCGGTGGTCAACCTGGCTCGTCACCCGGAGGCGCAGGAGCTGGCCCTTTTGGGTGGTTATCGTGCGCGGGGAAACAGCATCCTTTGAAACCGTCAGGTCAATGGTTTGGTCACTAGGTTCGCTTTCACCTTCCCCAGAAACGGGGACACTCTCACCGAGGGTATGGATGGTGCATTGATCCGTGGGGAGTTCCAGGTCGGCATCTAATGGGCGGTAGGTGCGCCCCTTTTCATCGGTGTACGGGATCCAGGGTTGAGGCCGTTTAATGAGGACCTTTTCTACCGGGTTTGGGCAGGCCTCGGTGGCAAGCTGGCCGGTCACCGGGCAGACCAGGGCCTTGACATGGACGTCACACTCGGTGGTTGGTTCGGTGCCCTCGATGAAGATCTCTTCCCGGAGTGATTCCTCCGGACAGTTCGGGCCGGGGAGCTTACCCGATTCGGTACAAATGACGGCAGTGGTTAAACCTTCTGGTTTAGGGAAATCAAGAACCGGCTTGTTCTCCAGGGCCTTCTTCATGATCTCGCGCCAGATGGGGGCAGCAAAGGTACTGCCGTAGACTTTTCTGCCGGTTTCGGGGTTAACCATGGTCTTCTGTTCTTTATCGTATCCCATCCACACACCTGCAGCGAGCTGAGGAGTATACCCCACGAACCAAGCATCATAGTTCTCACTGGTTGTTCCGGTTTTACCTGCTGCTGGCCGGCCGATCTGTGCCGGGGTACCGGTACCGTGGTCAATCACACCCTCCAACGTGTTGGTGATCACGTAGGCAACCTCTGGTTTCATGACCACCCGCTTTTCCGGGGTGTGCTGGTAGAGGATATTACCGTCTTTATCCACCACCTTCAGAATCGCCGTCGGCTTTACCCATACTCCCTGGTTGGCAAAGGTGGCATAAGCGGCGGTTAGTTCAAGGGGTGAAACCCCTTTCGTCAAGCCCCCCAGGGCCAGGGAGAAGCCGTAGTCATTAAAACGGCCTTCCTCAACCAAGCTGGTAATGCCGAATTTCTTGGCCCACTCGATACCAGTACGAATTCCGACCATATCCAGGACCTTAACGGCCACGACGTTGATGGAGTTCTCCAGGCCTTCACGGAGTGTCGTCAGGCCCCGGTAGCGGCGGTCATAGTTACGCGGGGTCCACTGTTCGGTTCCTCCGGCCACGGTATAGGTTTCGGGGTAATCGTCGACAACGGTGGCCAGGGTGTAGCCCAGGGCAATGGCCGGTGTGTAGGCGACGATGGGTTTGAAGGCCGAACCGGGGGGCCGGAGAGAGTGAACGGCCCTGTTCTGCAGGAGCATGCCTTCGTGGCGGCGGCCCCCAACTATGGCCTTGATGTGCCCGGTACGCGGATCAATCACGACAGCGGCCGCCTCAAGCTGAGGTTCTCCGCTGTCAAGGGGGTAAACCGGGTCGAGGATTTTCTGGATCGCCTCCTCAGCTGCCTGCTGAATCTTGAGGTCGACTGTGGTGTACACGCGGAGCCCACCGGCGTAGACCTGCTCTTTCCCGTACATTTTCAGCAGCTGTTCCAGTACATAATCGACAAAGAAGGGTGCCCGGTACCCGGGACGGTCATGAGGTGAGGTAACCCCCAGGGGTCTGGCAATGGCCGCCGATGCTTCTTCCTCTGATATGTAACCCAGTGAGAGCATCTTGTTCAGGACAATGTTGCGCCGGCGCAAGGCGGCTTCCGGGTTTTCGAAGGGGGAGTAAAGGACTGGGTTTTTCGTCAGGGCAGCCAGGAGAGCAGACTCATGGAGTTCAAGGTCTGAAACATGCTTACCAAAGTAGTATTGGGAAGCGGCTTCTACACCCCAGGTACCGTAACCAAGGTGAATCTGATTGAGGTAAAACTCCAGGATCTCAGGTTTGGTATAACGCCTTTCCAGTTGAACGGCGAGAATGATTTCAGCTAGTTTGCGCCTGATGGTAACCTGGGAGGTCAAGAAAGCATTCTTGGCCAGCTGTTGGGTGATGGTGCTGGCCCCCTGGAACCCCTGCTTGGTGATATTGACGTAGGCGGCGCGCATGATACCCAGGGGGTCGAAGCCGTTGTGCTTCCAGAAGCGTTCATCTTCAATGGCAACAAAAGCATCCTGGAGGTCTCGCGGTATTTCCTCAAGGTCCACCACCACGCGGTTCTCCTCGCCGTGCAGCTTGGCGATGACCTCGGTTCCACCGGCGTTAAGGATGAAGGTGGTTTCACGCTGGCTTACCCTGGGGTCCAGCTGTTCAACAGCGGGAAGGTCTTTCACTATTCCGGCCACGAAACCGGCCGCGACACCTGTCCCGCCGAGAAAGATAAAGACGAGAATGAGTAAAATGATACGGAACCAACTGAGCCGGTTCCCTTTTTGTTTACGTTTTTTTCTATGCGCCATCTTGGTTCGCGACGGCCTCCTTACCCTGGAAGGACCAGAAAGGCCGCTTCCCTTCTGGTTATCGTTTTAGTCTCATTTCCATCCTTGTACGCGGCAATCTCAGCACATTATAACATAAAAAGGGAAAAAGGGTCAAAATACCACCGGGTTTCTTTTCGGTGGGTATACCTGACTTATGGAAGATTCGCTCCCTACTGTTCCGAACCCTTTTGCCCAAAATTACCACTCCTCCAACATCCCAGGTCCAGAAGGACCCCTTCCCCCTCAGGCTGTTAGTGTAAAGTTTTAGTAGGCGGTAGGAGGAATTAGGGATAAAGAGATAAAAA
>ENA-OSAE01000346-OSAE01000346.1-marine-sediment-metagenome-genome-assembly--contig:-NODE-346-length-22646-cov-47.882785_pt1 | contig 22646 bp, 21 predicted proteins | sample MGYA00237870_ERZ529317 | MGnify/ENA primary metagenome ERZ529317 (study PRJEB26369, sample SAMN03142812) | marine sediment metagenome | biome: marine; feature: borehole; material: sediment... | reverse complement strand
TGATTTATCTGTGTTTTCAAGGATCTTTATGGCTGAGTTTTTCAGCAGAATCTAGCTAGGAACGTCAGCGAGGCTACCGCCCCGCCAAAGCAGAAGAAGAAAGAGGCCCGGGTCCTGTCGCTCGAAGAGCAAGAACGACTTGTTAAGGCGTTTGAAGGAGAACGCCTCGGCATTGCGTTCTACACTCTCCTTGGCACCGGTCTTAGGCGGGGTGAATTGCTTGGCTTGCGCTGGCAGGACATTAACTTCAAAAACGGAGTTATTCACGTTCGCCAAACGCTGGTCCCGGTAAACGGCGGTTTCATCTTTCAGGAACCCAAGACGAAGCAATCCCGAAGGGATGTTCCATTGCCGAATAAACTTCGTAAGGCGCTAAAGGCCCACCAGAAGCAACAGGAATGGGAGAAACGGATCGCCGGCGACGCATACCAAGACCACGGCCTGGTTTTCTGCCGCGAAGATGGACGGCCTATTTCCCCCAGGGATTTCAATGCCGCCTTCGAAGCCATTACGAGGAAAGCCGGGGTGAATATCAACGTCCACGGCCTACGGCATACCTTCGCCACTAGGTGCCTAGAACAAGGCATTGACGCCAAAACGGTAAGTGAATTACTTGGCCATTCTACCATTACCATTACCCTGGACACATACATCCACTCAATGCCGGAGAGAAAACGGGACGCAGCGGCAAGGTTGAACGAAGTGCTATAAAAAAAGACGGGTCAAACAACCCGCCTCACCAGTTAGATAGTAACCGCTGGGGTACACCCCGGCGGTTATCTTTTTAATCAATTCCCCCAAAATTCCCCCAAACTGCTTCTTCCCAGATCACCTCGTCAAACCCCGAAACCCTTGCTCTTTCTGGTGCCGGAGGGGGGAATTGAACCCCCACGGGCCTTACGGCCCCCGGGATTTTAAGTCCCGTGCGTCTGCCAGTTCCGCCACTCCGGCATTTGAATCAAAGGGCGCACTTGTATCCGTGCGCCTCAATTGATTATACCACCGGGTGTAACCTGGGTCAACACGACCCAACCGTCAAGGTGAACCGCCCCCGCGCTCTCCCCAATAGGAAACTGCCCCCGAAAGGGAGGGCAGCAGGCACACAAAAAACAAACCACCAACCCCCCTACTAACGCTTACGAGGTTAGCTGACGGGTGCGGGCCGTGGGTAGCCCTACCACCAAAGGGTGGATTAACCCCTGCGAAACTGGTTCCCCCGCTTTCCGCCGAAGCGCGGAAATTAAGCGTACCGAGTTGGTAAATTATTATTAAGTTAGCTAAATTATATTCGGATCCGCTTGATTTGTCGAAGGAAACATACCCGGGACCGGCATTAAGACCGCGACTTAACGCATTTACAATCCTCTTTCCGGCTCCGGGCTCCCACACACTATAGTTGTTAACGTTTGCCCATTGCCCATCACGTCGTTATTCTCGCCCTTGACCGTTTTCTTCTTCAACCGCTGCGGCGGTTTCTTCTCCAGTCTCGGTCAAAGCCAGTAACTCGGGGGCCTGTACCATACGCGTAGACTGCTCCACGGGGTTCAGTTCCTTGATCTCGACGCCCGCCGGAGCCGCCTCCAATTCCTTAAACCGGCGGGCGCTGACCAGCACCCGTGACTCCAGGGACCCGACACACCTGTTGTAGGCCTCTACGGCACCGCCCAAGCTTTTGCCAAGCTTAGCCAAGTGTCCGCCCATGTCCGCCAGTCGCTTGTACAGTTTTTTGCCCAAATCGCTGATCTCCCGGGCGTTTTGGGCCAGACTTTCCTGTCGCCAGCCGTAGGCTACCGCGCGCAGCAAGGCGATTAAAGTGGTTGGTGTGGCCGGGATCACCCGCTGCTCCACACCGAACTCAATAAGCCCAGGGTCGTACTGCAGGGCGGCGCTAAAGAAGGTTTCGCCGGGGAGGAACAATACTACGAATTCCGGGGTGGGCTGGAACTGTTCCCAGTAGGCCTTTCTGCCCAACGCCGCCATATGGTCACGGACCTGGCGGGCGTGCAGCTTCAGCTTCTGGATGCGCGTCTCGTCGTCTGCGGCCTCCATGGCCTCCAGGTAAGCGGCCAGGGGCGCCTTGGCGTCGACCACGATATTCTTCCCGCCCGGCAGGCGGACCAGCAAATCCGGACGCAGGCGGCCGTCTTCGGTTGCCACGCTTTCCTGCTCGTAGAAATCACAATGTTCCACCATGCCGGCCATTTCCACCACGCGCTTGAGCTGGATCTCGCCCCAACGCCCGCGCACCGTAGGGGTGCGGAGGGCACGCACCAGGTTGGTGGTCTCGGTCCGCAACTGGTTCTGCGTCTCCAAAAGACTCCGCACCTGTTCTTGGATCGCCTCGTAGGCACCCACCCGGGCCTTCTCCAGTTCAATAATTCTAGAATCCACCTTGTCCAGGGATTCTTTGATCGGTTTAATCAATTCCTCGATGGCCCGCTGCCGACTTTCCAGGTCACCTTTGGCACCCTCGTGAAACCTCTCCAGGCTTGCCCGGGCCAGGTCCAGGAAAGCCTGGTTGTTACTCTGCAAGGCTTCGGCAGACAGCGCCTTGAAGGCGTCGGACAGCTTTTGGCGGGCCTCATCCAAAACGGCCAGTTTCTCCGCCGCCGCCTTCCTTTCCTCTTCCAGCAGGGTCTCCAGCTCTGATTGTTTGGCTTTAAGTGCGCTGATGGATCGGTGAGCCTCGCTCAACTGGGAATCCTTAGTGCGCAGATCCTGTTCCAGCGCCGGAACACGCCGGGCCAATTCCTCGGCGGCCGCACGCCGCGCCACTTCGGCCGCGTGTTCCTCGAGCAGTTGGGCAATGCGTTGCTCCCGCTCGGCAATCCCGGCGGACAACTCTCCGGCCCGTCTTTCAGCGGCCTCCAGTTTGGCGGCCAGCGCCGAGCGTTCGGCCTCGGCGGCCGCCCGGGCTTGCGTAACCGCGTGTACCGCCTGGTTGCGAAGCAGTACCCAGGTGACCGCCGCGCCGGCGGCCAGTCCAATGAACAACAGGAACACGCCAAAGAGCACACTGCTTGTCATTAATTCACCGCCCTGTCTTTTGCGCCCTCCCAACCCGTCCACAAGTTCGCCAGTGCTAGACCAGGCCACGCCCGGGAAATCACGGCTCGCTGTGCAAGGCGTGCCCGCAGTCGGGGCAGTAACGCGCACCGGGTTTGACCGCGCGCTTACAGGATGGACAATTGGTCGTCATTTTGGCCAGTTGGTCCCGGTAGCCCTGCAGCTCTTGGTGAAGTTCCCCCAGCTCTTCACATAGCTTCTTGATAACCTGGTCGTCAACCTCTTCCCCGCGGTAGATGCGGTAAGTGAGTTCACCCAGTTCAGTATACTTTTTGACGATTTCGGTTTCGATCTTGGCCACGGCCGCCTTGATTTTGGCCATCTCCAGGAGTTCGCCGGACTTTTCGGATACCACCTGCGTTCCCTTGCGTACCCGCTCCCAGATGTTCATCGCCATTCCTCTCCGTTTTGCAACTTAACTTAAGTAGAATAATATGGGTTTGACACCCCATACGTCAATAAATATAAAAGACCCTCTATCTGCCTGGGGCGGCGGCCGTCTGCCGGGGTGGAGTCAGTGGACAGTTTATGGCATACCCCCGCGGGGCAGTGCTTTTCCTTGATGTGTACCAGGTATTCGTCCCGGAAGTGCCGCAGGGTAGACAGCACCGGGTTGGCCGCGGTCTGGCCTAGACCGCAAAGGGAGGCCGCACGCACGTCTTCGGCCAACTCCTCACGTAAAAAGTCGAGAACCGCTTCCTTCGGCTTATCGTCCCTTCTTTTCCGTCCAAATGCTGGCTTTCCTTATACTTCCCAAGATATGTTATCCTTAGGAAAATAAATAACTTTACCATTCCGGTAGACGGCGGCTCAGATCGCGATATAAAGCCGCCCCGAAGAACGGCGTGCGTGAATAAGGGGGAACCGTTAGCGCGTCCCCCTTTGTTTATCCCCGGGTTGATCAGTGTCATTATTGCAGCGCAAGCGGCACAGCCTTGAGTCGGCGTCCGCTTACGCCGTCGCCGATTGCTGGTTATTCGTCTGCAGGACCCGACGCAAAAACTCACGGGTGCGGGCTTCGCGTGGTGCATCGAAAATCTGGGCGGGTTTGCTGACTTCTACGATCCGGCCCTCATCCATGTACACCACCCAGTTGGCCACCTCCCGGGCAAAGGCCATTTCGTGGGTAACCACGATCATGGTCATGCCCTCCCGCGCCAACTGTTTCATCACCGCCAGCACCTCACCCACCAGTTCCGGATCAAGCGCCGAGGTAGGCTCATCAAACAACATGATTTTCGGGCGCATGGCCAGTGCCCGGGCAATAGCCACCCGTTGTTTCTGACCACCTGATAGTTGAGACGGATAGCTTTCAGCCTTATCGGACAGGCCCACCTTTTCGAGCAAAGCAAGCGCTTCCTCCGTAGCCTGTTTGACGGGAATTTTTTTCACCATCACCGGTGCCTCAATCACGTTTTCCAGCACGTTCTTATGCGGAAACAGATTGAATAACTGAAAGACCATTCCAACCTCCTGGCGAATCTTGTCCAGATCATCTTTTCCCGGGTTAACAAGGCGGCCCTGGATGTAGATCTCCCCGCTCTGGGCCCGCTCCAGGAAGTTTATGCACCGCAGCAGGGTGCTCTTGCCCGAACCACTGGCGCCGATCAGGCAGACAACCTCCCCCTGCGCCACCTTCAGATCCACATCCTTGAGCACATGCAGGTCTCCAAAATACTTGTTCAGTTGACGGACCTCAATCACACAAACCACCCCTTAGCTTACTTGTCAACATCCAAACGGCGCTCCAGCTTCCGGACCAGGAAACTGAAGATCACCACCAGCGCCAGGTAGTAGGCACCGGCAATGGTGTAGTATTCCAGTGCATAGCCCGGCTGGTGGGCCGCGCGGCGCATCGCGGTCATAAACAATTCCGGCATGGTCACAAAGGCCGCCAACGACGAGTCCTTTAGCCCGATAATGAACTGGTTGCCCAACGGCGGGATGCTCCTCTTGAATGCCTGGGGGAGAATGATGCGCCGCATCGCCAAAAGATAGCTCATTCCTAAAGAACGCGCGGCCTCCATTTGCCCGCGGCTGATGGACTGAATGCCGCCCCGAAAAATCTCGGCAATATAGGCACCGTTATGGATGGCCAGACCCAGGGAGGCCGCCCAAAAAGCGGGAACGTCCAGAACGGGTGCCAGACCGTAGTAAATCCAGAAGATCTGGACGATCAGCGGGGTGCCGCGGATGACGGTGATGTAAGCGTCGGCGATACAGCTGAACAACCGGTTCGTGGAGATTTTCATCATGGCAAACACGAGGCCGATCAGGATGCCGATCCCCAGGGCTGCGGCGGTCAGCTTCAGGGTAAGGATTGTTGCCTGGATAAATATGGGTGCTGACGCCACCAGGAGACCGTAAAAAGTAGCCGACCATTCGAAAATGCCCAACTAGTTCTTCACCCCCCCACTTAGCCTCTGTCCGGGAGAAATAACAAGAATATGCGAAAACTGGGCGGGCATCGCCAAACCCGCCCAGTGCCCGAAGATCTTTGGCCGATTAATTAACCGCGGATGCTAATCCCCGCTGATGTCCGCGCCAATGTACTTTTCGCAAATGGCCAGGTAAGTACCGTCCGCCTTGATCTCGGCCAAAGCCTGGTTAATGCGCTGCAGCAGTTCGGTGTTGCCTTTCTGGACGGCGATACCGATGTTTTCGACCATTAGCAGGTCGCCCACAGGAACGATATCCAGGCCCAACTTCTGGGCGTTGGTCAAACCGACAATCTGGTCCGTAATTACCGCATCCGCCCGGCCAGCATCCAACTCACGCAGGGCAAGCACGTCACTGTCATAAAACTTCAAGTTGTCGCTGTATTCGGCCGCCAATTCTTCGTATACGCTTTCCATCAGGACCGCGATGGTCGCATCCCTCGTCAGGTCCTCAACACCCTTGATGTCCGAATCGGCCCGCACGAACAGTTTCGGACCGGAACGATAATAAGGATCGCTGAAGTCGAACTTCTCCAGCCGCTCTTCGGTGATGGTCATGCTGCCAATAATGGCGTCGTACCGGCCCGCGTTGAGGCCCAACGGCAACGCCTGCCACGGCGTCGGGATCGGCTCGGCCTCCATGCCCATAGCTTCCGCCAGAGCCGCGCCGATTTCCACGTCAAAACCGAGCAGGTTATCATTTTCGTCGAAGTAGCTGAAAGGCGGGTAAGCACCGGACATAGCATAGCGGAACACTTCGGTCTCGGCGGCGGGATCACCGGCGGGCGCGGGTTCATCTCCACCACAACCCGCAAAAACCAAAGCGGCGGCAATCAACAGGGTCAACACGATCAACGGTAGTTTTTTAGGTAAAAACAATATTCACCCTCCTCCTAATAATAATTCAGTCGTTACTCGTCAACGTTTCACACAACTGTCGTAGTATGGCACAATCACCCCCTTATCACCGTTTGGCAGATAACCGCAAAAACAAACAGGCCCCGGAAACCCCGGGGGCCCGCCGGCATACATCGCCAGCATGCAGAAAAAACGCCCGTTTCCGTTTCCCACCGCTTACGAGGTTAGCTGACGGGTTCGGGCCGGAAACTAGCCCTACCCCGGCACGTAACGGCCGGAGATTCACCCCCAAATACTGGTTCCCCCGCTTCCTGGTTCTACCAGGAACTCAGCGCATATGGAATTTAACTTTTTTGCATTTTGAATTATGTTTATTGTATAAAACAAAGTTACCAAGTAACAACTCTGGAACTAACCCGTCTGCCCCGCGTGAGCACACGTACTAGAAACCTGAAACACTCTACCCGTTCTAACTCCCAATAACTAGATTCTGCTGAAAAACGCTACCCGGTGTACGCCGGGGCATTATCGGAGGTCACATTGGGAGCTTGTTCAAATTAGAGAACGTAAGCCGCCCGAGGAATAGCGGCGACCGACTGTTTGGGCCCGCGAGAGCGGGCGAGTTTCGGCGCCGCCCGAGGCGAGCGAGTTCATTCCTTGGCGCGGACACAGTGACCGGAGATAATGCCCCGGCACAGCACACCGGCTCGTAAGGTTGCTTTTTCGCCTAAATCTAACTAGCGCTACAGCCCGTTACCCCCAAAGAAACAGTAAAATGGATTACAACAAAGTCATTTTTCCGGAAAAAGGAATATCCCCTGCGTAATGATTGCCCTTGCGCCTTCAAGCGCAATCCTGCTGGCAAGCACCACCTAGTCCTTTTTGCTAGAACACCATAGAACGTGTTACCCTAAACAACAATTTAAATCATACGGGAGGATGGGAATGATCACCAACCAAGAAAAAAGACACCTGGCGAAAACCAAACAAGGGTCTCCCTGGAACACGGTCTCCCCCGGGGATTGGCGGGATTGGCGCTGGCAGATGCGTAACCGGATTACCAGCGTCGCCCAACTGCAGAGTATCATTCGGCTGAATGCCGACGAAGCCGCAGGCATTAATGCTTGCCTGCGGAGGTTTCGGATGGCCGTCACCCCCTACTACGCCTCCCTGATGGACCCCACAAACCGGCACTGCCCGATCCGCAAGCAGGCCGTTCCCAATCCAATGGAATTACGGGAAACCGAAGGAGACATGCAAGACCCCTTGCACGAGGACGCCGACGCGCCTGTCCCCGGGGTGACCCATCGTTACCCGGACCGGGTGCTGTTCCTGGTCACCGATCAGTGCGCCATGTACTGCCGTCATTGCACCCGGCGCCGCACCGCCGGAACTCACGACCGTCCCCTGCCCCGCGCCCGGATCGAGCGCGCCCTGGGCTACATTGCCGGCAACCAAAGGGTACGTGATGTCGTGGTTTCCGGGGGTGATCCCCTCACCCTGAGCGACGACCAATTAGAGTTCATCCTCCAGCGCCTGCGGGCAATCAAACACGTTGAAATCATCCGGCTCGGAACGCGAACACCGGTGGTCCTGCCGCAGCGGATCACCGACAACCTATGCCAAATGCTGCAAAAATATCATCCCATCTACCTGAACACGCACTTCAACCATCCCCGGGAGGTTACTCCGGAAGCCGAAGAAGCCTGCGTACGCCTGGCGGACGCCGGAGTGGTGCTCGGAAACCAATCGGTACTGCTACGGGGCGTAAACGATTGCCCGCACATCATACGCGCCCTGGTTCAGAAACTGCTCCGGATCCGCGTCCGCCCTTACTACCTGTACCAGTGCGACATGGCCCGGGGAATCGGACACTTTCGTACAAGCGTGGGCCGCGGCATCGAGATCATCGAATCCCTGCGGGGACACACCTCGGGTCTCGCCGTCCCGACTTTCGTCGTGGATGCCCCCGGCGGTGGCGGAAAGATTCCGGTCAACCCGCAGTATGTGGTCAGCCGCTCGGACCACAAGCTAATTTTGCGCAACTTTGAAGGCCGGCTTTTCGCCTACACCGAGCCGGAACAGGGTCGGAGCAAGTGCCACCAATGTCCCACGTGCAGTGACTCCTCACCCGGCAAGAACCGGGAAAGCGTGGCCGGAATTCTCTCCGGCACAACTCCGGCCCGCAGGGGCCGCCACAAAAAAATAGACGCAGACACACCTCGCCAAGCATCTGGCAACGAAAGAATCTAGGACAATAACAAAGGGTGTCCCTCAAATCGGGGGACACCCTTCCCCTTTCCTTTCCGGGTGTAACCCGGACCCGAAGCGCCGGGAATACGTTACAGCCGCAACTCCCTGAGCTTGCGTACCCGGTCCGCAATCGGGGGGTGCGTGCTAAAAAGATTCAGCACGGCGCTCCCCGAAAGCGGGTTAACTATAAACAGATGCGAAGCCGCCGGGTTAACCTCCATAGGCATGGCCTGTGCGCCCCGCTCCAGCTTGAGCAGAGCATTAGCGAGGCCGTCACTGTTCCCGGCCATCCAGGCCCCCGTAGCGTCGGCCATGTACTCCCGGCTCCGGGAAACCGCCAGCTGAATCAGCATGGCCGCGATGGGGGCCACGATCGCCAGGACGAGCGCACCCGCCAAATGCCCGGGGCCCTCGTCCCCATCCCGGTTCATGCCAAGGATGGCGCCCCACTTGATCAAGGAGGCGATCATGGTGATGGCCCCGGCCATGGCCGCCGCAACGGTCCCGACCAGCACGTCCCGGTTCTTGATGTGGGCCAATTCGTGCGCCAGCACCCCTTCCAACTCGGTACGGTTCAGCATCCGCATTAGCCCCTCGGTGACGGCCACCGCCGAGTTCTGCGGGTTCCGCCCGGTAGCGAAGGCGTTGGGCTGGGGTGAAGGTGTAATGTACAGTTTGGGCATCGGTAGCCCCGCCTTAGCGGCTAAACGGCGCACAATGGCGTACAGCTCGGGCGCTTCGGATTCGGAAACCGGCCGTGACCCGGTCATCTTGATGGCGATCTTATCGCTGTAATAGTAGCTGAAAAAGTTCATCCCCAGGGCAATGATCAGGAAAAACAGTGCGCCGCTTTGTCCGCCGACGGCCTGGCCGAGCAGCACCAACAGCACGGTCAGCACGGCCATGAGCATCCAGACTTTCAGCGTGTTCACCGCACATCACCTCCTTAAAACCTGCTTTTGTTAAAATATGATTAATGTGCTTCATCATTTTTCATTATAGCATAGTTCCAAGCAGCGGTATCAAGCCTTGACAACCGTTTTGTTTCGGGGTAATTCGTATAATTACCATAGATTAATGTGGCTAATTTGTTCTACTCAAGTAATCTCTTGCAGGAATTAAGGCGCAAACGCCGAAGTCAGTGTTTGTTGTGCCCATTGACTGTTTATGTCCCATGATACCGTTTGATACCGTTGGGGAGGCATCAGATAAGTGACCAAAAAGTATGTGTATCGTTTTGAAGAAGGCAACGCCGGAATGAAGAACCTCCTGGGAGGCAAGGGTGCCAACCTGGCCGAGATGACCAATATCGGCTTGCCGGTTCCCCCAGGCTTTATCATCACCACCGAAGCCTGCAAAGATTATTACGACCAGGGCCGCCGGTTCCCGGATGGGCTGGTGGACGAAATCCGCACCCATATCCAGAACTTGGCGAAAAAGCTGGGCAAGGCTTTTGGGGACCCGGACAACCCACTCCTGGTTTCGGTCCGTTCCGGGGCACCGGTTTCCATGCCCGGCATGATGGACACCGTTTTGAACCTGGGTTTAAACGACAAAACGGTAGAGGCCCTGGCCCGTTCTACCAACGACGCCCGTTTCGCACTGGATTGTTACCGGCGATTCATCAGTATGTTCGGTGACGTGGTCATGCAAGTGGAACACCACCATTTCGAAAGCATTCTTGCCGCCCAGAAAGAACGTCGCGGGGTTACCCACGACCACCAACTGACCGCCGAGGACTGGCGGGAAGTTATCGCGCGCTACAAAGCATTGATTCAAGCCGAAACCGGGCGGTCTTTCCCCGAAGAGCCTATGGAACAGCTGACCATGGCGATACAGGCGGTATTCGACTCCTGGTACAACGACCGGGCCATCGTTTACCGCAAGATAAACCGAATTCCGGATGACCTGGGTACGGCGGTGAATATCCAGGCCATGGTCTTCGGCAATATGGGCCACGATTCCGGCTCGGGCGTAGCCTTCACCCGCAACCCGTCTACCGGCGAGCGCCGGATATACGGCGAGTACCTGACCAACGCCCAGGGCGAGGACGTAGTGGCCGGCATTCGCACCCCTAAACCCATCGAAGAACTGGCCCGGGAACTCCCGGCAATTTATAAACAATTTCAAGACATCTGTGAACTCCTGGACCGGCACTACCGCAACATGCAAGACATCGAGTTCACCATCGAACGCGGACGCCTGTTCATCCTTCAAACCCGGAACGGAAAGCGTACCGCCCAGGCGGCCATCAAGATTGCCGTTGATATGGTAAACGAAGGCCTGATTTCCCGGGAGGAGGCCATGTTGCGGGTGGAACCCGAACAACTGGACCATCTGCTGCACCGGCGCATTGACCCCGACGCCGCGCTGGAAGTGATTGCCACCGGCCTCCCCGCCTCCCCAGGCGCCGCCGCCGGCATAGCTGTATTTGACGCCGATACCGCGGAAAAGCTGGGCCAGGAAGGAAAAAAGGTGATTCTGGTCCGCAATGAAACCACCCCCGACGACATCCACGGCATCGCCGCCGCCCAAGGCATCCTCACCTCCCGGGGCGGGATGACCAGCCACGCCGCCGTGGTCGCCCGCGGCATGGGCAAACCTTGTGTGTGCGGCTGCGAGGCCGTCCGGATCGACCCCCTTCAGAAAATGTTTACGGTGAACGGGGTCACGGTCCGGCAGGGTGACCTGATCGCGGTGGACGGGAGTACCGGCCGGGTGATCCTGGGCGAGCCGCCTATGTTGGACCCGGAACTCTCGGACGAGTTCCGGCAACTGCTGGAGTGGGCGGACGAAATCCGCACCTTGGAGGTACGCGCTAACGCCGACAATCCAGAGGACGCGGCCAAAGCCCGTGCCTTTGGAGCCAAGGGTATCGGGCTTTGCCGCACCGAGCATATGTTCATGGGACCAGACCGGCTCCCCCGAATGCAGGAAATGATCCTGGCCGAAACCGCAGACGCCCGGCGGGAGGCGCTAGAAAAGCTTCTGCCCCTCCAGGAGGGTGACTTTTACGAGATCCTAAAGACCATGGAGGGCCTGCCGGTGACCATCCGGCTCCTGGACCCGCCGCTCCACGAGTTCCTGCCCAATGCCGAGGAACTGGCGGTGGAAGTTGCCCACCTTAAGTTCACCGCACCGGAGAGCCCCACGCTACACGAAAAAGAGGAGTTGTTGCGTAAAGTCCGCGCACTTTCCGAATTTAACCCCATGCTGGGACACCGCGGCTGCCGGCTGGGAATCACCCACCCTGAGGTTTACGAAATGCAGGCCCGCGCTATTTTCAACGCCGCCGCCCGCCTGGTGAGCGAGGGGTACACGGTATTTCCCGAGGTGGAAATTCCCCTGATCATCGACGCCGGGGAATTTTCGCTCCTGAAAAACCTGATCGACCGCGTAGCCGCCGAAGTACAAGCCGCGACCGGTATCAACTTCGAATACACCGTAGGCACCATGATCGAGTTACCCCGGGCGGCGCTCCTGGCCGACGAGATCGCCCGGGAGGCCGAGTTTTTCTCCTTCGGCACCAACGACCTGACCCAAACCACCCTGGGTTTTTCCCGCGACGACGCCGAGGGCAAGTTCATGCACCGCTACCTGGAACACAAAATCCTGGCCAACAATCCCTTTGCGGTCCTCGACCGCAAAGGCGTCGGCAAGCTGATCACCATGTGCATCCAGGCCGGCCGCGCCGTCCGCCCCGGACTCCTGGTCGGCATCTGCGGCGAACACGGCGGCGAACCCAATTCCATCGAGTTTTGTCATCAGGCGGGTATGGACTACGTCAGTTGCTCCCCGTACCGGGTACCCATCGCCCGGCTGGCCGCCGCGCAGGCCCGGGTCATCAACGACGGCCTGGTGCAAAAGGACTACGGCACCAAGTAAAAAACCCCAAGACGTAATCATTTGCAGTAAGACCCCGCAACGGCGGGGTCTTAGTTTTGAAGCCCCGGCGTTTATGCATTATTTCCTTATGGTTTAAGGCAGATTATTCTATTGAAAATCATCAGCTATGAAGGATGAATCTGCTTTGCGCACCATCGACGCCGCGACGGTCACCGAGGTTGTGGCCCGACTCTGCGAGGAAGCCAACTTTAACCCGGAACAAAACGTACACGCCGCCTTTCAGCGCGCGTACGCGGAGGAAATCTCCCCCCTCGGCAAGGACGTACTGTCCCAGATATTGGCCAATGCCGCCATCGCGGCGGAACATAGATTGCCTATCTGCCAGGACACGGGCATTGTACTGGTTCTAATTGACTTGGGACAGGAGGCACAAATAAGCGGAGGCAAGCCTGTACGCAGCCATCAATCAGGGCGTGCAAAAGGCTTACACGCGCTGTCACTTGCGCAAATCGGTGGTCAATGATCCCCTTTGAACGGACGGCGGAGATTTGCACCTGGAGGGCCGTAAACAATACGCAGTGTTTCAGGATTCGTCCTGAAGCACCCGTCACAATTCGACCGTAAAACGGCGGCCACTGCACCGTCGCCACTTTAGACTGCGGCCGTACCTGCCGCGTGGGCCATATGATTTTGGGGGGTATGAATCACGTGGAAAAGCCCGAAGCGTTGCGTCCCAGCCCCAGGGTTGACCTATACCTAGAACTGGCCGGGCTGATCAGCGGTCTCTTGCTGGTGATCATCCTGTGGTTACACACCTTCCTGGTGGCGACCGTTATTATCGGCGCACCGGTTTTCGACGGGGTGGCGCGGTTTCTCGAAAGGTACTACATTACGCACACGGCCATCGGGTTGGGCCTTCTTTTCGGCCTGGTCCACGTTATCAGTGTGTCCCGCAGGATTCCCACCGCTTACCGGGCCCGGCGAGCGGTCTGGCGCGTTGCCGGGAGGATGAGGCATGCGGACACCTTCGTCTAGGCTTTACAAGTAGTGACGGGTTTGGTCATCCTTGTGTTACGGCCACCGCCTTCATCCTGGCCGTCAACCTGAGCGCCTTGTGGGCGCTTTACCGGTTGGGGGCGCCGGGTGAGCAATCGCGGCACCACGCATATCACCGACGTTTTAATCATTGGGGCCGGGTTGGCCGGCGAACGAACGGCCATCGAAGCAGCATCCCGGGGATTGGCGGCAATCATTCTTAGCCTGGTTCCCCCGGCGTTCCCGATACCGGTCAGCGAGGGAGGTGGTGGTTACCTTCTGGACCGCAACGGGGACTGTTTCATGCCTTACTATCAACCGGAAAACAAGCAGGTGCCCTACCGGGACGTCGTCGCCCGGCATATGCAGGAGCGTATCCGCGAAGATAACTGTCCCGTGGATCTGCCCCTTCAACTGCAGCTGGCCTATGTCCGCCGGCAAATAGCCGTGGCCGGTTTCGCGGAGGAGGGAAAACACCGCAGTGGATCCCGTTGCTGACAAAAATTTTATACTCAGGATGAGCTGGGCAAATCCTTCTTTCGTTTCCCCTTTCCCCGCGACACTTCCCGCTCCCAGACGCGCCAGGGGAATAATTGATGCTCGTTGTGCACCAGCCGCGTTTCCAGAAGCGCCGCCAAAGTATCGGCGTCCAGGTAGCGGGTAAGCGTCCCTTCCTCCGCCACCGAAATGGTTCCGGTCTCTTCGGATACAATCAGCACCAGGGCGTCACTCTGTTCGCTCAGGCCCACCCCGGCCCGGTGGCGGGTCCCCAAGTCTCGGGAAAGCATTTCGTTCTGACTCGGCGGCAGATAACAGCCGGCAGCCAGCACCCGGTTTCCCTTGATAATCACCGCCCCGTCGTGCAGAGGTGTGTTTTTGTAGAAAATTTGCAGTAGCAAATCCCTGGATACCAAGGCGTCCAGTTTAGTACCGGTATCTGCGTATTCTTTCAGTCCAACCTCCCGCTCGATTACGATCAGCGCACCCAAGCGTTCGCGAGAAAGGCGCTCCACGGCCGCAACGATCTCGCCCGCTACCGCTTTAAGCTGCTCGTTACCCGGCAGCAAACGACTGAACGGTCGGCCCCGGCCCAGTTTTTCCAGCATGGAGCGCAGTTCAGGCCAAAAGATGACCGGCAGGGCTACAAAGGCCATGGTCCAAACCTTGTCCAGCGTCCACCTGAGGATGGGCAAGCCCAGCAACTCCGCTACCACCGTTAGCAAAACCAACACGGCCAGACCCTTGAGCAGCGCAATGGCCCGGGTGCCGCGCAGCGTGGTGAAAACCTTGTAGACGATTAACAGCATCAGTATCCCGTCCACCGTCCACGCCGCCCACGAAGGTAAACTGAACATTAACGATACTGCCTCCGGCACCAGGACACCCCCCCGCTGCAAGAAATAAACCTAGATCAGCTTCGACATACAAGGAAGCAAATCCTTTAGCGAACACGGACCCAACCTTAGCCACAAGCGACAAAACATGCAAATACGCCGCGAGGGCTTGACTTGTTTATCATATATTTGGTAAAGTAACGGCAAAGCTGTGGTTGTACGGAAAATCACAACATGCAAGGGGGAGGTGGAAGGTTTGTCGCACCATCACGAAGACTCCGCGGTACCGAAGTTTGATAAAGGCGAGATCCAGTTCCGGGAAATGACGTACGTATGGGTTTTCAGTCTGATTGCCGGCGGCGCAGTCATGTTTTCTTTCCTCTATTTCAATTCGCTTGAAGGTTTTCCGGCGCCGCCGTTCATGCTGGCCATGCTGGTTGGTATTGGTGTGCTCTTCGCCCTAAACGCCCTCAACCTGATCGTGAGGTCACTGTTCTCCCTGGACGACTGATAAACCGGGTAGGCATATCGACAACGGCGAAACCCCGAGATTTCGGGGTTTTTCCTTTTGGCGGGATAAGGCACTTTATCCACATAACAAGCCTGTTATCCACAAAACATGCCTGTCCCCTTTTGTGTCTCAGGAAGCGATGACCCAAACCACAACGGGCGCGGCCACCGCCGCCCCGGCCAGAACAAACGCCCCAATCCCGCCGCGTTGGTTCCCCTGGCGCAGCGCCCACAGACCGTAACTGGCGGTGTGCAGGGCAATCGCAATGACGATCAGCACAATCACAACCCGCAACGCCAAGACAAAAACCTCCTTCCCGGCAAAGTACGGACTGACTGGTTCCTTTCTTTAGAACCGTAATCTTACACTTCAAGGTGCACCTGCCATCTCTAAAAAGGTGCCCCGTCCTCTTTTCCGGCTTCTTCTTCCTTATCAGGGCAAGGACATAAAACATTCCTGTCTGTCTTAGCGCAAAGGGACGGTTTCGCGCATCAGGCCGATGCGGCGCACCCGGAAGTCGAAGTCGATACTGATTTCGGCGTCCGGGAACTTCTCATCCCAGGCAAACTCTTCCCACGCCGGCCAGGTGGGAAACAGGCGCTTGGCATGGTAACCGATGCCGAACACGTCGGCGCCGAATTCGTGCTGCGCCTTGTCCAGGGCGGCCCGGGCGTCGCTCCGGAAGCTTTCCTCCACCGCCCGTTCCACGATAGGCACTCTTTCCGGCCGCTCATAGTGCTCGCCACTCTGAATGGAATGGATGTCCCCCTCCAGCATGATCCGCACCGCCGCCCGGGGCGTGCCGTCGTCGTCGATCCGGACATCCACCCGCGGCGGTTCCCGCAGCACAACTTCCACGACGATGAAGTAACCCGGATGCAAAGGGTCTTCAACCGTCTTGGTGGTCTGGCGGAAATCGCCTCGGACCATCTTCACGATACCAGTCTCATCCCCGTTTAGCACCCCGACCACACGCCCACCGCTGATCACGGCCCCGCCCATAATATCGATCTTGGCCCCACCCCGACGCGGGACGGTGCCGCCCACGTGGCTGCCCTCGGGCTTGTACGCCGGGTCGGGCGGGCTGTCCTCCTCGCGCTCCGGGCCGGCCAGGATGGCCAGCGCCGCCGCCCCGGGCGACTTGGTGTCCACGATGATCGGCCCGAAACCGTCGCGGGGTATAAACTCCGCAACATCCCAGGCCCCGGTCTGTTGGGTCCAGTACAGGGCCGGACTGATCTCCAGCACCGGATCCCCCTGCCGCAGCAACGTTTCGGCCCGGCCGTTGGCCACCAGCACCTTGGTGCTGGGCCGGAAAAAACGGTCTCGGGTCAAGAGCATCAGGAAACGCTCAAAATCGGTCTCGGCCAACTCCCGCCCGAAGATCACCACCCGGGCGTGGGACAGGTCGACCCTGCGGGATACCCAGGCGTGGGCCAGTTCCACGGCGCTCGGGATGCTGGGCGCCTCCATGGAGACCACAACCGTCGTCTCCCCCGGGCTACCGGCGGCACCAGCTTCACCCCCCGCCACCTGCGCCGCCACCGCGACCTGCAGCGTAACCGTAACGAGGTTTTCCCGGCCGCGATCCACCCCGATCGCCGTTACCCAGGCGGTTTGGTCCGGTTCCTGGTAATCCCAACAGCCGGCCAAAAACAACAGCGCCAGCACGATTACTGCCACTTTAATCACCGGGCGCACCGATTATCCCTCCCCCTACCGGTAGAAACCGTTAACGTTCAGCAGCCTAGCGCCCGCCGGGTTCTTCGTCGTCCTTTTTCCTCGCCCTGACCCACCCCCGGCTGACGCGGGGCTGGCGCCTCCGCCGCAACGGGTCCACGTAGTCCGGCCGGCATTCCTGTTCCCAGACCGGTCCCCGCCAGAGGTGGTCCGGCGCGCCCCGGGTCACCGGCGCCACCGGCGCGAAGAACGGTACCCCGAAAGAGGTCAGCCGCGCTAGCAGGGCCAGGTGTACAAACAGGCCCACCATAATTCCAAAAAGCCCTAGGAAACTGCCCAGAGCGATGTACGCGAACCGCAGCGTCCGGACCGAAAGCGAGAACGGGTAGTTGGGAATGGTAAAAGAACCCAGGGCAGTTAAAGCAACGATCACAATCAGGATCGGGCTGACAATGTTCGCGGCCACCGCCGCCTGTCCCAGGATCAACGCACCCACGATCCCCAGGGTGGTGCCCACTGTACCGGGAATGCGGATCCCGGCCTCGCGAATCAACTCAAACGCTACTTCCATCAGCAGCACTTCCACCACCGTGGGGAAGGGCACTTGCTCCCTCGCCCCGGTAAAAGCCAGCAAGAGATCGGTGGGAATGAATTCCTGGTGATAAGTGACCAGGGCAACATAACTGCCGGGCAAAAGCAGGGCCAAGCCCAGGCCGACATACCGAATCAGGCGGGCAAAACTGCCGAAGGGCCAGCGAACGTAGGCGTCTTCAGCGGCGTGCATCAGGGAAAAGAAAGTGGCCGGTATGATTAGCGCCCACGGGTTGCCGTCCAGCAGGATGGCCACCCGCCCTTCGACCAAAGCAGCGGCCACCCGGTCCGGCCGCTCGGTGGCCAAGACTTGGGGCGCCAGCCCCCGGGGCGCGTCCTCAATGAACTGTTCCAGAATCCCGCTTTCGTTCACGTAGTCGGCCTTAATGGACTCCAACCGCCGCCGGACCTCGGCCACCAGGTCCGGGTTGGCAATGTCGTCCAGGTACAGCACCGCGCACTGGTAGGAGCTCATCTGGCCAACCTTCACGAAGTCGGTGACCAGGCTGGAACGGCGGAGAATCTTGCGCACCAGGGTAACATTGATCCGGACCTGTTCGGTAAAGGCCTCCTGGGGACCCCGGATCACCGCCTCCGCCCGGGGCGTGCCCACGCCCCGGGTAGCCCAACCCTTGGTCTCCACCGAGAGAGCGCGGTCCAGACCGTCCACCAGCAGGACGGTGTTGCCGGCCAGGACTTCGGAAGCCACATCCTTGAAGCTGGCCGCGGTGGTCACTTCGTTCCCGGGCAACAGCGTTTCCTGAATCCGGTTCAAGAGCGCTTCCCGGGCCGTCTCATCACCGGCCCCCGGAACCGGGCCCTCGCCGTCCAGGTCCCGGTCCAACCGCAGACCGGCCAGAAGCATTAAGGGCTGGAGGATGGCCAGGTTCTGCACCGTCTTGTCCGTCGGGCCGTCCAGGAACACCAGCAGCGCCCGCCGGGGCGGGTCGGTGCTTAGGGAAAACGGGCGCAACACCAGGTCCTTATTCTCCGGGTGACGGAAAACCTGCCGGAGAAGCCGCTCGTTTTCGTCCAGGCCGGTGGAAAGCAGCCGGTCCTGTTCCAGCAAATTATCCACCCGCTGCCCCTCGCGCAGCTTGTTTTTCTTGTCCTCGACCGCATCCGCTCCCGGGCCTCGCTCCCGCGGCCGGTCTTTGCGGCCGGCGGTGAAGGCGTACCGGGGTTCCTCCGGTTCCCGAAAAACCAGCAGCCGAGCCAGGGTTCGCGCCCAAGACACGTGCTTTTGGCCTCCCGTCTCGCCTTGTGTTCTGCGTGTTAACATGCCCCGCGGTTACCGGCTTATGTATGGTTCGTGCGCCTGCCCGGGCGCCGCCCCGTTTTCCCTCCTTTCCCCTGCTGCCGTTTCCGGAGCAGGGCGGCCGCCACCAGCACGGCCACAATCACCCCCAGGAAGATGAACGACCACCGCACCAGGAACGCAAAGCCCCAGTCCATGGCCGCCGGAAAGTTGGGAGGCACAAAGGCCGCCGCCAGGATCAGCACTACGGTAGGCAGGATGAACGGGCGGTGGTAGGGCAGCTTCAAGGCCCGGGCGGCGGTGGCCACTGACAGGTACAGGGCAGTAGCGTGGGCCAACAGAGCCGAGAACACCCACAGGGGCAGGAACAGGGTTTCCATTCGAACGAAAAAGCCTCCCCATTCGATCGCCCGTGTGATGGCGAACACGGGCAAAGTCCACTCCTGGACCACCGGGTAGGGAAACACCAGCAGCGAAGCCAGGATGACCGCCGCAACCACCAGGCCCGCGGCCAGCACGGAGATCAACCCGATCGGCAGCAGCCGCCCCTGGGGCAGGTAAGGTGCCGCCAGGGCCAGGAAGAAAATTTCCACCCCCACGCCCAGGGTGGAAAGGGCCACCCACGACAACTCCAGAATACCGGGGCCCCAAAGGGGGTATATGCCGTGCGGTTGCCACAGATTGGCGGTCAATAGAATGAGCAGCGCCAGCCCGATGATCAGGAATGGGAAAGCGATCCGGGCCACCCGACCCAAAGTTTCCAGCCCCAGATATACGATCAGGGCCGCGCCGACCATATAGGTGGCGGCCACGACGCTGATCGGAGTGTCCGGAAAAAAATCGGTGAGCATGAACTCAGCGGACTGGCGCAGAACCAAGGCGGAACCGCCGGTAAAAAAGACGTAGATCACCAAGGCGAAGAAAATGTTTAACGCCGGACCCACAAGCTCCTCACCGATCTCGATGATAGTCCGGCCCGGGAACTGATTCAGGAGCCAGGCCAGGACGGCGAAACCGATCAGGCCAACCGGCAGGTGCATCAACGGGATCATCCAGGTGGCGGAGAGCCCCAGCGGGAACATCAGCGCGAGGTGAGAAATCATGACTTTGACGCTGAGGAAGATGACGGTGAGCGCCACCGCCTCGTTGAATCCCAGGCGAGGACTAGCCATCACCGACACCGCCCCGGGATAGATTAAACCGCCACATTTCTCCTCCCGACCCCCATTCTGCCATACCGGTAACATTCCCCGGACGTGCGGGGGTGATGCACCGGGCGTCCCAGCCGCATAGCCCGGCGGATTAAAGCAATACTAAGAACAGCGTGCCCAAGCACGGTCCTTTCTGGAAAGGATGGATAACCATGCGGGATACGGTGGTCATCGGCACGGTGTCCGGGCTGATCGGCGGCGCCGTTATGCTGGCCATTAACCTGATGCTGTTTATGACCGGGTCGGCGGCCCTCACCCAACTCCACCAGGGGGCGCGTGCCGTACTGCCCCCCGGAAGCCCCCTGGGCACCGCCCCGGCGTTGGCCTTAGGGGCGGTGGTCACCCTGATGTTGGCCGTACTCCTGGGGATACTCGCCGTCTATATCTTGCAGGCCACCGGGCGGGACTACACCTGGCTCAAGGGACTGCTGTACGGTCTGACCGTCTGGGTGGCGGGCTACGGACTTTTGGCTCCGCTGTTCGTCCCGATGCAGATTATACGACCGGACCTTTTGACCAGCGTGAGCAGCCTGGCGAGTCATTTGGCTTACGGGCTGGTCACCTTCCTGGTCGCCGCCCAGTACCGGCCGGTAACGCGGGAGCGGCTGTGAAGACAATCGTACGGCGTCGCCGGCCGATGCGGACGTTGCGGGCACGCCATGGCGCACCGGACGGCGGAAAACGGGGAAAACCGCCCCTGATCTGGCTGGAGACCAACACCTGCCACGGAAACATCCTCTCCCTGTTAAACGCCCACCACCCGGATTTCGGGTCGATGATGCAGGACTTGGTGGATATTCACTACACCAACACCCTGATGGCGGCCCAGGGAGAACCGGCCGTAAAAACATTGGAAAGGGTGATGACCGAACGGGCCGGCGCGTACATCCTCGTGGTGGAAGGCACGGTGCCCACCGCCGCCGGGGGCCGCTACGCCTTTATCGGTTCACGGAACGGGCAGCCCTGGACGGCCCTGGACGCGGTGGTGGAACTCGCCGGCAGGGCGAAATACGTGGTGGCCGTGGGCTCCTGCGCCGCCTGGGGTCTGCCCTTCGGCGCCCGCCCTAACCCCACCGGTTCCAAGCCGGTGTCGGCGGTGGTAGACACGCCGGTGATCAACGTGCCCGGGTGCCCGGCGCACCCGGACTGGATCATCGGCACCCTGGCCCATCTGGTCTGGTACGGGGTGCCGGAGCTGGATGCCCAAAACCGGCCGGTGGTGTTTTACGGCGAAACGATCCACAACCTGTGCCAGCGGCGGCATTACTTCGAAAGCGGCATCTTCGCCAAAGAGGTCGGAGAACCTTGGTGCCTCTACAAGATCGGCTGCAAGGGACCGGTCACTTATGCCGACTGCCCCAGCCGTCAGTGGTGCGGCGAACATCTGAACTGGCCGGTGGGCGCCAACACACCCTGCATCGGCTGCACCAGCCCCGAATTCCTGGAGCGCACGGCACCGTTTTTTGAACGCCTCCCGGACGTGCAACTGCCGGGGGTGCGGTTGCGGGCCAACCAGGTTGGTTTGGCCACGGGGATCGCCTCCGCGCTGGGCATCGGCTTCCACTTGGCAGGGAACCTCTTAACCGGACGGTTGCAAAAAGAATGGCGCAAGGCTTTGGGCAAAAAAGGCAAAGTCTTCCGCCTGAAAAAATAAAGGCGGACAGGCCTGTCTTCTAATAATCTCTAGCTTTGTTGGTAAATAGACCACGAAAGCAAAGGAAATCAAACGTGACCGGGGAAAACAGAGGCCAAAAGATCGTAATCAACCCCACCACCCGGACCCTGGGTGCGGGCCAAGTCGAGGTGCAGGTGCAGGCCGGGCGGGTGGTCTATGCGCGTTGCGCCCCAAACGCGTTTCGGGGTTTTGAAATCATTCTGCAGGATCACGACCCGCGGGACGCAGCCTATATCACCCAGCGCATCTGCGGCATCTGCCCGACGGCGCACGCTATGGCCGCCTCGTACGCGGTGGAGGACTTGGCCGGGATACGCCCGCCGCATAACGGCAACCTGCTACGAAACCTGATCTTCGCCGGCAACTTTTTGCAAAACCATATCCGTCAGTTTTACCTGTTCGCGCTCCCTGATTACGTCCGCGGTCCAGAGATACGGCCGTTCACTTCCCGGCCCACCACGGACTACCGCCTGCCCCGGACCAAGAACCAACGCCTGGTCGAAAATTACTTTCAGGCCATCGACATAAGCCGTAAGGCTTACGAGATCAACGCCTTGCTGGGCGGCAAGGCCCCCCACCCCCACAGCATTCTCCCGGGAGGTTCCAGCGTACCGGTAACGGCGATCACCGTGCTGAACACTCTGGCGCTCGTAAAGAATCTATATGCCTTCATTGAAAACCGGATGATACCGGACGTGTACACCTTGGCCGAATACTATCCCGACTACTTTGAAATCGGCACCCGACCGGTCCGCCTGCTTAACTTCGGCATGTTCCCCCTGGACCCGGAGGCCTCCGCACACCATTTCCCCGGGGGCGTCGTCATCGACGGCCAAATGGAAGCCGTGGACACCGGGGCCATCACCGAACACCTGCGGTATACGCACTTT
>ENA-OSAE01000345-OSAE01000345.1-marine-sediment-metagenome-genome-assembly--contig:-NODE-345-length-22742-cov-23.559131_pt1 | contig 22742 bp, 17 predicted proteins | sample MGYA00237870_ERZ529317 | MGnify/ENA primary metagenome ERZ529317 (study PRJEB26369, sample SAMN03142812) | marine sediment metagenome | biome: marine; feature: borehole; material: sediment... | reverse complement strand
TATTTCGCAAAGGTTGCACGCCCGGGGTGCTCCGGAACGAGACCGGTTATGCCGCGGGCCCGGAGGGTCGAGTGGAGGAGCACCCCGGGCGAGGCAGATGGTGGCATTTTCGTAGAAGTCAGCCTGGGTATTTTCCCCCTTCGGGTTCTTCAGAACGGGACTGGCCAGGGCTGTAATCTAACCCCAGGGCCCGCAGGTTGTACCTGATGAGATCATCCATTTCTTGTGGCTTCGGCTGCCAGTCCGTGGCCACAGAACGCAGCAGAATTTCGTAAACAGTCCCGGTTAGTGCTGTCGCCATAATATGCAGGTCTCCAGGTGGCAGTCTCCCTTCTTCTTTTAATTCCAAGAGGTAAGCTGCGATGGCCTCGGAAAAGCGAGCCTTGATGGCAAGCTGTTTTTGCAAAAACTCCGGCCCCAGGGCAGGGGCTTGAATGAGCGCAAGCTTGGCCAGCTGGGGGTCGGCTTCGGCTACCGTCAAGACTGCCTGAACTGCTGCTGCAATCCGGTTTGCTGCCCCACGCTCCATGTTAACCGCCTGCTCTACCGCCTCCCAGATGCGTTCGGAAAAATGCTCCAGCAGTGAAGCAAAGAGGCTTTCCTTGCTGGAAAAATGAAAGTAGAACGAGCCTTTGGAAGTGGTGGAAGCGGCCACGATTTCATCAACAGAGCAATTGTGGTAGCCACGTTCACCAAAAAGGGTGGCCGCGGCGTTCAGAATCCGCCTTTTGGTATCCCGACCGGTGTTTCGATTTTTCTGGGTGTTTTGTTCTCTGGTCATGAAAAACCTCCTTGAACCAAGGGGCTTTTGGTACAAAGGTTTTTTTCGGATCTTTGACTCTATTTCTCTGTACCTGTCTTGGTCCCTTCCAGGCTCTGGCTCTTTGCCGTAGGAGCAGGGTGGTTTTTTTTCAACCGTACGGACAGTTCTTCTACCTTCTTTCGGTACCCAGATTCCGGTACCGAAAAAACCATCCCGTTGTGGTACAGAACTTTCCCGTCGACCATGGTCAGGACAACGTCATCGGCCCGTGCAGAATGAACCAGGGTAACATAGGGATCATAACACGGTGTGGTATGAACCTGTGTAAGCTGTACTGCCGTTAGGTCTGCCTTTTTTCCAGGTTCCAGGGAGCCAACCAGGTCTGACAATCCTAGTACCTGGGCTCCCCCAAGGGTTGCCATGTAAACCATTCGAGCCGGAGTAAGGCCTTCGGAACACCCGTGAACAGCTTTTTGTAGCAGGAACCCGAACTTGATCTCACCCAGAAGGTCGATGGTGTCGTTACTGGCGGCACTATCTGTACCCAACCCCACCGGTATCCCCGCTGAAAGGAAGCGCTTCAGAGGGGCCACCCCGTTACCCAGGTAAGCGTTGCTTACCGGGCAGTGGGCAACAGCAACCCCCCGTTGCGCGAGGATCGCCACGTCATCGTCAGATACCTGAACGCAGTGAACGGCCATGGTGCCCGGTCTCAGCACACCCAGGCGGTCCAGGTACTTGACCGGGCTTGTTGCCGGCGGCTGCCAGTCATGAACCGGCCAGTCCAGGTAGGGCCAGAACCGGCTCCGGATTTCCCCTGTACCGGAGAGCATGAGCTCTGATTCGGCCGGTGCTTCGGCCAGGTGAACCGCCACCGGTATCCTTTCCTGCCGGGCCATCTCGTCTACCACAAGGAACAGCGGGCCGCTGGCGGTATAGGGGCTGTGGGGCGAGATGCCGATGCTCACCCGGGTTGAAGACCCTTTAAGGTTCTTGAGCCTCGCCAGTACCGGACTTACAGCTGCTGCAGGGTCGCCGTGCATACCGAATACCTCTAGGTAGGTGATCCCACGGAGTCCTGCCTGGTGTAAAGCATGAAAAGACGCGCCGGTCCGGGTTGTATCCGCCAGGCAGGTCACCCCGGCACGAAGGGCTTCGACGGCACCCCAGGTGGCGGAAACCTGGAAGTCTTCTTCGGTCATGCAGCGACTACGAGCTACGAGAGAAATAAGCCAGGGCACGAAGGACTGACCCCTGCTTGTGCCGCGGAGGACCGTAAGCTCCAGGTGAGAGTGGACGTTGACCAGACCCGGCATCAAGATTGCATCACCAAGGTTGATGCACTTTGCGTCTTTACCGGCGGAAAGTTCTTTTCGCTTCCCGACGGCCAGGATCTGGTCTTTTTGAACCAAAACAGCTCCGTCCTCGATGGGAGGGGCAGTTATGGGCAGTACCCAGCGGGCTGTGAGAAGCAAAACCACCACTTCCCTTCAACCTAAGCACTGGTCAGGGTCCCCGAGAGGGTAAAGCCAATACGAAAATGTCCTTGCGGCGTCGGCCTTACTTCGCGGTGCCACCCGTACCAGATCTTGTCATGAACCTCGGCGGCTCCGGGCCGCAGCCAAACTTCCCCTACGGGCTCATCCAGGTGGTTGCGGCTGGTCTTCCGCTGCCTACGGTTCTTAAGTTGAACCACTCAGGAAGCCGGCGCTTACCCGTTCGTTACTACTGATGTAGACGCAACAAGGGGCTTGTTTATGATTTTCCCTCTGCGTGGTTCTGCAACTTCAAGGGCGGCACGGATCACTGGTAAGAGCCCGTCTCTAGGCCTGGGAAACTCGACCCCCCGGTCATATCAGAGATTCGTCCTGGAGCAGGGTAGGTTTTCTAAGTTCAGGACAGCTGCAGTTTCGTTCTAAGTCTAGGGCCTGCAAGGTGGCCAGAATAATCCTTCCAACGGCAGCTGCTTCCCGGAAAAAGATATCTTTTAGTTCCTCGTGTTCCCAGTCCCGGACAACACCCTCAGCGTGATTGACGACCAGGTTCAGGCTGGCGTAGCAGGCGTTGATTTCCCGGGCCAGGTAAACCTCGGGGCAAAGGCTTTGACCCACTACATCGGCGTTCCACTGGCGGAAGACAGCGATCTCGGCCCGACTCTCGAAATGGTGCCCGTCTGTCACAAGGTAAATGCCGCGGTCGAAAACACGGTAGTTCGTCTGGTGACGCGCGGCAGCGGTAAGCTGCCTGCGCAGCTCGGGGCAGAGGGCTTCGCGCATGATGAGCAAGTAGCCACCATCGAGGCCCACGTCACGCCGAAGTGAAAAATCGATATAGTCAGATGGGATGACGATGTCACGTGTATCGAGAAGGTGGTTTATACCCCCGACACCACCCTCTGACAGGACCTTCTTTACCCCGGCTTCCCGAAGGACCCAGAAAACCTGGCGGGCCGAGTCGCGCCAGGGGACACCCCAGCGACGGCCGTGCATCTTCACCGTAAGGAATTCCTTCGGCTGCTTTCCTCCGATCCGGACGAGCTTGAACCGCGGGCTGTCTCCGTACGGGGTCTTGAAAACAAGGTCAGAAGCTACGATTTCCACGTTCTCGTCCAGGTCCTCGGGGAAGCGAAGGCTAAAGGTACCTGAACCCCCGATAAAGGCGTAGGGAACCACGGGTACTTGCATGATCCAGACCTCCTTTTTTTGCACGGCTCTGCACAAACTTCCGGACCGCAAGGTTAAATTCCCACCCAAACCGGTTTACTCAAACCGTCGCAGGATCCGGTAAGAGGTATCTCGCTGTGCCGGCACTCTACCTGCGGCACGGATGAGTCGTACGATTTCGGACACAGTGATGCGGTGGGAAGTACCCGCAGCCCGAACCACGTTCTCCTCAAGCATGATGCTCCCCAGGTCGTTGGCACCGAAGGCAAGGGTAATTTGACCGATGGCTGGTCCCTGGGTCACCCATGACCCCTGGAGATGTTGGATGTTGTCAAGGTAGAGGCGGGCAACAGCCAGTGTGCGCAAGTATTCCAGAACCGGGAGGTACCCACCTCCGAGTTGGGTATTACGGGGTTGGAAAGTCCAGGCGATGAAGGCGCGAAACCCGCCGGTCTGGTCCTGGAGGCGGCGGACAGCCTCCAGGTGTTGGACCCGTTCGGCAATGGTTTCCACGGAACCCATCATCATCGTTGCAGTGCTGCGCAACCCAAGCTGGTGGGCCTTTTCCATGACCTTGAGCCACCGGCCGGCACTGATTTTATTGGGACTGATGAGCCTGCGGACCCTGTCCACCAGGATTTCAGCACCACCGCCCGGGAGTGAGTCCAGGCCGGCATCCATGAGCTCTCTTAGAACCTCCTCAACAGGGATCCCGCTGGTACGGGCGATGTGATCAATCTCAGGTGGTGAAAAGGAATGAATCGTCACGTTAAACTTCGACTTGATGAAGGAGATGAGATTCTGGTAGTAGTCCAAGTCAAGACCCGGGTGAAGCCCTCCCTGTAACATGATCTGGGTGGCGCCCTGGGATACGGCTTCTTCCACCTTACGGGCAACCGCATCTAGGTCAAGGAGGTAGGCTTTGGGGTGTCCGGGTGGCCGGTAAAAAGCACAAAATCGACACTGGCAGGTGCAGACGTTCGTATAGTTAACGTTCCGGTCGATCACGAAGGTAACAATTCCACCAGGGTGTTTTTGACGGCAGACCCCCTGGGCAACGCGCCCTAGGGACAGAAGGTCGGCCTTTTGTAGAAGATAAACTGCATCGTCCATGCAGAGGCGTTTTCCCTCCAGAGCTGAAGCCAGAATGCGCCTGGACCGTGAATCACCGGAATATTTTTCGTCTGGGAGGTTAAGAAAGCTTGGCACCACCTGACCACCCTTTTGCGCTATTTGCCCTCTCAAGATCCCGTTTGCATTCCTTCTGAGCCTTTTTCAGCCGTGACCCTGGTCCTGGTCTGCACTTTGTGGGCGATAAAGCGTAAAGCCGGTACCTTCTTGATGAGCCCGAGGGCATGGGCGCGGGTAAAAAACTCTTTAAGCCCTCTGTGGTGTGACCAGTCGAAACCGTAGTCTAGCTTTTTCAGATAACCCATCACGAAATCTCGCGTAAGGGGTACCGGCACCCCGAAGTATTCAATTGCAGACTTTTTTTCGGACAGGCCTGTTTCCAGCCCCTTGTGCAGGAGGTTCATCACAGCCCTGACCAGGTCGGGATTTCGTTGGTAATATGAACGGCGGACTGCCCAGACAGCGTAGACCATCTTGGCAGATGTCAATCGGAACCACTCCTGGCCAAGGTCATAGACGAAAGCCCCGGGGGGGACTTGGAAACGGGCCTTGAGGGCGTCGTCCCCGATGAGCAGGGCGGCGTCTGCCTCCTCCAACATGGCTTCCAGGTGGGGACGGCATGTATAGTACCTGGGTTTGAGCCCGTATTCATGCAGGATGATCTGCAAGAGAGCATGGGAGGTTGCCGAGGTATCCGGCAGTGCCACCTGGCGCCCTTTTCCCAAGGCACCGATCTCTACCTTACTGATGAGTAGAATACTGAAGACTTCGTCTGGGGAACTGATGGTAAGCCCCGGAAGAAGCAGTAAATCCTTGTGGTGACGCGCGTACTCAACTGAGGAGATGGGGCTTATATCCAACCCACCTGCGGTCAACCTTCGGTTGAGCTCTGCCGGAGTGCCGGTCACGATTCGAATTGAACCTGACGCCTGGTTCTGGCGCAGTCCGTAGGCCAACGGCAGGCAGTTAAGAAAGCTAATGAGGCCGACGCGGGGCTTCATTAATTTTTCTCCTCCCCATAGGTATTGATTACGTTGTAGAGGGTATCGCGCTCGACGGGGGTGCGACCGGCTTCACGGATCAGGTGGAGGAGATGCCCTTTAGAGATTCCCTGGGCTGTCGTTGCGCCCGCCGCGTGGGTTATTTTTTCTTCGACAACGGTCCCGTCCAGGTCGTCAACACCGAATTCCAGGGAAAGCTGGGCTATCGGCAGATCCAGCATGATCCAGAAGGCCTTGACATGGTCGAAGTTGTCCAGCATCAGCCTGGAGACGGCAAACATCTTGAGGTCCTCGAAGGCAGTTGTCCGTTTGATATGACTAAGGCCCGTGTTGGCGGGGTGGAAGGGGAGCGGGATAAAGGATTGAAAACCGCCTGTCTCGTCCTGAAGCTTGCGTAGAGCCAACAGGTGGTCGATCCGTTCAGCGGGGGTTTCGAGATGGCCGTAGAGCATCGTCGCGTTGGACCTGAGGCCTAAACCGTGGGCGGTTCGCATCACCTCCAGCCAACGCTCGCCACTGGCCTTGTTGGGGCAGACCAGTGACCGTACCCTGGGGCTGAAGACCTCGGCCCCACCGCCGGGAAGGGAGCCCAGCCCGGCGTCCTTGAGCTTGGTCAGCACTTGCTCCAATGAAAGCCCCGAGATCCTGGTGAAGTAGTCGATCTCCACCGCGGTGAAGGCCTGAAGATGCACCGACGGAAGGGCCTCTTTCAGCCGGCGGAGCACCTCGACATAGTACTCAAAGGGAAGGTCGGGATGCAAAGCGCTGACGATGTGCAGCTCGGTCATATCCGGCGGGCCGTTGAGAGCCCGCTCCAAGGCTTCCTCCACGGTCATGGCATAGGCGCCGGGATCGGCGGCGTCGCGGCCGAAAGCGCAGAACTTGCACCGGGATACGCAGACATTAGTCAGGTTGATGTGCCTGTTAACATTGAAAAAAACGTAGTCTTGCGTCTTTTGCTCCTTTACGTAACGGGCCAGCAGCCCAAGAAAGATAAGGTCATTACACTCAATCAGGGCAAGACCGTCTTCCCGGGTAAGACGCTCACCTCTGTACACCTTTGCTTCAACGGCAGCCAGAGCATTTCTCTTCTTGAGTGTCACAAGTCTCCCTCCCAAAGTGGACACTCGCGATTTTTCCAACACCACTTTTAACTTTTATAAAGTGGGCAGGGGAAAGATGACTAGACCGACTAGTCAGTCTAGTTGTAATCATACTGGTTTAGCCACTTTTTGTCAATCCCCGCGTTTTTTGCCAGACCTTTGCCTTTGTTCTCTGGTCATGGTCAGGTCCGTTTTTTTTCCGTGGGACTGGGACCCTAGCAATTCACGACTGGTAGGAGTTGCCGGCCAGTCCCCTTAAAAGCCCCGGTACATCGCCGGGGTTTTACCGGCAGGAATTTCCTTGTCACTCGTAGAAGAGCCGTCTCGGAACCGTTCAAGGGAGGTACTGTCCGATGGTCACCATCACCTTGTACGGTGGCGTCCGTGAGATAGGCGGCAACAAGACCCTTGTCACCGACGGCGACACGCGGCTGTTCCTGGACTTCGGCCTGAGCTTTTCGCGCCGCAGCCTGTATTACCAAGAGTTCCTGAACCCGCGCACGCACAGCGGCGTGCGGGACCTCCTGGCCCTGGGTCTTATCCCGCCGCTGGATAACCTGTACCGGGACGACCCTGTGGGAGGTGTCCCTTTCAGCGGCGCCCGGCCGTTCGTCGACGGCGTGCTGCTCAGTCACCCGCACGCCGACCACGCGTATCATGTATCCCTGATCCACAGCGACATCCCAATCTACGCCAGTGAGGCTGCCCGGCGCATCCTGGCGGCCATGGCCGAGTCCGGACAGTCCAACTTCGAGAACGAAGTTATAGAACACTCCTACCGGGAGCCGGGGAAGTACCAGTATGAGAAACGCCGCCGCACCGTGCACAGCGTCCAGGACGGCCAGGGTTTTTCCGTTGGCGGTATCGAGGTCGAACCGTACAGCGTGGATCACTCCGTCCCCGGCTCGGTCGGGTACATACTCCACACCTCCGCCGGGCTGATCGCGTATACGGGCGACTTCAGGCTCCACGGCACCCACCCGCAGCAGACGGCCCGGTTCCTAGACGCCCTCAAGGAGGTAAAGCCGCGTGTTCTCATCATCGAGGGCACCAACATAGACGAGCCCACCGGGCCCACCGAGGACGACGTCCGTGAAGGCGTTCAGGAAGTGCTCAAGTCCTATTCCGGGCACATGATGTTCTGCACGTTCGCGCCGCGCGATATGTACCGCCTGACCACCCTTTACGAGCTGGCCCGCCGGGCCGGCCGCCAGCTGGTCGTGAGCCACAAGCTGGCCCACCTGTTGAGCTCGCTGGAAGGCTGCGGGTTAAGCGTCCCGGGCCTGGACGATGTGCTCGTGTATAACCCGAAGAGAAGATGGGGCATCTACGACGAAAAGGAATACTCTACTTGGGAAAGGCCGTACCTCGACAGGCACAACGCCGTACGCTGCGACCACCTGCGCAGGGACCGGGGCGATTACCTGATCTACCTGGACTTTTTCAGCCTGGGTGAACTGATCGACATCGAACCGCCGGCTGGTTCCGTAATGCTCCACAGCCAGACGGAACCCTTTAACGAAGAGATGGAGTTCGACTTTGAACGGTTGCGGAACTGGCTGAACCGGTTCGGAATCCGCTACGAGCATGCTCACTCCAGCGGGCATATCTACGGTGACCGGCTACGGGAGGTAATACAGGAGCTGTCCCCCGAGGTGTTGATTCCTATCCACACGGAGCATCCCGAAGCGTTTGCCGGGCTGGCTCAGGAAGTGCTGATCGTGGAGGATGGGGAAGAGGTTGTGCTTTAAATGTGGAGCAGGACTAAAAGAGAAAATTAACCAGTGGCTCGAACGGTCAAGTTGATTGGATAATATCTATGAACTAGGTATGAATAGGCAAATTATCCCTCCCATCGACCATCCTTGAACGTTTTGATCGTTATCAGACCGATGTTTGCTAAGGTTTATCGAAACCAGGAAGATTCCCGAACTTTTGGCCGCCTTCCTATCTCACGATATATTGTTGCCGAAGCTGATTTCTGGTGAAATACGCTACGGAGAAGTTTATCAAGGGTTGGGATGCTATGAGTAGGGAGTCGCGAATCACCCATGTGGCCTTTAGCGATGAGTCCTATTGGAATATAGGACGTTACCGTGCATTAGGCTTAGTTACGATGCCGTATGAAAATGTGACCGAGCTAGAGGAAGAGATTAGAACATTATTAAACGACTCGGGCCTCTCCGAGTTTAAATGGAAGAGGCTGAGTGGAGCGAGAGAACGCTTTGCGGCACTCAAGTTATGTGAGTTTACTGTAGAGGCTGTCTGTCAGGGGAAGCTACGGGTGGATGTGCTTACTTGGGATATAGAGGATAGCCGCCATAAGGTTCCTCGTCGAGACGATGTTGGAAACCTTCAACGAATGTACTATCACCTTTTCAAGTATGTACTACGTAACTGCTGGCCTGACGGCAGTGTATGGGCGTTGTATCCAGATGAGAGTAATACGATGGATTGGGATAATGTTAAGGATTTTCTTGATAGAGTAGATACCGAGATTGAACTTTACCAAGACCTGTTCAGGGGCGGTAAATTTAAACTAAGGTTGATAAGGGAATTTCAGGTTTATGAGATCAAACCGGTCAGTTCGGATTCGTATCCGTTCACACAGATAGCTGATCTATTTGGTGGACTTTCAGTTTTCTCGCGGGTACATTATGACAAGTTTGACGAGTGGCTAACGAAACAGGAAGGCAGCCTTTTCTCACTAAAAGTAGGCGATGAATTGGATGGAATCGCAAGAATGAGCAAGTCTATGCAGGAAAGGTGCTGTGTCCTTGCGCGTTTTGATACACTTTGCAAATCCAGGAAGTTAGGGGTCAGCCTCAAAACAAGAAGGGGTTTATGGACGCCCGATCCCAAAAACCCCATTAACTTCTGGCCGTACACTCCACAACACCCCCTTGATAAGGCGCCTACAAAGAGGTGAACTCTGGAAAATACCGAACAAGTTGCTCTTAGATGGCTCATGAGTTTAAGCTATACAACTAGATTTGCGCCATCCATTGCTCCTAGCGAACCCGATGCAGAACGCAACGACTACGTCCAGGCAATGCTGGACGCCTGCGCCAAGCGCTGGCAGAGCTTACCCCGGGAGGCTGGCTAAGATAGGGGGTGACGGTTTGACGCACAAGGATCGAATATTAAATGCGCTCTCAAGAATCGCTGTGCCGCTGTGCGACGACTGCCTGGCTAAAGTAGCGGACATAAGTCCTCGTCAGACGGTCTACCAGAACTGCACCGCCTTGGCGAAGGCGGGACTGATCGAACGCGGTCAGGGAGAGTGTGCTTTGTGTGGGAAAGTTAAGAAAGTGAGTTGGACAGGCAACTTGATGGACCCTTCTGCTGGTTTCCACGATGCTGCAGGTGTTAAACGGGGTGGAGTATCATCTTCTGATCACAAAATGAAGTCTGATGGGACATTTCCCTGGTTCTGGGAAGGAAATGTCCAAGCCAAACTGGTTACCTACCTAGCAGGCTGCGGCTATTCTATCCGCAGCGTTGCGGACACGATATCCAGGACGCGGGGAAAGGATATAGTTGCCCTTACACCAGAGGGCCGGGAACTCTGGGTATCGGTGAAGGGTTTTCCGGAGAACAGTCCCAACACGCAAGCCCGGCACTGGTTCGCGCAGGCAGTATTCGACGTTATTCTGTACCGCAGCGAGAACCGCACGGTGGAACTTGCCTTGGCCTTACCCTACGGCTTCCCCACCTACGAAAGGCTGACCTCGCGCATTTCTTGGCTTCGCGCTGCTTTACCGTTGAAGATTTTCTGGGTCGACGAATCGGGAAATGTGAGAGAGGCTTGACTTTCTTCCCGCAGTTGAACTCCAACCGCTAAAACCCACTGGTGGTTGAGACGAAACTGCCGGCCTAATAGCGTGCTTGTTGCTTGAAGCTGCTCTATACCTGGCGCTGGGAGATGTGATATTAACGGCCACGGTAAACCGGAAATCATATGGTTGGATTGGGGTGCTGGTACCGGCGGGATAAAGTTTACAGCTGGGACGGGCAGCGGTTCTCCAAGCTCTTTGAAAGCGTTGGCAACAGGATTTTGGTAGATCTCAATTAAATTAAATAGGTGATATCCGTGTTCTTGCCAGAAGCTAAAGGAGAGATCGGAGTGAATCTTTCCCTTGAAAAAATGAGTTGCCGAGCGCTGGGGGCAGTTTCTCTGGTATTGCTAGCCGTCCTGATGGTGATGTTTTCAACAGACGGTTCCCAGGTTGCTTGGGCGGTAGAGGTGCCACCGTACTTCACGGTAAACGAGGTGGAGCGGGTAGACTTCAGCCGCTCAGATACTGAAGACCTGCCGCTATTTCCGGATATGCCGGGGGATCGGGAGAAGATCGAACGGCTCGTAAAGCTCTATAACCGGGCGCGAGTCAGCCTGGGAGAAGAAGTCTCCCTTTACGAGGATGACCCTAATGTCATGCCGTTTTTCCTGAAGAGAGTCACTTTTACCCTCGCTGACGGTGACCGCCTGACCATGATCCTTCATAACGGTGTCAGTTTTTACACTGATACGCCTGATAGGGCCTGGGAGGTAACCAGCCCTGAGGTAAGCAAAGAACTGGAAGAACTGGCCTTAAGCTACTTTGTACCGGCGCAAGGAGTGAAGATAAACAGCCGCCAGTTCCGGATGGGCGAGCAGGTAACGGTGGGCTCCGACTCTGCACGGGAAGAGGAAGCAACCATCCTGTTGATGCCTTCATACTGGCCGGTGACCATTCCCTCGGCCCCTGCGCCTTACCCGGTACCCGAGGCCATCCTAATAGCCACCGTGCCTGTGGAGCACGACCGTTTCAGCTACACCTTTACTTTGGAAGAGGAAATGGGGCAGACGCTGGATGGTTCCCCTGGCAAGATCGGTCCCGGAGCCTGGAGTCTGGTCGTCGTGAGTGGTGGACAAACCATGCTTCCCATAACCATCCTTCCCGCCGGGCAGCAAGAGCCCCGAGCCGTCGTTTATGACAGGGGTAGGGTGTTTACCTGGAGTAAAACAAAGGGAGTAACCGCCGGTGTACCGGTCCATCATGCTGATCAGCCCTTGCTGGTTAGCGAAGCCAAGTGGGGCAGGCCTGTTACCCACGTCAGCCTTAACTTTCTAAAGGACTGGTTGGATATCCCCGTGATAGAGGTGGAACCAGGGCGCTACCGGCTGGGTACTCCAGAACTTGGCTTAACGGTGACTGCTGGCGAGGATACCGCACGGGTGAGCGGGACCATGATCTCCCTCGAGGGAACGTTGTGCAAAAAAGGCGCTACCTGGCAGTTGCCCTGGTCGAGTCTCGGTAACTTTTTTGGCTACCGCGTCCAGTGGCTTGGTCCAGAAACAGTGGCTTTTTTACGCGAGCTGGATCAGCTTCCGGCAGATGTAAATGCTGCCTTGGAGACCAGTACACCCGCGGCGGGCCTTGGGAAGGCCGTAACCGTTACGCTATCTGGCCAAGAGCTAGACTTGGGAACGCAAAAGGCTTATCTCGACCCGATACGCGGCCGGGTAATTGTACCGTTGCGGGCTACAATTGAGGCACTTGGTGGGAAAGTGTCATGGTTCCCCCTAAAACCTGAATACGCCCAAATCGCTGCCGGCCATAACTACGGCCTTCCGCCCACCGGTGAAAGCATCAATGCTTATGTCGATTCGGTTCTGGGGAGCAACCTCTGGCGGGTGTACCTGACACCGGCTAGTGAAGGTAATATCGTGGTTTCTTTACGACAACTGGCCGTGGCCCTGGGTTACCAATTATCCTGGGATGGTTCCCTGGGCAGGGTTGACCTTCATGATGGGAACTGAATTTTCCATTCTTTCATCCTACAGGTAAGTTAAGGGTTTCCGAACCTTTAGAGTTCCTTGATCCCGGTCAGGCCCCTTTTTTTTGTGCGTGGGACTGGCACCTTACCCGTGAGGCCTCCGTATAATTTAGGAGTAGCGGCGGTCTGCGGGGGGTGATTGATAGGTGGGGGCCGCGTTAATGGCTGTGGCTCTTGTGCTGCTGCGGGAGTTATTGTTGCTGGCGGGATACATCACTAACGGTAATACCTTCCCACAGCCACTGACCGAAGAAGAGGAGGCGGAATACCTCAGCTTACTGGCTGCGGGTGACGGCAACGCGCGGAACGTCCTCATCGAGCGTAATCTCCGTCTGGTGGCACACATTGTGAAGAAATTTGACAACACCGGGGAAGATGTAGATGATCTTATTTCGATTGGGACCATTGGACTGATCAAGGCCATCAACACTTATGATAGTAACAAGGGGACCCGGCTGGCCACTTATGCAGCGCGCTGTATTGAAAACGAAATCCTCATGCACCTAAGATCCATGAAAAAGATTCGGAGCGAGGTTTCCCTTTACGACCCCATTGGGGTTGACAGGGAAGGGAACGAGATTACCCTTTCTGATGTCCTGGGCACGGATCCCGACGTGGTTCAGGACCTGGTGGGCAGCAAATTCGAGAGGGGGGTGCTGCTCGAGAAGATCAGTAAACTGGGCGGTAAAGAGAGGAAGGTAATCGAGCTGCGTTACGGCTTGGGCAACGGTATTCGCCGGACACAAAGGGAAATTGCCAAAATGTTGGGGATATCGAGATCCTATGTTTCGAGGATTGAAAAGAAGGCTGTCACAAAACTCTGCAAGGAATTGTTCCTGGAAGGCTATCACTGAAACCAAAGAAAACAATACGGGTATTTGAGAGTGGTGCGGGTCAAAAAAGCCTGTACCACTTTTGTGTGCGCCCAGCATGTCCACTGAGCCGATGAGCTAAAACGAGTTCTGTCGCCTAACAAGCGGGAAGACAATCCGTAGTCAGGGGCGCCACTGGCAAGAGTGGGGTCTGAAAAAAGCCAGTTTCTTTTGTAGAACGCAAAGCGCAAACATTAACCAGGTAGTGGTACTACAAGATCTTCCGGTCGCGGTAGTACAGCATCGATTAATATGAAAAGGAATTGGAGGTAAAAAAGCGTATCCTCCAAGTAAACAGTACATCATCAAAGGGACCTAAATGGTGTAGATGGAAAGAGACGCCTTGAAGATAAGAGTACCTGTGTTTGGCAAGGGGAAACTACTCAATTTGGCAATGAAAAAGTGCAGAGGTCAGAAGGGTGCTATCCGGCCGCAGAGTGAGCCGCTGAAAAAACAGCGGCTTTACCTCCAGATGTATACCGAGACAGAAATCTTGCCCGTAAGGGCTATTGCTCCGATGCCGTGGAAAGCAGCTGTATCAAAGCCTTCGCGTCAGTCAGTGGTTCAGTGAGTACCGGTACACTGGGCCAAAGGGCCCTCCTGGAAGGAGACCCCGAACGGATCCTTTGTTGGTAACCTTATGGTCTGATAAAACATTCCAGAAGATTATTAGTTATCAAAATAAAAGGGACGGAATCCTGTGGTATTGGAAGGAAATCCAGGCATTTCCGCCAAATAATTCTAATTGTTCACTGTGCTAGGCAGTTGTTGTCATCACGCGCGAGATGATGACCCCAAAACTTGGACGTTTGGTCTGGAATATTGATGCAAACTGCGATACGGGACTGCAAGACCGAAAGGGGCAAAAACAATGGGTAGTAATAATAACTTTGCTGACAACATATATATTTGGCCGTTGTTTATTTACCCTAATTATAGCGAAGGTCGGTCGGTGCTATGGGAACCATATCGACCAGACAAAGTAAAGGAAATGGGCACCAAAAGCGTATTGAAAACATTACTAACTATGATCGAAAAGGAAGTAAAGGAAGAAACACTTCCCTTTGATCTACGAGAAATTGTTTACTATATCATCTTTCCTGAGGGTAGGAAGCGTGAACCTTTTGAGAAAATGCGGTTCGCCATTGAAACCATGCTAGAAGGATTAGAAATAAAACAGTATGAAGCATGGGAAGAAGAACACCGGAGACAACTGCTCGATACCATACAAGAAAAGAAAGAATCCTTGGGATTGAACCCAGTGATAGAATGCTACACTGGCCTGGGTTCTGATATAGATGATGGTTGGGTGCGCAATCCAAGGACCCTACCTGAAGCATATTTAAGAAAAAGGAGTAGTCTTAAATACGACGTAATTCTTCCGGCCTATTCAACATTAGGAAGCCGTTGGCTGCTGGATAGGGTTAGGAGCCTAATTCCACAAGCAACCGTGAACCCGATTATGTCCTTCGTTGATGGAACAAAACCTATACCATCTCCTAAGGATTACTATGAGGTGGTTTATCAATCCTGGGACACCCCGGTTATCTGGGCAACCATAAAATTGAAAGATAAAGGTCAAGAAGAGTCTTTGATTGACCTTATTCAATGGTGGTTACAGTGGACGCATCCTCTTAATGCACTTGGTGAGCTTTTTTATGAATGGCAAGTAGAAGACGTAACAGAGGAAGCCTTCAACTCCTTTATAGCGAGCGTTCTACCCGATTACGAGGAAGCATACCCCCAGGCTCAACTCGATGGTAGGGCCCACCTCTGGCCTTTATATACCGATTCGGCTTATCCGACACTTTATGATTCCGAGCTAGCATTACACGTATTACCATACCCATTTAGCCAGATGTACGCACTATGTCGAGAGCGGTTTGATCGACGTAAAGATGATATGCTCGAGGGTTTGATCCACAGTGCTGAACGCATTATTGCGTTCATGGCAATCTGTATCGTGCGGCTCCTGCAGGAGGAGCAAGGAATCAAGATATCCGAGGTATTAGACAACTGGGAAGAGATGAGCCTTGGTTCATGGGTTAAAATTTTGAAGCATACGGGGAATGAGATGGAAGGAGGGGAAGGTAACACCAGTAGGCTATTACCTCTATTCCTGAAATTATTTGGGTCTAACCAGGTCAAAGAAAGCTGTGCTAGAATTCTTTCCCTCCGTAACGAAAAGGCTGGTTTGCATCCGTACACTACACTCCCTCGTACCAAGAAAATTAGATTAGCTGAAGAATACTGGTCAGACCTGGAGATATTATATTTTTTCATGGCTCTTGTTTTTCAGGACTGCTCGCTGGTTTTACCCGAACTATCTCCTAAGGGTACCGTTGCTATTAGATATTTTAAAGGACCCGTATGTACGCATGTTGAACCAGGTCGGTATCCGATTTTCGACCCTAGTATTGAACCCTGGGAGCCAGCGCTTCTTGTCAAATCTGAGAAGCATACGCCCCTAATCTCACTCTACCCCTTGCTTATTTGGGTAGAGTGTCAGGTTTGTCAAATGGACGAGCTGTTTTTCTTTGTCCGACGCGATCGACGGGAACGAAAAGCAGTGTACATGAGTTTATCGACCCATCACGAATACCGTAGCAGAGATATGCTGGAGGTACTATATGATTTTGTCCCTTTGCGGTAGGTTGACGGTCTATGTCTTGCCAGCTTCATAGTAGCCTTTCTGGTGTTCTTGGGGTTGTTAGGGACAATATCTTGTGCGGTGCTGGTGTTCAAGAGGCGGGATGTCGAGTCCTTTTTGCTTCAGCGTGTGTTCTACCAGGAGTGGGATTGTTTCATCAAGGCAAGTGGCTAGGAGTCCTGTCGAAGTAGCTCTGTAAAGATTTTAACAAGGTGAGGGTCGAACTGCTTCCCCGCACCCCTCCTCAATTCCTCCAGAGCCTTTTTGCGAGGTAAAGCTTTCCGAGAGGGGTGAGCCGTCGTCATCGCTTCATAAGCGCCAACTATGGCTAGAATGCGACTTAGGAGATGGATCTGGTCTTCCCGCAGCCCTCGAGGATAACCTTGCCCATCCCACCGTTCGTGGTGCTGAAGAATAGGCTCAGCTACCTTAGCCAGCACGCCAGAAGAAAGGGCCATGCGGTATCCAACCTCGGGGTGACGCCGGACTTCCTCTTTTTCCTCTTCACTGAGAGGACCAGGCTTGAAGATGATGTGGTCCGGTATTTCCAGCTTTCCGATGTCATGCATGTCCACCAGGAGACGGAGGGTCTCCATCTCTTCACGCGACAGCCCGACGGCTTCGCCCAGCTTGCAGGCCAATTCTTTCATGCTCTCCGTGTGAAGGTCTTTCTTTGTGAGAATTGTCTTGAGCGACCGGATTGCCGCTGATCGCGGTTCTTGTCTCCTGGCGATCTTGTTCCTGTACATAGCATCGTCAGCTTCTTTATAGGTCTCATGCAGGGAGCATGAAGCATTTTCCGCTGTTGCCGCTCCCACCGAGATTCCCAAGGGAAGATCCGGGTGCTGCGCATTGTCCTTTTCTATAGCCTTCATTATGCGGCGGACAATTTCGCCCGCCGCTTTCCGGTCCGCCTGGGGTAAAATTAGGGCAAACTCGTCACCACCGACCCGGGCTACCACGTCGGCCCCCCGGATGCAACTCGCAAGCACCCTGGCCACGCGGCGTAAAAGCTTGTCGCCCCGCTCGTGCCCAAGCACATCGTTAACTATCTTTAGATCATCCAGGTCGCAGAGAACGAGGCTGATAGGGTAAGAGCGACCCTTTCCCAGCCGCTGCAGTTCTTCCTCGAAGTATGCGCGGTTGTAAACCCCGGTAAGAGCATCGTGGGTGCTTAGATACCTCAGTTCCTCCTCCATCTTCTTACGCTCCCCAATGTCGCGGATACATTGGACTGCTCCGAGCAGGTTCCCCTTCTGGTCGTAGACCGGGACCGCGAGGGTCCAAAAATGAAGTCCCCTGCCGCCGCAAGCAAAGGGAGCAAAACCTTCACCGACAAGCATGTGACCCTTCCTCTCGATCTTCTCGTACTCTTGCTCCCACTCTTTCCCATTTCCCAGCACGAAGTTAACGAGGAGGGGTCTGGGCTCTCCGTAGAAGGGAGTACCAGAAGCGTAGGCACCTCTGCCCAAGATCGCTTCTTTTTTGACTCCCGTCATCTCTTCTGCGGCCCGGTTCCACACGACTACCTTTCCATTGCGGTCAACGGCAATGGTGGCATCTGGCAGGGAATCGACAACCCTTTCGAGAAGCCTGAGTTTCCCCGCTAGACCTTCCGGAGAAAACACCGTACTGCCACCCAGTAGGTACTCCAGGAATTCCTTGGCCGTATTTGTCTTGTCTTCCGGTAGAGCTTCCACTAGTTGGTGAAGCTCATCTTTCTTCAGGCTCAAATCAACACACCCCCGTATCCTTGCCGTCCTCTGGGAAGAGCACAGCGGAGAGTTTGCTGATGATTCTGACGGCCGACAGTACAAGTTGCCTCTCGATGTAATTTCGTTCATACCAAAATTCGCCGTCGGGTGTCTGCCTCCTTTTCGCGGTGGCTACAGATAAGGATCTTTTTCATTAGACCAATTTAAGCTTGCAAAAAAGGATTTTGGCTTTTGAAGGAGAATAGTGGAGACCAAAGCATTTTATGCAAATAACGAAATTACATTTCGAAAATAGAGATAAAGGGCGGGACAGATGGAACAAAACAGTATCCTCAAGACCCTGGATCGAGGGCTTACGGTTCTACTTAAGTTTCTGGACAAGCCGGAATGGACCCTTTCTGGGCTCGCACAGGACCTGGGCCTTCACAAGAGCATCGTCTTCCGCCTTGTTACTACCCTGGAAAGGCGGGGCTTTGTGGTTAAGGGCGAGGACAGAGTTTACCGCCTTGGGCTCAGGGTCTTGGAACTTGGAAACGTCGCGTACAAACAGATTGATCTGCGCAGGGCCGCTTATCCTGTCCTCCAGAAACTGGTAAATGAGACTCGAGAATCGGCCTTTCTCACTGTAGTCAGTGGGGATGAGGCAGTGTGCATAGATAAGGTCGACAGTCCTCACAACATCAAGCTGACACTGGAGATTGGAGGCAGGAGCCCCCTCTACGCTGGGGCGTCAAACAAGATCCTCATGGCCTACCTTCCAGGGGAACGGATCGACGAGATCGTCGCCAGGGGACTTCAGCCCATCACGCCACAGACCATTACGGATCCAGCTGAACTGAAAGGGAATTTGGCCGAGATTCGGCAGCAGGGATGGTGCTTCAGCTGCGGGGAGGTAACTCCCTCGGCTTCTGCAGTGGCCGTACCGATTAGGAACGGCCGCGGACAGGTCATCGCAGGCTTGAGCGTGGCTGGACTTGACGCCAGATTTACTAAAGAGAAAATCTCTGGATTGGTGCAGGCCCTAATGAAAGCCTCCGAGGAGATATCCGGTCAGCTTCTGGGTTGGAGTGAGTAGCTCTAAGGGAGATGGGGGTGATGCCCAGGCAAACCATGAAAGTCACGTGGCCAAGAGGAAGGGAAGCAAAACAAGGGGGGGTAGTATCGTGGGTCGTTTTGGCAGGGGTTTTCTGGTTGTATTGTTGGTACTTGTTCTCACCCTTCTGGTAGGGTGTGGGCAGGAAGAGGTGACAGAGGAAGAGCAGCAGGGAGAAGGGACCAAGAGTGAAAAAGTAGTCTTTACCTACCTTGAAGGCCAGGTAATTGGGACGATAGACCCAGCAAAGCACGTAGATGAAAGTTCACTACATGCGGTCATTAACCTCTATGATCCCTTGTTGTTCCCCAAGATTGAGGAGGGTTCCATGGAACCCGGACCGCACGTGGCCAGGGATTGGGAGGTTTCACCGGACGGAAAAACGTATACTTTTTACCTGCGCGACGATATCAAGTTTCACAACGGTGACCTGCTGACTGCTGAGGACGTCAAGTTCTCTATGGATCGAAACCTTGCGCTCAAGAAAGGTTTCTCTTGGCTCTGGCAGGGCGTGGTAAAAGAAACAGAAGTAATTGACGAACACACCGTTGCCTTCCACCTCGAGCAGCCGTACGCCCCGTTCTTGTCCACGCTGATCCAGCTCTTCATCGTCAACAAGGACGAGGTCTTGGCCCAAAAACAAGATGGAGAGTTTGGGGAGTTCGGGGACTACGGACAGGCTTATCTTGAGAACAATGAGGTCGGCTCTGGCCCGTACAAGATGAAGAGCTGGAACCGCGGTTCAGAGTTCGTCTTCGAGAAGTTCGAAGATTACTGGAAGGGCTGGGAGCCCGGTCAGATAGATGAGGTCCACTACAAGATCGTCCTGGAAGAGGCCACCAAGAAAACCATGCTCAAGTCGGGCGAGGCTGATATGGCCGACCAGTGGATGTCCATTGAGAGCTTTGAAGAGCTCGAGAAGACGCCTGGTGTTGTGGTAGACAAGGCCCCCAGTGTGCAGCTCTTCCACCTTCCAATCCATACACAAAAGCCGCCGACAGATAACATCCACGTCCGCAGGGCTATAGCCTGGGCCTTTGACTATGAAACCGCCAACGAGATCATGGGTGGGGTGCAGGCGCAAGGCCCTGTTCCAAACTTGGCCTGGGGGCACAAGGATGATGTATTTGTGTTCCATCGAGACCTTGACAAGGCCAGGCAAGAGCTGGCCGAGTCGGGGTACAAGCCGGGCGAGATCAAACTGCAGTACGTGTACGCATCCTCAGTGCCCGTGGAGCGGAAAATCGGCCTGCTGCTCAAGAGTAATCTAGAGGAGATCGGTATTGAAGTGGAGATCATACCTGAGCCTTGGGCCAGGATGACGGAGATGGCCGCAAGCAAGGAAACCACTCCCCACTTCATGGCCATCTACGACACCTTAAAATATCCCCACGCCGACAGCCATACGTATGGGCTGTATCATCCCGATTCTCACGGCAGCTACAGGTCTACCGCGTGGCTTGACGTGCCAGAGATCACACAGACCCTGGAAGCTGCCAGGAGGGCTGTTGATCCCGCTGAACAGCTCGAACTGTACAAGAAGGTCCAGGAGCTTGTTGTGGAACAGGTACCCAGCATTTACGTCACCAATCCCATGCACCGTATTGCGTACCGTGATTACGTAGAGGGTTACACCTTCGTGGGGCTGCTTGGGTACGACCTCTGGTTCCCAAGCTTCAGAATCAACAAGTAAGAAGGTTAGGGGATGGGGGCTGCGCCGGGATTTCCGGCGGGCCCCTTCTCTCCCTGGAGAAAGTGTTCTTGGGGGCTTTTGGATGACAAGGGACTACCTCATCAAGCGGTTATTGCACGTGATTCCAGTCCTACTGGGACTTTCGATTTTGATCTTCGTCATTTCAAGGGTGATGCCTGGGGACCCGGTACGCCTTGCTCTGGGGCCAGAGGCGACCAAGGAGCAGATCGAACAGTTGAGGCAAGAGATGGGTCTTGATCAGCCCCTGCATCTACAGTACGTGAACTACGTGAAAGGTGTTGCACATGGGAACTTGGGGCAATCACTGAGGACCCACAGGGATGTGTCCAAAGACCTGATCGAGCGTTTTCCTGCCACCCTAGAGTTGACTGCGGTGGCCATGGTTTTTGCGGTGCTTTTGGGTGTACCCCTGGGAGTCAGGGCAGCAATCAGGCAGGATAAGGCGGAAGACCAGGTTTCGAGGTTGATAGCACTGTCAGGGGTGGCCCTGCCGCGTTTTTGGCTTGGAATCCTCCTTCAGCTGGTCTTTGCATACTACCTGGGCCTCCTGCCGACCATCGATCGGGCGGCGTCCCCTCCAGAGCACATCACGGGGTTGTATCTTCTTGACAGCGTCCTGACCTGGAACTGGAGGGCATTTTGGGACAGTCTCGTCCACATTGCTCTGCCGGCATTCACCCTCTCGCTGGCCACGCTGGCTCAGATCATGCGCCTCACCCGGGCCAGCATGATTGACCAGATGCGCCAGGACTACGTGATGGCCGCGCGTACTTACGGCCTCCCGGAAGGACTGATCACCTACAAGTACATGCTGAAAAACGCCTTTACGTCAACCCTGACCATCATCGGGCTTACCTATGGGTTTCTCCTGGGCAACGCCTTCCTGGTTGAGACGGTCTTCTCGTGGCCCGGCATGGCACAATACGGTGTTCAGGCAGTAATCTACAAGGATTTCAACGCGGTAGTAGCCGTAACCATGGTCATTGGGACCGCATACGTGTTAGTTAACCTGGTTATCGACATGCTGTACGGATACCTTGATCCCCGCGTTAAGTACGGAGGCGAGCAGACTCTATGAGGGTTCAGGCAGAAGACAGAGTAACTTCCAAGTGGCCAGAGGTCATGGAGGACTGGAAGAGGGCCTGGTACCGGCTCAGGAGGAGCACTGTTTCCTTGATTGGGCTTGGCATCGTTATTGGTCTGATCCTGATGGCCATCTTTGCACCCTTCCTGGCCCCTTACCCCGAAGATGCCGGGTCAGTCGTGAAGTTTAAGGAGGCCCATCTTCCCCCAGGGCAGGCCCACTGGTTTGGAACCGACGAGGTGGGGCGTGATATTCTTTCGAGGGTGATTTATGGTTCCAGAATTTCTTTGGTCCTGGGTTTTGCAGTTCTCACCCTGGCCCTGGTGGTTGGAGTGCCCCTCGGGTTGATCGCCGGGTACTGGGGCGGCAGGGTTAATACCGTGATCATGCGCTTGACCGACATTTTCCTGGCGATTCCTCCAACCGTGCTGGCGCTGGCCGTGAGCTCTGCTCTGGCTCCCAACCTGACCAACTCCATGATCGCCGTCTCCTTTGGATGGTGGCCCTGGTTCACGCGGCTGGTCCAGGGTGAAGTCCTCTCGGTTAAGGAGGAGCAGTTCGTGGAGGCGAGCAGGTCGTTGGGGGCGAGCAGGTTCAGGATTATTTTCAAAGATATCCTCCCCAATGTTCTGTCGCCCATCATCGTCAAGGCTACCCTGGACATGGGGTTTGTGATCTTGATCGGGGCCAGTTTGAGCTTCCTGGGCTTGGGGGCCCAGCCGCCGACCCCGGCGTGGGGTACGATGATCGCCGAGGGTCGGATCTACCTTCCTGAGTCCTGGTGGGTAGCCACCTTTCCAGGCCTGGCTATTTTCGTGACCGTGCTGGGGTTTAACCTGCTGGGGGACGGCTTGAGGGACGTCTTCGATGTCGATCTAGATCGGTGGAGTGGTTAAGATGCTGCAGCAAGAAGAAATCCTCCTCAACATCAAAGACCTCCATGTCCATTTCCGTGCCTATGAAGGGGTGGCGCGGGTCATCAATGGGACCTCACTGAAGGTGAAAAAAGGCGAGACTGTCGCCCTGGTGGGTGAAAGCGGGTGTGGGAAATCCGTCACCAGCAAGGCGGTGCTCGGTCTCCTTCCTGGCCCAGCACGTGTTGTCGGAGGGCAGATCCTCTTCAAGGGAGAGAA
>ENA-OSAE01000342-OSAE01000342.1-marine-sediment-metagenome-genome-assembly--contig:-NODE-342-length-22994-cov-24.755308_pt1 | contig 22994 bp, 23 predicted proteins | sample MGYA00237870_ERZ529317 | MGnify/ENA primary metagenome ERZ529317 (study PRJEB26369, sample SAMN03142812) | marine sediment metagenome | biome: marine; feature: borehole; material: sediment... | reverse complement strand
CGCCTTTTTATTCCTCGGCCCTTCGGGGCTGCGGCATAACCGGTCTCGTTCCGGAGCACCCTTGGCGTGCAACCTTCGCGAAATAGCGCCTCCAATTTTCATCCTTCGTGGTGCCGCCCCAGGTGGCGGCATGGAGCACTTCTACGAAAATGTCAGCAGTGGCATGGGTGACTCTTTTTCAAGCCTCCAGGGTAAGTATTCCCAGGTGGCTTGTGGGTTATAAGTCCCTGGTCTGCGTAGCAGGCACCGGTGGTGGTTATACTACCCCTTGGTGCAGGGTTCGCCGTTCGATTACGGAACAGGACCCTCGGCGCGGGGCCGAAGGCATCAAAAAGTACGAGCGGGGCCTGGATGGAGGTTGATGTCTTTTGGAAGACAATTACTTGGTGGTAGGGGTTTTCGCTGTAGCCGGGGTTTTGTTCCCCCTTCTTGCCATGGGGGCTGGGGCCCTCTTCCGGCCGCATAACCCGGACAGTCGCAAGCTTTCTACTTATGAGTGTGGTGAAATCCCTTTTGGTGATGCCCACATCCAGTTCCTGCCCCAGTACTACATTGTTGCCTTAATGTTTCTCCTTTTTGATGTGGAAACTGTGTTCCTCTATCCGTGGGCCGTGGTCTACCGGGAACTGGGTCTTTTCGGTCTTCTGGAGATGGCTGTCTTCATCCTCCTACTGGTGGTGGCCCTCCTTTACGCCTGGCGGGAGAAGGTGCTGCGGTGGGTATAAAGGACGAGAGCAGCGACTACTTGAGGAAAGACGCCCACCGGTTACCTGTAGCCCGGTTCCTTCCCGGGGTCGTGGCCACCAGGCTGGAAGACCTGGTCCGGTGGGGAAGACGTAATTCCCTCTGGTACCTTTTGTACGGGATTGCCTGCTGTGCCATCGAACTCATGGCAACAGGTGCGGCACACTACGATTTTGACCGCTTCGGCATGATCTTCCGGGCTACTCCGCGGCAGGCTGACCTGATGATCGTGGCCGGTACCGTGAACCAGAAGATGGCAGACCGCCTTGTGCGGCTGTACCAGCAGATGGCCGAACCGCGGTGGGTTATAGCCATGGGTGCGTGTGCGTCGACCGGAGGCCCTTACCACGGGGCGTATAATGTCATTAATGGAGTTGACCGCCTTGTACCGGTGGATGTCTACCTGGCGGGATGCCCACCCCGCCCGGAAGCCTTGATTGATGCCGCTCTCTTGCTCATGGAAAAAATTGCACGGGAAGGCAAGGATGCCGAAAGGAGGGCGATGAGGATAGAGTGACCCCGGCTGCTGCATCTCTAGCAGACCAGATCAAGCAAAAGTTTCCCAGGGCATGGGTGGATACCCCGGTGGAAGGGGAGGTCCATGTCAGGGTTGACCTTAAGGATTACCGTGAGTTCTCCTGGTTTTTAAGCTCAAAAGACGGGTGTGGATTAACGTACCTTTCGGCCCTGACGGCTGTTGATTTTCAGGATAAGCTCCAGCTGGTACTCCTGGTGACGGCATGCCAAGACTCTGCCCCAATGGTTGAAGCCAGGGTTGACCTCCCCCGGGACGATCCCAAGGCTCCCAGTGTCACCTCCTTCTGGCCGGGAGCAAACTGGCCGGAAAGGGAGGTTTTTGACCTCTTTGGGGTTGAGTTTGATGGTCACCCCGACTTGCGCACCATCTTGCTGCCTGAAAACTTCAAGGGTTATCCCCTGCGCAAGGACTTCGAAGACCTCCCCTCCAACGAACCTGCCCTGGGGAAAGGGGAGGGGTCTAAGCGCCGGCAGGATGCCAATAGATAGGTTCGAGAAAGGTGCAGACAAACCAGGGAGACCGGTCCGAGCCCGGCCTCCCTGGTTTTATTGAGGCGAGAGATCTGGGTTGTCCTTGCCAGATATGATTTACCATACCTCATTGGGCACTCAGGTACTCAACCTCCATTGTAGGCCAGTACCAGGTTTTTTCGGACCCGTAAAAGTTCCAAAGGGCATTGTAGGATTCAGGTAACCCCGGGGGCCGGGATTTTAGCTGAAACCCGTAGTTTGGGGTATGGTTTTGGACCCAGTCCCTGACAGCTGGGGTGACGTCCCAGTAATACGGTTTGGCCTGTCCTTCCGGGTTGAACACGAACTGTGAATCCAGGATGCGACCTACCGAAGGCTGGTTCTTCCAGGTGAGGTTTTCGTTCCAGGGAGAGGTGACCTCTGAGATGTAGTAACTGGCTGCACGGTCGGCGGCAGAGGTCTGGCTGCGCCGGTAGTAGCCACCCACGTAGAGCGTGAGGGTGGCTTTCTTTACCTCTGCGTCCGGTGGAAGGGAATCAAGGTTAAACTTGAGGTAACTGCGCCGAAAGATGTTGGCGTAGTTGCCTGTGGGCAGATAACCGCTGTTCCAGACGGTCAAGGAGGTTTGGTCATCGTAGTTATACAAGACATTGGCCCACGGTCCCCCCCTGATGACGACGGTTTCCAGGACCTTACGGACCTCGAAGGGTCTGATGGTGATGGTTAGGGTGTCACCGGGTTCGAAACTGCGGGTGGCTTCGAGAAGAAATGAACCGTCATCCTCGGCCTGGACCGAACCGGCAGGCTGCCCATCTACAGATAGTGTGACCTGGTAACCGGGGGTGACACTCCCCTTTTCACCTCGTACCGTGCGCGGGGCCAGGGCAGTAATGGGGAAAGGGGCCGGTGCGCCGGTTTCAGAAGCGGTTACCAGTAGTTCGGTGGAGGTTGCTTCGCCGGTTATGACCTTCCGCTCGAAGGTGAGGGATGATCCTAATTCTGCAGCTACACCGGCGTGGTCCGGGTCGGTAGAGGAGATGACTCTCCCGGAAACCCGGACGAACTGCGGGTCCGGTGGCCTGATGGGGACGGTGAACTCTCCGCTGGTGTCGGTTTGGATCTCGAAGTCGCGGTTCCATCCTGCCGACCCTTCGGCCCGCACGGAGACTGTGGCTGTGGCCTCGTTGTCATGCCGGTCCCAGACCCGACCCCTGACCTCGATGGGGGTATCGACGGTACTATTGTTCTGCTGGGCTTCCAGGGTCATCCGGGCCGGGAGACCGGGACGGAAAATGAACTGCCTGGTGACGACGTGGTCAGCGCGCCCGTCTTGATAGGGTCCACTTACCTTGATTTCCACCTCAACGGATTCCGCTTCGTGGTTTTCGAAGACCAGGTTCAGTGTTCCCCTATCCTTTTCACTCAGGAGCCGGGGCAAAGCCGGGCTGATGACGAGGCTGTTTTTCAGACGGGTACCCCCTTCCCTCACGGCACCGAGGTTAATGCGGGCACCCCAGGCGGGAAGCCCGTAATCATCGGTGAAGGTGAGGGTCATGGTGGCCTGGGAGGTAACCCTTGGACTGCTGGTGTCAACGCTGGCAGTCAGGTGTGTTGGTTCATGCAGGGCTGAACCGGTGGTAAAAGACCATGTGTAGGAGGCATTACGGGATTCTGTCTTGTTCACTGCGACAGTCTCTTTCGGCTCTGCCCCGGAACCTGGAGTGGGGGGGCTGGATTGGCGGAACTGGGCAAGAGAGGCCTTGACCAGGAGGGTCACTACCTGCTCCTGGTACCGGTCCATGACCGGCGGAACTGCCGACAGGGTATAGGTCTCCGGGTCGTAGGTGGTCTCCAGGGGCTCTCCGTTGAGCTGGAGGACGAGTTTTCCTTTTTCAAGATGGTTCCGGAACCGGTTCCAGTTTGGGTGTTCTGGGTCAAGGAGGAGAACAAGCCTGGTGTCGGGACGAACACCAACGGCACCAGGGTCTGGGCTGACCGACTTGATGGGTAATTCGAATTGTTGGGCTGAGGGAGCCCCTGTTTTCGGGTGGGCTTCTACCGGATATACATAAGAGTTCAGGCTCAAGGCGACGAAAGCGGTGAGAAGGAGGCTAAGAACAAGGACATACGTCAAGATCCGCAACAATTCCCTGCCCTTCGACTCTCTAGAATGGTTGAAATCAAATTGGATCGACATAAACTTAACCCTCCTGGGAAAAATTGTAAATAAATTGTACATGAACTTCCAAATCTTGTCAATAGGTGCCAGCAAGATTTTTTTGTATGATTTCTTGATCCTTGGATGATGTAGGGGTTAGGAAACGGGTCAATGGTGCCAGAAATCCGGTGGATTTGGCATCTGAAAGGGGAGTATCAGCTGTACACGCCGGAGGGTAGGGTTAAAGAATCTGGTGCCTGTCTCCGATTGAGAGGAACGAAAGGGTAAAGGATGGTATGACTCCAAGTGATTGAAGGGAGGTGGTTGTTGGATTAGGTCTGTAAAGAGGGGTTGTTGACCAGGTAGATTTCAAGGAAAAAGGAGGTTGAGACGGTGCGGATAAACCACAACATCAACGCGTTACTGGCGTGGAGGAACCTGGGGCAGACCAATTTTGCCATGGGTAAGTCCATCGAACGGCTGTCTTCGGGCCTAAGGATCAACCGTGCGGCCGACGACGCGGCTGGTCTGGCGATTGCCACCAAGATGGCGGTGCAGATCCGCGGCTTGAGGGTAGCCCAGAAGAACGCTGAAGACGCCATTTCCCTGGTGCAGACGGCTGAGGGTGGTCTGAAAGAGGCGGAAGCGATCCTGGAGAAAATGCACGACCTGGCCCTGGAAGCGGCGAACGACTCCAAGACCCTGGACGACCGCCTCAAGATCCAGGACGAGATCAACCAGCTGATCGAGGAGATCGACCGCATTGCCAGCACCACTGAGTTTAACACTAAGAAACTCCTGAACGGAAGTGTTTCTTCCAAGGGGGTTTCGGTCATCTACACAAATGATCTAGTCTCCACTTCGGCCGATGTCACCGGTGTCAAGGCCTTTTCTACGGCTGAGGTTGGGGTTTACAACATTGATATTGCGGCCACGTACGCTAGTACTGCCCAGGCTACGGTTCTGGAGACCAGCGAGATCAAAGACGGGTCTACCTCGGCTACAACGACCACGAAGCTCGTAGACCTGACAGACGTGTCAAGTAACTCCCTCGGCCTCCAAGAGGGTGACGTGATCACCATCCGGGGAAAGGTAGGCGGTGAAGAGGTTTTTGCCACCCTCAAGGTGGAGAGCACTACCACTTATGGTGAGCTCATGGATGCCATCAAGGCCACCTTTGATGCGTCTGATGTTCATATAGCTGACGGAGCCGGCGCCAGCGATGACACTTACATGGAGTTTGGTTACGACACCACTACGGAGGTTGGTCTCGATAAGCTCTATATCAAAGGCAAGGACGGAAGGGCCAGCGCCATTACTGATGTCGAGATTCTCGCTGAGACTTCAGATGGTGTCGCCCGGACTGCCTTCAACAGTGCCTTTGCGGTCACCGAAAAGCAGACGGCCAAGGATGCCGGGGACAAGCTGGTAAAGATAGATGGTCCTGTTTCTGGTCCTTCGGATGAGGAGGTTCTGGCCCTCAGGGCCGGAGAGGTCCTCAAGGGCTACGAGGGTCTGGAGATCACCTTCGGCAGTACTATCGGAGACGGTGGGCAAGCTACCATTACCGTGGCCCGCAAGGATGGTTCCATGACCCTGCAGATCGGGGCGAACGAGGGCCAGACAATGTCCCTCAGTATCGATGACATGGGAGCGGAAGCCCTCGGCCTGGTCACGGCCGGTCAGAAGCTGCGGGTCACCACCCAGGCGGCGGCCGCGGATGCCATCGAGACCATCAAGGCTGCCATCGAAAAGATCTCCGCCCAGAGGAGCAAACTGGGTGCCTACCAGAACCGTCTTGAGCACAGCATCAGGAACCTTGGGGTCGCGGAGACCAACCTCACTGATGCCGAAAGCCGGATGCGGGACGCTGATATTGCCCAGGAGATGATGAAGTTTACCCGGAACCAGATCATGCTCCAGGCAGGTACTGCGATGCTGGCCCAGGCCAACATGGTACCCCAGACCGTCCTGCAGCTCCTCGGATAAAAAAGGAGAAGTGAGGAGGTGGCCGGGTTTCGTAGGGCTGCCCGGTCACCCTCTCCCTCCCCGCGCTAGCGAAATGGGGTGTGGGTTTTGAGAATCACGGGTCTTGGCACCAGCTACCTGGATATCGAGAGTATCGTAAACGGGCTGATCCTGGTGGAGAGAAAACCGATCCTGAGAATGCAGCAGGAGAAGGTCTTCCTTGAGACTACCAGTGCCATGTGGAAAGAAATAACCGATTTAACTACTTCGCTCCAAGAAGCCCTTTCTCCTTTTTTGCAGGAAAATATTTTTCAGTCCAGGACAGCTTCATCCAGCGACAGTACCATCGTCACGGCCGAGGCCTCGGATGGGGCTGCAGTGGGTAGCCACGAAGTGGTGGTAAGGCAGCTGGCCCAGGCCCACCGGGTGGCTTCTGACCAGCAGGCCAGTGCTGGTACGGCCCTGGGGCTGGCCGGCAGCCCGACCATCAATGGGGTCGCGGTCGAGATTACCGCCGATATGACTCTGCTGGAGATCCGGGATACCCTCAATGGAGCCGGAGCCGGGGTCAAAGCATGGGTGGTAGACAATACCTTGCTGATGGAATCAGAGCAGACTGGGTATGCGAACTCCATCAGCGTGGTGGACGACAACAACGTTCTGGCCCGCCTGGGTGTGGTTGCCAATCACGCCCTGGATGCCGTGGTCACGGCATCCAGTGAATACAGTTCCAGCTATCCCTCGAGCTCCATCACCGACGGCTACACCCACTCTGACCAGTGGGGCAGTGGTGGTGGCTGGAACGATGCGACCGCCAACACCTACCCCGATACGGTGGATATCTCCTTTAGCGCGGTGCAGACCGTGGACCAGGTCCGGATTCATACCCTGGATTCGACAACCTACCCAGCCTCACAGTACGGGATCAGGGACTTCAACCTTTACTACCGCGCGACTGACACCGGCACCTGGGTCCTGCTGAAAAGCGTCTCCGGAAATACCGGGGGTGTGGTAACCGTAAACCTGGACACCCCCGTCAACGCGAAGCAGCTGCGGGTAGAGGTTACAGCCACCAACGGTGCAGGTGACTACTCACGGATTATCGAGGTCGAAGCTTACAATACCCAGGCCTTTTTCAAGAACCAGCTTCAGGCCGCCCAGGATGCCGAGTTTGATTTTGACGGGCTGGCCCTGACCCGGTCCTCCAATACCTTCAGTGATGTCATCGAAGGGGTCACCTATACCCTGGAGGGGGAAAGCCCCACCCTTGACGATGGGACTCTGAAAACAGCCACCGTGACCGTGGATCCTGATACCTCGGGCATCCGGAACAAGATCGAGGATTTCGTGGATGCGTACAACGACCTGTACCGCAGGCTGAACCAGCTGACCGCCAAGGGCAGCGAGTTTCAGGGTGAACCTTCTTTAATCCGGGTTCAGGACCAGGTCCGGCGCCTTGTGACCGGATATGTTGATGTCTCCCCTGGTTATGTTTACGACCAACTTGCCCTCATTGGGATCCGGGCCAAGGGCGGTCAGGATGTAGCTTCCGAGGAACAGGGGATTCTGGAGATCAACTCTACAGAACTGAGCGAGGCCCTGGAGCAGGATCTTGCAGGTGTAGAAGCCCTATTCTCGGCCACGGAAACCGTGTACGGCTTTGACGGGATTGTCACCCGGTTGGACGCGGTTTTGACAGGACTGGTCGGGTCAGATGGGCTCCTTCCCGGCCGGATTGACCGGCTTGGGGACCAGATCGAAAACGTACAAGAGGAGATCGCGGAGGCCGAACAAAGGCTGGAGGAGAAAGAGGAGGAGCTCTACTTGAAGTTTGCCCAACTGGAACGGTCCCTTTCCATGCTCAACTACCAACAAAGTTGGCTTAGTGCCCAGATTGCCAGCCTGCCCAGGGTCGGTTTCTCGCTCTTTTAATTGGTGAGCCCTTAGGAACCTCCTGGGTTTCAGGCCGATTCCTACTGCACGGGCTGTCTTTTTTGATGTCTCTGTCCTTTAGTGCTGGTCCCTTACGGTCGGCGCCGGAACCAAGGAGCAGTGACGGTTTGGAGTTCACGATCTATCCTGTTTTTTGAGGTGAACCTTCATGTCATTTGAGTTTGCCAATCGGGAGTACCAGAAGGAGAAGGTGATGGGGGCCTCTCCTTATGCCCTGGTGAAGATGGTTTACGCCCGGGGCCGGGTGCTGCTGCAGAAAGCCATCGAGGCCCTTGAAAAGGGCGAGATTGAAAATGCGCACCGCAGCCTGACTAAGGCTCAGGACATCATTTCCGAGCTCAGGACGGCACTGAATCCAGCTGCCGGGGACCTGAGCCGGAACCTGGAGCAGCTTTATGGTTTCATGCAGGAAACCCTGCTGGAGGCCAACGTCGAAAAAAACGCGGAGAAGGCCCGCATCGTCTACGAGCTTCTCTCGGGCCTGGATGAGGCCTGGCGGTCAATAGGTTCAGGGGGTGCGGTTGAGGCTGGGACCAAACCGGTAGAGGTGCAGTGACGCAGCAGGGAGGGATCGGTGTTGGTGGCAAAAAAGAGCAAACCCCTGCTCACGGCCTGCCTCATTGCCAGGAATGAGGCTGAGAACATTGAGCACTGCCTGGCCAGCCTGAAGCCGGTGGTAGATGAGATCGTCCTGGTGGACACGGGTTCTACCGACGAGACGGTGGACATCGCCCGACGCTACGGGGCCAGGGTCTATCACCAACCCTGGGAGGATGATTTCAGTGCCCCCAGGAACCGTGGGCTTGAGGAAGCCCGGGGGGAATGGATCCTTGTGATTGACGCCGACGAAAGGTTGGTGCCGGTTGACCGGAAATTCCTGCGGCGCCTGCTGCGGCAGACACCCTACGAGGGGTTTTTTATCACCGTCAACAATATCCTTGAACCGGAAAAGGCCCCAGAAGTATCGGCCCCGGTCTTCAGGCTTTTCCGCAACCGGCCCTGGTACCGGTTTAGCGGCCGGGTACACGAACAGATCCTCCCTGCGATCTACAGGGCGGGGGGTCAGGTTGCCCACCTCGATTTGAACCTTGAACACATCGGCTACACCAGAGAGAAGCAAAGAGAAAAACGCGGGCGGAACCTGAGGCTTTTGGAACGGGAGGTTCAGGAGGGGACCAAGCCTACTCCCTTCCAACTGTACAACCTGGGCATGGAGCACCTGCGTGACGGCGACCCTGACCGGGGCAGGGAGTACCTGAAAGAGGCCTGGGAAGTGGACGGGGTAGCTGAGCGGCCCTTTGGCACTGCCCTCATCCGGCGCCTGGTTCTGACCTTGATACAGGCTGGGGCCTGGGATGAAGCCTTAAAATATGTCGAAGAGGGAATAGAGAAATTTCCCGACTTTGCCGACCTTCACTACTTCCGGGGCCAGATTCTAAAGGAAAAAGGCGAGCCCGGCGCGGCCCTTGATGAGTTCAGGCGGTGTTTGAGCCTTCCGAGACAGCTCAGGTATCCGCACCTGAAGGGTGTCAACGGTTACCGGACCTGGTTTGAGATCGGGCTGATCCACGAGAAACTCGGCAACCAGGTTGAGGCTAGAGAAGCTTACCTGAAGGCCCTGGAAGAGAAACCGGATTTGGTTCCAGCCTTAGATAGGCTGGCGGGACTATTGACATCTGCGGGTGGCTCCAAGGGGGAGATAGAGATCCGGGAGAGGCTGCGGCGGCAGATTGCGGAGGGGAGTACCGATGCCTACCGCTACCTTACCGCCCGGCTCTTGCTGGATAACCGCGCGTGGAAGGAGGCTTTAACCTTCCTCTGCCAGGTGGGTGAAGACAGCCCCTATTTTCTCCCTGCTCAAAGGGAGGTGGCCTTTGTTAACCTCTTGCTGGGGGAGCCGGCCCAGGCCCTCCAGGCCCTAAAAAGGCTGGCAGAGAGTCAGGATTTCGTGGCTGATGCCTGGGCTCATACTGTTCTTTTGGGCCTGATGGAGGAAAAGGGTGCTGGCGAGCTCCCGCCGGTGAAGATGGACTGGGCTCCAAAATGCGAGGAAGCGGCCTGGAAACTTCTGGACCAGCTCGTGGCGGCTCAGGAGTTCGACCTCTTTGAAAAGGCACTGGTCATGTTTGAGCTCTTGGGCCGGGAAGAGGCTTGGATTTCCCTGGAGCTCGGGAAGTTCCTGTACCGGAAAGGCTTTACCCAGGTGGCCGTGGAACAGCTGGTTAAAGCCTACAAAGAGGGATACCGGGATGTCGAGAGCCTCTCTATTTTTGGAGACATCTGCTTTGAGGACGGGGAATACGAGGATGCTGCCCGTTATTACGAGGAAGCTACGGACGAAGATGACCCCGGCGCACGGGTTTATGTCGCCCTGGCCAAGTGCTACTTGCACCAGAAGCGCTTCGAGACAGCCCTGGACCGGGTCAGGGAAGGCCTGAAGCGTTACCAGGATTCCCAGCTTTTGGCCGGACTGGAGGCAGTCGTAAAAAAGCTGGCAGGAGAAGAGGTGCCGGTAGCCGCGAGGGTTCACTAGGCAGGGAGGTGAAGTGATGTCACCGGGGAGATCACCCTCCTTTTCCGCCGGATGCTGATGCTAAGCCGGAAGTTGAGGAAGGAAGCTCAAGAAGGGAATCTTGAGGGCGTCTTTACCCTCCTGGAAAGCCGTGAGAAACTGATGAAGAGGGTTGATACCGCCGGTGGGGTCGGAGTACTCGATTCCCGGGAGGAGGCGGCCGAAATCCACCGGGTCCTCACAGAGGTGCAGGAGATCGACACGGAGGTAGAGGCGCTTCTGACCAAAGAAGCCGGAGCAGTAAGGCAGGATCTTGATGTCCTTTCCCGGGGGAGAAAGGCGGTACGGGCTTATAAGACGATTTCTGGGCGGTAGTGGTTTCCTGGCCCGGAACTTTTTGGGCTCAAAAACTACAACGGGGGAGAAAAGTCAACCGCTAGTTAATCAAAGAGAAGGAAGTTATTGTGTCGGCTACAGTTTCAAGAGTTAAGATAGAGAAACTTTCCATGAACCGGGGCAGGGCTCTCGTTAGCTGTTACGTTGACCAGGAAGGGGTCGAAAGAGGCACGAGTTTTCGGGATCGATTCCGGGCACAAGTGCTTGTCTCTCGGTATGACCACCGGTGGTTAATCACCAGTGTCGAGTTTCAAGAAGATAAACCCCAGGTCCAAGAGAGCTTATTGTATACATAAAGCAAACAGAACGGCAAGAAGAGGGTCTAACTAGGTTTCCTGTTTATGGGTTTTATTCAGTCGGGTGGTTCTCGTAGGAACCCCCGGCTGTTTCTCTTTAACGGGTGCATCTACATATTTTTGGTGGGTGTCTTCAATACTAAAATGTATACCGGTCTTTCCGACAGGTGGCCCTGAAGCGAGAGACGGGCGAGAACACCAGGTATGGAACGTCTAGGGATTCTTGCATGGAGGGACCCTATATGGCCCACGCTAAGCCCGACGAAACTATTAATCCTATAGGACCTCAAGAACATCGGGAAGGCCCGGATGCCAAGGAACTCAAGAGAAGGGAACTCATCGTCAATATGGGACCCCAGCACCCAAGTACCCACGGGGTCCTGCGGGTGATCCTGGAGTTGGAAGGGGAAACGGTGGTCAATGCTACCCCGGTTCTCGGGTACCTGCACCGGTGCTTTGAAAAGATCTGTGAATCCTGGACCTATGTCCAGATTGTACCTTTTTGCGACCGGAATGACTATGTCGCGGCCATGCTTGACGAGCATGCCATGTGCCTGGCCATCGAAAGGCTCATGGACCTCGAGGTTCCTGAACGGGCTGAGTACATCCGGGTGATTGTCACAGAACTGAACCGGATTGCGAGTCATCTTCTCTGGCTGGGAACCTTTGGGCTAGACCTAGGTGCGGTGACGCCCTTTCTGTACGCTTTTAGAGACCGGGAGCTGATTATCGACCTCTTTCAACGGTTAACCGGGGCCAGGCTTTTCTACAGTTACCTCCGGATCGGCGGGGTTCGAAATGACCTGCCCGACGGTTTTCTGAAGGAGCTAGAGGATTTCCTTGATTACCTGGACCGGGTTATGGGGGAGTACGATGCCCTGCTTACGAACAATCCCATTTTTGTGGCCCGAACCAGGGGGGTTGGAGTGCTCAGACCGGAAGATGCCCTGCGCTCAAGCGCTTCCGGTCCTTTCTTGAGGGCATCGGGAGTCCGGTGGGACCTGCGCAAAAACCGGCCGTATTCCATCTATAACCGGTTTGATTTTGAAGTCCCGGTGGGCACCTCCGGAGACTGCTACGACCGCTACCTGGTCCGCCTTGGTGAAATCCGCCAGAGCAGCAGGATCATCTACCAGGCGCTTCGCGACATTCCTGACGGACCGGTCCGGGCCGATGTCCCCAAGGTCATCAAGCCTCCCGAGGGAAGGGGCTACAGCCGGATCGAGTCACCCCGGGGCGAACTGGGTGTTTACCTGGTCAGTGATGGCTCGGCTACCCCTTACCGGGTCTACTGGCGTGCTCCTTCCTTTTACAACCTCCAGCTTCTCCCCGCCATCAGCCGCGGGTACAGGATGGCTGACATGACGGCCATCATCGGGTCCATAGACATTGTACTCGGGGAAATTGACCGGTGATGATTACTGGTCGGTTTTCGGACCTGAGCCCTGGGACCTGGACCACGGTGACCATTGCCGGTTTCTCAGTGCACTGGTGGGGCAGATTCCCACCTGGGACCAAAAGGGGGTGGAGCAGTGACTACGACGGAACTCTTGTGGGATGCACTGGCAAAAGTTGCGCTCATCCTGGCCTTTATCTCCCTGAATGCCCTCTTTCTAATCTGGGCTGAACGCAAGGTGAGCGGCTTTATCCAGCGCCGCCTTGGACCGGTCCGGGTTGGCCGCCCGCACGGTTTTCTGCAGACCATCGCCGATGTCATCAAGCTTCTATCCAAGGAAGATGTGGTCCCCGGGCCGGCAGACCGGCTCCTTTTTATCCTGGCCCCGGTGGTCTTCTTCCTTCCGGCGGTACTGGTTTATGTGGTCGTTCCCATTGGGCCGCGAGCGGTTATCAGTGACCTCAACATCGGGATCCTCTACGTAATTGCGGTTACCTCGGTCGGGGTTCTGAGTATCTTCATGGCGGGCTGGGGGTCCAACAATAAGTGGGCCCTACTGGGGTCGATGCGGGCCGCAGCGGCACTTATTGCCTACGAAGTCCCGGTGGTTCTATCTGTGATCGGGGTCATTATGCTCGCCGGTTCTCTGAGCCTGCAGGATGTGATTCGGGCCCAGGACGGCCTCTGGTTCATCCTGCTTCAGCCCCTGGGGTTTATGGTATACATAATTGGTTCCCTGGCCGAACTCAGCCGTATCCCCTTTGACCTTAACGAAGCAGAGTCAGAACTGGTGGCGGGCTTCAATGTTGAATACAGCGGCCTGCGCTGGGCCCTATTTTTTCTGGTCGAGTACTCCAACATTGTGGTGGTTTCCGCTGTAGGTACGGCCCTGTTCCTAGGAGGCTGGAGGGGTCCTTTCCTTCCTCCCGTGGTCTGGTTCCTTCTTAAGACCTACCTTTTGGTCTTTGTGATCATGTGGATTCGCTGGACCCTACCGCGGTTGCGCATAGACCAGCTTACAGGCCTTGCCTGGAAGTTCCTCATTCCGGTGGCCCTGGTGAACATTGGTATTACAGGATTGATCCTGTTATGACGGTGTTGCCATGTTACAAGTAGTCGCCCGTGCCTCCTGTAAACCGGCGGCACCCGAAAGGATGAAAATCCAGGGTGGAAGCATTATCGGGGTATTGCTATGTGCTGCTACCGGTGCGGCGGTACCACGAAGCATGAATCGGTTCTGCCGCAGCCCCGGAGGGGCGCGGAATAAGAAAGGCGAGTGGAGGAGCACCCCGGGCGAGGCAGATGGCGGCACTTTCGTAGTAGTGTTCCATGCCCCACAAGCAGGGGCACCACGAAGCATGAAAATCCGACAAGCCGGTTGCTGCAGTTTGCATCAGGGGTGCCAACGAAGGGTAGACGCCGGGGGGACATTTTCGTAGTAGTGCTCCATGCCGCCATCCATGGCGGCACCACGTGGGATGAAAATTGAAGGCGTTATGCAGCGGCCCCTTGATCGATTAGGATCATGAGTTGCACGCCCGGGGTGCCCCGGAACGAGACCGGTTATGCCGCAGGCACGAAGGGACGGGGAATGAGGAAGACAAGTGGAGGAGCAACCCTGGCGAGGCGGGTAGTGGCATTTTCGTAGTAGTGCTCCATGCCGCCTTGCTGCGCGGCGGCACCACGAACCAGGGTGGAACCAGTATTTTCAAAGAGGTGCTCTCCGTGCCGCTTTGCAGTGCGGCGGCACCAAGGAAGAGTGAAAATCAGGAACAAGCCGGCAGTTGCAGCCTGTACCAGTGGTAGCTACGAACGGGCAGGGACGGGCTTCCCGAATCCTTACTCTTTGGAGGGCAGGTTGATGGTCAAGATGGGAACACTGGGTTTAGTCAGCATCTGGTTGGCCATTGTCGGAATCGTTAAGGGGCATACCGTGACGATTAAGAACTTTTTCCGGCGCAAGGTTACCCGGCAGTACCCGGACGTGGAAATTAACCTGCCTTTGGGGACGCGCGGGGTGCCGGTCCTGCTGCGCGACGGTTCCGGGAAGCTCAAATGCACGGCGTGCGGGGTCTGTGCCCGGGCCTGCCCGACCCGAATTATAGAGATTACGGCCCATCGAGATGAAAACAAGAAAAGGTTCCTTGATGAATACAAGATCGACATGACCAGATGCCTCCAGTGCAACCTATGTGTTGAAGCCTGTCCTTTTGACGCCCTGGGCATGGCTGACAAGTTCGAACTGGCAGCCTACCGTTCAGAAGACCTGGTCTTTGACAAAGAAGACCTGCTGCAGATTGCCGACCGCCACAAGGTGGCCCGGGTAGGAGGAGGGGAGCAACCTCGAGCCCGAGGCTGAAGGGGTGCCTTTTCAGGGCAAGTAGCCCACTCTACTGCACGCACCGGCACTACCCAGGTTTGGATAAAAATTGGGGCGGGTACTTCGCAGGGTCTTAACCAGGTGGTATCATTAGTGGTATCATTAGATGTTGGGAACCTAGGACTGCTCCGGAGCGAGACCGGTTATGCCGCAGGTCCCGAGGGGGCTAGTCGCCCATGCCGCCGTCTACGGCGGCACCCCAAAGAATGATAATCCGGGAGGTGTCCGGTCTTGACCAGTAGGAGAGGGTTGGCACTAATGAAGGCAAAACCAGTCTCGACCGGGGCTCGGGTGTCTCTGAAGATCATTGACCTGGGCCGGGGCGGCGAAGGGGTGGGCCGGTATGAAGACCTGGTGGTTTTTGTGCCCGGAGCCATCCCGGGTGACACGGTGGCAGTGGAAATCACCGCGGTCAAGAAAAAGTTTGCCCGTGGTAAGATACTGGCTGTTGAAGAACCTTCTCCTTCCCGCGTTCCGGCCCGGTGTGAGGTAGCTGGCTGGTGCGGTGGCTGTGACCTTCAACATATGCGTTACAGCGACCAGCTCAAGTACAAGGAAAAAGCGGTCAGGGATGCCCTGGTCCGGATCGGTGGATTCAGGGACCGCGTCGGGTCCCTGGTCCGACCGATTATTGGTGCCGAAAACCCCTGGTTTTACCGGAATAAGGCCCAGTTTCCCTTCGGGGTCGATGAGGGGAGAGTGGTTACCGGGTATTACGCCCGGGGTACCCATGAGGTTGTTCCTGCTGTGAACTGCAGCATCCAGCATCCTCTGGCCAACCGCATTGCAACCGAGGTGAGGCGGTTGGCTGAGGAGCACGGATTGACTGTTTACAAAGAAACCACAGATGAAGGTTTCCTGCGCCACTTGGTGATCCGGGTGGGGACAGGGAGTGGGGAGGCCTTAGCGGTTCTTGTTACCCGCCACCGTACTTTCCCAGAAGGTAGAGAACTGGCGAGACGCCTGATGGAAGCGGTACCCGAACTGGTTGGCGTGGTTCAAAATATTAACCCCCGGCAGACCAATGTGATTATGGGGAAGGAATCAAGGGTGCTGGCAGGGAGAGGGAGCCTGGTTGACCAGCTGGGCGGGCTCAGATTTCGTATTTCCCCGGGTTCTTTTTTTCAGGTCAACCCGGAACAGACGGAAGTCCTCTACAATAAAGTAGTAGAGTACGCTGGTCTCGACGGAACAGAGACCGTGGTGGATGCCTACTGCGGCATTGGAACCATTGCCCTGTTCTTGGCCCGGCGGGCGGCAAAGGTTTACGGGATCGAGGTCGTCAAAGAGGCGGTGGAGGATGCCCGGTACAACGCACGGTTGAACGGGATCGGGAATGTTGACTTTAGGGTGGGAGCGGTTGAAGAGATCCTGCAGAAGCTGGCCTCCCCGGAGCACCCGCCAGACCTGGTGGTCCTTGACCCTCCCAGGAAGGGGTGTGATGAAGAGACCCTAGAGGTCCTGGTCAGAATTGGTGTGCCGCGGGTGGTTTACGTTTCGTGCAACCCGGCCACCCTGGCCCGGGACCTGGGATGGTTAAATCGGAGGGGGTATACCCTGCTAGAGGTGCAGCCGGTAGACATGTTTCCCCATACCGGGCACGTGGAGTGCTGCTGCCTTTTAAAGGCGAATAATGAGGTCTTCCCAAGGCCAGAATAGTTTTCGGTAAAAAAACAAGGAGGGGGTCAGAGGAAGATGCGGCTGATTCCGTATGAACCACTCCGCTACTTTGATAACTGGAGGCGAGATCTGGACCGGTTTTTTACCGACTTGCCCGGGTTATTTCCCCAGGACCTTAGTACTCCGCGCATAGATGTTTACGAAACAGATAGAGAGGTAGTGGCTTCATGCGAGCTTCCAGGACTGGAAAGGGAAGACGATGTTCGTGTTGAGGTAGAGGACAACGTTCTCAGGATCAGCGGGAGTATAAGTAGAATTCGTGAAGTAAAAGAGGACCAAATGCACCGAAGAGAACGATTTACCGGGCGGTTCCAGCGCTCTGTGGCCCTCCCCACCCGCGTTTCAGCAGAGGGTTGTACGGCCAGTTATAAGAATGGGATTCTGGAAGTTCGGATGCCAAAAGCAGAGCCGGAGAATAAGAGGAGAGTTGATATCAATTTCCATTAAGCAAAATGGGCTTCGTTTTTGAAGGGCCCAGCGAGAAACATGAGATAAAGACGAAGTGTTTTTCCGTATCTTCGGTGGGAGAAGTATGCTTTTTGGCACGCTGATGTTCTTGCTGTTCTGTGCTTACTTTTCTCTCCCGGGCAAGGTAGATGCCCGGCTTTTTCGGTCCCAGCCAAGAAAGCCAACAGGGGCGGGTTACTCCCGCCCCTGTCCCTTCCAGGTGAGGGCTACGAACTCCTGGCTCTAACATCTACGTTGCCGCGGACAACAAAGTAGACGTTATAGGCCAGTACCACCAACCCCAGGATGGCATTGCTAAGAAGCAGGCTGCGGTCGTCCAGAACCGGGAAAAAATTTACGAAGGCCAGCCATGCCCCGATGAGGATATGAATGATATGGAAGGTCGTCATCATTACGGCATCCCTCCTTTCCCCCGCGGAAGTTATATTGGTTCTCCTTTTGGGGAAAACCCGCCTGCTGCCGCCCTCCGGCTGCAACAGTCTGTTGATGTCAACGAGCGGTTTTAAGGCCAGGAATCTTGGTTTGTTGAAAGGGTTTCCCAAAACTAAAGAATTACCACTTTTCGGGACGCTATTCAGGTTTTCCTGAAACAAGACATATTTTCTCAGGTTGGTGACGCTGTTAAGAATGGGGCCGGTCTTGAGAGGGGGTTCTTGGAGGTGGTGAGACGGGTTCAGGAAAGAATTGGGTACGGGCAGGGATACCGGAGGTGTCGGGGCTGGCCGGGCCCGGAGGAAGCGGGTTTGAACCCAGCCCCGGGCCCGGACGAAGGTCTAAAGGGTGGTTACCATTGGTGACGGAAAATCAGCTGTCCCCCCTTGATCACCACCACTGGCCGAAGGCTCAAGGGAGCGGTGCGGACTTCACCCAGAGAATCCACGACCTCCCAAGGGGTTTCTCGCACCTCCCACCCCACCAGGTCGGCAGCAGCTCCGGGCCGGATCTCCCACGGGTAGTCCGGCAAGTCCAGGAAGGCTGCCGGGCGGCTTGTTACCCGGCTCAAGGCGGCCGGAAGGTCCAAGCCCACGGCGAGGAAGCGGGCAACCACTGTGGCCAGGTCGCCGACCGGTGGACGCAAGGCAGTTCGGGCTATCCAGTCGGTGGAAATAAAATCAGGGATAAATCCCTGGGCGAGGGCGGCTTCCGCTACCCGGAAGGAGAGGTGGTTCATTCCCTGGGCAATATCGAAAAGAACCCCCTGTTCTCGTGCCTCCCATACCTCACTCCGCACCTTTCCATTGGGATCCAGGATCCCTTCACCTTTACCGTGGAAGGTATGGGTAATGATATCTCCGGTTTTCAGGACCTCAAAAACCGCTGCCAGGGGTAGGGCAGGGCGGGTAATGTGGACCACCAGGGGTAGTCCTGCCAGGTCAGCTGCCTTTCTGGCTGCCGCGAGGGCTTTCCGTCCATCCATTCCTACTGCCGTCGTGTCCACCCTTACCTTGATTCCACGTACCTCAGCCGGGTAACGGCGTGCAGCCTCGGCTGCAGCCTCTGGAGCCAGGTATGCCTCCCGGTCTGCTTCTGGAAAAGCCAGGGTCATCAAGCCCAGGAGGGAAACGTTGACAAGGCACCGGAGCTCAAGACGTGAATTACGGATCTGGTCTACGAGGGCTGGTAAGGTGACCGGGCCGGCGGAACCACCGTCACAGGCTGCCAGGACGCCAGTCCCGGGGTAAAGAAAGTCAGGGTCAAAGCCGATCTCGCTTCCACGGTGAAAGAAATGGGCGTGGGCATCCACCCAGGCCGGGGTATAGAGCAGCCCTTGGGAAGGGATGGTTACCTCGGCTTGTCTGGTTTTCTTGGGCGCTTGGCTGCCGGAACCCTCATCTACTTCAACTACCTCAACAATTCTGCCGCCGTCGATGGCCAGGTTGAGCCGGCGGATGGTTTCAGTTGCCGGGTCAAAGACCCGGCCACCGTCCAGGAACAGGTCAAACCCCATTGAGCCGTCCTCCAATCGTTGTAATTTTTTCTAAAAGACTTCGACGACGGTGGCCGGTTACCTTTCGGGGCCGGGTGGGCTCAAGGGTCCAACGCCGCAGCTGGTAAATGGACGGGAAGTCAAGCTTTTTTTGGGGTATGGAGCCTGGATGGAACTGTTGGGGAAAGCCGGCAGGAAAACGGCATTAGATAAAGAAGGATTTCCAGTGAAGGAGGTGATTCTATGGTACTGGCTGATGAATCCAAGGAAAAATTCCGCTCGTTTTTTAAATCGGCCCATGAGCCCGGGGCTCTAGACGCCAAAACAAAAGAGCTTCTTCATATCGTCCTGGTCGTGGCTATGCGGTGTGAGCCCTGACTGGAAACCCACCTTGCAGTTGCAAGGAGAATGGGTATTACCGAAGAAGAGCTGGCTGAGGCGATCCAGTTGGCTGCTTCCGTTGGAGCGGGCACCATTACCGCCATGGCCCGGAGGGCGTCCAAGAAATCCGAGCCTACCGGTAAATCCCTCGCGGATTACCTGTAATTCTTGAGGGGGAAACCGAGGGACTCTGGTACGGCGGGTCGGAGATGGGAAACCTATCTAAAAGGACAGATGTAAAGAAGAAACAGGTTGCCTGATGAAGATTGAGATGCAGGGGTTGACCTTTATGGCCGACACCAAGAGCAAGAGACTCGTGGACCCGGAGAAAACGAGACAGGTTCAGAGAAAGTACGACCGGAATGCCGTCTTCTTCGATCTGATGGAGAGGTTCGAAGGTGGGCGTTTTTCCACCTGGAGGAAGGAGCTTTGGAGCCAGGCAGCCGGTGAGGTTTTGGAGGTTGGAATCGGCACAGGGATCAACTTCCAGTATTACCCGCCCGGTGTTCACGTGACTGGTATCGATGTCAGCGAAGGGATGCTGCACAGGGCACGGGTCAAAGCGAGAAAACTCGGGCTGAAGGTCAACCTCCTTGCTATGGATGTGCAGAAGATGACGTTTCCCGATCATACCTTTGATACTGTGGTTTCGACCTGTGTGTTCTGTACGGTTCCTGACCCAATTCTGGGTTTGGAGGAAATCCGCCGGGTAGTTAAGCCTGCGGGCAAGGTCCTTTTTCTGGAGCACGTGCGCTCGAACCGGCCGGTGCTGGGGAAATTGATGGATCTCGCCAACCCCTTGGTGGCGGCTCTAATCGGCACCAATATCAACAGGCGAACGGCGGAAAATATCATCCGGGCCGGACTGGAGATTGTTGAAATCAAGCCCCTGTGGTTAGATATTGTTTATGCTATCCGGGCCCGGCCAAGACCAGAGGCGAAACCATGAACCAGTCGGGTGAGGGGGCTTCCCTGTCCCATACCTAACCTGCCCAGCTGCTACCGAGAACCACTACCTACCTATCTACCTGCCTGCCTGCGTGCCTGGCGACCCGTTCCCTGCTGCCCGTAAGATGCAGGCTATCTTCCTCCATGATTCTAACCCCTCAGGGCTATAGATGCCTAAGAATTATCTTTTGATTGTTGGCGTTTTTTTTTGGTGGCTTACTATCTTCTCTTTGACCATCCCCGCATTGAAAGGGGAACGTGCCAGAGCTTCGACGAATCAACTGATGGGCGAGTAGGCTAACACCTGCAATGCAAGCCAACATTTCCTGGCCAACCTTACCGGATCGGCCATAGGGCCTTAATCTACTTTGTCACGAAGGTTCCGATTCTGCAGGGCCTGACGGGTTCAGGAATGGGGCAGGGCCCGGCGCTGGCCCTGCTGCTGGCAGGGATTCAAGGCGTTGATCATGATTTCCTACCCTGGTTAACCGGAGGGCTACTACCCTAACTTCTTTTGCATGGGGTAAATATACTTAGTTGACCTAGGGCTTATCAAATGTGAAAACCTCAAAAACTTCCTATTTAGAATTCTTGACATATGGCCATACTAGTATATAATGATATTGGGTATATATCATAAACCAGGGACTAGGCAGTGTGAAAACTGGATCCTATTCCAAGAGATACAGTGATTCCATACACGACTGCTCACGATTTCAACGGGTCGAGGCGACATTTGGAAAAGGTTGGCAGTAAAGTATTTAGAAAGGGCGAGATCCCGAGGAGTGGCAACCCAATCTAAGGAGGCCTGAGCCTTGCCTGCTTCAGCCGGTAACCTGGATGAAATCCGTCAGCTTACCGAAAAAGAGTGCCGCCTGACTCCCCAGCGCGGGGCGATTCTCCAGGCCCTCCTGGAGATGGAAGATCGACATCCTACGGCTGAGGAGGTATATCAGGTTGCCCGGAGAAACTGGCCCAGCCTGGGATTGGCAACCGTTTACCGTGCTCTGGATATGTTCGCCGGTTTGGGAGTCCTGTACCGTTTGGATGCTGGAGACGGGCGGATTCGGTATGAAATTAACGATGGGCCTCATCAACATTTGATCTGCCTCGGCTGTGGGCGGATCTTTGAAATCAGGGAACCACTGGAGCTAGAAGGATTGTTGAAAAGCAAATATTCAGATTTTGAAGTTACCTATTCTTCGATCCGTTTCTTTGGCTACTGCCAGGACTGTCGTTTGAAAAAGCAGAGGTAGGCAAAGAAGATTCTGGGTTGTATGAAAGGAGGTGAGCATGAATGCCACGTGGTGACTGCACCGGGCCTTGGGGTCTTGGTCCCATGAGCGGCCGGGGAGCCGGTTGTTGTGCTGGGTACCCGGTGCCGGGGTACATGAACCCGGCCTCAAGGGCTGGCTTTGGCTTCGGTTTTGGCCGGGGCCGGGGTCGCGGCTGGGGACGTGGTCTTGGCCGGGGCTGGGGCCTTGGTTGGGGGGCTGCCTGGCACTGGGGCGCAGGTTTTCATCCCTACCCAGGTGGTGCCATCCACGGGCCGTGGGGACCTTGGCCGGGGGCTCCGGGCGCCGTGTCTGAATCCGAGTTCTTGAAAGAGCAGGCAGCGGCCTTGAAGGACCAGCTCAACCAGATCCAGAAGCGGCTCGATGAGCTTGAGCAGGAAAAGGAAGAAGAGGAGTAAAGGCAAGGTTACGGGGACCTACCGGATCCCCGTTCCTGCTACATGTGACGTACAGTTCTCAGGCGGGGGTAAAAGCCTACTGGCACAATGGTAAAACCCCAATTTTCATGCACTTCGTGACGGTCAGGCTTGCCCTGAAGAGGTGGTTATACCCCCGGCCGAAGGGCTGGGAAATAAAAAGCCCAGTCCTTCAGAAGCCCGGGGAGAAGGAACCTAACCACCGGCCACTGGTGGGAAAATGCCGACCCGGTCCCCCTGTTTCAGCCTGGTGGAGGTGTCTGACCTCACACCGTTCACGAAAATCAGTTTGCTGAGCTGCCGGGGGATCTCTAAGTGGTTAAGGAGGTCATCGACAGTTGCCCCCTCAGGTAGGGTCAGCAGGGATGGTTCCCCGGACCCGGGGGCCTTCTCGCGCAGGTTGCCAAAGAGGCGGACTTCCACTTCAATCATCGCGTTCTTCACCCTCGTGAACAGGGAAGTATTGGCGGTAGAGGAGCCCCAGCTCCCTGGGGAAAAGCCCGAGGCGGGTACCTGGTTTAACCTTGCGTTTCAAGCTGGAATACTGACCGTCCAGGAAGGCATGGGCCACTTCTTCCGGTGGAAGCCCCAGGCTGACGACAATGTCCCTAATGGTTAGTCCTGGTTTCCATTCCACCTGGATAACATTCTTCCGGGTAGCCCCATCTCCCGCTGTTACGTTTCTGAACTTCCCGTATAGGTACACCTGAATCATGGGAACCCCCACTGAGCTCAGGGCCCGGCTACCGGCCGGGCCCGGCTCCTTTTCCTAGGTCTTTTTCCTACATCTTTTCTCGGCCATGTCTCTTTTGATCTTATTCATCACTATATGCTTCTACGAAAATGCTGGTTCCACCCTTGCGTTTTCATTCCTCGTGGTGCCGCCGGGGCGGCATGGAGCACTTCTACGAAAATGCCACTATCCGCCTCGCCAGGGGTGCTCCTCCACTCGCCTTTCTTATCCCTCGGCACTCCGGGCCTGAGGCATAACCGGTCTCGCTCCGGAGCACCCCTGGCGTGCAACTCATGATCCTACCCGATTAACAGGCCGCTGAATACCGGGTCCAA
>ENA-OSAE01000341-OSAE01000341.1-marine-sediment-metagenome-genome-assembly--contig:-NODE-341-length-23031-cov-18.082869_pt1 | contig 23031 bp, 20 predicted proteins | sample MGYA00237870_ERZ529317 | MGnify/ENA primary metagenome ERZ529317 (study PRJEB26369, sample SAMN03142812) | marine sediment metagenome | biome: marine; feature: borehole; material: sediment... | reverse complement strand
CCAGTCCCCGACCGCGGGGTCTTCTATGAGCGAGACGTCGACCCGGACGGTGTTGCCGGCCAGCTCCACGGTCGCCCTGGTGCCCTCGAGGGCCAGGATCCGTCCCGGTACCGCCAGACACATCCTAGATCACCCCTTCTTCCCGCGCCATCCAGGCCGCGGCTACCGCCTGGCCGAGGGCCAGGCCGCCGTCGTTCGGGGGCACCCGCCGGTGGGCCAGGACCTCGAACCCGAAGTCCTCCAGCCGGCGGCGGACCGCCCTGACCAGGACGGGGTTCTGGAAGGTGCCCCCGCTGAGACAGACGCGCGTGAGGCCGCTCAGGCGCGAGGCCGTCTCGAGCGCCTCGACCATGGCCTCGACAAGACTGCTGTGGAAAAGCCGGGACCCGGCCCGGGCGTCCACCCGACCCGCCTCCACGTCCTCAAGGAGAGCCACGAGAAACGGTGCGGGGTCGAGCACGAGCAGGCTCGGCCCACCCTCAGGTCCGGGCGTCCTCCCGTGCTCGGTCTCTGCTAGGTCCCGGCCGGTACGGCCCGCACGGTCGGCCCGCTCGGCCCGGCCGCCAGGGTCTGCGGCTTCCTTCCCGCGCAGGACGACACGGAACCGGTAGCGCCTAGGGACCGGCCCGAGGACCGCGGAGGGGTCGTCCTCGCAAAGGGCGCTGAGTTCGACGGCCGCCTGCCCCTCATAGGTGTTCTCCACGGTGACCCCGAGCATCGCGGAGACCGCGTCGAAGAGGCGCCCGCAGCTCGAGGTGAGGACGGCTCCGGGGACAGGCGACGACCGCCCCCCGCTCCGCCCGCGCAGGCCCGCCTCGAGCACGGCCCGGACGGCTTCGAGCTCCTCTCTCCGGTCGGGGTAAAGGCGTGCCAGCCGGTCGACCCCGTCGGACCCCAGTGTCCGGTGAAGGTGCGCCGCCGCGGCGCGGAACGGACGCCTCGCCGCCGCGTCCCCTCCGGGCATGAGGGTCGGGGCGAGGCAGCCGAGGCGCCTGAACCCGGCGGCCGTGCCGGCCAGCACCTCGAACCCCCAGATGGACCCGTCCGGCCCGTAGCCCGTACCGTCACAGACGAGCCCCAGGACCTCGGCGTCCCCCGCCGCGCCGTTCTCGGCCAGGCAGGACACCATGTGGGCGTGGTGGTGGAAGACGCCGACCCGGGCGGCTTCCGGACCGGCCAGCTCAACGGCGAGACCGGAGACGCGGTAGCCTGGATGGGGGTCAACGGCCACGACCTTGGGGGGTGAGTCCAGGAAGGCCTGGAAGCGCTCGTAGGTCTCGCGGTAGGACCCGAGGCTCTCCACGAACTCCATCTCGCCCAGGTGCGGGCTCATGAAGGCCTTGTCCCCCCGGAGGAGGCAGAAGGTGCTCTTCATCTCGCCGCCGGCCCCGAAGACCGAGAGGCCGGCGTCGGGAGGCGGTTCGGGCAGCGAGGGGGCGACCTCCAGCGGAGCGGGAGCGTACCCCCGCGACCTGCGGTAGGGAATCACGACCGGGAGACCTCCACCCGCGGGACCCTCCGGTCGGCCGCGCCCGGCGCCCCGCGGCCGGTCGCGTAGGCCACAGCGGGCCGCATGGTCCGACCCGCAGCGGTCCCCATCCGGGCCGCGAAGCCCGTCGGCCCAGACCCTGATGACGGAATCCTCACACCTGTTGACGATGGGCCGGTCGTGGAAGAGGAAGAGGTCGGCCGTCCCGGCGAGACGCGTCCGGGCCTCGTCGTCGTCGCGGATGATGGGCAGGCCGCTCGGGTTGGCGCTCGTCATCACCAGGAGGTCGAGCTCCTCGTCGAAGAGCATGAGGTGAAGGGGCGTGTAGGCCAGCATGACCCCGAGCGTGGCCGCTCCGGGGGCCACGGACGGGGCCGGGCCGGCGGCCCTCTCCCGGCGGTCGCCGCCGCGGCCCCTCTCCCGGCGGACGGGCAGGATGACGATGGGGGCCGCCGGGGAGACGAGAAGCTCCTCCGCCACCGGGCCGACCTCGACATACTTCCGGGCCGCCTTGAGATGCGGGGCCATGACCGCGAACGGCTTGGCCGGACGTCTCTTCCGCCGCCGTAGGAGCGAGACGGCCTCCTCGGACCGGGCGTCGCAGGCGAGGTGGAAGCCTCCGAGGCCCTTGACGGCCACGACGGCCCCCTCCTTCACCTTCTCCCGGAAGAGTTCCGCCCACCTGCCGTCCCCGGCGCCGGAGGAGACAGCCAGCTTCCGCCCCCGCACGTCCTCGAGCCAGACCCTGGGGCCGCAGGCCGGGCAGGCGTTGGGCTGGGCGTGGAAGCGTCTGTCACCCGGGTCCTCGTACTCCCTGCGGCACTCGGGGCACATCTCGAAGGCGGCCATCGAGGTCAGGAGCCGGTCGTACGGCAGGTCGCGGATGATGGTGTAGCGGGGCCCGCAGTCCGTGCAGTTGGTGAAAGGGTAGAGGTGGCGCCGGTCCAGCGGGTCGAAGACCTCCCGCCGGCAGGCCTCGCAAGTGGCCACGTCGGGGCTGACGAGGGTCTCCCGGGCGCCTTCGCCGCGGCTGGCCACGATGGTGAACGACCCCTCCCCGACCGGGGGTATCTCCCTTGTCTCGCACGCCAGCACACGCGCCAGGGGCGGGGGCCTCCTCTCGAGCTCCCGGGCGAAGGCCCGCACGGCCGAGCGGGGCCCCTCGACCTCGATGACGACGCCCGCGGGCGAGTTCATGACCCAACCGGAAAGCCCCATCCGCGTCGCCAGCCGGTAGACGTAGGGACGGAAGCCCACCCCCTGCACGAGCCCTGTGACCTGGATGCGGAGCCTGGACCGCTCTCCGCTCACCGGCTCCTCTTCTCGGCGAGCTTCGTCTTCAGCCAGTCGACCCACTCCGGTACGCCAGTCCCTTCTTTCGCCGACAGCAGCATGACGGTCATGTCGGGGTTGAGCACCCCGGCGTCCCGCTTGAAGCGCTCGAGGTCGAAGTCCACGTGAGGAAGGAGGTCGACCTTGTTGAGCACGCACGCCGCGGCCCTCTCGAAGATGGCCGGATACTTCCGCGGCTTCTCGTCACCTTCCGTGACGCTGGCCACGACGACCTTGAGGTCCTCGCCGAGGTCCCAGCCCGCCGGGCAGACCAGGTTCCCGACGTTCTCCACGAAGAGGAGGTCGAGCCGGGCAAGGTCGAGTTCCTCCGCCGCATCGATGACCATGTTGGCATCGAGGTGGCAGGCTCCCTCCGTGTTGACCTGGACCGCGGGAGCACCCTTCCGCTCGATGCGTTCGGCGTCAAGGGCCGTGGCGATGTCGCCCTCGATGACCGCCGCCCGCAGCCCGCCGAGGTTCTCCAGCGTCCTCTCAAGGAGGGAGGTCTTGCCCGACCCGGGCGAGCCGATGAGGTTCACGGACAGGACCCCCAGCTCGCCGAGCCGCCTCCGGAAACCGTCCGCCAACTGGTCGTTGGCCTTGAGGATGTCGCGCGCCAGTTTGATCTTCATGCCCACCACCTCGCCTCGGTCACTCGCCTTCGTAGAACTCCACCCGGAGCTCCCGGCCGGAGATGAACTCGGGGGCCCCGGCTCCGCACCTGGGACACAGGAAGGCCCAGTTCGTCGCGGCGTCACCGTCGTCCTCGCCGTACTCCAGCCCGCACCGGCGGCACCTGGCCCGGACGGGCGGCTCTTCGATGATGAGCCTGGCCCCCCTGAAGAGACGTGCTGTCTCGTCGGCGGCCGACCCGTCCCCGGACCCGTCTGCGTCGCCGTCCCCCGCCTCGCCCCCGGCCGTCAGGACCTCGAAGGCGAACCTCAGTGCGTCCGGGAGGGCCCCCGAGCGTCGGCCCACGACAAGGGCCACGGTCTTGACCCTCGTCACGCCCTCGGCCGCGGCGCTCTCCCGGATGGCCCTGAGAATCTGGTCCATCAGGCCCAGCTCGTGCGTAGTCCCACCCCCGCTGAAGCGGTCGATGATTAAGGAAGGGAAAGAACCTACCCGGACCCACCTTCGCCCGGGGCCGCCCCGCACCCGCAGGCGGCCACGACCTCGCGGACGACGCGGGTCACGGCCTCGACGACGCGTGGCAGGTTCTCGGCCACACTCGGGCTCAGCTCTTCGGAGAACGTCTTCACGTCGGCCGCCTCGACGGCCAGGACGCGGAGCACTCTCGGGAGGGGGAGACCCAGCCTTCGTCCGAGCTTCCACGCTGTCGCCAGGTCCACCTGGTGGGAAAGTCCGGCTGTCCCGAGATGCGTCGTGTCCTCCAGGAAACCGATGTCGAGCTCGAAGACCTCTCCCGGGGCCGCGCGGCCGGTCACGGCGGCGTCCACGAGCAGGGCCGCGTCGTAGCCTGAGAGAAGGTCGATGAGGTCGAGCCCCCCCACAGATGCCTCCACGAAGGTCACGGGAAGGCCGGAGCCCTCGAGGCGCCGCTTCACCTCCCGGACGACGACCAGGCCCACGGCGTCATCGCGGAGGATGGGGTTGCCGATACCGACGACAAGCACTCGGCCCAAAGGGGGTCTCCTTCCCAACGGACGATAGGGTCAGCGGCGGGACGAAGAGGTCCGGGGGCCGGAGAGTCGGGCTCCCGCCCCCGGACCCTTCGTCTCTGGTTCGCCGGTCACCTTTCGAGGGTGCGGACGAGGTTGCCTTCGTGGTCGTAGATGTTGGCCACGAGCGGCATCTCACCCGGGAGGCTGTGCGTCGCACACCCGAAGCACGGGTCGTAGGCCCGGAAGGCCATCTCGACCATGTTCAGGAGCCCTTCCGTGACCTTGCCCTTCTTGATGACCGCCTGTGCGGCCTTCTTCACGGACATGCAGATGGCCGCATGGTTGTTCCCGGTGGCGACGATCAGGTTGACCGCGCGGACGATACCGCGCTCGTCCGTCTTGTAGTGATGGAAGAGGGTCCCGCGGGGAGCCTCGATGACGGCCGCGCCCTCGTCCGGCGTCTCCGTCGGCAGGGTCCGGATCTCGTCACTGGTGATCTCGGAGTCCTCGGCAAGCTCGAGCAGGCGCTCGGCGGCGTAGAGGACCTCGATGAGCCGGGCCCAGTGGTTCGCGAGGGTCGCCTGGACCGGCTTTCCGCCGAGGGTCTCGAAGTACTTCTCGTAGGCCTCCTGGGCCGCCGGAGTGGCCATCCCGTCGGCGGCGTTGAGCCGGGCCAGCGGCGCCACGCGGTAGATACCGCTGTCCTGGCCGTCGACGAACCCCTTCCATCCCTTGGCCTTGAGATAGGGGAACTTGAGGTAGGTCCAGGGCTCGACGTGCTCGGCGATGTGCTCGAGATAGGCCGTCCCCCGGGCGGGGAACCTGACGATTTCCTTCCCCGTCGTGTCCACGACCCGGACGAAGCCGTCGTAGAAGTTGACCTTGTTGTTCTCGTCCACCAGGCCCATGTGGTGGGTCGTCAGCTTGTAGCCGTCGGAGAGAATGAGGTCCACGTAGGCCTTGTTGGCCAGGACCACGTCGTCGAAGAGCTTCAGCGAGAACTTCGCGAACTCGACCTCCGACTTGGCCCACTCGACGACCTGCTCCTGCTCCTCCTTGGTGAGCCCCTTGGAGACCCCGCCGGGCAGGCCCATGACCGAGTGGGTGGCTCGGCCGCCGAGCATCTCCTGTATCTTCTGCGCGTAGGACCGGTGCTTTATCACCGACCCGCCGATCTCGACCCCCACCTTCGCCACCACGCCGAGGATGTTCCTCTCCGCGGGGTCGGCCTCAGGTCCGAGGACGAAGTCCGGCGCGGCCAGGGCATAGAAGTGGGCGATGTGGGAGTGGAGCATGTGGGCGCAGTAGAACAGCTCGCGCAGCTTCTTGGCTGCCGGGGGCGGCTCGACCTTGTAGAGGTCGTCCAGGGCCCTTGTCGAGCAGATGTGGTGCGCGCTCGGGCAGACGCCGCAGATACGCGGGGTGATGCGGGGGAGCTCCTCGGCAGGGCGCCCCTCACAGAACTTCTCGAAGCCGCGCAGTTCAACGATCTGGAAGTAGGCGTCGTCGACGTTCCCTTCCTCGTCGAGGAAGATCTCGATGCGGCCGTGCCCTTCCAGCCTTGTGATGGGGTCGATGGTCACGCGCTTCATGACGCCGCCTCCTCCCCTTCTTCGGCCTTCTCCTCCAGACCGAGGGACTTGTTGCGGATCCTCAGGAGGGAGTCAGCCAGGGTGAACCGGTAGAAGGTCCCGAGCGGGTCCACGATGCCGTCGAGGACCTCGGCCAGCTCGGCCTCTTCCTTCCCCTCGACAAGGGTCGCCGCCGCGCTCAGCATGCTCGCCCCGTGCTCGAGCGCCTCGGGGGTGGGTCCGAAGCACCCGCGGCAGGGCATGTTGGCGTTGAGGCAGCGCTCCCCGCAGCCCTCCCGGGTCACCGGCCCGGAGCAGATGATGCCCTGCTCCAGGAGGCACTTCTCCGGGTCCGGGACGAACTCGTGGACGCGGTGGAAGGCGGTGACCTTCTTGTCCTCCTTCTTACGTTTGCACGTATGGCAGAGCGACCTCTCCCCGGCGAGGGTGCTGCCCTTCGGAGGCAGCTTGCCCTCCACGATGGCCGTTATGGCCTCCCAGACGAGCTCCGGCGGAGGCGGGCAGCCGGGGATGTAGTAATCGACCTCGACCACGTCGTCGAGCTTGTAGACGGCGTTGTAGAACTCCGGCAGGTGGAGGTCGCCCTGGGGCACCGACAGCTTCGTCTGCGGCCTGACCCGGCCCGGGTTGTCCGTCGACGGAGTCGTGTCGTAGACGCGGCGGAAGATGCTCTCCCGGTCGAACTGGTTGGCCAAGGCCGGGATGCCCCCGAAGCAGGCGCACGCGCCGAAGGCCACCATGACCTTGCTCTTCTGGCGCAGGAGTTCGGCCAGCTCGCGCTGCTCGGAGTTGCGGACGGCCCCGTTGAAGAGACAGACGTCCACGGACTGGTCGGCCAGGGCCTCGACATCCTTGTACTTGAAGTCGAGGGCGACCGGCCAGAGGACGATGTCGGCCAGCTCGGCCACGGTGAGGATCTTCTCGTCGATGTCCAAGACGGCTATGTCGCACCCGCCGCAGCTCGCCGCCCAGTAGAGGGCGAGCTTGAGCTTCTTCTTGGCCTCAGGCATTTCCGCCCCCCCCTTCGGCCCTCAGGGCAAGCCCGTCGGCTCGGCCGAGCCGCTCCGCGGTGGAGCCCAGCGGGCCCAGCTCGCGGACCGTCTTGACCAGCTCCTCCGCGACACGGGCGAACTTGTCGCCCTCACCGCCGGAGATCCACTCCAGGCGGAACCGGCCCGGTTCGATGCCGAACTGCTCGAGCAGGCGCTCGAAGACGAGCTTCCGCTTGAGGGTCTTGTAGTTGCCCTCAAGGTAGTGGCAGTCACCCGGGTGACAGCCGCCGACGAGGACGCCGTCGGCCCCCTCGTGGAAGGCCTTGAGAACGAACGCGGGAGAAACGCGTCCGGAGCACATGACCCGGATGATGCGCAGGTTGGCCGGGTACTTCAGGCGGGAGATGCCGGCCAGGTCCGCACCTGTGTAGGAGCACCAGTTGCAGAGGAAGGCCACGACCTTGGGCTCCCACCCTTCCCCGGCCGCCGCCTGGGACTTGGGGCTTCCGGCCTGGGTCATTCCGCGCACACCCCCTCGATCTGCGCGTAGAGCTGACGGTTGTCGAAGTGCTTGGCGCGGAGGGCCCCCGAGGGGCACGACGCGGCACACGTCCCGCAGCCCTTGCAGAGAGCTTCGTTGACCTGAGCGACACCCTTGGCTTCGTCGAAGGTGATGGCATTGTACGGGCAGAGCGGGATGCAGATGCGGCACCCGGAGCACAGGGTGTCGCGAACCTCCGCCGTCGTCGGCGTGACGGTGACCTGCCCGGCGAAGACCACCTTGAGGGCCTCGGCCGCGGCGCCGGCTCCCTGTCCGACCGTGTCGGGGATGTCCTTCGGCGACTGGCAGGTCCCGGCGATGAACACGCCGTCGTTGGCCGTCTTCATCGGTTCGAGCTTCAGGTGGTACTCCAGGAAGAACCCGTCCGCGCTCCTCTGGATGCCGAACTTCTGGGCGACTTCCTGCGCGTCCGGACGCGGGCAGATGGCCGCGTTGAGGATGACCATGTCCACGGGAATCTCCCGGAAGACGCCCAGGAGCGTGTCCTCCACCCGCACCAACAGCTTGCCGGTCTCGGGGTCCTGCATCACCTCGGCCCCTTTGCCGCGGATGAAGTAGATGTCGCGCTCGGCGACGACACGGTTGTAGAACTCCTCGTACTGCTTGCCGAAGGTCCGCATGTCCATGTAGAGGTCGTAGACCTTAGCGTTCGTCTTCTCGCGGACGAGGTGCGCGAACTTGACGCTGGTCATGCAGCAGATGCGGGAGCAGTACTCGGCATAGTTCGTGTCGCGGCTGCCGACACAGTGGAGGATGGCCACGGCCTCAGGCTCGGACCCGTCCTTGAGGAGGATCTTCCCTCCCGTGGGCCCGGAGGCGTTCGACAGGCGCTCGAACTGGAGGCCGTGGATGACGTTGTCGTAGCGGCCGTAGCCCCACTGGGGACCGACGGAGGGGTCGAAGAGCTGGTAGCCGGTCGCCACGATGATGGCGCCGAACTTCTCGGTGATGATCTCGTCCTCCTGGTCGAACCGTATCGCCTTCGGGGGACAGACGCGCTCGCATATCTTGCACTTGCCGGTCTTGTAGTAGGTGCAGTTCTCCCGGTCGATGACCGGCTTGTTCGGGACGGCCTGCGGGAACGGGGTGTAGATGGCCTTCCGCATCCCGAGGCCCTCTTCGAACTCGTTGGGCACCTTTATCGGGCACTTCTCCTGACAGGTGCCACAGCCGTTGCAGAGCTTCTCGTCGATGGACCGGGCCCGCTTCCTGATGGTCACCTCGAAGTTCCCGATGTAGCCCTCGACTTTCTCCACCTCGGAGTAGGTGAGCAGGGTGATGTTGGGGTGTTGGGCGACAGAGACCATCTTCGGGGTGAGGATGCAGGCCGCACAGTCCAGGGTCGGGAAGGTCTTGTCGAGCTTGGCCATGTTGCCGCCGATGGAAGGCTCGCGCTCGACGAGGTACACCTCTTTGCCGGCCTCGGCTATCTTGAGAGCGGCCTCTATGCCGGCGATGCCCCCGCCGACGATGAGCGTCTTCGGGTCGACGGGGACGGTCTTGTCCTCCAGCGGCTCGAGATGGCGGGCCTTGTTCACCGCCGAGTGGACCAGGGCCTTCGCCTTCTGCGTCGCCGCCTCGCCGTCTTCGGTCACCCAGGAGCACTGCTCGCGGATGTTGGCCATCTCCATGAGGTAGGGGTTGAGTCCCGCGTCCTGGCAGGCCCGCTTGAACGTCGGCTCGTGCATGCGCGGCGAGCACGAGGCCACGACGACCCGCTCAAGGCCCTTCTCCTTGATGTCGGCCTTGATCAGGTCCTGACCGGGGTCGGAGCACATGTACTTGTAGTCACGGCTGACGACCACGTCGGGGAGCTCAGCGGCGAACTCCCGCAGGGCGTCCATGTCCACCTTGCCGGCGATGTTCGAGCCGCAGTGGCACACGTAGACGCCTATCTTCGGTCCTGGCAACACATGTCACCTCCGGTTTCTCAGGCGTACTTCTTGAGATGCTTGCCGGCCGGAACGAAACCGCGCCCGAAGCCCATGGCCTTCTCGTCCAGTCCCAGGGCGAAACCGAGGAGCTGGGTGAAGTAGACCACGGGCAGCTTGTAGTCGGTACCGAACCTGCTGTTGATCTTGCCCTGGTAGGCGTCAAGGTTCATCTGGCACATCGGGCAGCAGACGGCGATGAGGTCGGCTCCGCGGACCTGGGCTTCCCTCAGGAGCTGCTCGTTCAGTTCGAGGACGACGTCCTCCTTGGTGGTCATCAGGGCTCCGCCGCAGCATTTCGTCTTGCGGTCGTAGCGGACGACCTCCGCTCCTATGGCCTCGAGGATGTCGTCCATCTCGGTGGGGAACTCCGGGTCGCTGAACTCGTGCCGCGGCCGGGCGATCTGGCACCCGTAGTACGGGGCGACCTTGAGGCCCTCGAGCCTCCTCTTCACCTTCTCCCTGATGCGGTCGAGGCCCACATCATGGTAGATGATGTGCAGGGTGTGCCTGATCTCTACCGGGCCGTCGAGCCGCCGGCCGATGGCCTTCAGGGTCTCCTCCACCTTGGACCGGTAGGGTGCGTCGGTCTCCATCAGGGCGTTCACCCGGTTCAGGGTGACGAAGCAGGAGTTGCAGGCCACGGCCATCGGAAGCCCACGTTCCTGGGTCATGGCCAGGTTCCGGGCCGGCAGGGCGTAGGAGAGAAGGCTGTCGGCGGAGGAAAGCGCGGTCGCCCCGCAGCAGTTCCAGTCGTCAAGCTCTTCGAGGGTGATGCCCAGGACGGCCATGGACTGGACGGTCGAGTCGTGATACTCGCGGGCGGTCGAATGGAGCGAACACCCGGGGAAGAAGACGAAATCGGGCTTCGCTTCTCCGGCTCCCTTGGGCCGTGCGGCGTCCTTGGTCTTCGTCTCGCTCATGCCCCTCCCTCCAATTCGGCGACCTTTTCGTAGAGCTTCCCGATCTCCTTGGCTCCCCTGATGGGCGTGGGCACCGACAGGCTCATCTTGCCCTTGGCGAGCATGCGCAGGCCCAACGGGCCCATCTTGAGGAGGGACAGGGGGTTGGTCCGCAGGGCGAAGCGGATCATGAGGTCGGACTCGTGCATCCGGCCATAGCGCCGCACGGTGTCGGAGAAGGTCTTGTAGAAGGCCGCACTGAGATTCCTGGCCGTCCTGAGAGCGATGGTCCTCAGGGCGTACATGACCTCGGCCATGCTGATGCCCTGCGGGCACCTCACCGTACAGGCATAGCACGAGGCGCAGTACCACATCGTGTCGCTGGCCAGCACTTCGTCTCTCATACCGGCCCTGATCATCTCGATGATCTTGCGCGGCGTCTCCTTCATCTCGTGGCTCAGAGGACACGACGCGGTGCACACCCCGCACTGCATGCAGTTCTTGATTTTGTCGACTCCGGGAAAGGCGTCCAGCTCCTCGAGGAACTTCGCCGGGTCAAAGGCGTCCTGCCGGATGACCTCGAGGGTCTTCGCCTCCGCCTGCTCCACACGTTTCGCCTCCTTCCTTTCGGTCGTTGCGCCTGCAGGGTTCTGACAATTGCCTTCAAGAAGCCAAAACCTTTTGGAATGTTCTAAACAATAAGTGCAGGGCGCCTCCTCCGCGCCCTGTTACGTTACAAGAGTGACAATTCACCAGAGGGCGGCCTTTCCCTCTTTCCCTCGACCAAAAGGTGACTCAGTCGTTCCGCGGGTCGCCCCCCGTCCGGGTCCGGCCGCTGAGACCAAGGCCGGGCCAGTCCGCCCTGGAGACGACACCGGCGGCGGCCAGGACTTCGAGGACGAGGAAGGCTACGACGGCCCCTCCGAGGGCCGTGAAGAGCTGGGGAAGCCTAAGGGCGACGCTCACGGGCGCCGGGACCTGGATGATGTAGAGCACCGCCGTTGACAGGAGAAGGAACTTCACCACCGCCGCCGCCACCGCGGCGAGATAGACGTTGACCTTCCGGCCGTAGCCGAAGATGAAGGCCAGGACCGCGTTGCCGGCCATGATGAAGGGGACGGCCGGGGCGAGGACCGGCTTGAGGACTCCCAGGAACAGGGCTGTCACCGGGGTCAGAAGGCCGATGGCCGCGGCCCCCCAGGGTCCGATCAACACCGAGCCGATGAGCAGGACCGCGTTGATGGCCGGGCCGGTGACGGCCTGCCCGAGCCGCACGCTCTGGAAGACGAGGGCGAGGGCCAGGAGCAGGGCGGCCCTCGTCAGCCACCTCAGGTTCGTGTTCATCTCCACACCTCTCCCGCCGCCCCCGTCCGTCCCCTCCGCTGCCGGAGGGCTCAGCGTGACGGAGGCGGAGCAGTCTCAGCCGCGGGCGCCCCGCGGGCCGGCTTCCTCCTCGGTCTCGGTCCCGCTGAAGCCGGTCAGGGCCGTCCGGACGAAGACCCCCGGCAGGGACCCGAGCCTGCCGGTCATGGCGCCGAGGCGGTCGGTGTCTCCGTCCACGATGAGGGCGATGACGGCCACCCCGCGCTCCCGGTAGGGGACACCCATGCGGCCGACGATGAGCTCGCTGTAGCCGGAGAGGACCTCCTGCACCGCCGCGGCAGACCTCTCACGGTCGGTCACGACGATGCCGACGACACCGATGCGCCTGTCCGCCTCCCGCCTCGCGCCCGTCACTCCGCACACCTCCCCGCGCGTCCACGGACCGGCACGAAGGAGGGGCCCTCCCCGTCAGGGAGAGGACCCCTCATCACCTGCACCACTCGTCCGGCCGGCCCGGGCGCGGACCGCACCCGGCTCGACGCGGGCCCGCACGCGGCCCACCTCACCGCCGGACCTGGAGCCTCTCCCTCGGCGCCAGCCTCAGCCTCGCCTCAGGACCTTCCCGCTATTCACTTTTCCACACCCGGGTCCTCGGCTCCTCCGGGCAGGACCCGAATGATCGGCTCCTCCGGGACTCCCCCGGGCAGGCTTCAGACCCGCTTCCTCGGCGTGTAGTGGGTGTGAAGGAGCTCGTGCGACTTCTCGCCGAGGGGCTCACCGAGATACTCCTCGTAGAGCTTCTTGATGGCCGGGTTCTCGTGCGACTTCCGGATGGGGAGACGCTTGTCCTCACGGTAGATGGCTTCGATGCGCCGCTCCCGGACCTCGTTCGTCGTCCGGATGGGCTGACCGCCGCCGCCGATGCACCCGCCGGGGCAGGCCATGATCTCGATGAAGTGGTAGTCGCCCTCCCCCCGGGCCACCTTCTCCATGAGGGTCCTGGCGTTCGCCAGCCCGTGGGCCACGGCCACGTTGAGCTTCACGCCGTCGAGGTCCACGGTGGCCTCCTTGATGCCGGCCATCCCGCGGACGGCCACGAAGTCGAGCTCCTTGAGCTCCTTCTTTGTGACGAGCTCGTAGGCCGTCCGGAGGGCCGCTTCCATCACCCCGCCGGTGGCCCCGAAGATGGCCCCCGCGCCGGTCGAGACGCCGAGAGGATCGTCGAACTCCTCCTCCTCAAGCTTCTCGAAGTCTATGCCGGCCTGCCGGAACATCCTCCCGAGCTCCCTCGAGGTCAGGACCACGTCGACGTCCCGGTAGCCGCTCGAGTTCATCTCCGGGCGTGCGGCCTCGAACTTCTTGGCCGTGCAGGGCATGACGGACACGACGAAGATGTCGGCCGGGTCGAGGCCGAACTTCTCGGCGTAGTACGTCTTCGCCAGCGCGCCGAACATCTGCTGGGGCGACTTGCAGGTCGAGACGTTCGGCAGGAGCTCCGGGAAGAAGTGCTCGATGAACTTCACCCAGCCCGGACTGCAGGAGGTGAGGAGCGGCAGGGGACCGCCGGTCTCGAGCCGGTGAATGAGCTCCGAGCCCTCCTCCATGATGGTGAGGTCGGCCGTGAAGTCGGTGTCGAACACCCGGTCGAAGCCGAGCCGGCGGAGCGCGGCCACCATCTTCCCCGTGACCAGCGTTCCGGGCGGCAGGCCGGCCTCCTCACCGAGGGTGGCCCGGATGGCCGGGGCCGTCTGGACCACCACGTGCTTGGACGGGTCGCCGAGAGCCTCCCAGACCTGCTCGGTGTCATCCTTCTCGGTGATGGCCCCCGTCGGGCAGGCGTGGATGCACTGTCCGCACAGGGCGCAGACGACATCGATCATGTCGCTGTCGTAGGCGGGAACGACGACGGTCTCGTGCCCGCGGTAGGCGGGCCAGAGGGCGGCCACGCCCTGCACCTTCTCACACGTGTAGACACAGCGCCGGCAGACGACGCACTTGGACGGGTCCCGGATGAGGGCCGGCGTTGACGTGTCCTTCGGGTGGTCCTTGAGCTTGCGCTCGAAGCGCACCTGCCGGACGCCGAGCTCCTCCGCGAGGGCCTGGAGTTCGCACTTCATGTTCCTGGCGCACTCCAGGCAGTTCTCCGGATGCCGGGAGAGCATCAGCTCGACGATGACCCGCCGCGCCTCCCTTACGGCCGGGGTGTTCGTCCGGACGACCATCCCGTCGGCCACCGGAAAGGCGCAGGCGGCCTGAAGAGTCCTGGACTTCTCGACCTCCACCACGCAGACCCGGCAGACCCCCTTGACCTCCTGGTCCGGATGGTGGCAGAGGGTCGGGATGCGGACCCCGGCCCGCTCCGCCGCCTGGAGGATGGTGCTCCCCGACGGAACGGTCACCTCGATGCCGTCTATCGTTACCTTGACCTCAGGCACGGCCTCATACCCCCTTCCCGGCCGCCGGGGTCGCCGCCGGAGCCGCAAGGTCCCGGCAGGTCCCCGTCGGGCAACGCTTTTCTTTGATGTGGGCGTCGTACTCCTCGCGGAAGTACTTCAAGGTGGTCATGATGGGGACCGGAGCGGCCTGCCCGAGCGGGCAGAGGCACGCCATGGTCATCGTCCTGGCCAGGGCCTCGAGGTTGTCGAGGTCCTTCTCTCCGGCCCTGCCTGTGGCGATCCTGGTCATGATGTCGTGGATGCGCATCGTGCCCTCCCGGCAGGGGACACACTTCCCGCATGACTCGTGCTCGAAGAACCGGGCGAAGACGCGTGCGATGTCCACGATGCAGTGGGTGTCGTCCATGATGAGCAGGGCTCCCGAGCCCAGAGCCGAGCCCGCCTTGGCCAGTTCGTCGTAGTCCATGGGGACGTCGAGCAATTCGGCCGGGAGGCACCCGCCCGAGGTGCCGCCCGTCTGGGCCATCTTGAAGGCCCGTCCGCCCGGGATGCCGCCGCCGATGCCGAAGACGATCTCCCGCAGGGTGATACCCATCGGGACCTCGATGAGGCCCTCGCTCACGATGTCCCCGGTCAGGGTGAAGACCTTCGTGCCCGGCGACCCCTCGGTCCCGAACCCGCGGTACCACTCGGCCCCGTTGAGGATGATCGGGGCGACGTTGGCCAGGGTCTCGACATTGTTGATGACCGTCGGCTTGCCGAACAGACCACGCTCGGTCGGGTAGGGCGGCTTCAGGCGCGGTTCGCCGCGACGCCCCTCGAGCGACTCGAAGAGGGCCGTCTCCTCACCGCAGACGTAGGCGCCCGCCCCGACGCGCACCTCGACGTCGAAGGCGAACTCGGTCCCGAAGACCCCGTCGCCCAGGAAGTTCATCTTCCTGGCCTGCTTTATGGCTTCTTCCAGCCGCTCGATGGACAGGGCGTACTCGCCGCGGATATAGATGTAGCCCTTCCGGGCCCCGACGGCATACCCGGCGATGGCCATTCCCTCGAGGACGGCGTGGGGGTCCCCCTCGAGGATGAGCCGGTCCTTGAAGGTCCCCGGCTCGCCCTCGTCGGCGTTGCAGACGATGTACTTGACGTCCCCTTGGGCCTTGGCGGCGAACTCCCACTTGAGACCTGTCGGGAAGCCCGCTCCGCCCCGGCCCCGGAGACCCGAGGCCTTCAGCTCGGCGACGACCTCGGCGGGCTTCATCTCGGTGAGGGCCTTGCCGAGGGCCTCGTAGCCGCCGTGGGCGATGTACTCCTCTATGGACTCAGGGTCGATGACGCCGCAGTTGCGGAGGACGATGCGCTGCTGACCGCGGAAGAAGTCCACCTGCGGCACCGTCTGGACCGCCTTCTCGGCCTCCTCCCGGTAAAGGAGCCTCTCCAGGCGCCTTCCCTTGAGAAGGTGCTCCCTCACCAGCTCCGGCACGTCGTCCGGAGTCACCCGGCAGTAGAGGACACCCTCGGGGTAGACGACCACGGTGGGCCCCTGCTCGCAAAGACCGAAGCAGCCGGTCTCGACGACCTTGACCTCGTCGGCCAATCCGACCTCTTCCAGCTCGTTCAAGAGGCGCTGCCGGACGGCCTGGCTGCCCTTGAGGGAGCAGTTCGTGCCGGCGCAGACAAGAACGTGCGCACGGTAAAACCTCATGCTCAACCCTCCCGTCGTCTACCTGTACTCCTGGAGCACGGCCACCACGGTCTCGGGGGTCAGGTTGCCGTAGACGCGGTCACCGATCATGACCGCCGGCGCGACCCCGCAGACCCCGAGACAACTCACCTTCTCCAGGGTGAAGAGCCCGTCGGGCGTCGTCTCGCCGAACGAGATTCCCAGTTCACGCACCAGGGTGTCGATAACCTCCTGGGCCCCCTGGACGTGACAGGGAGCGCTCTCACAGACCCGGACCGTGTACTTCCCCTTCGGTTTCGTGTAGAGCAGCGAGTAGAACGTGGCCACCCCGTAGACCTGGCTCAGGGAGAGCCCGAGCCCCAAGGCCACCCGCTCGAGGGCCTCCTGCGGCAGATAGCCCACGGCGTCCTGGACCTCGCGGAGGACGGGCAGGAGAGCCCCCTCCCGGCCCTTGTGGCGGGCCACGATCTCGTCGACGCGACCCAGGTCGACCGCTCCTTCGTGTTCTCTGGCCATCGGTTTCACCTCCCCGGTGGTCTGGAGCCCGGCCTCTAGTCGGCCGCCTTCTCCCGCCTCGGGAGGTAGCTGCCCCGGGGCGTGTACGTGGTGTGCAGGAGCTCGTGGGACTTGTGCCCGAGCGGCTCGCCCAGGAACTCCTTGTAGAGGGCGATGATCGACGGGTTCTCGTGCGACTTGCGGATGGTCATCCGCTCGTCCGCCGTGTAGATGCCCTCGATGCGCTTCTGCCTGACCTCGAGGTTGGTCGGGATGGGCTGACCGCCGCCGCCGATGCAGCCGCCGGGGCAGGCCATGATCTCGATGAAGTGCCAGTCCCCCTCGCCGGCCCTGACCTTGTCCAGGACCTTCTTGGCGTTGGCCAGACCGTGGGCCACGGCCACCCTGACCTCCGTGCCGTCAAGGTCGACGGAGGCCTCCTTCACGCCCTCGAGACCGCGCACCGCTTCGAACTCGACCCTCGGGAGGGTCTTCTTCGTCACGACCTCGTAGGCCGTCCTGAGAGCGGCCTCCATGACCCCGCCGGTCGCACCGAAGATGACGGCCGCACCCGTCGACTCACCCAGCGGGTCGTCGTACGGCTCCTCCGGTAGCTCGTCGAAGACGATACCGGCCTCCTTGAGCATACGCCCGAGCTCGCGCGTGGTCAGGGCGGCGTCGACGTCGACAAGCCCGCTGTCCCGCATCTCCGGCCGCTTGCACTCGAACTTCTTCGCGGTGCAGGGCATGACGGAGACGTGGTAGATCTTCGCGGGGTCCAGACCCACCTTCTCGGCGTAGTAGGTCTTGATGACCGCCCCGAACATCTGCTGAGGCGACTTGCAGGTGGAGAGGTTCGGGAGAAGGTCGGGGTAGAAGTGCTCGATGAACTTTATCCACCCCGGACTGCACGAGGTTATCATCGGCAGGGTCCCGCCCTTGGTGAGACGCTGGATGAGCTCGTGCCCCTCCTCCATGATGGTCAGGTCGGCCGCGAAGTCGGTGTCGAAGACGGTGTCGGCGCCGAGCCTCCTGATGGCGGCGACCATCTTGCCGGTGACGATGCTTCCCGGAGGCAGGCCGTAGGTCTCGCCGAGCGCGACCCGCGTGGCCGGGGCCGTCTGGAAGACCACGTGCCTGTCCGGGTCGGCCAGGGCGGCCCACACCTCCTCGGTGGAGTCCCGTTCGTAGAGGGCACCCGTCGGGCAGACGAGTATGCACTGCCCGCAGTTGACGCAGACCGTGTCCCCGAGCTGGTCCCCGAAAGCCGGGCCGATGACCGTCTCGAAGCCGCGGCCCACCGGCCCGATGGCCTTGACCCCCTGGACCTTCTCGCAGATGCTGACGCACCGCCGGCACAGGATACACTTGTTCGGGTCCCGCACGATGGCGGCACTGGAGCTGTCGACGGGGTTGACGGTCCTGGCGCCCGCGAAGCGGTTCTCGCGGATGCCCATGGACTCCGCCAGGGACTGCAGCTCGCAGTTGAGGTTCCGGACGCAGGTGGGACATTCGGTATGGTGGTCGGAAAGAATCAGCTCCACCGTCGTCATCCGGGCCCTGCGGACCGCGGGGGTGTTCGTCCGGACGACCATACCCTCACGCACCGGGGTGACGCAGGCGGCCTGGAGAGTCCTGGCCCCCTCGACCTCGACCACGCAGACGCGGCAGGCGCCGAACTCGTGTATGTCCTCGAGATAGCAGAGGGTCGGTATGTGTATCCCCAGCTTCTCGGCGGCCCGGAGAATGGTCGTCCCGGCCTCTACCTCGACGGGCAGTCCATCGATGGTCAGTTTGACCAGAGCCATTTCCTCACTCCCCGTTCGGTAAGGTCTCCCTCGCGCGAGGCTCAGTCCTCCTTCACGTCACAGCGAAGGCAGCGGGCGGCCTCCGCGAGGGCCATACCGGCCGTGTACCCGAGCTCGACCTCGGTGAAGTCGGTCGTCCTCTGCTCGACCGGGACGCACGGCACCGGTCGCCGCGGCGTCTCCTCCTCGATGGGTTCGGCCGTGAGCTTCCGCACGACCTCGACCGGCCGGTAGAGGACTCCGTCACCGCCCAGGTACTTGTCGATGGCCTCCGCGGCACGTTTCCCGGCCGCGATGGCCTCTATCACCGTGTCCGGCCCGGTCACGCAGTCGCCGCCGGCGAAGACGCCGTCCATCCCGGTGGCACAGGTCTTCTCGTCGGCGACGAACGTCCCGCGCCGGCCTGTCTCCAGGCCGTCCTGCTCGAGGCCGGCGGTCTCGACGGCCTGTCCGATGGCGGTGATGATGACGTCGGCCTCGACGATGAAGTCAGACCCTTCCCTCGGCACGGGGCGGCGGCGGCCGGACCGGTCGAACTCCCCGAGGTCGGCCTCGAGGCACTCAAGGCCTCCCACCTTGCCGCCGCGGGTGATGACCCGCTTCGGGATGACGAGGGTCCGGATCTCGACGCCTTCCCGCTCGGCCTCCTCGATCTCCTCCTTGAGGGCCGGCATCTCGGTCCGGGTCCGGCGGTAGAGGAGGGTGACCTTCCTGGCCCCGAGTCTGAGGCTCGAGCGCGCCGCGTCGATGGCCGCGTTGCCGCCGCCGACGACCAGCACGGCGCGTCCCTTGAGACTCTCGGCCTCGCCGAGGTTGACTTGGCGCAGGAACGTCACGGCGTCATAGACGCCCTCGGCGTCCTCGCCGGGCACGCCGAGCTTCTGACCCTTGTGGGCTCCGACGGCGAGGAACACCGCGTCATGCTTCCTGCGGAGCTCGGTCAGGGAGATGTCCTTGCCCACCCTGACCCCCGTCTTGAAGACGACGCCGAGGTCCTCGATCATCTTGATCTCACGCCGGAGGGTCTTCTTCGGCAGGCGGTACTCCGGGATGCCCGCAGCCAGCATGCCGCCGATGACCGGGAGAGCCTCGTAGACCGTCACCTGGTAGCCGAGCCGGGCAAGATAGGTGGCGCACGTCAGGCCGGCCGGTCCGGACCCGACCACAGCGACCTTCTCCGACTTGGTCTCGGCCTTGGGCGGAAGACCGAACTCACCGTCGCTGGAGACCGGGTACTCGGCCACGAAGCGCTTGAGGGCCCTGATGGCGACCGGGGCGTCGAGCTGCCCGCGGCGGCACTTGGCCTCACAGGGGTGATGGCAGACGCGGCCACAGACCATCGGCAGAGGGTTGTCCAGCCGGACCACGGCGTGCGCTTCGGCGAACCTTCCCTGCCGGGCCAGGTCGACGTAGAGGGGCACGTCCACCCCGGCCGGACACGAGTTCTGGCACGGGGAGGTGAAGAGCGAGGCGCAAACCGACGCCGGGCACTTCTTCTCCCGTATGTGCTTGTCGTACTCCTCACGGAAGTAGCGGATGGTCGAAAGGACCGGGTTGGGGGCCGTCTGCCCCAGCCCGCAGAGGGCCGTGGCCTTGATCTGCTCACCGAGCTCGACGAGGAGCTCCACGTCCCCCTCGCGGCCTTCTCCGTGGGTGATGCGGTCGAGGATCTCGAGCATCCGCTTGGTGCCGATGCGGCACGGGGCGCACTTGCCGCAGGACTCTTCCTGGACGAACTCGAGGAAGAACTTGGCCAGGTCGACCATGCAGGTGTCCTCGTCCATGATGATGAGGCCGCCCGACCCGACGATGGTGCCGAGTTCGGCCAGTGACTCGTAGTCGACAGGGGTGTTCAGGTACTCCCGCGGGATGCATCCGCCCGACGGCCCGCCCGTCTGGGCGGCCTTGAACGGCTTGTCGTCCACGAGGCCCCCGCCGAGGTCGTAGACGATCTCGCCGAGGGTCATCCCCATGGGGACCTCCACAAGACCGGTGTTCCGCACCTTGCCGGCGAGGGCGAAGACCTTCGTGCCCTTGGACCTCTCGGTCCCCATGGAGGCGAACCACTCGCCGCCGCGCAGGATTATCGGCGGGATGTTGGCCCAGGTCTCCACGTTGTTGATGTTGGTCGGCTTGCCCCAGAGGCCGGCGGTCGCCGGGAACGGCGGACGCGGACGCGGTTCGCCCCGCCGCCCCTCGATGGAGGCCATGAGAGCCGTCTCCTCACCGCAGACGAAAGCGCCGGCGCCGACCCGTATCTCGACGTCGAAGTCGAACCCGAGACCGAAGATGTCCTTGCCCAGGAACCCGTACTCCCGGGCCTGCGCTATGGCGTGCTCGAGCCGCTCGACGGCGAGCGGGTACTCGGCGCGGACGTAGATGTAGCCCCGGTCGGCCCCGATGGCGTAGCCGCAGATGGCCATCCCCTCGATGACGGTGTGCGGGTCGCCCTCGAGGATGCTCCGGTCCATGAAGGCCCCGGGGTCACCCTCGTCCGCGTTGCAGACGACGTACTTGGGCCTGCCGGGAGCCTTCGCGGCGAACTCCCACTTCAGACCTGTGGGGAAGCCCGCGCCCCCGCGGCCGCGGAGACCGGACTTCTTGACCTCCTCGATGACCTCCTGAGGGGTCATCTTGCTCAAAGCCTTGCCGAGCGCGGCGTAACCCTCACGGGCGATGTACTCCTCGATCACGAGCGGGTCGATGACGCCCGTGTTCCGGAGGGCGACACGCGTCTGCCGGCGGAAGAAGTCTATGTCGTCGTACTTCGGCAGAGGCTCCTCGGCACCGGGGAGGGTGTAAAGCAGGCGCTTCACCACCCGGCCCTTGAGCAGATGTTCCTCGGCGATTAAAGGCGCGTCTTCCGGCTTCACCTTGCGGTAGAAGACGCCCTCGGGATAGACCACGATGACCGGCCCGAGGTCGCACGGCCCCATGCACCCGGTCTCGACGATGCGGACTTCGTTCTCTATCCCCAGGTCCTTGACAGCCTTGACCAGGGCCTCCTCGACGGCTTGACAGCCCGAGGAGATGCAGCCCGCACCGGCGCAGACCAGAACGTGGGCCCTCTGTACGGCCATGATCTCCCCTCCCTCTCTGTTGCGGTCAGGTGCCGGCCTAGGACGACGTCCCGACGACCCACTCACCGACGACCTGGTCGTTGACCACGTGCTGGGCGACGATCCGCCGGGCCCGCTCGGCGTCGACACGCCCGTAGGTGACCTTCGGCTGACCCGGCTTGATGACGTCGACCAGAGGCTCCTTGTCACAGAGCCCGACACAACCCGTCTGGGTCACGGTGACCGTGCCCAGGTCCCTCTTGGCGAGCTCGTCGAGGATCGCGGCCATGACCTCACGCGCCCCGGCCGCGATACCGCAGGTCCCCATGCCGACGACGATCTTGGTCTCCGCCTCGCCTTCCCTTGCGGCGAGCGCTTTCTTGGCCTGCTCCCTGATCTTGGCAAGCTCCTCGAGCGACTTGACCATGCTCTCCCCTCCCGCTCCGTTCCTAGTTGCTCAAAGCACGATCTCCCGCCGGCTCGGTCCTGGTGCCGGCACCTGTGGTCCGGCCGGTGTCCGACACTTCCCGGATCTTCGCCCCGATGTAGTCCCGCACGAAGGCGAAGACGGCGGGATTGCCCAGGCCGACCCCGTCGAGGCGGCTCCTAAGGTCGGCCGCAGAGACCCTGAACTCGCGACCGTCACGCACATGAACGTAATCGAGGTCCAAGGTCGGGTTGGCGGCCATGAGGCAGGCCAGGGTCAGGGCCATGTCGCCGAGGGGCGGCCTGTCTACATGCCCCGACCTGAAGGTGACCAGGACCCTGGTGCCTTCACCCGGCCTGGAGTCGACCGTGAGACTCCCCCCGCTCTGGCGGGCCGCCAGGGCGAGAAGAGGCAGGCCGAGACCGACAGGTCTCGTCCGGCGGGTGGTGACGAAGGGGTCGGTGGCGGCTCTGGCGACGTCCGGGGGCATCCCGCGGCCGTTGTCGACTATCTCGACCGTCAGGAGGTCGCGCTCCGTGTCCTCGGTGACCGTGACGGCGACACGGGTCGCGCCGGCTTCGATGGAGTTCTGCACGATATCCAGAACGTGTAGCGCGATCTCCTTCACCCTCCGCCTCCTCTCCCTTCGGACCTGTCAGCTCAGCAGAGGCCCGGCTCAACCGCTCCTGCGGTAGCGGGCCAGGACGGCCGGCACGCGGTCGGGCTTCAGCCGGGCGTGGACATCGTCGTTGATCATGACCACGGGCCCGAGACCGCAGGCCCCGAGGCACCGCACGACGTCGAGGGAGAACTCCCCGTCGTCGGTCGTGTCGCCCGCCTTGACGCCCAGCTCGCTCTCCAGACGTTCGAGCACCCGCTGAGCGCCTCGCACGTAGCAGGCCGTGCCGTTGCACGTCGCAATCCGGTTGCGCCCCTTCGGCTTCATGGAGAAGAGGGCGTAGAAACTCACGACACCGTGGACGTCGACCACCGGGACCCCCAGGCGCTCGGCGACGCGGCTCAGGACCTCCTCCGGCAGGTAGCCGACATCCTCCTGGATCTCGTGCAGGATGTTGATGAGGGAGCCCGGCTCAGCGTCGTACCTGTCGACGATCCGGTCGATCGTCTCGGCCACGTCTTCCGGCAAGGGTTCCCCGGGCACGATCTTCGGCCTTGCGGCTTCACTGCAGAGAGCGTCAGCGCCAGTCATTTCCTTTCCTTCGCCTCCCTCCGTTGTCAAAAGTCCAGCTCGACCTTACGGCCTCCGCGTCCGGCCACCGCCGCCCGGAACTCGTCCAACGTCGGACGGGCCAGGTGAAGGCGCGTCCGGGCCGGCCCGAGTTCGGTCAGGCGGTGCGCGTCGGAGGACGAGACGAGCGTCCATCCTTCCAGCGACGGAAAACCGCCCGCGGTCTCCGCC
>ENA-OSAE01000340-OSAE01000340.1-marine-sediment-metagenome-genome-assembly--contig:-NODE-340-length-23164-cov-99.993898_pt1 | contig 23164 bp, 19 predicted proteins | sample MGYA00237870_ERZ529317 | MGnify/ENA primary metagenome ERZ529317 (study PRJEB26369, sample SAMN03142812) | marine sediment metagenome | biome: marine; feature: borehole; material: sediment... | reverse complement strand
GGAGATCGCATGATGATGTCCATGCGCGGTTTGCCTACCAAACGTTGACGCGGACAGGCCGCGGGTAGCCTTTGACGAAGCAACACAGCTGTTGTATAATGCACTCGGGATGGGGCGAATAGCTCAGCGGGAGAGCACCCGCCTTACACGCGGGGGGTCACAGGTTCAAATCCTGTTTCGCCCACCAAGGAGTGCGTTGGGCCGCGGTAGCTCAGTTGGTAGAGCAGCGGACTGAAAATCCGCGTGTCGGCGGTTCGATTCCGCCCTGCGGCACCAGGAAAAAAGCCCGTCATGACGGGAAAAATTGACGGGGCCGCCAGATGGGATCACCGGAGAGAACGCGCCAATGGGGGAATGGTGGGGGAATGAGATGAGATCCCCCGGCAAGCGGAGCAAATTCTGTAGTGAAGAGGCGGTTTTGGAGTGACTGAAGAGCCCGTCAGGCGGCAGTGTTAGAAACGTATAGGGCCCCGGGTTGGCCCGGGACCCAGCTGCGGTGAGGGTTGGTCTACCGACCGGCCCTTTACTCTTTGCGATGTCCTCAAAGATGCTTTCCATCTTAGCGGCCGCCTCAGCCTGCACGGAGGGCAGCACGCGGCTGTACGTGTCCAGGGTCAGCGTGACGCTGGCGTGAGCCAGCATGTCCTGCACGACCTTCGGGTGTGGATCCGTCGCAGGTCGTGGGACCTTATGTGGGGGACGCCGGCCCTACCCAGGGTCCGGTAAAGAGACCGGCGCAGTAGGTTGCCGCGGTTCACGTGGGCACCCACCTGCGTACAGAGGACCAGCTTCCAGCTGTTGTCCCACGCTTCGCCGACGAGTAGTCTTTCCTCGAGCTGTACCCTCCGATGAGCCCGAAGGGCTTCCACGGGCTGTTTGGTGAGGCGTGCCGCGTTCGAGGTCTACGTCGTCCGACGTGGGTCCCAGGATCTCCCCCTGTCGCATCTCCGTGGTGAACGTACAGCGCGTAGTAGCGGTCTTCGCGAGCAGCCTCCAGGAAGCGGGCCCCGGAAGAGGCCGTGGCACAGCAGCTGCTGAAGGAGCAGCCGCAGGGGTCCTCAGCACCCTCAAGCCCGGGGAGGCGACAGCGTAACGCATGCGTTTTGGCCTGGAGGACGAACCCGCCCGTACCCTGCGCGAGGGGGGAGATGCTGGGGGTCAGCGGGGAAAGGGCGCGCCAGATCGAAAAGCAGGCCCTCAGTAGGCTGAGGGAGCCTTCAAGGAGCGATAAACTCCGGCAGGCTTAGGCGCTCGTAGTAGTACTTTACAACCTCCCATTGGATGCACCGGCTGTCATCGTCGTATCTGACTGTCAATGTACCAGGGGCATGGCTCATTGTCAAGTCTGAACGCTTGCGCGATACTGCTGCAGTATAACACATGCCTGCTGCTGCGTCGATGTGACTGGGCTAAATTTCGCGCAACGAAGTTTGCTGCGCCACGTTCGCAGTTAGGGCATTGTATGTTGCTGGTTTTGCCCTCATGGTCTTGTCGCACTGTCTTCGAGAGGTCTCCGGCGGTGACTTGGCGAACCCTTGCCAATAGGGAGGCGAATGCCGGTGCTGATCCTGCACACTTCCGACCTGCATCTCGACAGCCAGGTCCCCGCCAGGCAAAGGGGGCTGGAGCGGGTCCTGGCCTGCGCCCGGGAGCACGAGGTGGATCTGTTGGTGGTGGCGGGCGACCTCTTCCACAGCCCTCTGGAAGCAGAAAGATTGCGTCCGAGGCTGCGTGGGTTATTCTCCGGGAATCCTTTCCAGGTGATCATCATAGCGGGAAACCACGATCGAGCCGCGTTCCAGTCGGGCGAATACCTGGGATCGGACGTCACGGTGCTGGGACTGGATGCTGTGGGCTGGGTGGACTTTCCCTCCTGTCGCGTGGTGTGCCTTCCCCCGAGTGATCGTTCGTTCCTGGAAATGGTGCCCGAGCTTCAACAAGCCCGCCGGCCCGGCGTCCGCAACCTCTTGGTTCTGCACTGTACCCTCCTGGCTCCCTTCCTGCGCCTGGAAGATTTCGGTCCTGAGGAGCACGCTCGCTACCTTCCCGTGACCCTCTCCATGCTGGATGCCACGGGCTACGACTACGTACTGGCGGGGCATTTTCACTCCCGGTTCGACGTTCGTCGCGGAAATCGGTGCGTTTTCGTCTACCCTGGCTCTCCCGTGGCCATTACCCGGCGCGAGCAGGGTAAGAGGATGGTCAATTTGCTGGACCTCGAGCGCGGGCCCACCGGGCTTTATCTGGATACGTTTTACTATCACACCATCAACGTGGAGCTGACCCCGGGGAGGGAGGCCGAGGTGCTGGAGGTCCAGCTGCCGTCGGCGCTGGATGCCTTGAGGGATGAGGACGTGGAAGTCGAGTTGGTAGTATCGGGGCTCATCTCCTGGCCCGAGGACCGGTTCAGCAGGACGCTTCGGCGGCTGCTGGATGGGCGGCGTAACGTGAGGCTTAGGGAACAGTACCAAAGCGTGTCGGTAGCCATTGAAGACCCCCTGTACGCACGCATATGTCGCCGCCTGGCCTCGGAGGACTGTTCGCCCGACGAACGGGCGGCTTTGGAAGCGGAGATCCTGAGGGCCCTGGCCGGCTACCGCCTAAGGAGGTTCTGAGTGCCTTGTGGATCAAGGAAATCTTCATCAGGAGATACGGGCCGCTGGCGGATCTGCTTCTGCGCCCGAGGAAGGGCCTGCAGGTCATCTTCGGGGGTAACGAGAGCGGCAAGACCATGCTGGTGGATGCCCTGGTGAAGATGCTGCTGGCCAGCCGCGGCAAGGAGTTCGCGCGGCTGCAGAGGGTCAGCGCCCTGCCGGAAGGGTATCTGCTGATAGAGGACGCAGAACGCGAGATCAAGATCCCCGAGGAAGTGACCCTGGAGGAGTATCTGGGGATCGACGGGCACGACCTGAGGAACCTGTTCGTCATCCGGGACAGTGATCTCTACATCGACCCGGAAGGCGGATACTACCGACGGTTGGCTGATCATATCACCGGACTGGAGACTGACAAGCTGAAGTTTCTGAAGGAGCATCTGCGTCAGTACGGACAGCTGACCAGCCCCAGATCCACCGCACCCCTGGCCAGCCGGAAGGACAACCGTTACTTTGGCGAGCGGGTGTCTGTGGCCAAGAAACTGGTTTTCGAGCTGCGAGAGTTCCTGGCGGAGGCGCGAAGGCAGGGGTGGGATCGAGAAGAGTTGAGGCGAGTGGAGCTGGAGCGTGAGGTAAAGCGATTGCAGGAGCAGCTGGTGCGGATGGAGCGAGCCTGGCGTGCCCAGCGCTATGAGCGGATGTCCCGACTGTTGGGGCAGCTGAAAGAGCTCGCTGAGCAAGAGCGGTCCCTGGCACCATTCACGGAGGAGCGCCGGGACCTGCTGAGGGATCTTGAGCGCGGCGTGGAAGAGGTGAACCGGAGACTGCTCCGTCTTGAGCAACGCCGGAGAGAGCTCAAGGAGGAACGAACAAGAATCGAGACCTCACTCCGAGAGGCGCGCTCGCAGCTGGAACCTCAGTCAGCGAAGCTGTCTGCCACCAGGGAGATCCGGCGGGCTGCCGATGCCTTGCGGGAGCGAATGGATGCAGCCAATCCCGTGGGGGCCATCCTGCACCGCCGCGTTGGGTGGCTGTTCTCCATGGCGGCGGTGAGCATCGGAGGAGTGCTGGGCAGCGTATGGCTCCTGGCAGCGGATGGGCCGCGACTGGCGGTGGTTGCTCTGGGCCTGGCCGCAGTGGCGTCAGGCCTGGCCATGTGGTTGCTCGTCACTGCTCGGCACCACGCGAAGCTGGTGCGACGGGAGGGTCAGCTGTGCCGGCAGGCAGCCTCCCATGGGATCGAAGCGCGAGATCTCGGCGGGCTCCTGGCCGCGCTGGAGGCCTTCGAACGGACCTACGAGGAGCGACGCCGGCGCCATGATGAGCTGCAACAGCGTCTGCGGCGTCTGGATGAAGAGCTGGATCAATTGGACCGCGACCTGGTACAGGAGAGCGCCCGGCTGCAACAGCTCCAACAGGAACTGCAAGCACTGCTGCAGGAGTGCGGTGTACAGGATGTAGCGGAGTTCGAAGAACAACTCCGCCGACGGCAGCAGCTGCTGCGGGAGATGGAGACCAAACGGGGGGAGTTGCGCGGGCAGCTGGGGGAACCTCCCCCGGACGCGGATGAAGTTGGCTGGTGGGGACAGCAAGTGGAAAAGCTGCGCCCGCGCGGGGAGTGGCCCCGGGAGCTGCAATGCGACGAGGCGGACGTGGAGGGGCTACGGGATCGTCTGCGCCGCAGCCAGGAGGAGATCAGCCGGCTGCAAGACCGGCTGGAGAAGCACCGGAATCATGTCCGCGAGCTGTTCGCCAAAGGACGAAAGGTCTTGATCGAGGAGTCGCTTCCGGACGGAGAGGCCCTGGTGGAACTGGAGGAGCTGTGCGATCTGCTGGAAGATTTCGTGGCCCGGGCGGAGCAGAAACAGCGTCTTGCCCAGCGGGGAATATCGATACTCGAGGCGCTGGAGGCAGAGGAGGAGGGAAAGGTGGCCGACCTCCTGGCCAGGACCGGGGAAGCAGAGCGCATCTTTCGGTGGGTGACCGGAGGACGCTACCGGTCCATTAGCCTCCTGCCCGAGGAAAAGGACCTGGAGGTCGTCGCCGCTGACGGCCGGAAGTTCCGCACCTTTCAGCTGAGCAGGGGAACGGTCGATCAGCTGTATCTGGCGGTACGGGTAGCCCTGGGCCGCCAGCGGCTGGGGGATCGACCCGGCTTCTTCATTCTGGACGAAGCCTTCCTCACCTCTGATTCCGCCCGCCTCGCGCGCCAGTTCGAATTGCTGGCGCAGCTGGCCGAGGAGGGCTGGGACATCCTGTATCTCACCGTGAAGGCCGAGGTTCGTGAGTTGGCGAGGGTCTGGAGCCCACACCCCGTACTGGAGCTACCTCCTCTCACCTGAATACCGGGCGCTGCGGAGCCGAAGCTCACACGAACAGCGAGCCAAATACCAAGGAAACGATGGCCATCAGCTTTATGAGGATGTTCAGGGATGGGCCGGCAGTGTCCTTGAAGGGATCGCCCACGGTGTCGCCCACCACCGCGGCGGCGTGAACGTCGGTACCCTTGCCGCCCAAGTTGCCCGCTTCGATGTACTTCTTGGCGTTATCCCACACCGCCCCGCCGTTGGCCATGAGGATGGCCAGGGACGCCCCGCTCACCAGAGAACCCGCCAGCAACCCTCCCAGCGCCTCCGGCCCCAGCAGCACTCCGGTTGCCAGGGGAGCCACCACCGCCAGGAGACCGGGCACCACCATTTCTTTCAGGGCGGCGACCGTGCTGATGTCCACGCATCTGGCGTAGTCCGGCTTTGCCTTATTTTCCATCAGCCCCTCGATCTCGCGGAACTGGCGGCGAACCTCCTCGACCATGCGGAAGGCGGCTCGACCCACCGCCCGCAGGGCCATGGAAGAAAACAGGAACGGAAGCATGGCGCCGAGCAAGAGCCCGATGATGGTCTGGGGTCGTGTCAAGTCTATTGCCCGCAGGCCCACCACCTGGCTGTACGCGGAGAAAAGCGCCAGGGCGGTCAGGGCGGCGGAACCGATGGCGAAGCCCTTACCTATGGCGGCGGTGGTATTCCCGAGGGCGTCCAGGGTGTCCGTCACCCGCCGCACCTTGTTCGGGAGATGAGCCATCTCCGCAATCCCGCCAGCATTGTCCGCCACCGGACCATAGGCGTCCACCGATAGCGTGATGCCAATGGTGGACAGCATTCCTACCGCCGCCAGAGCAATGCCGTAAAGTCCCGCCAGCCGGTGGGCCACGTAGATGCTCGCCATGATGGCCAGAATGGGCAGCGCGGTGCTCTGCATGCCCACCGACAGGCCGGTGATGATGTTGGTGGCGGCACCGGTCTGGCACGACTTGGCCACATCTACCACCGGCGGGCCGGAGGTGTAGTACTCAGTGATCGCTCCGATCACCACTCCGGCCAGCAACCCTGCCAGGGTGGCGTAAAATGCCTCCAGTCCACCGAAGTAGGCACGGGTGATGAAGTAAAAGGAGAGCGCGGCCAACGCGCCCCCCACGTAGGTGCCGTTACGAAGCGCTCCTTGCGGGTTGGTCCCGCCCTGCCACCTGACGAAGGTGACCCCAATCATGGATGCTACCAGTCCGGCGGTTACCAGCAGGAGGGGGACGAAAACGCCCCGATCCCCTAGCGCCGCCAGGCCGATGGCCATGGCGGCTACCACTGAACCCACGTAGGACTCGAAAAGGTCCGCGCCCATGCCCGCGGTGTCCCCCACGCAGTCACCCACGTTGTCGGCAATCACCGCGGGGTTCCGGGGATCGTCCTCGGGTATACGCGCCTCCACCTTTCCTACCAGGTCAGCTCCCACGTCGGCCGCCTTGGTGTAAATGCCGCCTCCCACGCGGGCGAACAGGGCGATGGAGCTGGCCCCGAGGGCAAACCCGTTGATGATGTCAGGACGGCCGAATACCACGTAGAGCACACCCAGGCCGACCAGCCCCAGCGCGGCCACCGACAGGCCCATGACTGCTCCCCCCGAGAAGGCCATCTTGAGCGCGTCGCCCTGTGATTTCTGGGCGGCATTGGTGGTGCGGACGTTGGCCCGGGTGGCTATGTTCATGCCCAAGTATCCGGCCAGGGCCGAGAACAACGCTCCCAGCACGAAGGCCAACGCCGTGTGCGGGCTGATTTTCCATGCCAGCACTGCTGCCAGGACGACCACGAAGGGGACCAATGCTTTGTATTCCCGTTGCAAAAACGCCATGGCACCCCGATGTATGGCATCAGAGATCTCTATCATGCGCGGGGTCCCGGCAGGAGATTTACTGATGGCTCTGGCCAGGAATCCTGCGTAAAGCATACCCGTCGCTCCTATGGCGATCGGCACCCACGGTGAAATGCCCATTGCCGCTTCGACCTCCTCTTGTTGCCACCAACCACCTGTAAGTATCCCGGGCGCCCGGTCAGGCGGTCAATCGGCTCCCACTCGGGGCGCAACCGAGTAGGAGCCGCGTGCATACCAGTCGTTAACAGTATAACCAACCCCAAAAGCCAGTGTCAACGCGCTCTCCCGTGAGGTGAGCCTGAGCCGGAAGCTGCCAAGTTTCATCGGGGGTCAGATCCCGTGGGGGAGAGGACCTGGTCCGTCGAGATATGATGCCCTCCTGGGGAGGTCATGCACCGGTCGCGTGCGAAGGGCGGGGTATTCGCACATTGGTCTTCAAAACGATGGGAGGCGGTTGGCTACCGCCCCCCACTGGGACCGACCGCCCTGCGGACCTCGGCGGTCAAGAGGTGGTTTGAAGCCAGCGGGCCACCTCGTTGACGTCTTCTGGTTTGGCCTGCGAGGTCCGGTACCAGCCCTTTTGCTCCATGAATTTGTACAGCTCATATGCCATACCCAGGTGGTCCGACGACTGGCTCAACAGGTCATTGCGGAGATTTGGGTTGGTGGCTTCCCCTGCCGCGATGGTAGCTCTGGTGGCGAAGTACTTGCAGTCCTTCAGGCAGTCGCTGGCAATCTCTCGATCGCTAAGCATCCGCTGGCCTGGCTCCCGACCTACCTGACCCCCGATTCCTCCGATCTCCATGGGACGCGCTGCCACACCGCGGCCTCCGGGTACTCCCAGGTGTCCTTGCAGCTTGTCGATGGCATTGCGGAACCTCTGCTGGTGACTTTCGATCATCGAGCGCAGCTGCGGATCCTGGCACTGGTTGGCCATCACGCTGAACTTTCGCACCGTGTCCTGCTGTTCCCGAATCATCTCGCTCAGCTCGGTGAGTTCTCTTTGAGTCGGCATCGGTTCTCAGCCTCCTTTTGGGTTTGGGGCGTGGGTTGTCTACGCTTATGCTTTGCCCGCGCCTGCTGCTTTATGCGGTCCCGGAGGATCTGCGTGCATGAGGGCAGGAGGGTGACCCCGCACGGAGAAGTTGACCAAACGAGCTGCACCGTCAGTCGGGGAAAAGGGCCTGGTCAGCCCCCAGTGGGAGCGACTGGATGCATCGAGCTGGGGTTGTGCAGCGAAAGTTGCATTGAAGTTGGTTCTGCCTGCGCGGGCCATGCCCACAACGGTCAGGAGCAGACGTGGTGCCGCCCTGGTACCACGAGGAGAGGAGAGATGTCGGTGCGGCCTTGGTACCGCGAAGACTGGGCGTTCATCATCACTGTCCTGCAGGTCGGACAGGAGAATGATCCCACCAAATGCCGTCTTGGGTTGGAGGTGGGTGACTCTTTCCACTGCACCTACGGTACGCCCGCGCATTTTTGTCCAACGACCTTCCTGAAGATCTTTCCGGCCATGGAAGCCATCAGAAGTGGGGGAGACCTCCGCAACTTGGGAGGAACCGGTCCACACGAGACGGTGGTCAAATGTCCGGCAGGAGTGGTCAAGTTCAGGTTGCGGGGACAACGAGTGGCGGAGTGAGGCAACCGGCGGTTAAGCGGGGCAGGCAAAAGGTCGGAACGGGAGAACGTTGACGAAAGGAGTTGGCGAGATGCGTCCAGAGGAAGCGCAGCAGTGTAAGGATCGGTACCTGTTTCCCAACGTGCGAACGTATTATTCCCAGCCCATCACCCTGCTGGAAGGCGAAGGAGTGAGAGTTCGCGATTCTCGCGGCCAGGAGTATCTGGACTTTTTCGGGGGAATTCTGACGGTGAGCGTGGGCCATGGTCATCCGAGGGTGCGCGCTGCCATGATCGAGCAGCTGGAGCGCATCGTCCACACTTCCACCTGCTATCTCAACGAGCCCATGCTTCAGTTGGCCCGAAAGCTGGCCGACTTGACCCCTGGTAGGTTGCAGAAGAGCTTCTTCACCAACAGCGGGACGGAAGCCATCGAGACCGCCATCATGGCCGCCCGGGCCTACACCGGCTGCCAGGAGATCATCGCGCTCCGGTACAGTTACCACGGCCGTTCCAGTCTAGCCACTTCCATCACTGGCAACGCGCCCTGGCGCCCGGCAGGTGCCGGCCTGCCCGGGATCATATTCGCCCACAACGCGTATTGCTACCGCTGCTCCTTCGGACTGACCTATCCCGGCTGCGATGTGGCCTGTGCGCACGACCTGGAGGAAGTGATCCGCACTGCCACCAGCGGTCGCGTGGCGGCGCTGGTGGCCGAGCCCATTCAGGGAGTGGGAGGCTTCATCACCCCTCCGCCGGAATACTTCCGCATCGTGGTGGATATTGTCAGGCGCTACGGGGGGATCTTCATCTGCGACGAGGTGCAGACGGGATTCGGTAGGACCGGCCGGTACTGGTTCGGCATTCAGCACTGGGGCGTGGAGCCCGAGATCATGGTGTTCGCCAAGGGCCTGGCAAACGGCTGCCCCATAGGCGCCACCATCGCCATTCCCGAGGTGGCCGACGCCTGCCAGAATTACAGCATCTCCACCTTTGGAGGGAACCCAGTGAGCACGCGTGCCGCCGTCGCCACCCTGGAAGTAATGGAGGAAGAACGGCTGCCCGAGCGCGTCGAGTCGCTGGGCAAACTACTGTTCGACGGGTTGCTGGACCTGAAAGAACGCTACCGATTCGTGGGGGATGTGCGTGGGAAGGGCCTCATGGTGGGGGTTGAGCTGGTGGAGGACGACGGATCCCCGGCGCCCGATCTGGCGGGGCGATTCATGGAGGAAGCCAGAAAGGAAGGCCTGCTGGTGGGGCGGGGCGGCCTGTACAACAACGTCGTCCGCATGGCCCCGCCCATGACCATAGGAGAGGCGGAGATCGCCGAAGGACTCGACAAGATACGCAGGGTCTGTAGGCGTCTGCTCTGAAGTCCATGGGTGGCCCTGCTGCACTGCGATCTTTGACGAGGGCATTCAGGGGCTGGCGCAGGAAGTGGCATCTTGCAACAGATGGTGAAGTCGGGCCAGTGCCTCGGTGAAATCACTGCCACATCTGGCCCCCCGCAGCTCTAGCGTCCACAGCCCGCGGTAACCCGCGGCTGCCAGCTGTCGAATGCTCTCCATGAGGTCCAGGTGACCGTGATACGGACGCAGGAGGAATCCTGGAGATGGCTGCCGGGGGCGAACTATTTTCGCGTGGATGTGCACGTTATTGACCCGGGGCGTCAGCTCCAGCAGGTCGGGGAGGTTGTCGCATAGTGATGCCCAGGTGAGATCCACAGTAACCCCTACCCGTTCTGCCGGCAACATCTCCAACAGTGCGCGCAGAGTCTGCGCCGGAGTGCGACAGCGCTCGCTAGTGGGGATATTCTCCAGGGAGAGCACCGGTACGGGAGGAAGCTCGGCCATGATCTGTCTGAGGGCAGCGGCGATGTCTTCCAGCGGGAGGATGGGAGCGTAAGTGTCCCATGCATGTACTACCACCACTGTCGCTCCCAGCTCAGTCGCCAGGAGACAGGCGCGCATCAGTTCCTGCAGTGCTTCCCGGCGGTTGGATAAATCCCGGCTGCAGAGCAGCTTACCGATGTCCCGGTTGGCGTGCACTGATGGAAAGGTGAGCCCCTCGCGGGCGGCTTCCAGGACCAGCGCACGCACCTGGTGGGCATCCAGCTTGGGGACACTTGCCCAGTCGGCGGTGGAAGGGGTGCGCGGCGGGTGCTCGGGTCGCCACTCGGGATGGAGGAGGAGCTCCAGGTCGCTAAGACCCAGCTCTCGGGCGCACTCGAGGGCAGTCCTCAAGTCGTAGTACTGTGCCCCGGGGCGCGCCAGGGCCAGGGTACCGGTGGAACATGAAAGAGTGTACCGGCCATGGCAACTCATCAGCACAGCCTCCTGCCCTGTGGAATTCGGCACGCCTCCGTCCGACTCCTGGTATCGGCTCGAACTGCGGTGCAGGTCACGGATGGGTTGCTGTCCTGGCTGGTTAGGGTCTTCACCTCCTGGTGTCATCGGGATTTGGGACCAGACCCCCCGTTCCTGGCTGGGGGGTATCAGTCGTCCCCACCAGGGCGCACGACAGTATGTGTCGCCGGGGGTCTTGACCGGCCCCTGCTGGCCTGACGAATGGGCGCCGAGAGGTGGGCGCTGCCAGGTCCCGCCCGGCAGATGAAGGAGGCCTCGGGCCAGAACTTCTTCCTGGCGGCCCGGACACGTCTGCCCAGGGGGGATGCGCTGAGGGTGTGGAGCTGGATCCCGGTGGGCGCACGAGCTGTGTCGGGTGACAAGCCTCACTGAGACTGGCCGTCGCAATGGCCCCAGGATCGGTGCGCATGCGGCGAACTCCCTCGCTTCGAGGGGAAGGCGGGGATCAGGAAGCCCGAGGGTTTGTAGGGTGGCCTGATGCTGCCGAAACGGGCAAGTGAGCTTGACCCGCCCTTGGTGCCCATCCTGGGATGCTCCGGGCTATGGGCGTCGCGGCTCGTCCGTGCGGTGGCGCTGGTGGGGGATCACGCAGATGAAGCGCAGCGTGCCCCGTCCCGTGTTTCGAATCTGATGCTCTTCATGCGGCTTCACCCATAGGACGGTTCCCGTCTCAATGGGCTGGCATTCTCCGTCAGGGCCTATCGCCTGCCCTCGTCCCGCTATGACGAACATCTCCTGCTCGTACCAGTGACAGTGGCGGGGAGTCCTCGCCCCTGGACTGAGCTCGAAGAGCCGCATGGCGTAATTGAGCGCTCCGCGCCGATGGTCGATGAGCCAGCGGACCGTCACCCCGGGAACCCCCTCGACCTGCTCCGCGGGGATCTGGCTGAAGTGGAATGCTTCCATGTTCATACTCCTTTCGGTGAGCAATGTTCGGGGCTGGGCCATTGGAGCCCCTCATCCATACTCCATTATGCCATGTCTTTCGGTCTCGCGGCCATCCCATGCAACCAGCAGGACGGAAGCAGCGCGGCGGCGAACACAGGGTTGGAACAGACCTTTCGGGGAGCGAACTTATGTCGAGGAGATTGAACCCAGGTGCTGCTGAAGAGAGGTGAACAGGAGCAGCTCGCCGAGGCGGTGCTGGATCACCGGCAGATCAGGCGCCAGGTGATATCCTTGGCGTGGCCGGTGGCGGCGCAGATGGCGGTCCAGACCATGGCCCAGGTGGTGGACATGGCTATGGTGGGGCGGCTGGGGGCGGCGTCAATAGCTGCTGTGGGGCTGAGCTTTCGGCCCCTCTTCGTGGTGCACGCGGTGCTGCTCGGACTGGGCAGCGGCGCTACCGCCCTGGTGGCCAGGCAGGTCGGGGCCCGGGACCAGGCAGGCGCCGACCGGGTGCTGGCTCAATGCTTTCAAATGTCGTTGGTGCTGGCGCTGGTGGTGGCCGGTGGGATATATCTGTTGGCCAGAGGCATCCTCAGGTTCATGGGGGCGGAAGATCCGGTGAGCGATCTGGGCACTGGATATATCCGCGCATTATCTTCCGGATTCGGCGCCCTGGCCATCATAACCCTGCTCACCGCCTGCCTCCGGGGAGCGGGGGACACCCGAACGCCCATGCGGGCGAGCATCATCGGTAATGTGCTCAACGTGTTCGGCAACTGGGTGCTGATCTTCGGGCATCTGGGGTTCCCGGCGCTGGGAGTGTTTGGGGCAGGACTGGCCACCAGCATTTCTCGGGTGTTCACCGTGGTCCTCCTCGTGGTGCCCCTGGTGCGGGGCAGAACCGTGCTGCGGTTGGGCGACTGGCGCCCGGGCAGGGTACATGGGGAGATACTGGGACGTCTGCTGAGGATCAGCTGGCCTGCGGCCATCGAGCGGTTGAACGTGAGCCTGGCCCAGGCGTTTCACATGCGAGTAGTGGCCAGCCTGGGAACCGTGCCGGTGGCTGCCGCTACGGTGGCCACCAACGTGGAGAGTCTCTCCTTCCTGCCCGCCATCGGATTTTCGGTGGCGGCGGCGGCTCTGGTGGGGCAGAGCCTGGGAGCCGGGCGACCGGAGCGCGCCGCGCAAAGCGCCTGGACGGCGGCACGGACGGGAGCCACCTTCATGGGATGTATGGGCATCCTGTTTGCGGTGTTTCCCCGGTGGCTGGTGCGGGCGTTCACCAGCGATTCCTCCGTCCTGGCGCCCGCTTCACTGCTACTGAGACTCATGGCCTTGATCCAGATTCCCACCGCCCTGGCGCACACGCTCTGCGGGGGCTTGCGGGGAGCAGGCGACACCCGCTCGGTGTTGTTCATCGTAGGAGTGTCGGCCTGGGTGGTGCGGGTGGGGATGGCGCTGGTAATGGTGAGATACCTGGGGTGGGGGCTGGTGGGAGCCTGGGTGGCGGTGGTGTTTGACTGGCTGTTCCAGTCGGGCCTTTCCATCTGGTGGTTTTCCCGGGGGCGATGGAAGTCCATCCGCGTTTGATCGGGGGATGAAGTGACCAGCGGTAGATTGGTCTACTGTGGGTGGCGCGCAGCCCGCAAGGAGGACACCATGGCAGGAAGGAGATCACCTGACAAGGCAGGTGGGCGATATGGCAGACGGTGGGGAGGGAGTCAGGCTAACGGTGCTGTGCGATGACCTGGTGCTCTCGAGGCGCCTTCTGGGGGAGCACGGCTTAGCGCTACTGGTGCAGACTCCGTCCCGCAGGGTGCTCTGGGACACCGGGTCCGGGCTCACCCTGCTCCACAACGCGCGCGAACTGGGGGTGGATCTCGCCGAGCTGGATGCTGTTTGTCTCAGTCACGGACATTATGACCATACTGGCGGTCTGGGGGCCGCGTTGGCCATGACCGGGTCGGTCCCGGTGTACGGTCATCCAGCAATCTTCGGGGCCAAGTATCGGATGAGGGAGGGAAGGGATCCCGTCCATATCGGCATCCCGTGGAAGAGACAGGAATTGGAACAGAAGGGGGCCCGAATGGTGTTGCGGCGCGAGATGACCAGGCTGGGGCCAGACCTGTGGCTCACCGGGGAGATACCGCGCGAGCACGAGGAGGAGGGATGCGATTCCCCATTCAGGGTGCTCCACAAGGGACAGTTCCGGCCCGATCCGCTGGAGGACGACCAGGCTCTGGTGGTTCGCACGCGGCGCGGCCTGCTGGTCATATTGGGGTGTGCTCACGCGGGGCTTGGCAACACCTTGCGGCAGGTGCGTCGGCAGGCCGGTTCCACACCCATTCTGGCCGTGGTGGGCGGTATGCACCTGCTGCATACCCGGCCTGATGGCGTGCGACGGGCGGTGGCCTTGCTCGAGGAAGCAGGCGTCCAGGAGGTGTACCCGGGCCACTGCACCGGCCTGCGGGCGGAGGCTGCTTTGCTGGATGCCTTCGGTTCAGACCGTTTTCGGCAGCTACACGTGGGGGCGGTCCTGGAGTTTGACTGATTCCTCCCTTTCAGTAGTGACCGAGCAGACCCCGGTCCCGGGCCACCGTCTCCATGCGGCCGAACAGAGCCAGCCCCAGCCCGCAGTACGCCGCTGCTACCAGTACGAGAGTGCCGATATCAGATGGATCGAGTTCCCACAGGCGTCTGCCCTGGACCATAACCTGGTTCAGCAGGCGATTACCCATGTTCAGCGGCAGGTACGCGGAGATGGGCCAGGAGGCGGGGGCCACCATGAATCCCACGAACACGAACTGCAGGATCTGAAAAGCCGACTGGATGCGCTTGTAGATGAGAGCCAGCCCAGCGGACATGAAACCGAAGCCATAGGCGGGTAACACGCCCAGCAACAGGAGGGGAAGCACGCTGACCAGGTCCAGCCGGAGGTACACTCCGGTGGTGAGCATGATGATTCCCACCAGCACCGTCACCATTACCAGCGTGATGATGAGACCCGTCAGCTGTCTGAACCCGCATATCCAGCGGAATCCCAGGGGACTCAGGTACAGCTTTTCCAAAGTCCCCATCTGCGCTTCTTGAATCAGTCCCCAGGCGAGGTCGGAGTACCCCATGATGGACAGCATCCAGAGGGCATACCCCACCACCATGCCCTCCAGGGTGGCGGTGGTCACCGCCGCTCCCCCCACCGCCCGGACGCCGAAGAACAGCAGCATGAACACGATGTACAGCGTGACCATGGAGGACATGGTGTTGAACATATACCGCCGCATCATGATGATCTGCTGCCTGAACACCGCCCGCATTACGCAGAACAGTTCCTTCAGCATGCCACTTCACCTCTCACCAGGCGCAGGAACGCCTCTTCCAGGTCTGGCTCCTGCTGGGTAATGCTCTCGATCAGCAGACCGGCTTCCCGGAAGAGGTCGATGAGCAGGTAGATCTCCTCCGGCCGGGAGACCACCACCTCCACCACCGTCTGCAGATCCCTGCGCACCACCACTTCGGGAAACCGGGCCCGGAGCTGTCGTTCCAGATCCTCTCGCAGCCCGTCGCTCAGTACGAACCGGTAGGCTCGGGTGCGGAACAGAGAGAGCAGGTTGTCTACCGTGTCGTCGACCACTATGCGGCCCTGGTTCATGATGATCACGCGCTGGCAGACATCCTGCACCACGTGCATGTCATGGCTGCTGAGGATGATGGTGCGGTTTTCTTCCTCCGCCAGCTGCTTGAGGCTCCGGCGGAGCTCGTAGGAGGTCTCCACGTCGAGGCCCAACGTCGGCTCGTCGAGAAACACCACCGGGGTGCGGGTGGCCAGGGCGCAGGCCACCGCCACCTTCTGCCGCATGCCCGCCGATAGCTCCTGGACGGGGACGTGCTTGCGGTCCCTCAGCCGGAACAGCTCCAGTAATTTTTCGGAGTACGGACGGGACTCAGACAGGGACATGCCGTACAGCCCGGTGAAGAAGTCCAGATTCTCCAGTGCTGACATCCGCCAGTAGATATTGCGGCTGCCCTCCAGCACCGCGCTGGTACGTCTGACCACCTCCCGGCGGTGGGTGCGGGTGTCAAAGCCGTAGACCCGCGTGGTGCCGCCGGTAGGGCTTATCAGGCCCAGGATGCACTTTATGGTGGTGGTCTTACCCGCCCCGTTGGGACCCAGCAGCCCCACCACCTCCCCGGGCCACACCGAGAAGCTGATGCCCTGCAGCGCATGCACCGCATTCTTTCGGCCGCGGTTGAAGGTCTTGACCAGTGCCTCTACCTCGATTGCCGGAACCAAAAGCAATCCCCCTTTCAATTCCGCCCACCAGTATAATGCATGGAGTGAACGATGTCAAGCATCAAGCTGAATGATTTTAAGGTGCAGCTTAAGATTGGCCCATTTGGGGCCATGGTTGGTCGGGAAGGATCGGAAGTGCAGGTCGGGAAAGGTATACCGGGAGGTGGTCAGAGCATGATAGCCTGGGTGGTTCGGGATCCTGGCGATCTGGCGCGGCGGCCCCTCAGGCTGGAGGAAGTGCCGGAACCGGACCCGGGACCGGGCGAGGTGAGGCTGAAAGTGCGGGCCTGCGGCGTGTGTCGGACCGACCTTCATATCGCTGAAGGCGAACTCATGCCACCCCGGTTGCCGGTGATACCGGGACATCAGGTGGTGGGCGCGGTGGACCGGGTGGGTCCGGGAGTAGCTGGAATTGGGCTGCGAGAGCGGCGCGGAGCCTACTGGCTTCACTCCAGCTGCGGCAGGTGCCCGGCCTGCAGCCGCGGCGAGGAGAATCTCTGCCCGGATGCGCGGTTTCTGGGATTTCATGCCGACGGGGGCTTTGCGGAGTACGTGGTGATACCGGCAGAGTACACCGTACCCATCCCTGATGCCTTCTGCGACTCCCAGGCAGCTCCATTGCTCTGTGCGGGTATCATCGGGTATCGGGCGCTGCGGCTGGCCGAGCTGCGTCCCGGAGAGACCCTGGCGCTGTTCGGGTTCGGTGCATCCGCCCACCTGGTGCTGCAGGTGGCGCACCACTGGGGCTGCCGGGTGGTGGTATACACCCGCAGCCGATCCCGCCAGGAAATGGCGCGGGCGCTGGGGGCGGTCTGGTCGGGGCCCCCCGGGGAGTCCCCCCTTCTGGCCGACCGGGCCATCACCTTCGCTCCCGCCGGCTGGGTGGTGCTGGAGGCTCTGAAGGCGGTGCGCCCGGGAGGGACGGTAGCGGTCAACGCGGTGTACATGAGCGACGTGCCCTCATTTCCCTACCGGGTGATATACGGGGAGCGCACGCTCAGGACGGTGGCGAACGTCACCCGGAAGGACGCTGCCGAGTTCATGCAGGTGGCGGCGGAAGTCCCCGTCACTGCTCGCGTGGTTCAGTATCCCTTCCATCAGGCCGACCAGGCGCTGTTGGACCTCAAGGAGGGTAAGGTGGACGGGGCCGCGGTGCTGTTGCTGGGGCGGTGAGAACCCCGTGTGAAGCACCTGAGTCCCCACTGGTTGCCCTCACCGGAGACGGCAGCCTCGCCATGAGCCGGGGGGGCTGGAGACGCTGCACCGACACGGCGGACAAATAGTGGCGTTGCACATTGCTACGGGTGGATAAGGGCCTTGCAGGGGCTGTATTGCGCCGAATGGTACTTTGCCGTGGATTTCGCCCGCGATGTGGACTGCGTGGGCGCCGCGCGGGCCATGGGTGCGGTGGCACGCCAGGTCACCGCTCCCGATGAGCTGGAAAAGCCCGCGGGGTGCCCCGGGGGGAGGGCTGACGTTCATCGAGGTGTCCGTCCTTGCCGAGCCAGAGGCCACGCCGCCGGGCACCCTGGCAGGAAGACGGGCAACTGCCTCCCGACCAACGCAGCCGCTGCAGTTACTGATGATACATGAGGACTGCTCATACAGTGGTAGGAGTAGGCGGGCTCGGGAGGAGAGTTAAGGGTGGAGGCCGACAGCTCGCACAGCCGCCCCGGCGAATGTCCCCGCCTGCCAGCCCGCCGCTTATCTCGGTTGAGCTCCCTGGCCGCGGGCCCGGGCGAAAATCGGCGCTGCCGAATGTCCCGATGGGCTATCCGCACCTTCATCGGGGTAGGGCCTTCCCGGGCAGCGCGGTGAATGCTTGAGCTACGGCTAGTTTTTCGCAACCCGCTAGCCATTGAGCACAGAACTGGCGATTGTCCCCCAGAGGCCACTGGGGCCGCCGTGCTGTATGTCCTGCTCCATGGAGGGATGTTGCCGTTGCCAGTCCAAGGACTATAGGGGATGCTGTACCCTCAGGGCGCGGGTATCGCCAACGGCGAGGCCGAAGCGGCGACTTCAGCCAAATGTTGACGCCGCGGGATTGCGCGCCCTATGATGAGCAGGGGAGAGACAACCCAGAAGCCGTCGCTACCGTCGGCAACCCACGAGTCGAAGGGAGGACAGCTACGGTGAGCCAGAAAGAACGGGCAGTAGCATGTGCCAGGTGTACGGTGAGAGGGCCCAGGGCGTGTACCAGCAAGGGGGGAGCGGGACCGGCATTCTGCCCAACGCTGCATTTGACCGAAGCCGTCCAGCGTGGGCGCAATGAGTACCAGGATGGTTGGGTGCGGGAATTCGCGCGGCAGGCTTCCATTCAGGAGGCCGAATGTTACGCCAGTCGGGATGTCGAGCCGTACGTGCGGCGGCCCACCAAGCCGAGGCTGCAGGAGATCTGTGAGTTCGCCCGTCGCATGGGATACCACCGTCTCGGACTGGCTTTCTGCTCCGGTCTCGCCGCGGAGGCCAGGGCACTGGTGGAAGTGCTGGAAGGGGCTGGGTTCGAAGTGGTCTCCGTGGCCTGCAAAGTAGGGTGTGTTCCCAAAGAGGAATTGGGACTGGGCGAGAACGAGAAGGTGCGGCCGGGCCGCTTCGAGGCCATGTGCAACCCCATCACCCAGGCGGAAATACTCAACCGGGCGGGGACCGATCTCAACGTGATGCTTGGCCTGTGTGTGGGACACGACGCGTTGTTCCTCAAGTACGCTCAGGCGCCTACCACCGTGTTCGCGGTCAAGGATCGGGTTCTGGCCCACAATCCACTGGGGGCGCTTTACACCCTCCGCTCTTACTACTCGCGCTTCCTGCCGCCGACCGGAGAACGGGGCGGTGGGCAACGAAGAGAATAGCACGGGGCATACCCGGGCTGTGTATCAGTCAGGTCCGGCTTGCGGCAGGGGAGGATGGTGTCTTGGGAGCTGGGGAGGGTGGGTGCCCGACGCGGACTGTGGTGACCCCGGCCAGTACCAGCCCGGCCCCGACCAGCCGGAGGGCGTTCCACCCTTCTCCCAAAAGCAGCCAGCTGAACAGGCCCGCCCACAGAGGAGTCAGATTGCCGTAGATGGCGGTGCGGGTGGTGCCAATGTTCCTCAGCCCCCGATACCACGCCACGTAGCTGAACACCAGGGCCAGGGATCCTGATCCTACCACGCACGTCCAGTGTATCAGCTGCGGATGACTCCAGTCCTGGCGCATCAGCTCGGGGATGGACAACAGCACCAGCGGTACCGTCCCGAAGGCCATGGTCCACGCCGTCAGCTCGGTGGGAGTGTAGCGGTCGAGCAGGGGCCTGCTGAGTATGGTGTACAGGCACCAACCCAGGGTGCCCGACAGTATCGTGAGGTCGCCGCGAACGCTGGCGCCGCCGAAGGACAGCTGCCCGGTCCCCCCAGCGATTATGGCGGCAACGCCTGCCAGGGCCACGGCGATGCCACACCAGGCGCGCCCGGACAAGCGTTCCAATCCCAGTAGGTGGGCAAGCAGCGCGATGGTGGCAGGCATGGTGGCCAGCACGAAGGCGGCATTCCCGGCACTGGTCAGGTTGATTCCCTTTATGAAGGCCAGCTGGTAGAGGGTATTCCCCAGGATCCCGATCAGTACCAGTCTGGGAAGGTCTTGGTGGCGGATCTGCAATGGTCGCCTTTGGCCCAGGAGCAGGCCGAAAATCAGGGTGGTGGCCAGCACGAAACGTACGCTGTTGAAGGCCAAGGGACTGAAGGCTCGCAGGGCGTACTTGACCGCGACATTGTTGATGCCCCATATCACGGTTACGGTCAGCAATGCGACATCACTGACGCCGAACTTCTGCTTCCCCGGCTGCCTCAATGCCTTGGCCTCCTCCGCGAGATGGACGGTTGACGCGACTGAGTGGTTGCCCCATCCAGACTACGCCACGGGAGCCTGAATCCCTGCGTGCTGCGCCACGGCATCATCGATTGTTCTCTTCTCTAATTTGGCGTGGGGATCCGGGCGGGGGGCTGGCGGTCACGTTACCGCACACCCCGTGACCCGTTCTGCTCCGCCTCCCCCGGGAATGGCTGGGTGGGGCAACTTGCCGAAACGGCAAGCTCTCTGTCCTTCCGAGCGCTGGGGGCTGCTCTGGCAGGCAGACGCAGCTGGCGCAGCCCGGTCAGATCGAAGGGATGGAGTGTGGGCCGGGACGAGGCGTTCGCGGAGGAGTATGAAAACCCGGGCGAGAAGAGGGAAGCTGCCAAGGATAGCCACAGGGGTGGGAGAAAGTCGGTCTGCGTTAGGGCGCAGGTCCTTGGCTATGATCAGTCTTGCGTAGGCAAAGCCTGCCGGGCTTGCCGCGCCCAAGGAGGTTACCCGCAGATGAAAGAGTTGCAGGGAACTGGCACCGAGAAGAATCTGTTGGCCGCTTTTGCGGGGGAGTCACAAGCGCGCAACCGTTATACCTACTACGCTTCGGTAGCCAGGAAAGAGGGCTACCAGCATATCGCGGCGGTGTTCTTGGAGACTGCGGACCACGAAAAGGAGCACGCCAGGCGCCTGTTCAAGTTCCTCGAGGGTGGCGAGGTGGAGATAACGGCCGCGTTCCCCGCTGGACGCATCGGCACCACCGCCCAGAACTTGAAGGCGGCGGCCGAGGGCGAAAACCACGAACATACGGTGATGTACCCTGAATTTGCCAGGACTGCCGAGGAGGAGGGCTTCTCGCAGATAGCCGCGGTATTCAGAGCGATAGCGGTGGCGGAAAAGTACCACGAGCAGAGATATCGCGGGTTGCTGGCCAACCTAGAAAGCGACGCGATTTTCAAGCGGGATAGGGTGGTCAAGTGGAGGTGCCGCAATTGCGGATACGTCCACGAAGGAAGGGAGGCTCCTGCCTCCTGCCCAGCCTGCGCTCATCCCCGAGCCTTCTACGAGCTGTACGTGGAGAACTGGTAATTCCAGCCCAATTGAAGATGATTCGCCTCGTTGTCCGAACGCGCAGGGCATGGGTCAGAGACACGCAGCATCCGCTCGGGCTGTGATCTTTGGCTACGGTAGGACGGCGACGCATTCGGTGGCCGTGGCGAAGGCAGCACCAAGAGCTTGACCGCAAGCAAGGCACGCTGCGGCAAGGACATTCCGGGCAGCGGAGGGCCCGAGGATCGAATTGGGCCCGCAGGTTGTTGCGGTGTGACGGGCGCACACTGGGGGTCATGGCCGATAGTTTGAGGAGGGCGCGCCGGCCTGGTGGTGAGAGGCGAGCTGATGTATGGTGAGTGAAGTGAACGAAAAGCCCGCTCAAATTGATCAGGCGAGCCCTCATGAGGCGCAGCACTTTGCTGATTTGGTGGCGCTGAGTTCTTCCGCGCTCTTTCGCACCGCATTTGGAGAGGACTTCAGGAGCCTGATGGTGGCTCTGTTCCGTGAAGTCAACGCGCGCACTTCGCTAAGGTGAAGGGCAATGTGGCTGGTGTGCTCCTGGGGTACGATTGGCAATCCAGGCGGGCAGAGGGCTTGCGAACCGGGTGGCTGATGGCGAGGTACATGCGGTGCGGCTGCATCAGGCTACTTCCCGGGTTGGTGAGACTGGATGAGGCCATCGGCACAGTCCGCAAGTACGACTATTACATGAGCAACATAGCAGTGTACCCTGCCTGGAGGGGTAAGAGGGTGGGTGGCGCTTTGATGTTTCATGCTGAAGCCGTGGCAAGGCAGCGAGGCCTGAGAAGTATCAGCCTGGACGTGGAGGTGCAGAACGCAGGGGCCATCAACTGGTATAACAGATTGGGCTTTCGCGTGGCGAGGGAGACGGTGGTGGCCCTGGGTGGGAGATCCTTTCGCTTCTACAGGATGTCAATGCCGTTGAAGTGAGGGTTTCGCGCCTGTGCCCGGGCCTGGTGCCGACTTCTTCTGCCCTCTTTGGCGGTGTGTCAATCCAGCTCATCCCGCGGGGAAGGTCTCGACTGGTACCAGCGTGCGGGTGATGTTTGCCGATGGTGGACACACTCCGCGCGCCGCCCAGGTGGGCCGTGGCCTACCGGCACGACTGCTGGGGAGAGGCCACGGTGGGGAGGGACCTCATCGGCACATCGTGCTCGGTGGGATCCTTGCTGGTCCCGCAGGGCGGTCTCCGGGCATCAGACGCCCCTGGACATTGATCCCTCTCCACCGATTGTCCGTGGCCAGCGCAGATGACATCCCTCAGGTCGTCCGGTCGTACTTCCTCAGAAGGTCACTGAGCGCTTCTCGCAGCAGCTGCGACTCGGTCCGGTTCAATCGCTCTGCCAGGGCTTTCAGCCTCCGCAGGAGAGCGGCCGGGTAGTAAGATGACTTCATCACCATCTCCTCGCTCGGCGCAAGACTGATGCGGTTTCCACCATCTTCTTTGGCCGAGAACATGGCGGCTTCGGCCACCTGACGCAGTGTCTGTGCGTCCTTGGCGTCCCTGGGGAACTCGGCCACCCCGATGGATACGGTTACTTCCGCCCCGTCCGGGAGGGCCAGGGATTGCACCCGGGAGCGAAGTCTTTCCATGCGCAGGAACGCTTGCTCCAGGGACACCTCGGGCATCAGAACCGCGAATTCGTCCGCCGCCACCCGATACACGGTTCGCCCTGCCTCCTCAGCGGCTGATTTGGCGACCAGGGCCAGGACGCGGTCGCCCACCTCGCGCCCGTGTTTCTCGTTTACGCTCAGTAGGTTGTCGACGTCCAGAACGGCTAGCGACACCACTTCCCCCCGGCGCACCGACCGCGAAAGGTCGGCCTCGAATGCCTCAGCATCCACTGCTGGAAGACGAACCTTTTCCGACATGTTGCCGCCCCCTCCCAAGGGATTCCGCGGTAATTATACCATGCTGATGTAAGCAGGTCAATATCCTGATGACATATATGTGTATCATATATGGGCAATAGACCCCGAGAGGGCCTCACCAGGACTGCTCCCTTCGGGCTGTTCTGTCACCAGCAGGCTACTGCTGGTCAGTGGGAAAACGCGGCTGCATGGCTCGACACCCAGATCCTTCCCCGGCATGGGCCGTATGCCGGACCTGCTTGGTGAAGCTGCGTGCTGAGGCCACTGGTTCGGGCCGCCAGGGGGGTCGCATGATGACATCGCTGCCCGGTTTGCCCACCAAAACGTTGACGCGGACAGTGAGTGGAGCGTATGAACTTTTTGGTAGGCAACTGGTGGGGTGGCATAATAAAGAGACCTCACCGGGGGTTGTCCTGAGAAGGACAGCCCACCGCGCAAACCCA
>ENA-OSAE01000338-OSAE01000338.1-marine-sediment-metagenome-genome-assembly--contig:-NODE-338-length-23196-cov-17.185558_pt1 | contig 23196 bp, 18 predicted proteins | sample MGYA00237870_ERZ529317 | MGnify/ENA primary metagenome ERZ529317 (study PRJEB26369, sample SAMN03142812) | marine sediment metagenome | biome: marine; feature: borehole; material: sediment... | reverse complement strand
CTCCCGACGGCCGGCTCGGCTCGACGCCGACAGAGGAAGAGCAGCAGAGGGCGGAGGCCGCCGTGGAGGAGGGGCTCGCCCGCGTCCGCCTCGAGGTCGTCGGGCTCGCCCTGCTCACCCTCGCCGCGGGAGCGGGGGCGGCGTGCGCTCTGGCCGGCAGGAACAGGAAGGACACGGCCCTGGCCTTCCTGCCCTTCGCCGCGGCCGCCCTCGGCGAGCTCTGGCTCTTCACCCTCCCCGGCCTCGGCGCACCCGGCCTCGGCATAGCCCTGAAGTCGGCCGCGGCCATGGCCGAGGCGGCGGTCTTGTCCGCGCTCATCGTCGTCTGGGCGCGCCGGCGGCGGCCGTCCGTTTCCGGCCCTCTCGCTCCAGACGCGCCGCGCCCCGCCCACCGGCGGCCACGCGACGCGGTCAGAGAGACCCTCTTCGCCGCCGCGCTCTCGGCGGCCGTCATGGCGCCCCGCTTCGGCCTCTACTTCTACTGCCGCGAGATCTGGGCCAAGGCCCCCATGATCGTCCTCGTCGTCGGCCTCTTCCTCCTGGCCGAGAGGCGGAGCACACAGGAGGCGGGGCTCAGGCCGATACCGGCCGGAAGGCTGGCCCTGGTCGCCGCGGCCGGGCTCCTGGCCTTCCGCCTGACGACCGGCCTCACGAACGCCCTCTACTTCGCTGCCTTCGCCGACGTCACCGGGACGAGCTTCGCCTGGTGCCACTGGGAGCCGTGGTGGCGGGCGGTCGGGTTCGCGCACTACCCGCTGGCCCCGTGGCCGGGCTGGTTCCCTGTCGTGGACGTCACCGACTTCTTCTTCGGGAACTTCGCCGAGGAGCTCTTCTTCCGCGGCTACCTCCTGTGGCGGCTCCAGAGGGCCATGGGATGGTGGCCGGCCCTCGCGGTCCAGGCCTTCCTCTTCGGCCTCTTCCACGTCAACTACGACCTCTTCCCCTTTGACCTCTGGCCCATGGTCGGGTACGTGCTCATGGCCACGGCCTTCGGGGTCCTGATGGGTCTCCTCCTGCGCTGGAGCGGCAGTCTTCTCGTGCCGGCGCTCGTCCACCCGCTCTCGAACCTGGGGGTCCTGTGGGTCGGGGTCACGTGGGAAGGCTTCCGGGGAGGCTGGCACACCGTCCCCCTCTACTACCTCCTGCAGGTGGCCGTCGGCCTGGCCGTCATCCCCCTCGTCCTGCGGGCGGCCGCCTCATGGTCCGACCGGCGGGCCAGGCGGGCCGCCGACCGCCGCCGGGCGCGGGAGGGCTGGGTCGAGGTCCGCCATTAGACGCGGCACCCGGCCGCGCCCCGCGGCGCACCACCCCCTTCCCCTCCCCCCCTCGGGACCTCAGTCTGACAGCCCCTCGAGCTCGCGGTAGACCTCCCTCTCGCTCGAGAAGACAAGACCCTCCTTGAAGGCCCGGACCCCCTCCGCGCCGACGGCGGCCAGGAACTCGTCTTCGGACATCGCCTTCAGGACCTTGAGGAGGATGAGGTCCTTGACCGGCTCGGTCACGTCGCCGGCGTAGAGGACGAGTCTGCCGTCCTCGAACCTGACCGTGCGCCGGGTGTGGTAGGGGCACATCTGTTCGCGGTCAACATGTCTCATCTCGACGCGGTCCGACGAGAAGGCCGTTATCTCCCAGTCGCGGAGCTCGGCGGCCAGGGAGCGGCGGCCGAGGCCGACCAAGTCCGGCTCGGCCTCCTTCTTGAACACGTCCACGCACCCGCACTTCTCGTAGACATAGGTCCTCACGACGACGGCGCCGGGGGCGACGACCTCCGTCGGGTCGCCGTCGAGCTCTTCCGGCAGGAGGGCCTCGGCCTCCGAGGCTTCCGTCCCCGTCCGGTCGGCCGGGGCCGGGCTGGCGGTCCGCACGCCCAGAAGGCGCCAGAAGGCCGAGAAGGCAGGGCCCGACGCAGAGCCGGCCAGCCCGAGGTAGTAGCCCAGACCGGCCAGGCCGGCGCCGAGGAGCACCAGGGCGACCGCGCCGGCGAGAAGGCGGCGGCCGAAGCTGGGCCGCCTCGAGTAGGGTCCGTCCAAGGGCACCATCCCCCGACTCTGCCAGTTCAGGAACAGTATGGCCGGGTGCGGGGGAACCTACTCGGTGCGCCGGCCCGGCGGGGCGTCCGGAGGGAGCGGGGGGAGCCGGCCCGTCGGACGGCGGACGTATGGTGCGGGCTATTCGCGGGGTGGCGGGCCGGTCGGCCGCCGGGCGGGCACCACAGGGTGGCCGCGGCCCGTCAGGTCTGGAAGTCGGCGTTGGAGTAGACGTTCTGCACGTCCTCGTGGTCCTCGAGGGCCTCGATGAGGGCCAGGCACTTCTCGGCCGTCTCGCCCGTCAGGGGGACGGTGCTCTGCGGGACCATGGCCGGCTCGGCCTGCGCCACGGTGACCCCGGCGCTCTTCAAGGCCTCGACGACGGGCTCGAGGTCGGACGGAGCGGTGAGGATCTCGTAGGCGTCACCCTCGTCCTTGATGTCCTCCGCCCCCGCCTCGAGGGCCAGCAGCATGAGGTCGTCCTCGGAGATGGAGTTGTCCTCCTTGGCGACGATGATGGAGCCCTTCTTCTTGAACATCCAGGCGACACACCCGGCCTCGCCGAGGTTGCCGCCGTGACGGGTGAAGAGGTGGCGTATCTCCTGGGCCGTGCGGTTGCGGTTGTCGGTCATCAGCTCGACCATGACCGCGGCGCCGCCCGGACCGTAGCCCTCGTAGACGAACTCCTCGTAGGTGGCGCCTTCGTCGAGCTCGCCCGTGCCCTTGAGGATGGCCCGCTGGATGTTCTCCATGGGCATGTTGGCGGCTCGGGCCTTCTCTATGGCCAGACGAAGACGGAAGTTCGCGTCGGGGTTCCCCCCGCCCTCACGGGCGGCGGAGATGAGCTCCCGACCGAGCTTGGTGAAAAGAGCACCCTTCTTGGCGTCCACGGCGGCCTTGCGCCGCTTGATGTTGGCCCACTTCGAATGGCCGGCCATGACTCCCTACCTCCGTCTTCCTCAGGCCTCAGGCGGTCGGTGCGCCGAAGGCCGGCGGTCGGTGCGCCGCGCCCGCGGCGCCCAGGCCCTTAATCCGTCCAGAGGTCTTCCATACTGAGGTACCTTTCTCCTGTGTCGGGCAGAACGGTCACGACGACCCGCCCCCTTCCCAGGCGGCGGGCGACCTCGAGCGCCGCCCGGACCGCCGCGCCGGAGGAGAGGCCGCAGAGAAGACCCTCCTCACGCGCGAGCCGGCCGGTCATCTCGCGGGCCTCCTCGTCGCCGACGGTCACGACCTCGTCGATGACCCCGCGGTCGAGGACGGCCGGCACGAAGCCGGCCCCGATGCCCTGGATGGCATGGGGTCCGGGCCGCCCTCCCGAGAGGACCGGGGACGAGGCCGGTTCGACGGCGACGACCTGGACCCCCGGGCACGCGCGGCGCAGGACCTGCCCCACCCCGGTGAGGGTGCCGCCCGTGCCCACCCCGGCGACGAAGGCGTCCACGCGCGGGCCGAGCGCGGCCAGGATCTCGCGGGCGGTCGTGCGCCGGTGGACCTCCGGGTTGGCGGGGTTGGAGAACTGGTCAGGCATGTACCAGGAAGGGTCGTCCCGCGCAAGCTCCGCCGCCCGCCGCACGGCTCCGGCCATGCCCTCCGCCGCGGGCGTGAGCTCGACCCGGGCGCCGTAGGCCCTGAGGAGCCGCCTGCGCTCGAGACTCATGTTCTCCGGCATGACCAGGACCAGCCGGTAGCCCTTGACGGCCGCCACGAGGGCCAGTCCCACCCCGGTGTTGCCGCTCGTGGGCTCGACGATGGTGCCTCCCGGGCGGAGCAGGCCCTCCGCCTCGGCCGCCTCGACCATGGCCAGGGCGACCCGGTCCTTGACGCTCCCGCCCGGGTTCCGACCCTCGACCTTGGCCCAGACGGAGGCCCCCGAGGAGCCGGAGAGGCGCTCGAGCCGCACCATCGGGGTCCGCCCGACGGCGGCGAGGATGGTCCGGTGGCACTTCACCGCCAACAGAATCCCCTCCCCCGTCCCCACGGCTGAAGTCTTTCCCGGGACGCGGCGGAAGGCAAGAGGGCCGGGGCCTAGAAACGTCCCGGCGAGGCCCGCGGACCGGCAGTTCAACGGACATGGGCCCGACTCCTGGAGGCCGCATGAACGGGGATGAGGTCGATGGGACGGCGTCCGAGCCACGACCGGAGCGACGGCACGGAGGCGCCCCGTCGGAGCCGGGACGAGACCGGCAAGACGGACGTCTGCGAGGTCTTCGAGGCTCACGAGGCCGCCGTCAGCGCGGCCCGGAAGGCCATGCTCCCCGCGGCCGTCGTCTCGGCCCTGGCCGACACTTTCCGCGCCCTCGGGGACCCGACGCGCGTCCGCATCCTCCACGCCCTGTCCGGGCGGGAGCTATGCGTGTGCGACCTGGCCGCCCTGCTCGGCATGACCTCCTCGGCCGTGTCCCACCAACTGCGGCTCCTGCGCCACCTGAGGCTCGTCAGGCCGCGGAAGTCCGGGCGCATGGTCTACTACTCCCTCGACGACGAGCACGTCGTCGACCTCTTCCGGCGGTGCCTCGAGCACGTCACCCACTCCGGGCAGGCGGCCGGCTCCGGCGCCGGCGACCACGGCCGCCCCGGGGAAGGCGAGGACCACCGCCGGCGCTGACCCGGTTCACTCCCTGCCCCCGAGCAGGCGCAGGGCGTTGGCGATGACGAGGACCGTGTTGCCGGTGTCGGCCAGGACCGCCAGCCACAGGGGCAGGAAGCCGGCCGCGGCGAGGACCAAGGCCGCGGCCTTCACGCCCAGGGCCAGCCCGATGTTCTGCCGGATGACCCCGACCGTCCGCCGCCCCAGCCGCAGGGCGAAGCAGACCTGCCGCAGGTCGTCGTTCATCAGGGCGATGTCCGCCGCTTCGATGGCCTGGTCCGTCCCTGCCGCCCCCATGGCGATGCCGACCGAGGCCGCGGCCAGGGCCGGAGCGTCGTTGACCCCGTCGCCGACCATGGCCAGGGGCCCGGCCTCGGCCGCCAGGGTGCGCACGGCGGCCGCCTTGTCCTGCGGCGACAGCCCGGCCCGGTAGCCGTCAAGGCCCAGGTGTTCAGCTACCGAGGAGGCCGTCGCCGGGTTGTCCCCGGTCAAGAGGTACAGGCGGCCCACCCCCGCCCGCCTGAGGCCCTCCACGGCCTCTGCCGCCTCCTCCCTCACGGTGTCGCTCACGGCGATGAGCCCGAGGACCCGGTCGCTCGTCCCGACGTAGACGACCGTGTTCCCCCGCTCCTCGAGGGCCCGGGCGGCCACGGCCAGGGGGCCGGGCGTGACGCCGAGGTCCTGCTCGAAAAGGGCCAGGCTTCCCACGTAGTGGTTCCGTCCCTCGACCCTGGCCTTGGCCCCCCTCCCGGGGATGGACTCCAGGTTGCGGACCTCGGGCGGGGCCGCGGGAGGGCCCGTGCCCGCGCCGGACCCCGCGGCAGGGCCCGCACCCGGGCCGGACCCGGCGGAGCCGCCCCCGGCCGGGACGAGAGCGCGCCGGGCCGCCTCGCGGCGTATGGCGCCGGCCACAGGGTGTTCAGACCGCCACTCCACCGCCGCGGCCAGCCTGAGGACCCCCTCTTCGGTCAGGCCGTCCGAGGTGACGATGTCGCTCACCTCCGGGCGCCCGGCGGTGAGGGTCCCTGTCTTGTCGAAGGCCACCGCCCGCACCCGCCCGGCGGCCTCCAGGGCCGAGCCGCCCTTGATGAGGACCCCGCGTCGGGCCGCCCTCCCGATGGCGGCCACCACGGCGACCGGCGTCGAGAGGACCAGGGCGCAGGGGCAGGCCACGAGGAGCAGGGCCAGGGCCCGGTAGACGTAGGGCCCGAACGGTCCGCCCAGCACCAGGGGGGGAACGACGGCCACGGCGACGGCGAGGACGGCCACGGCAGGGGTGTAGGCGGCGGCGAACCGGTCTATCGTCTTCTGGTGGCCGGCCTTCTCGCGTTCGGCCTCCTCGACGAGGTGGATGATGCGGGCCAGGGTCGTGTCCTCGGCGCGGCGCGTGGACACGACCTCCAGCGAGCCCTGGCCGTTCACGCTCCCGGCGAAGACCTCGTCGCCGGGTCCCTTCGGGACGGGCATCGACTCGCCGGTTATCGGGGCCTGGTCCACGAAGGAGCGTCCCGAAAGGACCCGGCCGTCGACAGGGAACCGCTCACCCGGGCGGACGACGACCGTCTCACCGACGGCGACCTCCTCCGCCGGGACCTCCTCCTCGACCCCGCCCCGGCGGACGAGCGCCCGGCGCGGGACGAGGTCCAGGAGGGCGCCGATGGCCCGGCGCGTGCGGCTCACCCCGGCCGCCTCGAGGCTCTCCCCCACCGAGAAGAGGAAGACGACCAGCGCCGCCTCGGGGAGGTCGCCGATGGCCGCCGCCCCGGCGGCGGCGACGACCACGAGGACCTCGAAGTTGACCACCCGGCTCCGCAGGGCCTGGAAGGCCTTCCCGGCCACGAGCCAGCCTCCCACGCCCGCGGAGGCGAGGTAGATGACAGCGGCCAGGCTCTCTGCGGCCGCGGCGGTCATCCCGGCGGTCACGCCCAGCCGCCCGGCGACAGCCGCTCCCGCCAGGAGCACCCCCGACACCCCCGACAGCACGAGCCGCCGCACGAACTCGGCCCTCGCCCTCTCGACCGCCTCCGCGGTCCGGTCCTCAGCCGGGGCGCACGTCGGGCACGCCGCCCCGGCTGTCCCGGTTCGGGACCTGTCGCCCGCTGCTTGTGTCAAGGAAGACCCCGCCCTCCACTCGCGTACGTCACGCCTCCCGTGCCGGGCCTCACGAGAACGTGCGGGTTCCACGTGAAGGAGAGGCCCGTCCACCGCAGGAGGACCGCAGGGGCCCGGCCCACCGGGCCGTCGGAGGCCGGGAGGTGTCCATGAACGTGTGAGCAATGCCTCACAGGTTCCGCTGCCTGCAACTATAGCGGGCCCCCGCCGCGGAGTCAACGATAGGGTGCCCCTCCACCCCCGGAGGTCCGACCCGTTGACAGGAGATTGATTGGCCGCCGCTCTGGACGACCGGGGCTCGATAGTGGTATTGGACGACCGGGGCTCGATAATGGTATTATAGTACCACAATACTCTAAATGAGTTGGTTCTGGTGCCCGGAATCCTCAGACTGTCCGAAGCCGTTTCGTTGGCAATGCACGCCATGGTCTACCTCGCGGCGTCAGGCACGGCAACGCGTCGTTCCGCCAAGGAGATTGCCAGAGACCTGCGGGTGTCGGAACACCATCTTTCCAAGGTGTTGCAGCGGCTGTCCAGGGCGGGTCTTGTCGTGAGCTACCGCGGACCCCGGGGAGGGTTCACGTTGGCGAGGCCAGACATCACTCTTTTCGACGTCTACCGTGCCATTGAAGGAGACCTTCCATCCGATGATTGTCTGTTCGCGAAGCGCGTTTGCCGCGGGGCCCGCTGTATCCTGGGCTCCGTGATCAAGGACGTGAACAGGGATGTGACGGCTCACCTGAGGAACACGAAGCTTTCGGACCTGTGTGACGTCTATCAATCGTCATCAGGGCTTGAGCCCCGCGGTCCTGACCGGAGGAGCGGCGGGGACTGAGTCCCACGGGGCCGGCCGGTCCTGTTCGGGATGGAAAGGGGAGAGGATATTGTTCTGCTACCAGTGTCAAGAGACCGTCAAGGGACAGGGCTGCAGTACGAGAGGGGTGTGCGGCAAGGACTCGCAAGTAGCGGCGCTCCAGGACCTGCTCGTTCACAAGTGCAAAGAGATAGCACGCGACATCCCGGCATCGGACTCGAGGAATCGGGCGGTGGACCGGTTCCTGACCAAGGCGTTGTTCGCCACCCTGACCAACGTCAATTTCGATGCCGGCCGTTTTCAAGAGTTGTTGCAGCAGGCGGAGGAGATAAAGGAGCAAAACAGGGCGGCTACTGGAGAGACAGCCGAGCCGAGTCCGCTCCGTCCTGCCCATGACCTGGCGGGCCTCGTCCGGCAGGGCGAAGAGGTGGGCATCGAAAGACGTAAGGACAAACTGGGTGACGAAGTGGCGGGACTGCAAGAGCTCGTCCTGTACGGGCTGAAGGGCGTCGCCGCCTACGCGTACCATGCTTCAGTCCTGGGCAAGGAGTCAAACGAGGTTTACGATTTCATCCGCCGCACACTGGCCTTCCTGACTCGGGAGGATACCACCTCGGCCGAGCTCCTCACCACGGCTCTGGAGGTCGGCCGGGTCAATCTCGTCACCATGGCGTTGCTTGACCAGGCCAACACGGAAAGGTACGGGCATCCGGAACCCACTCGGGTGCGCATAACCCCCAGGAAAGGTAAAGCCATCTTGGTAACGGGTCACGACTTGAAGGACCTGGAAGACGTACTGGAGCAGACCCGAGGAACAGGGATAAACGTGTACACCCACGGGGAGATGCTCCCGTGCAACGCCTACCCCGGCCTGAAGGAGTACCCGCACCTGGTCGGCAATCACGGCGGCGCCTGGTGGGAACAGACCAGGGAGTTCGACGAGTTCCCTGGCGCGATCCTGGTGACCACCAACTGCGTCCAGGAGCCCCGGGACTCGTACAGGGGCCGGCTTTTCACCACTCACGTGGTGGGACTCACCGGCGTGGCACACATCAGTGACGGCGATTTCTCGCCTCTCATCGACGCTGCCCTGGCGGCCCCCGGGTTTGCGGAAGACGGCGAGGACCGCAGTATCGTCATCGGCTTCGCCCACAAGGCGGTCCTGGGGCTGGCCGACAAGGTGGTGAAGGCGGTGAAGAGCGGAGCCATCCGCCACTTCTTCCTGGTAGGCGGGTGTGACGGGCGACACAGGGACAGACAGTACTACACCCGGTTCGCCCAAGCGGTCCCTGACGACTGCGTGATCGTCACCTTGGGATGTGGCAAGTACCGCTTCAACAAGCTGGACTTCGGTGAGATCGACGGTATCCCGAGGCTGTTGGATTGTGGCCAGTGCAACGACGCGTACTCCGCCATTCAGATCGCGGTGGCTCTGGCGGAGGCGTTCGGGACCGACGTCAACGGTTTGCCGCTGTCGTTGAACGTCTCCTGGTACGAACAAAAGGCGGTCGCCATCCTGCTGACCCTGCTGCACCTGGGAATCAGGAACATCAGGCTCGGTCCCTCGCTCCCCGCCTTCCTGGCGCCAGCCGTCGTGAAGGTCCTGGTGGAGAAGTTCGACCTGGCTCCTATAGGCACACCCGAGGAGGACCTGAAGGCGATGCTGGCGTAGGGCGTCGTTCCCGGCAGGGACGCGTCTGCGGTCGCCGTCCGCTCAAATGGGCCTTCCGAGCGGTGGTCGCGGGAGAGGTACCCCGGCGGCGGCCTGGAGGTGGCCTCCGGCCGCCCCCGGGGGGAAAGCCTCGCTCAGAACACCGCCAGGTACTGGTCGAGCTCCCACTCGTGGACCTGGGTCCGGTAGACCTCGGCCTCGATGCGCTTGGCGTTGACGAAGTACTCGAAGATGTGCTCCCCGAGGGCCTGCTGGATGACCTCGTCCTTCTCGAGCTCGTCGAGGGCCTCCTCGAGGGAGCCCGGAAGGCTGGCGATGCCCAGTTCGCGGCGCTCCTTCTCGCTGAGCTCGTAGACGTTCCGGTCCACCGGCGGCGGCGGCTCGAGGTCCTCCTTGATGCCCTGCAGGCCGGCCTTGAGGGTCACGGCCAGGGCCAGGTAGGGGTTTGCCGACGGGTCGGGGCTTCTCAGCTCGGCCCGTGTGGAGAGACCCCTGCGGGACGGGACCCGGATGAGGGGGCTGCGGTTGCGGTAGGACCAGGCCACGTTCACCGGGGCCTCGTAGCCGGGGACGAGCCGCTTGTAGGAGTTCACGAGGGGGTTGGTGACGGCCGTGAAGCCGCGGGCATGGCGGAGCAGGCCGGCGATGTAGTTCAGGCAGACCCGGCTCAGCCCGTTGGGGGCGTCAGGGTCGTAGAAGGCGTTCCTCTCGCCGACGAAGAGCGACTGGTGGGTGTGCATCCCCGAGCCGTTGACACCGTGGACCGGCTTGGGCATGAAGGTCGCGTGGAGGTTGTGCCGGCGGGCGATGGTCCTGACCACGACCTTGAAGGTGAGGATGTTGTCGGCCGCCGTGAGGGCGTCCTCGTAGCGGAAGTCTATCTCGTGCTGGCCCGGAGCCACCTCGTGGTGGGAGGCCTCGACCTCGAAACCCATGTCCTCCAGGGCCAGGACCATGTCCCGGCGGGCGGCCTCGCCGAGGTCGACCGGGGAGAGGTCGAAGTAACTGCCCTGGTCGTGGGTGCGGGTCGTCGGCCGGCCGTCCTCGTCGAGGTGGAAGAGGAAGAACTCGGCCTCCGGGCCGGCGTACATCATGTACCCCATCTCGGAGGCCTCGGCCAGGACCCTCTTCAGACAGGTGCGCGGACAGCCGTCGAAGGGCGTCCCGTCGGGGTTCAGGACGTCGCAGATGAGCCTGGCCGTGCTGCCGCCCTTGTCATTGGCCTTCCAGGGGAAGACGGCGAAGGTGGCGGGGTCGGCCTTGAGGAGCATGTCCGACTCCTCTATCCTCACGAAGCCGTGGATGGAGGAGCCGTCGAAGAGGAGCTGGCCGTCGAGGGCCTTCTCGACCTGGTCGACGGGTATGGCCACGTTCTTGGTCACCCCGAGGATGTCGGAGAACTGGAGGTGGACGAACCTCACGTTCAGCTCGTCGCATTTCCGGAGGACGTCTTCAGCGGTGTAGTCCGGCAAAGCGCTCTTCCCCTTCCTGTGCCGGCGGTGCCGGCGGCCCCTTACCCTGCCGGCGGTGCCGCCGGCCCGGTCTCATTCCTCGGTCTCGCCCCCGGCGGGCCGGAGGGCGGGCCTGGGCTCACCGCGGCCCCGTTCGGGCCTGGCCGCGGAGCGGCCCGGAGAGCCGCCCGGGGACCGGCCCGCCGACCGGCCCACGCCCGTCAGACGGTGGGCGTCACCGGGGTTGAGGCGGTCGAGGCTGCCCGAGGGCCCCTTCCCGAGGAGGCGGACCCGCGCGTCCTCGTAGAGTTCTAGACGGCGGCGCGGGTCCGCCGGGGGCCCGGCGGCCGCGGCCGGGAGCCCCGCGGCTGACCGGTCACCCCGCCGCTCGAGGAGATTGGCGATGCCCTCGAGGTCGAACCCTTCCTCGAGGAGGCGCTTTATCTCGCGCAGGCGGCGGATGTCGGCCGGTGAGTACAGGCGGCGGTTGCCCCGGGTGCGGGCGGGCTTGAGGAGGCCGGCCTTCTCGTAGTACCGGATGCGCCGCCGGGTGAGGCCGGTCATCTTCTCGGCCACGCCCATCGGGAAGACCGCGGCGTCGTCCGGTACGTGTGGCATGCCATCACCCCAGGAGGCGGCCGGAGCCTGTCATAGTCGCATTATATGGGCCCAACGGGCGGGGGGTCAACGGGTGGTGTCACAAGGATGGCATCTTCGTGTCACTTACAGGCGGACTGATGGCAATACCGTGTCACGCGCCCACCCTGCCCACCGTAGGATGGTCTGCGTCGGCGAGACGACGTGACACCACGAGAGAGGCCGCCGGCCCCGGCCGCGCGCCCGGGCCCGCAGGCCTCCGGGAAGAGGATGGGGATATGGGCGGCAGCAAGAAGCGGGCCCGGAGTGCAGGCACAGGAACCACCGAGAAGCGCGCGAGGCGGAAGACCAAGGCCAAGGCCGGGTCGGGGAGCCTGCGGCCCGCGGCGACCAGACCCGGACGCGTGCGCAAGGTCTTCCCCGGCGGCAACACGGCCGAGGGGTTCTACTCCTTCTACGACCAGATCGCCCGGCCGGACGCCAACAAGATATTCGTCATCAAGGGCGGGCCGGGGGTGGGCAAGTCCACCTTCATGCGGAAGATAGCCGAGTCGATGCGGGACCGCGGCTACGACGTGGAGCTACACTGCTGTTCCTCGGACAACGACTCCCTGGACGGCGTCTACATCCCGGCTCTCGACGTGGCCCTCATCGACGGGACGGCCCCCCACGTGGTCGACCCCAAGAACCCCGGCGCCGTGGACGAGATCGTCCACCTCGGCGACTACTGGGACGAGGAGGCCATGCGAGCCAACCGCAGGCAGATCCTCGAGCTGAACCGGGAGGTGGGTCGCCTTTTCCGCCGGGCCTACGCCTGGTTGGCCGCGGCCCGCATCTTCCTCCACGAGGTCGAGAGCTACTACCAGGACACCGGGGCCCTGGACCGCGGAAAGCTCAACCACGTGGCCGGGGAGCTCATAGAGGAGATCTTCGGCCGAGCCGAGCGCCGCTGCCGCACACCCAGGGACAGGCACCTCTTCGCCACGGCCATAACGCCGGAGGGGCCGGTGAACTACCTGGAGACCATCGTCGGCCATCTCGACCGCCGCTACATCATCGCCGGCGACGACGGCACGGAGAAGAACACCCTCATCGGCCGGGTCCTCGACGCGGCCCTCATGCGGGGTTACGACGTGGAGGTCTTCCACTGCGCCCTCGAACCCGACAAGGTGGACCACGTGGTCATCCCCGAACTCGGCGTGGCCGTCATCAACGCGGTCGAGCCCCACTTCTACCGCCACCAGCAGCCCGGCGACCGGGTCATAGACACCATGCAGTACGTCGACACAGGCATCCAGGAGGCCTACCTCGGCGAGAGGACCAGGGCCCGGGAGATGTACCGCGAGGCCTTCGACCAAGCCGTCTGGTTCATCAGCAAGGCCAAGCAGGTCCACGACGAGATGGAGGAGTACTACGTCTCCAACATGGACTTCGACAAGATAGAGGAGCGCCGGCGGGAGGTGGAGGCGAGGATACTGGAGTTGGCTGGGGAGACAAGCGCTGCAGAAGTGCGACCACGGTAGGTCTATGCCCTTCCTACGCCTGGCGGACACTCCATGCCAGTGGGCCTGTGGTTTCGGCCAGTTGCCGTCGAAATGTACCTGCCCGTCTGCTGACGAGAAATCGGCAGAGGCGGCATGGGGGGCCGACGCCAGACGCTTCTGGGCCGACAAGGACGGCCTGTGCCGGTTCTTCGTGGCCGTGGACCACCGCGTGGAGGATGTCGTGGGCTGGCACGCGGCCGAGGTCGGCGACCGGTTCGCCGCCCCGGAGCCCGTCAGACAGAGCGTGAGCGGGCGGCTCGGCCCGATCCGCAAGGACGTGGCCTGGAGTCTTGCCCTCCGAGCTGACCATGGGCCCCAGTATACCTCTCGCGGGACTTCCAGAGCGAGATGGCCTACCTGGGCATAACTTCATCCCCGGCCTGCGTCGGGGAACCGGAGGGTAACGGTATCGCCTAGCGTTTCGTGCGGACCCTGAAGCAACAGCATTTGTACCTCCATCGCTTCGGTGACCTGGAAGAGGCGCGGGGTCGAGTCCCATTTTGTCTGTAAAAGAGCAGGTCCGGGTCATGCCACGGTGGCCTTCCTCTCCTCGTGATTGTGCCGTCGTCTCCTGCCCTGCCGCTCCTCGCGGTAGGGTTGGAGCTGTCTGCGTTCATGCTCACTAAAGCGGATGCGGCGCCAGCGACCGCTGGCCTGCCAGAGGGTGGCGAAGACGAGTTTCAGGCACTCCTTCTCGGTCCGGAACCGTGGGATCACCTTGGCCGGCCGGCGTTCCTCCTCGAAGCTCCTCTCGATGAGGTTGGTGGTCCTGACGTGCTTGCGATGGACAGCGGGCAGCTCGAGGGGGGCCAGGCTGGCCTCGAGGTCCTCCTGGAAGGACCGCATCGCCGACGGATGGGCATCGCCGAACCTGGCCACGACCTCCTCGGCCAAGCGGCGGCCGGTCTCGATGTCCGGGGCGTCGCGGACGGCCTCAAGATACGGTTTGAGAAGAGGCCAGACCTCCTCGGGCACCTTGTCCAGGACTTTCCTCATCTTGTGGACCCAGCAGCGGATGGGAGGATGCCCTCGTTGAGCCCCGCCTGCCGGCGGAGCGACTCGTAGATGGCGTCGGCGAAGAGGTAGACCACGTCGTAGCCCGAGAGGTCGCGCCGGCTGAAAGCCTCGTACTCTTCCCAGAGGACGTCGGAGATCCGGGTCACCGTGGAGCGGCTCAGAACCCGCTGGCCCCCGGTGGCCTCGCGCAGAGCGTCCTCGATGTCCCGGGTGGAAAGCCTCCGGGTGTACATCTCGAGCACCAGCCGCTCCAGGAGGTCGGTCCGCCTGCGCAAGGCCTCCCAGAGGACCAGCTGGAAGCCCTCCTCGGTGTCGCGCACCTGAGGGACCTCGACCTCGATGACCCCTTCGGCCGTGCGCAGCTTCCGGGTCTTGTAGCCGTTGCGATACCCCCGGGGACCGTGGCTACGTCTGTCATAGGGCTCACGGCCGAGCTTCTCCGTCACCTCGACCTCTAACAGCTTCTGGATTATCCGGCACCCCCCGAGCCGGAACAACTTAAGATCCTGCGCCGGAACGGCCTAAAGACGCGCTGGGAGCGGCCTGCGGCGGTGGAGGCCCAGGGCCTTCTGGGAGGGTTTCTCACCGAGCGCAAGAGGAAGGAACTCAGGCTGGCCCGGTCGCTCGAGGAGCGGCACATCGAGGCCACACGGCCGGGCGAGGTGATCCAGATCGACACGTTCTACATCGGCAAGCTCAAGGGCGTGGGGAAGGTCTGGCAGTATGCCGCCTGCGACGCCTACGGCTCTTACGGTCTGGCCCGCCTGACTTCCGGAGAGGTCAACGCCGCCGATGCGGCAGCCTTCCTCCGGGAAGTCGTCGTTCCGGCCTACAAGCGAGCCGGTCATGTGATCCGGCGCGTGACCGTCGATGGCAGGAGCGAGTTCAAGGGCCTTTTCCGCCTGGCCTGTGAAGAACCCGGCATCGAGCGCTACCGGGTCGGGCCCCACCGGCCTTGGACGAACGGCTTCGTCGAGCGCTTGCAAGGGACCATCCTGACCGAACTCTGGCGCCCGGCCTTGACGCGGACTTACTTCGTGCGGCTGGAGGACATGCAGTATGCTCTCGACGCCTACCTCCGCTACTACAACCACGACCGACCGCACCAGGGCTATCGGCTCCACGGACGGACACCGGCCGAGCTCTTCGGCTCGCCTGCCAGTTGACCGGAGGTGGTGCTCCGTGGCTAAGAGTCGAGTGTCAACAGCAGGTGGAGCTAGGACAGTCTAGCTCCACGGCCTGCGGCTCCTGAGTACATAGCAGCTCTCTAGTGACGACATCCTAGGTTATGGGAATACGGTGAAGCTCCCTCTGCTCAGGAGCTTGACCGCTCAGGAGCTTGGCCGCCACCGCAAAACACTGCTACCTGTACCCGAGCGACTGTGTCTCGCCGCGGTGGTACTGGGTATGGTTATCGCGGAGCGTGAGTTGGAGAAGCCAGCCCCCCCCCCATCAGTGGCATCGTCTCCGGGCAACTGACGGCACGATACGCGTTCAAGGGCGACCCTTCATCTAGGGCTACAACGCCCAGGCCGCCGTTGACGCTGAGACCGACATCATCGTCGCCGCCGAGCTGACCAGCCACGCGGCCGACAGTCCTCATCTTGTGGGGATGGTCGAGCAGGTCGAAGCCAATACCGGCAGATACCCCGAAGAACTCCCCGCCGACGCCGGCTACCACAGTGAAGCCAACCTGAAGGCCATCGAAGACAGAGGCATCGAAGCTTTGATCCCACCGGACCGGGTCAAACACACCGAGTGGCAGAAGATGAAGTCACCGCGGGGACGGATACCGAAGAACGCCTCCCGGAAGTATCTGATGCGGCGGAAGCTCGGGACCAAACGCGGGCGGGCCCGCTACAAGCCCAGGCAGACCTCGGTGGAACCGGCCTTCGGCAATATCAAGGAGGTCACGAGCTTCAGGCAACTTCTCCTGCGGGGGAAGCACAAGGCCCGGTCGACGTGGCGCCCGCAGTGTGCGGCCTTGGGCCTGATGAACCTCTACAGGGCCCAGCTTTCAGCCCCGGCGGATGTGGTCGTGGCCTGAGTACCCCACTTCTCTGGCCCTCCCGGTCCCACACGGGTTTCGAGTGTCAAGGAGCAGGCGAGATTTCTAACACGGGCTGCTAGGCCTTAGCCATCCTCCACTACACCAAGCCGCTTCATTACGACCTCGGCTAGCCGCTGGCAGGTCTTCCGGGCGTTCTGCAATCTGGTCCCATGCCAGAGGCGCGTGGCATCGGTCCCCCATATATGCTCGGGGGCCGTGGTCCCAATGGTCCCGTCGTGGGCCCCGGGGCCGCGGGCGTGGACCCGCCTGGTCGGAGCCAGGAGCCCGTCCAACAACTCACCCCGCAGGAGCCGAAGGACAACCTACTGCTTCCGAGATGCTGACCACCGCCTAACCTCTCGGTCCATCTCCCAACGTCCCTGGTCTCACTCTAACTGCTTGTCCAGGGAAATCGAGGGCGGCGTACGAGCTCCCTAGTAAGGAAGGCTGGAGTACTAAGGCGTCGCAAGGTACTTGACAAAACTGGCAGTACTGGGTATACTCGCCCCGATAGGCAGTACTATCAAGGAGGGAGCATCAGGGTGATGGCTCAAAACGAGATTTTGAAGATTGCGGAGGCGAAGAAGCAAGGTATCACTATCACTCTTCAGAAGCGCTCGGTCTTCTTGACGCAGGCCGACCTCCCCGTGGAACTGGTCCGACTTGACCCGACCAATCAGCGGCTTGGCTACAAGCTATCCCTTATGGGGCCAAACGTGACAGAGGCCGACCTGGAGCGGGAGCTCTGGGCCATGGACACGGTAAAGGCGCTGAAGCGGAACATTGAGGATAATGGCGGGCTGATTAACAGGATTATCGTTACGACCGACGGCATCGTCCGAGAAGGAAACTGTCGGACAGTCGCCTACCGTCGGCTCCACCGGGAACACCCGGACTCCGAACTGTGGTCGAGAATCCCTGCCCTCATCCTACCGCCCAACATTGAGAAGAGCCAGATAGACATCCTTCTGGGCGAGATGCATGTGGCTGGCATCAATGAGTGGTCGGCGTTTGAAATAGCGGCCTACGTGTACCATATGAACGAGAGCGGCTTTAACCTTGACTTCTTGTCCGTGCTTCTTCGGAAGTCAAAGAGTAAGATCCAGCAGCTCAAGGAAGCTTACAAAGCTACAGAGGCATTCCTGAGGCGGCATCCGGCCGAGGACATACGGAAGTACTCCTTCTTTGAGGAGCTGATGAAGAGACAGAAAAGGCTGAAGGAAGTTGTTCCTGACTGGAACGCCTTCATTGAGGACTTCGAAAGCTGGGTTGCTGGGCAAGAGCCTAAACTTGTCCGGGCAATCAACGTTAGAGATCTTCCCGAGATCCTGGCCTCGGAGGAGGCTCGATTTGCGCTTGACACCAAGGGGTATCGGGAGGCTATCAGAGTCCTGGCGAGTAACAATCCCGAGGTCGATTCCGACCTTTTCGCTATTGTTGTAAAAGCCACAAATGCCATTCGTGAGGCTCCGATGTCCGAAATCGAGGACCTCAGATCCGGCAATGAGGCCAAGCGCCGTAGGCTCCGAGAGCTTCGGGCTGCTCTAGGAAAGCTCGCGGAACTCGCCGAGTTTGAGCTGGAGCAAGTCTCCTAGGATGCGGCGAACCCTGGCGTACGTCGATAGACTCACAGGTTATGAGTTCGAAGACTATGTAGCAAGGCTAATGAAAGACCTGGGGTTTAAGGTGATAAGGACGCGGGGATCCCGAGATGGCGGGGCTGATTTGCTAGTGGAGAAGGCTGGCTACCGTGCGGTCGTGCAGACGAAGCGCTGGAACCGTCAGGTGGACAAGAGAGCGATACGGGAAGTGCTTCGAGCCAGACTCCAGTACCGGGCGCGATACGCTGTTGTGGTTACCAATTCAGACTTCACGCGGGACGCGATCGAGTTGGCCGTTCGTTCGGGAGTTGAACTCTGGGATAGGTCAGTCCTCGGCCGTCTCCTGGGTATCCTGTCAGTTGCAGGCTAGCTAGGCACGTCTCATACGGGCAGAGCTACGGGCAACACCATCAGAAGGCGTTGCCCGTAGTTTGGCCGCAACACAATACGGCTAGTTCCGGAAGGGAGAACGCTCCATGCCTTGAACTGCCCCTCATGCACCACACCATATCGACTGAGGGCCAAGAGGTTACTCTCGGGTACCGGCCTCAGCGGCTAGCCCTTGCCAAGTGTTTGCTATGAGCCCCATTGGGGCTCACCCACATTGCTGGTGGTGAGCCATCCGTGTCAAGGAAGACAACCACAGGTCGGGTGCTGGAGACCATGGTCCTCCCAGCTCTTGCTCACGGCGGATACGACTGGCACGAGCAAGAGGTGGTCGGGACGCGCCTGGGCGGAGGCCTCCACAAGGTCGACCTGCTGGCCTGGTCTCCGGCGAAAGCCTTCCTGATCTCTCTGAAGTGGCAGCAAACCTCGGGCACGGCTGAGCAGAAGGTTCCCTTCGAGGCGATATGCCTCGCTGAAGCCGTGCTCCGAAGTGAGGGTCGCCTGGACAAAGCCTATATAGTGCTCGGTGGGCCCGGTTGGAAGCTCAGAGACTTCTATGTCAGCGGTGGCCTTCGTGAACACCTTACCCACGCCGACCTGGTTGAGATCGTAACTCTAGAGGACTTCATCGCCCGGGCCAACCAAGGGCGGCTCTGAGAAGAAGGGAAAAGCAGCCCGACGCAGAAGTAGGGAACACTCGTTCGATCTACGAGGAAGGGCGGGTGGCCAACGATGGCCGAACCCCGTACCCCCCAACCGCTGTCACCCCCCTTGAAGTGGGCCGGAGGCAAGCGATGGCTCCTACAATACTTGCGCCCTCTCTGGAAGGACCATGCACACCGTCGCCTGGTTGAGCCACTCGGAGGCGGACTCGCTATAACCTTAGGGCTGCGGCCGAAGCGGGCTTGGATTAACGACATTAATCCACATTTGATTAACTTCTACAGGTGGGTCAAGCGGGGCCTGGATCTGCCCTTTTCGGACAAGGACCATAACCCGGAAGCCTACTACGAGTATAGGGCCAGGTTCAACCAACTGATTGCAAACGGCAAGGCCACCTCCAAAGAGGCCGCTCAACTCTTCTACTACCTCAACCGCACATGCTACAACGGGCTATGCCGCTTCAACGCCAGTGGCGAGTTCAATGTACCCTTCGGTAAGTACAAGAGAATCCAATATGCCCGTGGGTTCCCTGCCCATGAGGAGGCCTTTAAGGAATGGGAGTTCACCGTCGGAGACTTCGAGAAGATGACCGAACTTGAGCCCGAGGACTTTGTCTATGCGGACCCACCGTACGATGTCGAGTTTACGAAGTACGCTAAGGACGGCTTCTCATGGGAGGACCAGGAGAGACTGGCGCAGTGGCTCGCCAAACATCAGGGTCCTGTGGTCATCTCGAACCAAGCGACGGCGCGAGTGAAGGACCTGTATGCCCTCCACGGGTACCTGATGTACGAGGTCCCGGGACCTCGTCGGATCAGCTGCAACGGAGACCGAAGGCCGGCTCTTGAGGTGCTGGCCTTCAGGAACGTGGAGTTGCCAAACTCGCTCCGCGAGATGCTTGAAGTGGCTGGCGCCCGGACACAAGGTAACAACAAGGCGTAGGCCGTCACTCCCCGGCAGTACGGCGCAACGCACTCCCTGATTTACCAGTCTGACACCCTGTTCAGCCCGGTTGCATCATACCCCGACTTCTCCCCCCTCACCCACTCCTCTTGAGCTTCCCGGTGCGCATGGCGTAGTTCTCCCCGAGGGAGAAGACAAGAAGGCCGAGCGGGATGAGGACCACCCCGGTCAGCAGGAGCCGCCCCACGAAGGGGAACAGGTCCACCAGAGGAGCGCCCTCGAGAAGAGCCATCCTCACGGCCTTCAACGTGTAGGTCGCCGGAGAGAGGACCGAGAACGGATGAAGCCACGACGGCAGGACCTCTATCTCGTAGTACACCCCCGAGACGAGCAGGATGAACCCCTCCATGATGTGGGTGGCCTGCGAGCCGCGCTCGGTCGAAAGAAGCGGCAGGACCGCCGCGATGAGCCCCAGCCCGATGAAGGAGACGCTCGAGACGGCCAGGACGACCAGGCCTCCGACGAGGTTCGCCCCGCTGAGGTCGAGGTCGAAGAACAGGGCCACCGCGCCGAGCACCACGACCGACCTCACCAGCCCGTAAATCACGGCGTACATGCACATCCCGCCGAGATGGGTCAGCCGGCGGATGGGGGCCATGAAGGTGTACTCGATGGTCCCCTCCCAGCGCTCCCAGGCCACGGACTCGGAGACGTCGTGGAAGATGACCGAGAGGAACCCCCACAGGAGACCCCCGACGACGAGGTACAGGACCTTCGGGCCGGCCTCCCCCGGGGTCGTCACCCCTATCAGGGCGATGGTCAGGGTGTTGACGATGGTGTAGAAGAGGAAGACGACCTCCCAGCCGAAGTAGCGCTTGGTGAGGTACCAGTTCCGTTCCACGAACCCCAGGGCGGCCCCGAGCTCGGCCCTCAGGGACGGGCGTCCCGCCCTCTCCGCCTTCGTCTCGACTTCCTTTCTCATACGTCCTCCTCCCCCGGCCACTCCTTGCCGGTGACCTCAAGGAAGATGTCCTCCAGGCTGACCGTCCCGTCCCCGCCGGGCCTGCCGTAGGTCTCCTTCAGCTCCGAGGGCGTCCCCTCAGCCACGAACCTGCCCTCGTCCATGAAGGCCACCCGGTCGCAGAGGCGGTCGGCCTCGCTCATGTCGTGGCTGGTCAGGAGCACCGTCGTGTCGTGGGTCTCCCGGACCTCGAGGATGAAGTCCTGGACCTCCCGCTTGGAGCGCGGGTCGAGCCCTGTCGTCGGCTCGTCGAGGAGCAGGAGCACCGGCGAGGTGAACAGGGCCCGGGCCACGGCCACCTTCTGCTGCATCCCCCTGGACAGGTTCTCCAGGGACCCGAAGGCCTTCCGCCGGTTGAACCCCAGCCTCTCGAGGATGTCGAGGGCCTTCTCCGTCCCCTCGCGGGGCGGGTAGCCGTACAGCCGGGCCGCGTAGCGGAGGTTCTCCAGGGCCGAGAGCTTCTTGAAGAACGACGCCTCGACCGAGACCCGGTTGATGAGCCGGCGAACGGCCAGACGTTCCTTGACCACGTCGTGGCCGAACACGGTCACCGAGCCGGCGTCAGGCAGGAGCAGGGTGGCTATCAGCCGGACGAGGGTCGACTTCCCCGAGCCGTTCGGGCCCAGGACCCCGAAGATCTCGCCCCGCCGGATCTCGAAGCTCACCTTGTCGACGGCCCGGACCGGCGTCGGCCTGGTCCTCAGGTACCGCCACCGGCCCACCAGACCCCGGTACTCGGGCAGGTAGGCCAGGGTCTCGTCACGTTCGTAGAAGGTCTTGCTGACCTCCCTGCAGACCACCGCGTTCCCTGCTGTCGTGGACATGCCGCTCTGCTCTCCCGTTCCCGCGTTCTCCGGTCTTCGCCTGGTCTTCCCGAGCCGGGCCCCTCGTGGGGCCTCTGAAAGAGACGGGCCACGGACCGCCCGCGACCTGCGGACCCCGCCCGTGACCCGTGGTCTGACCGTCTCCGAGGGACGCTCAGGCCCCGGCGACCAGGTCGGCCGCCACGTCGAACAGGCCGGACTCACTCAGCTCTCTCGCACGGAACCGGCGCACTGTCGGCGGCCTCCCCTCGCTCGGGTATCGACACACTCCGGGATTATACTCCCGCCCTTCCGAGGCTGTCAACGAAAGGCATCACGGCCGACCCGGCGCCTGTGCGGGGTCATCCATCGCCCCGGGCCGCGCATATGGAATCTGGACCACGGCCCGGGGTCCGCCGCCCGGCAGGCCCCCGGGCCCACGACCCGGAGGTCGAGCCCATGCCCCCGTCTGACCCGCGCCCGCAGCCGCGCCGGCCGCCCCGGGCCACGGGAGCCCTCCCCCCGTGGGCAGGGGCTTCCGTGGAGGACCTCCTCACAGAGCTCGAGACCGACCCGCACCGAGGGCTCACCCCCGGGGAGGCCCGCCGCCGCCTGGAGGTCCTGGGACCGAACGAGATAGCCCGGCGAAGCCGCCCCTCGGCGCTCAGGATGCTGGCCTCCCAGTTCACCGACCTCATCGTCCTCGTCCTCCTCGGTGCCGCGGCGGTGTCGCTCTTCCTCGGTGAGGCGGGGGACGCCGTCGTCATCATCGCCATCGTCGTCCTGAACGCCCTCCTCGGGTTCGTCCAGGAGTTCCGGGCCGAGCGGGCCCTGGAGAGGCTCCGCGAGCTCGCCGCCCCCACCGCCCGGGTCGTCCGGGGCGACCCCGCACGCCCGGAGACCGTGCCGGCCCGGGAAGTCGTTCCGGGGGACATCGCCGTCCTCGAGGAAGGCGACCGCGTCCCGGCCGACATCCGGCTGCTCGAGGCCCACAACCTCCAGACCCAGGAGGCCGCCCTCACGGGCGAATCGGCCCCGGTGGGCAAGTCCGCCGCCCCGCCCCCCGGCCGGCCCGCCAGCGTGGCCGACCTCTCCAACGCCGTGTTCATGGGAACCGAGGTGACCCGCGGCCGCGGCCGGGGTCTCGTCGTGGCCACGGGGATGGACACGGAGTTCGGCCGCATCGCCGGGCTCATCGAGGAGGCCGGGGGCGACCCCACCCCCCTGCAGAAGCGCCTCGCCCAACTGGGACGCTACCTCGTCGCAGGGTGCCTCGTCGTGTCCGGCCTCGTCGCCTGGGCGGGAGTCATGCGGGGGGAGGACCCTTACAACATGTTCCTGGCGGGGGTCAGCCTCGCCGTGGCCGCCATCCCGGAGGGCCTCCCGGCCGTCGTCACCGTCGTCCTGGCCCTCGGGGTCCAACGGATGATACGACGGAACGTCATCGTCAGGAGGCTTCCGGCCGTCGAGACCCTCGGGTGCGCGACGGTCGTCTGCAGTGACAAGACGGGGACCCTGACCGAGAACGAGATGACGGTGAGGCGCCTGTGGACCCCGCAGGAGGACTACCTCGTCACCGGCCAGGGCTTCTCCCTCGAGGGCTCGGTCAAGGCCCTCCGCCGCGCCCGACGGCCGCCGGACGGAGCCGCCGGCACCGGCGACCCGGCCCTCCGGCTCCTCCTGACCGGACTGGTCCTCTGCACCAACGCCTCCCTCGAGGCGGCCCCGGCGCGCCCCGGGCGTCCCGCCAGGGTGCGCGGCGACCCCACCGAGGCGGCCCTCCTCGTGGCCGGGGCCAAGGCCGGCCTCTTCAAGGCCGCCCTGGAGGCACGCTTCCCGCGGGTCGGCGAGGTGCCCTTCTCCTCCGAGAGGCGCCGCATGACGACCTTCCACCGGTGGACCCAACCGGCGGGCCCGGCGGCACCGCCGGCAGGGCGGGCAGCA
>ENA-OSAE01000337-OSAE01000337.1-marine-sediment-metagenome-genome-assembly--contig:-NODE-337-length-23450-cov-23.818166_pt1 | contig 23450 bp, 23 predicted proteins | sample MGYA00237870_ERZ529317 | MGnify/ENA primary metagenome ERZ529317 (study PRJEB26369, sample SAMN03142812) | marine sediment metagenome | biome: marine; feature: borehole; material: sediment... | reverse complement strand
TACCACTGCTGCCTGACCAGGCCTCACCTTTTTACAGCCGTTTTGGGACTTGACCCTTGTGGTACCTCACACACATTGATAACATATCTAGTATACTGAGAAAAGGTATACTATCAAGGAATAAGGTCTTGCGCAGCAAGGTGGATCATAAGCGCATAGATTGGGGTCATATCCAGAGAAGACGCTCCAGAACGATACAACATCCTTGGGGGAGCTTTCATCTACAGGATATGTGCCCCCTGTTTTTTGCTACTCACACACCCATGCTCTACGTGCAGGAAGACAGGGATGTTGTCGCTCATCTAGAGGTCACGCCGTTACTCTTGTTACATAAAGGGGTCTTTTTCTCTGACGGCAATTGTGCCAGCCCGGCTACAGACGTGTTTTATGACCTAGAAGATTTGGAGTGCTTGGACTGGGATATAATACTGTTCGAAAGAAACTGCTGGTCAAGGGAATATAAGAGAGTTAAGGCTGCTGAGGTGCTCGTTCCAGAACAAGTCCATCCCGTCTTCATCAAGAGAATTCACGTTCGCACCGAAATAGTTCGTCTAAGAGTTGAGGCCGCACTGCGCGAAGACGCTCGCGAGAACGGTGATACAAGTCACAAATGTGAGATAGTTGTATCACCGGACCTTTATGAATTCTAGGGGTGGCTAGACGGTATGCCGTTACGTTATTCAGAATTCGGGGTATTTGACGTACCTGTGCAAGTCCTTGTAAACACCATCAACTGCAAAGGTGTTATGGGTGCAGGCTTAGCCCTCGAATTCCGGTTAAGATATCCATCCATGTTCCGAGACTACAAGTCCCGGGTCGAGATGGGCCTAAAGCCAGGTCGTCCTTATCTATACAATAAGAGTGACCCATGGACCTTGAATTTCCCGACTAAGTACCATTGGGCAAACCCATCAAGACTTCAATGGGTTGAGGATGGGCTCAGGTGGTTCGCTGAGAATTACCGAATCATGGGAATCAACTCTATAGCTTTCCCGCAGCTTGGATGCGGCCAAGGCAGATTACAATGGACTGACGTGCAGCCAGTCATGGAGCACTATCTTAGGCCCCTTCCGATTGAAGTCTATATTTGCTTGGACTTGAGGTTGGACCCGAACGGCGAAGAAGCAGGAATGCTTAGAAGCCTACATTCTGCAGACATAGACTGCTTGCAGCGAATCGGCCTCAACAACGCCACGGCCAACCGGGTGTTACAAGGGATGCCCTTTGAACGCTTTAGGCAAGTCAGGGAGGTTGAGGGAGTAGGATTGAAATCCTACGAGAAACTACATCGGTACTTCTACAACGAGGTTAAGCGGATGCGCCAAATGGCATTTCCGTGGTTCTGAGCCAGGCCACGAAGTTGCAATCCTAATAAGTCAACACCCGGACACCAAGAGATCCTTCTGCTGCCAAGCCCAACCAAGCGTGGGGTCATCTCGATCTTTCGCCAACCACAGAAGCGAGTTGACTACAGATTGCTGCAAATTGCGGTAGCTATCTGTGTTCCTGTGCCCATCACGAACGAATTCCTTCCACACCTAGAGTCCGTGCGCCCGCAATTAGACACTCGCCTCCCTGGGTATGCAGGGTCGAGTAATCGACTGCAAGACATCGGACGACCCTAGAAAGGATAGGTGAATCAACTTGGTCCAGTTATTCGACGAGGGTGAGTTTGGCCGGTGGTACGATCAGGCTCGTTATACCCTGGAGTCTGCCAGGCGGGACCTGGAAGCAGGGGATTACGCGTGGAGTTGCTTTAAGAGTCAGCAGGCTGCCGAGTATGCCACAAAGGCTTTATTAGGTGGACTGGGGAAACTGGCTGTGAGCAATTCCATAACCAGGCTCCTGCAGCAGATAAACACCGACGTTTGCGAGGTCAACGATACAGTGTTCGCTGCCGCCCGCAACCTGGATCGACATTATATGCAGGCCAGGTATCCCGACGCCCATCCGTCGGGTAGCCCCTTTGAATTCTACGGGCTCGAGACGGCTCGGGAAGCCTTGGAGGATGCCCACAGGGTCATAGATTTCATCGCAGGAGTGATGAAGGCTGAGGCGAGCCCTCTGGAGAACAGAAGGCGCCAGAGGGAGTTGGCTACGGCGCGTGCAAGAAGTTATGTGGAAAGAATATCGGTACACCTAGGTCGCTTTAGCGCCATCCTCGTCGGTTCCTTTGTCCGCGGAGATTTCAATATCTGGAGCGACATCGACGTGCTCATCGTTTCCGAGGCTCTGCCCCAGGATCCCCTAGAACGTTCAAGTTTCCTTTATTCTGTAACCGCCGATGGGATAGAGCCCAAGGGTTATACGTCGGCTGAGTTTAGAGAGATGCTCGCCAAAGGAAACCCGTTGGCCGTGGCTGCCCGGGAGGAAGGGGTAGTTTTGGCGGGGGAGGATGTATGGCGCGAGCTGGTCTGAGAGGGGCATAGAACAGCTCACTGGAAACGTGCTGCAGGTAGAAGATTCATTCTCTGCCCTAGCTTGCTCGCTCTAAGTTATTATTTTTTAGCGGCACATCCAAAGCCTGGTTACGCTCACCTCTTGTCCTAGACATGCGGACACACCCGCGCCAAGCAGCTTAGTAAGAGCTGCCCTTTACGTTTCCACGTCTTTCGTTGGCAAGGCGTCCCCCCCCCACAGCTCGCGACCTTTAAGACTACTTCCGACGTTCACCGGTTACGACCTCCGGGCGAGGCTCGTCTCTTCAATCTCGTGTGGTGATGCCTCCATCCGCTGTTGACAGAAGCGCTGTCGTCGCTGAGCGAAGCGCCCTCTTAACATTTTCTGGGCAAAGATCTCAAGAGCGCTGTACATCTAAAGAGAGGTGAAGGGCAATAGCCTAAGATGGTAAGGGCATCCAAGGGGATGAAAGGGGGGAGTTCTCTTATGACCCTGTGGCAGCAGTTGAATCTAACAGAAGCAGAACGTCTGGCCATTGAAGAGGTCCAGAGTCAGTTGCGCAGGGACAAGAACGTGGAGCAAATAATACTGTTCGGTTCGGTGGTAAGAGGGGAACTGGATGAGGAATCGGATATTGATCTCCTGGTCATTGTCAAGAACCCCATTAACCGGTGGCAGCGGCATCAAATCACGGACAAGGTATGTGAGATTAACCTCAAGTACGGAACTAACTTGAGTACAACGGTAGTGCACAAGGAAGCATGGGAGAACGGCCCCATGAGGTTGTTGCCCATCTATAAACACGTTCGGAGTGAGGGCATTCCCCTGTGAAGCGACGACAACTGTTTGGGCAGTCTAAGCCGTCAGTGGCGGCGGAGACCTGAAAGGTGTCCATACGAGTGAGGTTCAGTTCACGAATCCAGACTTCGGTCCAACTCTTGAAGGTTGGCCTAGTTAGTTCGCGGACGAGGCGCGGCCAATACAGCAGGACTCACCGGAGTCATGTTGACGCCGCTCAGAGCATAAGGGGGAACCCAGGTGGATGAAGTGCTTGATGCGATAGTCGACAGGATAGTGAAGGCTGTAGACCCCGACAAGATCATCCTTTTTGGGTCAAGAAGCAGGGGACGGGAAGGGCCGCATGTCGACTATGATCTCCTGATAGTAAAAGGAGGAGTAGATAATCGTCGTGCTTTGGCCCATCAGATCTATCAGGTCCTGGCCGACATCCCTGCTGCCGTAGATGTACTCGTAGAAACCCCGGAAAGAATAGAAAGGCACCAGGCTACGCGAGGGTTCGTATATACCGAAACCTCAGAGGGCCGGGTAGTTTATGAGCGATGAACTCCGGTGCTAGGGGCATCTGCCTCGATGTCCAATAAGCAGTCGAAGAAGCCCGTAAGGTCTTTGGCCGACCAAAGGGGTCTTGCCGTAACTTCGCTGGGGAGAAACTAGATAACTCGATATGCTTCAAGGTAAGGGCCCGCGCATAGCGGGCATTACAATAGAGGTGGTGCCACCAGGACGGTTGCCAATCCAGACAGCTCGTACCTTAGTGCTGACTCATTTACCGAAAACCCCAGCAAAATCCCGCTGGTCTTCTGGGGTGCAGATTCCGGACCAAGTCGACCGCTCACTCCGGTTTAGGCCCTCCACCCATTCCGGAAAGGGAATGAAGCGGGGCTGGGCAACCCTTTCCGGCCGAGCTTGGATCAAATAAGTGTTACTTGAACTGTCTTGAGCTCGTATCGAACTAGCGTAGCAAATTCATGAATTTTGGCGTTATACCTGCCTTATCTTTACACGGACTTCGGGCTAAACGGCTTTGACATGGGAAAGGGATTTGATTACAATTGAGGAGAAATGAACGGTCGTTCAGGGGCGCTGGCTGAGTCGCTGCTAGTACCTGTTACCAAGCTACGGACAAATCATACCAGTGCTTCGTGGAGGAGGAGTGCTCACCGCTACCCCGTAACTCTGAGGCTGCTCAGGATATCAATAGAGGCTCTTGCCGGGATTAAGGAGGGAACCCTTATTGGCGTGGCAGAGTTTACGCGATTACCTTGAGGCCCTGGAAAGGCGAGGAGAACTGGCCAGGATTGGAGCCCCGGTTTCTTCTAAGCTGGAGATAACCGAGATAGCGGACCGCATGGTGAAAAAGGGTGGGCCCGCGCTCTGGTTTGACAGCGTTGACGACAAGGAAATACCTGTGGTCATCAACCTGTTCGGGACAGAAGCCAGGACGGCCATGGCCCTAGGGGTGAAACAGCTCGCGGATCTGTCAGCTAAGCTGCAAGGGCTCCTGCAGCTAACCAAAGTGAGGCCCAAAAGGTTCCTGGACAAGTTGGCCCTCCTGTCGCAATTGAAGGAGTTGGCGGCCTACCCCCCTAAAATAGTCCGGCAAGCCCCAGTGCAAGAAGAGGTTTTCACTGGAGACGCCGTGGACTTAGGCCAGCTACCCGTCCTCACCACCTGGCCCAAGGACGCTGGCCCGTTCATTACCCTTCCCCTGGTAATTACCAAGGATCCCGAGACGGGGGAGAGGAACGTCGGGATGTATCGCATGCAAGTCTTTGACCGGCAGACCACCGGCATGCACTGGCACCGCCACAAGACCGGAGCGAAGCACCTGGCTAAAGCCAGGAAACTGGGGAGGAAGCTGGAGGTCGCTGTGGCCATAGGTGGAGACCCGGCCACGATCTACGCGGCAACTGCTCCCCTGCCAGAAGGCCTGGACGAGTTCCTCTTTGCCGGTTTGCTGCGAGGTAAGGGCGTTGAACTGATCAAGGCGAAGACGGTCGATCTGGAGGTGCCGGCCCACGCCGAGATCATCCTCGAAGGTTACGTTGACCCTGAAGAAGAGCCGAGGAAAGAGGGGCCCTTTGGGGATCACACCGGCTTTTATTCCCTAGCCGACTATTACCCCGTCTTTCATGTCACGGCCATTACCCAGCGTAAGGATCCCATCTACCCGGCAACTATTGTCGGAAAACCGATCATGGAGGACTACTGGCTCGGTCAGGCCACGGAAAGGCTGTTCCTACCCCTGGCGCAGATGCTCCTACCAGAATTAGTAGACTACCATATGCCGCCGGCAGGGGTCTTCCACAACCTGGTATTTGTTGCTATTGACAAACAGTATCCCGGGCACGCTTTCACGGCCGCAAATGCCTTCCTGGGCATGGGCCTGATGATGCTGGCGAAAGTGATTGTGATTGTCGATGCGGACGTAAACGTTCAGGACGAGCAGGAGGTCTGGTGGGTAGCTCTAAACAACATAGACCCGGAACGCGATATCCGCTTCATCCCGGGGCCCATGGACGTGCTGGACCACGCCTCCAGGGAGTTTACCTACGGCAGCAAGATGATTATCGATGCCACCAGAAAATGGCCGGAGGAAGGGTTCAGGCGGGAATGGCCTGAGAGGATCAGCATGCCTCAGGAGATCATCGATTTGGTGAACTCCAGGTGGTCGGAGTACGGGCTGGATGAAAACCTGCGCTGAGAGGTAAGCGAGTTGGACGGTATTGCCAAAGCTCCTAAGAAGGTAAAAGTCTTTGCTGAGCTGGTCAAGTTCGAGCACACTATCTTCGCCCTGCCCTTTGCCTATGCCGGCGCCATTTTGGGGGCACGGGGTATTCCCAGCGCTAGTGAGATCCTTCTGATCACCCTGGCCATGGTGGGGGCGCGCAGCGCGGCCATGGGGTTCAACAGGTTAATCGACTGGGAGATTGACCGCCTGAATCCTCGGACCAAAGACCGGCCCCTGCCAAGAGGCTTGATCGGCGGGGTGGAGGTGCTGGTCTTTTCCCTGTTGTCTCTGGGCCTCTTGATCGGGGCGGCCTGGCTGCTCGATCCCCTGGCCGTGAAGTTCTTACCGCTGGTAGTCCCGCTCCTGGTCCTCTATCCGTACACCAAGCGGTTTACCTGGTTATGCCACTTCTGGCTGGGGGCGGCCCAGTTCTTCGCTCCCTTCGGCGCTTGGCTGGCGGTGAGCGGGGAGATAGAGCTCCCGGCAGTGCTCCTGGGCGCCACGGTGGGGTTATGGGTGGCCGGGTTCGATATCATTTACGCGACCCTAGACCTGGACTTTGACCGTCAGCACGGGCTCTATTCTCTCCCTGCAGCCTTCGGCCTGGAAAAGGCGCTGCTGATCTCCCGCTGCGTGCATCTGCTTGTCGTGGGACTCCTTCTGGGCGTCTACCTCACCGCCGACCTGGGCTTGATCTTCCTATTCGGAGTGGTCTTGGCGGCAATACTGTTGTTCTATGAGCATTCCCTCGTTAGCCCGCAAGACCTATCCAAGGTGGACGCGGCCTTCTTCAACGTCAACGGGTACATTAGCGTCATCCTGTTTGCTGCCGTGTTGCTGGATCACCTGCTGGGTGTTTAACTTGGGACAGGGGGGAAGGTATGGCTCGTCAAGCAAAGAGGTTCGTAATTGGGATAACCGGGGCCAGCGGTACCGTTTACGGTGAACGCCTAGTGGAAGTTTTGCTGGAGAAGGGCCATAGTGTGGACCTGGTCGTTACCAGGGCCGGGTACCTGGTGGGCAGTCAGGAACTGGGCTGGCCTCCGGTAAGGGATTTCGACCGGGACAGCAGCCAATTGCTTAAACGGTTAGACCAGGTTGGAACTGGCCGGCTGCGTCTTTATCACTGGGAGGCCATCGACGCCCCCATTGCCAGCGGTTCAGTGGCTGTGGACGGGGTGGTCATCATACCAGCCAGTATGGCCAGTATTGCTGCCATCGCTACTGGGCAATCGGGAAACCTGCTGGAGAGGGCAGCAGACGTGGCCCTGAAGGAAGGCCGTCCGCTGATCGTGGTCCCCAGGGAGACCCCGCTAAACCGGATTCACCTGCGCAATCTCTTGACCCTGGCGGAGGCCGGGGCCACCGTGATGCCAGCCATGCCTGGCTTTTACCACAAGCCGGTAGCTGTACGGGACCTAGTGGACTTTATGGTGGGCAAGGTATTGAACCGCCTGGGCTTAGAACAGGAATTGCTCCCACCGTACACAAACTCGCCAGAGAGCAGTGAGGAGGATCTGAAGTGATGAGGAAACCCACCCAATTAATTGCCCTGTTGGTGTTGCTAGCCCTAGTAGTTACAGCCTGTTCACCCTCGACAGAGGAGCGGACGGGCGGGAGTGAATCAGAGGTCAAGCCCCTGACCATAGCGCTGCTGCCCATCGTAGACAGTCTGCCCTTCCTGGTAGCTCGCGACAAGGGTTATTTCGCCGAGGCAGGGGTTGAGGTTGACTTACAGTTCTTCCAGAGCGCTCTGGAGGCGGACAGCGCCTTCCAGGCCAGGGCTGTCGACGGTGCCATCAGCGACCTCATCCGCGCTGCCGTACTGAAGAAGAGCCTTGGCCTCCAGGTGCTTTCCATCAGCCAGGGGGTCACTCCCGAGGAAGGTCCCTTTGCTATACTGGTTCCCCCCGGCTCGGACATCGATAAGGTCGATGAACTGCGGGGCGTGGAGATCGCCATTTCACCCAATTCCATAATCGAGTTCACCACGGATCAGATGCTACGGGAAGCTGGTTTTAGGCCCGAGGAGATCAAGAAAACAATCGTCACCAGCATTCCGCAACGGCTCGAGCTCCTGCTTTCCGGCCAGATCAAGGCCGCTACCCTGCCCGATCCCCTGGCCACCCTAGCGGAGACCAAAGGGGCCAGGAGGATCCTTGACGACACCCAGGGCGCCAATATATCCCAGAGCGTCATCCTGTTCACCGAAGAGGCCATTGAGAACAATCCCGAGGCTATCAGGCGCTTCTTTAAGGCTTACCGGAAGGCCGTCGCCGACATCCAAGCCGATCCTGAGGCGTACCGGCCCCTATTGGAAGCGGAGTTGCGCCTGCCGAAGAATCTAAAGGAGTACACCATCGGCCCCTTCTCCATGCCGCAGGTACCTCAAAGAGCCGACGTGGAAAGAGTAGTGAACTGGCTGGTGGAAAAGGGGATCCTGGATGAGCCAATCGAGTACGAGGATCTGGTGAACGATGAGTTCGTCGCCCAGTAGGCGGGGCTCCCCCCCGCACCATACTGGGGACCCGGCGGTGAGGGTCCAGGATCTGTCTGTGATCTTCAGCCACGGGCCCGGAGGTCCGGTTGAGGCCCTCAAGGACGTGAGCTTTTCCCTGGACGAGGGGCAAACCTGTGCCCTCATCGGTCCTTCGGGCTGTGGGAAGACCACCCTCCTGTATACCCTAGCGGGCCTCATCAAACCCAGCAGCGGCCGGGTAATGATTAAAGGTGAGCCAGTTCGGCCAAAGCGCAGGGACACGGCCTTGATTCTCCAGGATTACGGCCTTTTGCCCTGGAAGACTGTCTGGAAGAACGTCTCCCTGGGTTTGGAGATCCGCCGGGTGCCAAGAGAAGAACAGCAGCAGAAGGTGGAAGAAGTCCTGGGCTCTCTGGGGCTCCTGGCTATGCGGGACCGTTTTCCCGGGCAGCTCAGTGGGGGTCAGCGGCAGCGGGTGGCCATTGCCCGCGCCCTGACCCTTGACCCCGACCTCTTGCTGATGGACGAGCCCTTTTCCTCTCTGGATGCGCTGACCCGTGAGGAACTACAGGAGTCCTTGGTTGAGCTGTGGCAAGTGAAAAGGCCCACGCTGGTGGTGGTCACCCACAGCATTGAGGAGGCGGTGTTCCTGGGCCAGAAGATCATTATCATGTCTGGGGGCCCGGGAAGGGTGCTGTACGAGCTCGACAACCCAGGGGTGGGTAGCCGAGGATACCGGCGGACGGCTGAGTATCACCGGTTGACCACCACCATCAGGGACCTCTTGGTGGAGAACAGGCTGAAGAGCACATCTCACCGAGCACAGCACCACCCGTGGGAGTCGATAGGTTAGGGTGTGAGAGGTTGCAGTATGTGGAATAAGGTTCTCCTTTACTTAACCGCGATACTCCTCTTGCTGTTGGGCTGGTGGGCTCTAGCCCTTGTCCTTGACAGCAACGCCCTGCCCACACCACCGACAACCTTTGAGGCTTTCTGGGTGGCCATTGGAGGTCCGCTCAAGGTGCACTTGGCCGCCAGCCTAACCAGGGTGGTGGTCAGTATCATCCTGGCTGTGCTGCTGGCGGTGCCCACAGGGCTTGTCCTTGGGAGGGTGAAGTGGCTGGACTGGCTGGCGGGCCCGCTGATCTTTCTCACCTATCCAGTGCCCAAGATAGTGTTCCTCCCTGTGTTCATGGCCATCTTCGGTTTGGGCAACCTCTCCAAGGTGTTGCTGGTTGGGCTAATCGTCTTTTACCAGATGTTGGTTACCACCTGGGATGCGGCGCGAGCCATCAGTCCCCAGTTGATTTATTCGGTTACCTCTCTCGGGGCCAGGGAGTGGGACCTTTACCGGCACGTGCTGTTCCCCGCGGTGCTGCCGAAGATCTTCACAGCCCTGCGGATCGGGTTGGGTACGGCGATCGCTGTACTGTTTATCGCCGAAAACTATGCTACCAACCGGGGCTTGGGCTTTTACCTGCTGGAGACCTGGTCCCGGGGGGCCTACGATGAAATGTACGCCGGCATAATCGCTATGGGCCTGATGGGCTGGGGGCTCTACCAGGTGCTGGGCTGGTTGGAGCGAAAGGCGTGCCCATGGATGGCGGACTGAGGGCCTCTATGGAGCGAGAGAGGGAACGTGAGTTTGGGTGTCTCTTGAAAGGGTCGGGGTTGGCCTTCCTGGCGGCCCCAACGAGGAACTTGAGAGGACCTGAACGCCCAAGTACCCTGTCGCTCAGCCATTTCTCGCGTGCTTTGAGGGTAGCTGCCACCTAAATCGACCCACTTGCAGTTGATGTTGTCAGCGGGTGCAAAGCTAAAATGGCTGTACCGCCGAAGGTCTCTTCTTGGCTTTGTAAGCCCCCTTTGCTTTCACCGGTTCCTTCGGAGACATGCCGGTAATTAGCTGTTCTCTGGATCCCTCATCGAAGCCCCTCACACAAAACCCCTATATGCCGCCCCAGATGAGCGGGAACTTCACGACATCAAGAGACACAATCCCCGAAGATTCCAAATATTTCCCAAGTGGTCCGGCAGGAGTTTGTTGTGTGGGGGCGAACTACATGTGTGAAAACGGTTCCACAAAGCGTTTTAAGCTTTTCTTACTGGTTTAGAACGCCGTTGACGGCTCCCGGATATAAGCCTCAGTGAAGGATGAGACCACGGTGATCCTATGAAGACCGTTACTATCAAAGACGTGGCTCGCCACGCGAAGGTTTCAATATCAACGGTTTCCCGGGTGCTCAACGAAAGCGGTTATGTCAGCGAGCAGACGTCGCAGAGAGTTTGGCGAGCCATCGAGGCTCTCAACTACAAGCCCAATCAGCTGGCGCGTAGCCTGACCACCGGGCGCTCTCGGACCATCGGATTGGTGCTGCCCGACATCACCAATCCCTTTTTTCCGGCCGTAGCGCGGGGGGTCGAAGATGCTGCCAACGTTAACGGCTATACGGTTATTCTCTGTAACACCGACGCGGATCCGGAACAAGAGAAGGCTTATGTGACCGCTCTGCGCGAGAAGCGCGTCGACGGTTTCGTCTTTACCGTCTCCGGGCCCGATGCGTCTACCATCTTGGGTCTTATCGAGGCGGACATTCCCGTGGTGGTAATAGACCGGTGCGTGGAGGGTGCGAGCGTCGATTCAGTACTGATATATAACGAACAATGGGCCTACGAAGCGACCATGCACTTGATCGGTCTCGGACATCGGGCCATCGCTTACATCAACGGACCTGACGATCTGACCACCAGCAAGGAGCGTTATGCCGGCTACCGAAAGGCACTGGCCGATGCGGGAGTGTCTTTCAACCCGGCCTTGGTCCGGACGGGCGACTTCCGATACCCAAGTGGACATGCCCGAATGCGAGAGTTACTGGCTTCAGGCCAGGAGGTGACGGCGGTCTTCGCGGCCAACGACATGATGGCCATCGGGGCCATGCGAGCCATTCAAGAGTGGGGACTCCGGGTTCCCGAGGATATAGCCGTCGTCGGCTTTGACGATATCCTGCTGGCCTCCTTGATCAAACCGTCGCTGACCACGATCTCGCAGCCGGCTTATCACATGGGAGCTTTGGCGGTGGAGATGCTTCTCGAACGTATCGGCGGTGCGCAAGGGGGCGAAGCGCGGACCAAGATTTGCCATGCGCGGCTGGTAGTGAGGGAGTCGTGTGGAGGGAGGCGCGAGGAGTTTGGGACCCGAAATCGTGGTGTTGGGCAGCCTTAACATGGATCTGGTAGTGAGGACGCGGCACCGTCCCGCGCCGGCGGAGACCGTGATCGGTACGGATTTTCAGATAATCCCCGGCGGGAAAGGTGCCAACCAGGCGGTGGCGGCCGCCAGGCTAGGTGGAAAGGCCGCCATGGTCGGGCGAGTGGGCAACGATATTTTCGGCCGCTCCTTGCTCCAAAGCCTTGAGAGGGCAGGCGTCGATACATCCCATGTCACGAGCGTGGACGGTGTGGCTACTGGAACGGCGCTGATCGTGGTCGACGAGGCTGGTGAGAACAGCATCGTCGTAGTACCCGGCGCCAACGGCCGCTGTTCGGTCGAGGACGTGCGGGCCGCTGAAGACCTGATCAGAAGCGCCAAGATCCTGATGGTACAGCTGGAGATACCGCTGGCTACCGTCCAATTCGCCCTTGAGTTCGCCAAGGAGAACGGCGTGACCGTGATCCTGGATCCGGCACCGGCGCAGCCCCTGCCGTCGGCCATCCTGGAACATGTGGACATCATAACCCCCAATGAAACGGAGGCGAGCGCGCTCACCAATCGTGAGGTCACCGACGCCCGGACAGCCCGCTTGGCGGCCACTGATTTCCTGCAGAGGGGGGTCAGGAGGGCGGTGGTCAAGCTCGGGCCCAAAGGGGCCGTCTTCGCTGAGGGAAACTGCGTGGAGCAGGTAGCCGGGTTCGCCGTGGACGCCGTTGACACCACTGCTGCGGGCGATAGTTTCGCGGGCGGCCTGGCGGTAGCGCTGATCGAGGGCTACCCGATGAGGGAAGCGATCCGCTTTGCTAACGCGGTCGGGGCGTTATCCGTTACCCGGTTCGGCGCTCAGACCTCGATGCCGGTACGAGAGGAGGTGGAAGGTTTCCTGAGAGGTTGAGAGATCTGGCGCTCAGCCGAGAGAGGGTACGAGAGGGGGGCTTGAGTCTTGAAGTGGATCATCGATACTGACCCTGGAATCGACGATGCGGCGGCGCTCATCACGGCCGTCAGGGGCCCACTGGACATCATTGGGATCACGTCCGTTCACGGGAATACGCCCCTTGAGCATACAACCCGTAACGCGCTGCTCCTGTTAGAGATGCTCGGCGCTGAGGTTCCCCTTTATCGCGGCGCGGAGAGAGCTTTGCTGGAGCCGCCCAGAAACGCGACCTCGGTTCACGGCGATGACGGGTTCGGGAACCTCTTCTTGCCCGACCCAGAGCGCAGGCCGGAGTCCATGCATGCGGTGGACTTCATGCTCGAAGCGGCATCCCGCCACCCCGGGTCGCTCAGCATCCTCGCCCTGGGCCCTCTGACCAATCTGGCGCTGGCGATCGCCAAGGACAGGTCCTTCCCGGGGAAGGTAGCTGAGGTCGTCCTGATGGGCGGGACCAGCGAGGCCAAGGGGAATACCACCGTGGTCGGCGAGTTCAACGTGGCGGCCGATCCGGAGGCCGCAGCCATCGTTTTCGGTTCGGGCATCCCAATCAGGATGGTCCCCTGGGAGACCACGCTTCGCTGCATCGTGGGCGGTGAGCATCTGCAGCAGATACAGGAGTCTACGAGCCCGGTGGCGTCGACCTTCTGGCGGGCCAGTCGCGTCCTGTCTCGCTTGATTAAGGACCTGCTGGGGATCGATGGCCTCCTCCTGTGCGACCTCGTCGCCGCGGCCATCGCCATCGACCCCTCCGTGACGCGAGAGGAGGTCGAGGTGTTCGTAGGCGTCGAGACGTGCGGGAGCATCGCCAGGGGGCTGACGGCCGTGGATTACAGCCGGCTCTCCGGGCGGGAACCGAACGCCAAGGTCTGCCTGGATGTAGATGCAGAGAGGGTCGCCCAGATGTTCATTGATGCCGTTACCGAATAGTTGGCGTCACAGGCTTGCACAAAGGGTCCCCCGACCCTCGGGCACAGCGCTCGGTTACGGGTGAGTCGCCTTCCTTGAGAGGACCTCTACAGTCGTAAAGGCAGAGCTCGTAAGAGGATGACGTGGCAGGAACCGAAGACAAAAGGACAACTAAGGAGGAATTTGGAATGGGAAAGCGCATAGCCCTTCTGCTGGTGTTAGTTCTGGTTGGAGCGCTGGTCTTGGGCTGTGGTCAGTCCAACGAGAGCGCACCTGACGAGACTGGCAACGGCGAAGAGCCCCTCAAGGTGGTACTGCTGATCAACGGTACCCTGGGCGATAAGTCCTTCTTCGATTCGGCCAACAACGGTATGAAGATGGCCGAGGAGGAGTTGGGGATCGAGGGCAAGGTCATCGAAATGGGTTACGACCCGAGCAAGTGGGAGCCGACCTTGGCCGATATCTCCGATCAGGATTGGGATATCATCATCGTCGGCACGTGGCAGATGACCGAGTACCTGGAGAAGATCGCTCCTCAGCACCCGGATAAGAAGTACATCATCTTCGATACCGCCGTCGATTACAGCAAGGGGAACCTGGACAACGTCTACTCGATCCTGTACAAGCAGAACGAGGGCTCCTTCCTGGCCGGCGCCCTGGCGGCTATGGTGACCAATTCGGATATGCCGCTGGCCAACGAGGAGAAGATCATCGGGTTCTTGGGCGGCATGGACATCCCCGTGATCAACGACTTCCTGGTCGGTTACATCCAGGGGGCCAAGTACGTCGATCCTGACATCAAGGTGGCCATTTCCTACGTCGGCGACTTCGCCAACCCGGCCAAGGGCAAGGAGATGGCGCTGGCCCAGTACGAACTCGGTGCTGACATCGGCTTCAACGTGGCCGGTGAGACCGGGCTCGGACAGCTTGATGCGGCCAAGGAGAAGAACCGGTACGCCATCGGCGTCGATTCAGACCAGGCGATGCTCTTCAAGGACTCCGATCCGGAGAAGGCCAACCTGATTCTGACCTCGATGCTCAAGCGCGTCGACAACTCGCTCCTGCGCGCTCTGAGGCTATATAAAGAGGGGAGCCTCGAGTGGGGCAAGGCCGAGAATCTCGGGCTCAAGGAAGAGGCCGTTGGGCTAGCGCACAACGAGTTCTTCGAGGAGCTAGTTCCTGAGGAGTTCAAGCAGAGGCTCGAGGAGCTCGAGGCCAAGATAATCAGCGGCGAGATCACCGTCGATACGGCTTTCGGAATGGACACCAAGACTCTGGACGAGATCCGGAACTCCGTGAAACCGTAAGGCGCGGGCTGGCGAAGATCCTCGGCGAGCTCGATCCGGAGATGGGGCACAGAGCGCTCTTGAGGCCTAGCTCCCACAAGCCCGGCGCGTTGGCCGGGCTTGTGGGGGGTCTAGGCTCCTCTCGGGCGCGGTTATCGATGTCCTGTACCCATTCGGCCCGGCCGGCGCCTCAAGAGACGTGGCCTGGAGGGATCTTATGGACTTCATCTTAGAGATGAGAGGCATAACGAAGGTCTATCCCAACGGGGTCCTGGCCAACGACCGCGTCGACTTCGCCGTCAGGCCCGGCGAGATTCACGCTCTGGTGGGCGAAAACGGCGCGGGAAAGACGACCTTGATGAAGGTGCTGTTTGGCCTCGAACGCCCCGATGAAGGCGAAGTGCTGCTGAAGGGGAGGTCGGTTAGCATCACTTCGCCCCACGTCGCCATCTCCCACGGGATCGGGATGGTCCATCAGCACTTCATGCTGGTGCCATCCTTGACCGTGGCGGAGAACGTGGTGCTGGGCGTCGAGCCGCGGCGTGGTCTGTTCTTCGACTGGAGGAAGGCAGTGGAGACGACCGCCGAGCTGGCTGAGAAGTATAATCTCCCGGTCAACCCCAAGGCTCGGGTGCAGGACATTCCGGTGGGGATGCGGCAGAAGGTGGAGATCTTAAAGGCGCTGCTCCGCGGGGCCGAGGTCCTGGTGCTCGATGAGCCCACCGCGGTGCTGACGCCTCAGGAGACCGTGGAGCTCTTCGATGCCCTGCGAAATCTCAAGGACCGGGGACATACCATCATCTTCATTTCCCACAAGCTCCGGGAAGTAAAGGCGATAACCGACCGGGTAACCGTTCTGCGCGGCGGTAAGGTCATGGGCACCGTCAACACCAGCGACGTGACTGAGGCTGAGATATCACGCATGATGGTCGGCCGCGACGTCATGCTCAAGGTGGAGAAGAACCCGGTCAGCCCAGGCCAGGTGGTGCTCCAGGTCGAGGATCTGCGGCTGCTCTCAGACGAGGGCAAAGAGGTCTTGAAGGGCGTAAGTTTCGAGGTTCGCCAGGGAGAGATCCTCGGGGTTGCCGGGGTGGAAGGGAACGGACAGCGCGAGCTCGTTGAGATCATCACCGGCCTCCGCCCGGCCAACGGTGGGTCCGTACGGGTAGTGGGAGAGGACGTGACCAACGCCGCGCCGAGCGCCATCAGACGGCGGCGGGTCGCTCACATCCCGGAAGACCGGATGACGCACGGCGTGGCCGCAGCGGCGTCCATCGAGGAGAACTTGATCTCGGACCGGTTCGACAAGCCGGCCTATAACCGCGGCCTGCTGATCGACGCCAGGAAGGTCAAGGGGACCGCGGCCGAACTGATGACCCAGTTCAACATCAGGGCCAAATCGGCCAAGACCCAGGTTCGGATGCTCTCCGGCGGCAACATCCAGAAAGTGGTGGTCGCTCGCGAGTTTTCCTCGGAGCCGCGGTTGATTATCGCCAATCAGCCTACTCGCGGCATCGACGTGGGGGCTACCGAGTTCATCCACCGGAAGCTCTTACAAAGCTGTGAAGAAGGGGCGGCTGTTCTCCTTATCTCGGCCGACCTGAATGAGGTCATGAGCCTGAGCGACCGCTTGGTGGTCATGTACGATGGTCAGATCGTGGCGCACTTCCCGGATGCACGTGCGGTTACCGAGGAAGAGCTCGGGCTGTATATGCTCGGGGTGAAGCGCCAGGAATCCGGGGACGGGGAGAAGGTATCATGAAGAGAGACATGTTGTTCGAATTCGGGCGCACTTTGGTGGCAATTGGGTTGGCTTTGCTGCTGGGTTTCATCATCACTTATCTGGTGAGCGAAAACCCCGGCGAGGCCTTCAGCACTTTCCTCTTGGGCCCGTTGTCCTCGGTCAGGCGCTTTAGCACCTTCATCGAGACGGTGATTCCCCTGATCTTCACGGGGCTGGCCGTATCTATCGTCTTTCAGGCGAGCCAGTTCAACATCGGCGCCGAGGGGCAGTTCTTCTTCGGCGCAGTGGCGGCGACCTTCGTCGGTGTTGCCCTCGACCTGCCGCCTGTCATCCACGTTCTGGTGGCGCTCCTCGCCGCTGCGGTGGCCGGCGGGTTCGCCGGATACATCCCGGGCATCCTGAAGGCCCGCTGGGACGCCAGCGAGCTGGTTTCGTCGCTGATGTTGAATTACGTGTTCTTACGGTTGGGGCTTTACATTATAAACTACCACCTGCGAGATCCCAACGCCGGAGCCATGGTATCCTATCCGCTTAAGGAGACAGCCTGGCTTCCTCAGTTCCTGCCCCCGACTCGACTTCACTGGGGGCTCGCCTTGGCGGTGCTGGCAATAATCTTCTGTTACTACTTCCTCTACCGCACTCGCTGGGGGTACGCCCTACGGATGACGGGCCTCAACCTGAGCTTCAGCGGTTACTCAGGGATCAACACGGCATCGGTTATCGTTTACTCTCAGATCGTCGGCGGAGCCATCGCCGGACTGGGTGGTGCCTCAGAGCTGCTGGGTATATACAGGCGATTCCAGTGGCAGATGCTGCCGGGATACGGGTTTGACGGGATAATCATCGCCATCCTGGCCCGCAACAATCCCCTCTTGGTACCGGTGGCCGCCCTCTTCCTCGGCTATCTGCGCACGGGGGCCGACATCATGGCTCGGATGACCGATGTGACGAGCGAAATGGTGGCAGTGATCCAGGCGATCATGATCCTCTTGGTTACCGCACAGGCGTTCCTGGCGGGCGTGCGGCACCGCATGGTTGTGAGGGGAGCGAAGGCACATGCAAAACTTGATTGAAATCATCTTCTCGGTCAGTTTCGGCTACGCCGTCTTGCGCGTGATGACGCCGATCCTTTTCGCGGCACTGGGAGCGGTCGTCTCCGACCAGGCGGGAGTGATAAACATCGGGCTTGAGGGGATGATGCTTACCTCGGCCTTTACCGGCGTCGTAGTCAGCGCCTATACCGAAAGCGCCTGGCTGGGCCTCGCGGCCGGGGTCGTGGCGGCGACGCTGATGGCTCTACTTATGGGTTACTTTTCGTTGAAGCTGAAGACCGACATCATCCTGGCCGGTATCGCCATGAACCTGTTGGCGAGCGGTGGCACGGTCTTTCTCCTGTACGTCATCGCCCACGATAAGGGCGTCTCGTCATCGCTGGCGAGTAAAGTGCTTCCCCAGTTAGAGCTTCCGATTATCAAGGACATCCCCGTTCTCGGGGCGATCCTTTCCAATCATAACGTGCTCACCTACATCGCGTTGCTCTCGGTCATCGTTGTCTACTATTTCCTCTACCGCACCCCGCTCGGCTTGCGGTTGAGGGCCGTCGGCGAGAACGCCCACGCCGCAGAGTCCGTGGGGGTAGGCGTACACAGGGTTCAGTTCATCGCTCTGGCGATAAGCGGCATGCTGGCCGGGTTCGGCGGGGCACATCTGTCGATGGGTTACGTCTCCTGGTTCTCTCGGGATATGACTGCCGGACGTGGCTTTATCGGCCTAGCCGCCGAAGCGCTGGGAGGCAGAACCCCCTTCGGCACTCTGGTGGCTTCCCTGTTCTTCGGCTTCGCCGACGCCCTCTCCAACTACCTGCAGTCGCTCAGGGTGCCGTCCGAATTCGTGCAGATGATCCCGTACCTGGCGACGGTATTGGGGCTGGCGATCTACGCTCAGAGACAGAGGGCGAAGAAAGCTCTTCTCAGCAAGAAAGGATGATCGGCCTTGCCAAAGCCCGTAATTATCGACTGCGATCCCGGCCATGACGATGCCATAGCGCTGTTACTGGCCTTTGCCTCCCCGGAACTGGACGTTAAGGCCGTCACGGTGGTCGCGGGAAACCAGACCCTGCCCAAGACCCTGCGCAACGCCTTGAAGGTCCTGAGCTTCGCGGGGATCCGGACCGAGGTGGCAGCGGGAGCGAGTAAACCTCTGGTCCGCGATCTAATCGTAGCCCCAGAGGTCCACGGTGAGAGCGGCTTGGACGGGCCCATCTTGCCCGCGCCGACCCTGGAGCCGAGCCGAAGGCCTGCATGGGAGGCGATCATAGAGGTCGTACGAAGGAGCCCGTCGCCGGTCACCCTTATCCCCGTCGGCCCGCTCACCAACATCGCCCTGGCGTTGCTGATGGCTCCCGAGATCAAGGATAACATCGAAAGGATCACCCTGATGGGCGGTGCCGCCTACGAGGGCAACTGGACGCCGGCTGCCGAGTTTAACATCTTGGTCGACCCGGAGGCGGCGCGCGTGGTCTTCGAGTCGGGACTGCCCCTGACCATGATCGGACTCGACGTGACCCACAAGGCTCTGGTGTATGACGAGGATATCGCTCGCCTGCGCGAGATGAAGGGCCGGGTGGCGACCATGGTGGCGGAGCTCCTTGAGTTCTTCGGCATCTTCCACGACAATTTCGGTTTCAAAGGGAGCCCGCTCCATGACCCCTGTGCGGTGGCGGCCGTAGTCGACCCCAGCATCGTAACCACCAGGCACCTCAGGGTGGACATCGAGACGAAGGGCGAGTTCACCACCGGGCGTACGGTCGTCGATTTCTACGGGGTAACCCAGCGTGAGCCCAATGTGGATGTGGGGCTTGACATCGATCGCGACCGCTTCATGGAGATGCTCTTTGAGGCGATGCGTCGTTACGAATAGCTGTCGACGCGACTGGGCCGCGATAGGAAGGCCGTCCTCTCACACCACGTGCATGCCTTTCCACGGTCTTGAGACTGAGCTCGCTAGGCCCTGGGCTTCGCGGCAGGCGTTGCCCAGGGTTTAGTGCCTTTTGAGGGCATCGGCGAAGGGCCGTTCATCAAGTCCGAAGGCCAGCCACCGAGGTGAGGTCAATCCCCTCGGCTCTCGGGCCTTGTCTCGCGGCACGTTGCCTAGCCTAGCCAGGTGGCTCGAAAGCCCGGAGCCAGAGCGTTTCTTGCCCTTCGTTTAAAGAGTCCCGTGGGCCATGCCTTTCGGTAACATTCCTCAGAAGGCGCACCTGAGGCAATGAACACGGGTGATCGCCTCCCCCTTTCTCGAGAAAGGGAGCACCTGGAGGGGATGGGGCCCCTTGGGAGAAATTATTTGCTGAGGGGTGTTGTCATAAGACCTTTTCTGGGGGAGGGCCAATTGCATCTACCCATAGATCTCGAGATCGGTTCGCTATATGACCGGAAAGAGCTGCACGAGAAGTACGGGGGGCAGAACCAAGGGGGCATCAGCACTCCCCGTACGTACCCGGTCATTTTTCTGTTCAGTAGTCCGCGTGGGCGTGAATATGGTTACCAGGATGGTTGGAAAGAGGACGGCTTTTACCATTACACCGGCGAAGGTCAACGAGGGCACATGGATTTCGTGCGGGGAAACCGGGCTGTTCGTGACCACGCGAAGCAGGGCAAGGTGTTACTCCTCTTCGAGACTACGCCGGACGGCCGCAGGCGGTTCGTCGGGCCAATGGAATACGTAGACCATTACTTCAAAGAGATCCCGGACTCGACGAGGGCCCTCCGTCGAGGGATTATCTTTCGCCTGGCACCGGCAGACGTCGAATTGGATGCCCCAGGGGAGCCCCCCTCCCGTACGGGACTCCAATTTCTCTCCAGTCGCGACCGGGCCCTCCTAGTGAGCCGGTCGCCCATCGAGAGTCGTGATACACGCTTCACTTACTATCAACGTAGTGCCTATGTTAAGAAGTACGTCCTAGAGCGAGCTAACGGCTTTTGTGAGGCGTGTGGAGAACCAGCGCCTTTCGCTAGGCCCGACGGAACCCCCTACTTAGAGGTCCACGATACCACGCGGTTGTCAGACAGTGGGCTTGACGACCCGCGCCACGTAATCGCCTGTTGCCCCACCTGCCACAGGAAAGTTCACTACGGAGAAGGTGGATCAGAACATAACAGAGTGCTGAGGGAACGGATATTGGCCGTCGAGGAGGCGATAGGAGCTGGCAAGTTTCTCCTGGTTACGGCCGCTATCCTAGTGAACGGTGAGGGGAGAGTCCTCCTAACGCAGAGAGCTGGGCATGGAGCTCTTGCCGGCAAGTGGGAGTTCTCTGGCGGGAAAGTCGAAGAAGGCGAGACGCTGATTGAGGGCCTTCGCCGTGAGATCACAGAGGAGTTGGAAATAGAGCTAGAGGAACCTCGGCCCTTTTTGATGGTCGATCATACGTATCCTGAGTTTCACGTCAGATTGGTCAGTTTTCTCGCCACAAGCAAAAGCGAGCGATTTCGTTTGAGGTCCCACCAGAGGAGCATGCTGGTCCCGATAACTGAGCTGGGCACTGTGGACCTGGCGGATGCGGATATTCCAATAGCGACAGCTCTTCAGGCCCGTTGTCGTCTGGAACTACAGACGAACAGCGACTAGAGGCGATGTTACCCTCCGCTCATGGCCGGGTCCCTGGGCTTTTGGCCCACTGAGGGCACCTCATAACGCCCCCGCCTTGAGGGCCTTTGTGATAGCCTCTGTGGGGCATCCCCACCTGATCACCCGTCCACGACCTTAACCGGGCCGTCGATGGCGTAGATCCCGTACCACGGCTCCGGGACCGCGCCTCATATCCCGCAAAAAGGCCCAGAGCTCGACTTTTCAGACCCCAAGGCGGGGCGCGACACAATGGTACCCCCGCTCATTTCCACGCTGCGAAGTAGGTTCCGGCGAGGACCGTGATCCCCCCGATAACGAGGTAGACCCCGGGTATCTCCTTCAACACCAGTGCCGCGATCACGGCCGCTGCTATGGGGATGAGGTACAGGTAGGCGCCCGCGGTGACAGTGGATACCCTCTCCACGGCGCTGTTCCACAACAGGTAAGCGGCTGCCGAACCGAAGAGGCTGAGATAGAGGACATGGAGCCAGGCCGTCGCTGTAACGGCGCTTAAGTCGGGGGTTTCCGCGATCATCAGTGGGAATAGGAAGAGCGTTCCCGCCAGGGTCGAAGAGGTGAGGATTGTGAAGGGAGGGTACTTCTGCAACAGGCCCTTCAGGACGACGTTATACACGGCCCACGCCAGGCCCGTCAGCAGCACGAGGAAGTCGCCCCACAGCCTCAGAGGGTTGGCCGTGAAGGCCTCCAGGGATCCCTTTGTGGCGACCAGCACCGAACCGGCGAAGGCGATGACGATACCGAGCACCCGTATTGGTGAGATCTTCTCCCTCAGCACGAAGTACCCAAGAAGAGCCATGAAGACCGGCGCCATAGACGCCAGTATAGCTGCATCGGTAGCACCCGCGTACCTCAGTCCCTGGTTTTGCAGGAAGTTATATAATGTGATCCCGGTGAGCCCGCAAGCAGCTGCCCGGGGCCAGTCCTCCCTTCTCACCAGGGGATTCTTTGAAAGGAGGCAGTAGGCGCCGAACACGACGCTCACGATAAGAAACCTCAAGAAGGCGAGGGTATTCGGCGGTACCTGGGGAAGGACGATCTTGACGCTGATGAAGGTGCTGGCCCAGCTCACAACCGCAACCCCAAGGCTCACGTGAGCCACGGCCTTTACCGGACTTGCCCTGAACCCCTCGGGCTGGGCTTTGGTAAGGGACATCCCTTTCACTCCCGGCTCTGCCCTTGGAGGCAATTATATTACAATTATGGCCTCTAAGAGCAGTTCTTTCAACTACCGAAAAGGTGTTTCTCATCGCTTGCTTTTCAGTAACTGCTTGACCTCCAGGAAGCAGTTGAAGAAGCCCGTAAGGTCTTGGGCCCTGCCGCAACTTCGCTAAAGAGAAATTGGCCCGAGTTCCAGGTTGTGGTATGATACTTTTTGGGTGATTCCGTTGATACCGGATGCCAGGGAATGGTTAGATCAAGCCGAATATGATTTTTCAACTGCGGAGGCAATGTTTCAGGCCGGGAGGTACCTTTACGTCATATACATGTGCCAGCTGGCCGTCGAGAAAGCGCTGAAGGCAATAGTGACCCACAAGACAAGAAAGGCGCCTCCCAGGACCCACAAACTCGTTTACCTTACAGAACTCGCGGACATTGATTTGCCCGAGAGTTACCTTGAATTCCTTGGAACCCTTGATGCCGTAGGGGCTGGCGCACGTTACCCTAAGGATTTAGCTGCTACTCTCAAAGCCTACTCGAGGGATATTGCCAAGAGATACCTGGAAAAGACAGAGGAGTTTTTAGAATGGCTAAGGCAAGAGTTCATGTTGCAGCTGTAATTGAACGCTTCGTGAGCGCTCTTAAGGAACAGGGCCTAAATGTGGAACGGGTAATTCTTTTTGGCTCGCAGGCACGGGGTAGAGTGAAGGAACACAGTGATATAGACTTACTTGTCGTATCGCCTGATTTTGCCGATATGCCTTTGGTAGAGCGATTTGAGGTGTTGGGCAAGGCCCTTGCACAAGTTCGTCAACCAATTGATGCTCTGGCCTGCACCCCGGATGAGGTTGAGGTGGATAAACTCAGCGAAGCCAGTTTTCTCTATGACGTTTTGGTCAGGCAAGAAACGATGGAATACCGGCCTTAGTTTAGAAGCGGGAAGCATTGACTCCGACTTTAGGTCCAATAGGTATTATCATTTGCCGCATATGCAAGCTGAAGCCTTCACACCTCCTCACGGGATATCAAGAGTAGCCATCCCGTCTGTCCTTGTTTGGCGTTTATCTTATGTGTGTCAAGGGCAACGGCCACTTAGAACCGGCCCGGCCCCCTAATTCCGGAGATTATGCAGCAAAAGGTTCGAGGCTTACAG
>ENA-OSAE01000336-OSAE01000336.1-marine-sediment-metagenome-genome-assembly--contig:-NODE-336-length-23501-cov-15.549049_pt1 | contig 23501 bp, 23 predicted proteins | sample MGYA00237870_ERZ529317 | MGnify/ENA primary metagenome ERZ529317 (study PRJEB26369, sample SAMN03142812) | marine sediment metagenome | biome: marine; feature: borehole; material: sediment... | reverse complement strand
TACGGCGACCACCGAGATCTACACTCTTTCCCTACACGACGCTCTTCCGATCTCGCCGAGGCCGCGGTCACCTCAGCGAGCCCCCGGAGGAACTGCAGGAGCGAGGTGTCGGTGGCCACGAGGAGAGCGATGAGACTCAGCGCGCCCATGACGACGTCCCGCCCCACCGGCCCGAACATCTCGCGGAGGGTCCAGGTGACAGCGGCGCCCGTGAGCCCTCCTCCCAGCCCGTAGGTCACATAGCGGAACTCGTAGCCCTCCGGTATCCCCGAGCCGAAACGGTGGAGCCAGCCCAGCGCGAGGACGACGGCGAGGGCCCAGCCGACGCCCCGCGAGCCGGAGAACAGGCGGCCCCGTTGGAAGATGAGGACGAGTCCGGCCACCCCGCCGAGGGCCGGGACGACCCATGCGGCCCGACCGAACGCGGCGCTCAGAACGCGCTTGACGACCTCCCCGAAATCACCGACGGCGGGGGTCGCGAGGGCGAGGTAGGCGAGGACCGTCGCGGAGACCAGGACGACGCCCCAAATCTCCTGCCGGGTCTCGTCGCGCAGGTCGCCGAAGAGACCTCCCCGCTCTCTCCTCAAGGCGCGCCTGGGCACTTGGCCAGCCTCCCGATGGGTAGGGATGAACATGAAGCCTTCTACGGTCCGCCTTGGAAACCCTTTCCCGCAGGCGTCCCCGTCCCGCCGTCCCGGCCGCCGGGCCGTGTCCTCACGAGCCGAGCAGCCAGACGAGGGCCGCGGCCCCGACGGCCCAGCAGTACCATGCGAAGCGATGGAGCCCACCCCGGCGGACGACCCGGATGAGAAGAACCATGGCCCCGAGACCCGAGGCGAACGCCGCCGTGAAGGCCAGGGCGAGCCCTGACAGGGGCAGACCTCCCGGGGCGGGACCGTAGGTCCCGAGAGACCGGAAGACCTCGACCAGTGTCGCGCCGGCGATGGCCGGCAGGGACAGGAGGAAGCTGAACCGGGCCGAGGCCTCCCCGCTGAGGCCGCGGGTGAGCCCGCCCACGATGGTCATGCCCGACCGCGACAGACCCGGAAGGATGGCGAGCCCCTGGAAGATCCCCACCAGGACGGCGTCCGAGGCCCGGATGTCGTGAAGGTCCAGGCGACCGCGGGCCAGCCTCACGGAAAGGAAGAGGACCGTCCCTGTCACCAGGAGCATCACCGCCGCCACGACCGGTGTCTCGAAGGCGCCCCGGAAGACCGGCTCCAGGCCGAACCCCATCACCGATGTGGCGGCCGTGGCCACGAAGAGGTTCCAGGCCAGCCTCCTCCAGGCGGCGTCCCCTTCCAGGGCGCGTCCCGGCCCCAAGGGCCAGCGCAGGACGGCGGCGGCCATCGAGGCTATCTCGCGGGCGAAGAGGGTGACCACCGCCGCGGCCGTGGCCGCGTGGACGGTGACCTCGAGGAGGACGCCGGGGGCCTCCAGGCCCAGCAGGACCTGACCAAGGACAAGGTGGCCGGAGCTCGACACGGGCAGGAACTCCGTCAGCCCCTGAACGAGGCCCAGCAGAACCCAGGAAAGCCACTCCACCGCCGCAACCCCCGCCCCTCCCCTGTTCGTTCCGTCCCGGGCGCGGCCGCCGTCGGGACACCTCATTATAACAGGAGGAGGCAAGAGGCCTGGACGGGACGGGTCAGAGGAACCGTTCCGGCACGGTCCGCCCGGGAGCGAAGGCCGGGTCGAGGAAATCGAACGGGTCCGAGCTGATGAGGCGGCCGATCCGCCAGCCGGAGCCGGGCCCTCCCTCGAGGACGAGGGTCACCGGACCTGACCCTCCCCGCACGGCGACCTCCCTGGACGGCGGTCCCGCCTCCCCTTCGCCGAGACTCAGCCCCGCCGTGACGTACTCCTCCGGAAGGACGGTGTAGAGGATCACTGGAAAGGCGCCTCCGGCGAGGACGGCCCCTGCGGCCGTTCGGAGGAGGCTATCATCTCCCTGAGCTTGGCGACGGCACTCTCGACCCCGCCGACCGCGTCGATGAGCCCCTCCCTGACCGCCTCCTCACCGACCAGGACCGTCCCGATGTCGCGGGCCAGCTCACCCGTGCGGAACATCAGACCCCGGAGACGTCCCTCGCTTATGCGGGAGTTGGCGACGATGAACCGTACGACCCGGTCCTGCATCTTGTCCAGGTACTCGTAGGTCTGGGGAACACCGATGACGAGCCCGCTCAGGCGGATGGGGTGGATGGTCATCGTCGCCGTAGGGGCGATGAGGGAGTAGTCCGCCGCCACGGCGATGGGGATGCCGATGCTGTGGCCTCCCCCGAGGATCAGGGACACAGTGGGTTTCGACAGCGTCGCCAGCATCTCCGCCAGAGCCAGGCCGGCCTCGACGTCGCCGCCGACGGTGTTGAGGATGACCAGAAGCCCCTCGATGTCAGGGTTCAGCTCGATGGCCACGAGCTGAGGCATTATGTGCTCGTACTTGCTCGTCTTGTTCTGAGAGGGCAGGACGATATGGCCCTCGATCTGCCCGACGATGGTGAGGCAATGGATGTTGCTCTTCGGACGGGGGACCTCGGTGGAGCCGAACCTCTCTACCGTCGTGGCCGCGCCGTCTTTGTTCTCGTCCCCGCGTCCGGAGGGCTCCCCCCGCGCGGGGGCCGCCGGAGGGGGCGAGGGGTCGGGTGACGGAGCCGTCTCGGGCTGGCCGGGAGCGGAAGGCGCCCGAGGCGGAGAGACCGTGGAAGGCGGTCCCGAGGGTTCAGGGGTCCCCGGTTCCGCGGCGAAAGGCCTGCCCCAGCGCGGCTCACCGGGCCGGCCGGGAGGAGGTCCTGGCCGCCACGCCGCCCCTCCTCCTTCCGGCGTTCCCGGCGGCAGCCCCGCGCCGTGTCCACCGCGACCCTCCCGCACAGCCGAGCCCCCTTCCCACGGACCACCGTGTAGGATACCCGGCCGGCCCACAGACGTTGCGGCCTTTGCTCGGCGAGGGGCCCGCCGTTCCCTCCTCATTCCCCCTTGGACCGACTGTCGACCTCTAGGATGACGGGAACGACCATCGGGCGCCGCCGGGTCCTCTCGTGGAAAAGGGAGGCGAGAGCGTGCCTCACCTTGCCCTTGATCTGCGGCCACTCTCGGTCGCCGTCGGCGTAAAGGGAGCTCACCATCTCGCTGACCCGTTCCTTGGCCTCCTCGATGAGTTCCTCGGACTCGCGGGCGTAGACGAAGCCTCGGGAGATAAGCTCCGGCCCCGAGAGGATGTCACCCGTCGAGGGGTCGACGGCCACCGAGACCAGCACGATGCCGTCCTGGGCCAACTGACGGCGGTCACGCATGACGACATCCCCCACGTCCCCGACACCGAGACCGTCAACCAGCACCTGACCGGACTGCACCTTGCCGGCCACTCTGGCCCTGTCACGCGTGAACTCGAGCACCGACCCGTTCTCCACGAGGAAGATGTTCTCGTCGGCGATACCGACGTCACGGGCCAGCTGGGCGCTGCGAACCATGTGACGCCACTCCCCGTGGACGGGAACGAAGAACCTGGGAGCCAGGATGTTCATCATCGCCTTGAGCTCCTCCTGAGAGGCGTGGCCGGAGACATGGACCTCGCTCGTGGCTTCGTAGATGACGTCGGCCCCCTGGCGGAAAAGCAGGTCCACCGTCCGGGCAACCAGGGTCTCGTTGCCCGGCACGGGCGTGGCGGCGATGACCACCGTGTCCCCCGTCTTTATCTCCAGCTTGCGGAAGTCACCGGCGGCGATGCGGGCCAGGGCCGACATCGGTTCGCCCTGGCTGCCGGTGGTGAGAACGACCACCCTGTCGTCCGGCAGACGGCTCAGTTCCTCGAGCTCGGTCAGAGTGTTCGGGGGGATGCGAAGGTAGTCGAGCTCTGAGGCTATCCTGACCGTGTCGGCCATGCTCCGCCCGACGACCGCCACCTTCCGACCGACACTCCCTGCGGCGTCGAAGACCTGCTGGATGCGGTGCACGTTCGAGGCGAAGGTCGTGACGAGGATCCTACCTGGACGGTTCCAGAGGATCTCCCGGAGCTTCCGCCCGACGACCTTCTCCGAGGCCGTGTAGCCCGGCCGCTCCGCGTTGGTGCTGTCCATCATCAGGATGAGCACACCCTCACGTCCCAGTTGACCGAGGGTCTGGAAATCGGTGACCTGGCCGTCCACCGGGGTCTGGTCGAACTTGAAGTCGCCGGTATGGACGACGGTCCCGACAGGCGTCTTCACCGCGAAGCCCCACGCGTCGGGGATGCTGTGGTTCACCCGGAAGGGAACGACTTCGAAGGGGCCCACAGACACCGTCTGCCCGGGCTCGATGAGCCGGCCGTCGAAGTCCCTGACCTTCATCTCCTCGAGTTTCGGGCCGAGGAAGCCGAGGACGAGACGGCTGCCGTAGACAGGGACGGACATGTCCCGGAGCAGGTAGGGCACAGCGCCGATATGGTCCTCGTGCCCGTGCGTGATGAAGAGGGCCCGCACATCCCGGCCGCGTTCGACGAGGTACGAGAGGTCCGGCAGAACGATGTCGATACCGAAGGCGTCCTCTTCCGGGAAGGTCAGCCCGCAATCGATGACGACAATCTGCCCGTCGTGCTCGATGAAGGCGCAGTTCTTCCCTATCTCCCCCTGGCCGCCGAGAAAGCCCACACGCAGTGTCGAGCTCGAGGCGCGGCCCTTGAGGTGGTACTCCACCAACGACCTACCTCCAAACATTGCGGTAGTCAAAACAGCGCCGCCGCCCGGCGGCCACCGCCAGGCCGTGTCACCCCGGAGTGGAGTCCGGCGCCGAATACGACCTGTCTCGCATTCTAACACATCCCGGCCACCCGCGGCGGCCCGTGCCGTCGGACGCAGGTCGTCCCGGCTCGGGCACGCCCGGAGCCCGGCCGCGGTCATAGCCCCCGACCCACGCTCATAGCTTTAGCCGACCGGTCCTTCAGAGGGGAGGCGAGCCGGGATGTCGGTCACCGCGGCCGCCGCCGCCGTCGTCTTCCTGGCCGTCGCCGTCCTGTCGGCCCGAGAGAAGGCCCGCCAGAGAGACCGGGAGATATCCCTCATCCGGGGCCGCGACCTGCCACCGCCCCGGGAGACCCCTCTCTCCCAGGGCCTGGTGGACCTCGTCGCCGTGGCCGGCGGCATCTACCTTTCCCTCATCATGGTGGCGAGCTTCGTCGGCTACGAGCTCCCGCAGCGGGTCGCCTTCCTGAACGGTGAGATAGACCCCATCGCCGCCGTCTCGGTCGTCCTGGCCCTCGTTGAACCCTTCGTTTCGAGGCTCATCGCGCACGAGTAGCCCTCCCTTGTCCTTCCCGGCGGGTATGGTCCTCCCGCGGCCGGACGCATACTACGTCCGCCGGTCTACAACTCAGGAAGGGAACGGGGGGATCTTGTGTCCAAGACCGTCATCGGCGTCTTCAAGTCAAAGGACCAGGCCGAGAAGGCGGTGAACGAGCTCAAGGAGATCGGCATCGGTCACCAGGAGATCTCCATCGTCACCAAGGACGAGAGCCGGGAACACGGGAGGGCGGCCGGACGTGGCGGCCTCCAGTCCCGGGCCGGTGAGGGCGACGTCGGCGATGTGGCCGATATCGAACTCGCCGGTCAGGACGTCGGCTCCGGGGTCACATGGGGCGGCGGGCTCGGCGGCCTCGCCGGCATCCTCGCCGGAGCCGGGGCTCTCGCCGTCCCCGGCATAGGCCCCGTCCTCGCCGCGGGGCCGCTGGCCGCCGCCCTCTCCGGGGCGGTGACGGGCGGGCTCGCCGGCGGCCTCATCGACTACGGCATCCCGGAGGAGCGGGGCCGTGACTACGAACGGCGCGTCAAGGAAGGAGGTGTCCTCACCGTCGTCCGCACCTCCGACGAGAAGGCCGACCGGGCCGCCGAGGTGCTCCGGACGAACGGCGCCGACAACGTCGAGATACACAGGGCCGACTAGTCTCATGGCAGGACCGGGGCCGGTTCGCGGAGCGCCCTGAAGGGCCGGGAGCCGGCCCCCGACCGGGTCCGGGGGGCGGCCGCCCACAGCCGCCCCCGGGCCCCGGGGCAAGCGCCCGTACTTGGCTTCGACCCCCAGCGTACGATAATGATAATGAGGTGAGCACTGGCTCCCAGGACAGGTAAGCCACGGAGGGAAGGGCCATGACGTCGAAACCACCGGGGAACACCGCCCCTCTCGCTCACAGGCTGCGGGTCCTGGCGACGGGCGTGTCGGGCCGGATGGGTCGGCAGGTCGTCGCCGCCGTGAGGGCCGCGCCAGACCTCGAGCTGTGCGGAGCGGTTTCCCGGTCCTTCGGCGGGCCGACAGAGCGGGGGCGGGACGCCTCCGTCGGGTCCGCCTCCGCCCTCGAAGCCGAACTCCGTTCAGCCGGGGTCAGGACCTTCAGCGACCTGGCCGAGGCTCTGGGAGACCTGGACCCCGATGTCCTCGTCGACTTCACCTCCGCCGAGGTCGCCCCCGGCTACCTGCATTCGGCGCTTTCGGCCGGCGTCCCGGTCGTCTCCGGAACGACCGGCCTGGACGAGACCGTCCTCGCAGGATTGAGGGAGACGGCCGAAAGGATGGGGCTTGGAGCGGCGATCATCCCCAACTTCTCCCTCGGCGCCATGGTCATGGCCATCCTGGCCCGGACGGCCGCCCCCTACTTCAAGGCCGCGGAGATCGTCGAGCTGCACCATGACCGCAAGAAGGACGCCCCGTCGGGAACAGCCCTGGCCCTGGCCCGCACGGTCGCCGCCTCGCTCGGGAAGCAGACTCCGAACGAGCCCGAGTCCGCGGCCCCGCTGGTCGCCGCCGGCGACGAACGGCCCCCTGTACGAGAGGTGAAGACCGCGCCGACCCACGCAGAGGCCAGGGGTCTGGACGTGCACGGTGTCCCGGTCCACAGTGTCCGCCTTTCCGGTCTCGTGGCCCACCACGAGCTCATCTTCGCCTCCGACGGAGAGACGCTCACGGTCAGACACGACTCTGTCAGCCGGTCCTCGTTCATGCCCGGAGTCCTCCTGGCCGTCAGGACCGTCCCGCGCCTCACCGGGCTCGTGACCAGCCTCGAGGAGCTCGTGAACCTCGCGCGGGCCTGAAGCTCCGGCCCCGAGGCCCCGGGTCCGCCCCTCTCTTTTCACCGGGCCCCCGCCGACCACATACAGTGGAGATAGTGACGACCCTTGACGAGACGACTGCCGGCCTGGGGGGCGGCTGCATGGGTGCGGCTCGACTTCGCGGATGGAAGTTCTGTCTTCTCGGCGGGGACCGGCGCCAGGACTACCTCGGCTGCCGACTGGCCCGCTCTGGAGCCGAGGTCTGGATCGTGCGGCGGCGGCCCCCGCGTTTCCCCGGCCTTCGCCATTCCCGCGCGAAGGAGCCGGCTCTGGACGGCGCCCGGGTCATCGTCTGCCCCATGGCCCCGTTCGGGCCCGACGGCCGGGTGTGCTCCGAGGACCCCGAGGACCTGCTCGCCCTGACAGAGAGTGACCTCGACCTTCTGGCCCGCCCTTCGGTCCTGTTCGCCGGCTCTTTCCCGGAACGGCTCGCCGCCGCCGCCGAGAAGGCTGGTTGTCGTCCGGTCGCCCTCAACGACATGGACGAGATGGCCATCCTCAACTCCGTGCCGACGGCTGAGGGGGCCCTCCTCATGGCCCTCGAACGGACGACAGTCACCCTGCACTCCTCGAAGGCCCTCGTCCTGGGCTACGGACGCACCGGTCAGACCATGGCCAGGACCCTCCTCGCCCTGCGGGCCCGCGTCACCGTCATCGCGCGCCGGCCCGCGGCACGGGCCCGGGCGAGAGCCGACGGTTGCGAGGCCCTGCCCCTGGAAGAGCTCGCCGGGGCCCTCACCGACGCCCGCTTCGTCTTCAACACCATCCCGGCCCTCGTCCTCACCGCCGACGCGCTGGAACGGGCCCGCCCGGACGTGATCATCATCGACCTGGCTTCGGCCCCGGGCGGGACGGACTTCGAGGCCGCCCGGCGGCTCGGGCTGACCGCGGTCCTGGCCCCCGGTCTTCCCGGCCGGGTCGCCCCGGAGACGGCAGGCGGCCACCTCGCCGAGGTGGTCACACGGATCGCCCTCCAGAGCCTCGCACCGGTGGAGGTGAGACCCTCATGAGTCTTCAAGGCAGGAGGATCGGGATCGGTGTCACGGGCTCGCACTGCACCATCGAGCGCGTCCTCCCCCATCTCGAACGCCTCGCCGCCGAGGGAGCCGACCTGCTGCCCATCGTGTCGGAGTCCGTGGCCACGACCACGACACGGTTCGGGACCCCGGAGCACTGGCTCGGGCGGCTCCAGGAGATAACGGGTAAGCGGCCCCTGTGCCGCATCGCGGAGGTGGAGCCGATCGGGCCTCAGGTGCTCCTCGACGTCATGGTCGTCGTGCCCTGCACAGGGAACACCCTAGCCAAGATCGCCAACGGTATCACCGACACGCCGGTGGTGATGGCCTGCAAGGCGCATCTCCGGAACCTGCGCCCCGTGGTGCTGGCCATCTCGACCAATGACGGGCTTTCCATGAACGCCAAGAACCTGGGCCTGCTCCTGAATACGCGCAACATCTACTTCGTACCCTTTGGGCAGGACAACCCGGTCGTCAAGCCGAATTCTTTGGACTCCGACCTCAGCCTCTTGGCCCCCACGATAGAGGCGGCCCTGTCGGGCAGACAGCTCCAACCCATCCTGGTCCAGCGGGTCTGCCGGCGCCCGGACGCCGGCAGACCGTGAGGAGAGGAGCCCTTTGCCTGTGAACGTAGCCGTCGTCGGCGCCGCAGGCGCCGTGGGACGCAAGGTCGTCGAGATCCTCGAGGAGCGGGACTTCCCTGTGGGGCGTCTGCTCCTCATGGCCACGGCCAGGAGCGCAGGCTCGACCATCCGCTTCTGCGGCCGCGACTACACCGTCCAGCCGGTTGCGCCGGACCTCTTCGAAGGTGTCCAAGTAGCCTTCTTCGCCGTCCCGTCCCGGGTCAGCCGTGAACTCGCCCCGGAGGCCGTCAAGCGGGGAGCCGTTGTCATCGACAAGTCCAACGCCTTCCGGAGCGACCCGTCGGTCCCGCTGGTGGTGCCTGAGGTGAACGCGGACGCCCTCACGGGACATCAGGGCATCGTCTCGAGCCCCAACTGCTCCACCATCCAGCTCGTCCTTGTCCTGAAGCCCCTCGACGACCTGGCAACGGTGAAGCGGGTCGTCGTCTCGACCTACCAGGCCGTGTCGGGGACCGGGCGCGAGGCCGTCGAGGAGCTGTTCACCCAGATGGAGCACGCCTTGGCCGGCCGTCCTCTTCACCCTGAGGTCTACCCGCACCCCATAGCCTTGAACGTCCTCCCTCACATCGACGATTTCGCCCCCAACGGATACTCGAGGGAGGAGATGAAGCTCGTCAACGAGACCCGGAGGATAATGGACCGGCCGGACCTCGCCGTCTCGGCCACCACGGTGAGGGTCCCGGTGGAGGTGGGTCACTCCGAGGCCGTGTGGGTCGAGACCGAACGCCGCATACCACCGGCCGAAGCCCGGGCGGCCCTCGAGCGAGCCCCCGGTGTGGTCGTCGAGGACGACCCCGGCCAGGGCGTCTACCCCCTGCCGGTCCGGGCCGCCGGCCGCGACGAGGTCTTCGTGGGCCGCATCCGTGAGGACATCTCCCACGAGCGAGGGCTCGCCCTCTGGATCGTGGCCGACAACCTGCGCAAGGGAGCCGCGACCAACGCCGTGCAGATCGCTGAAGCGCTCATGGAGAGAGGCCTGACCGGATGAGGATCATCGTCCAGAAGTTCGGGGGCACTTCCGTGGCCACCCCTCGGCAACGAGAACTCCTTGCCGACCGCGTCGCCGAGGCGGTGGACAAGGGCTACCGCACCGTCGTCGTCGTCTCGGCGATGGGGCGCGCGGGAGACCCCTACGCCACGGACACCCTCATCGGTCTTCTGTCCGGGACCGGCGGCCAGGCCCCGCCTCCCCGCGAACTCGACCTCCTGATGTCCTGCGGGGAGACGATCGCGGCCGTCGTCGTCGCCGCCGTGCTGAAGGGCCGGGGCCTGGACCCCATCGCCCTCACCGGAGCGCAGGCGGGCATCATCACCGACGCGAACTTCTCCGACGCCCGTATCCTGCGGGTCGAGCCCGAACGGATGCTGAGGCACCTGAAGGAAGGCCGGGTTGTCGTCGTCGCCGGCTTCCAGGGGGTGACCGACGGCGGAGACATAACGACTCTCGGCCGGGGCGGGAGCGACATCACCGCAGCGGCCGTCGGCGCCGCGCTGAAGGCCGAAGCCGTGGAGATCTACACCGATGTCGACGGGGTCAAGACCGCCGACCCCCGTATCGTCTCCGACGCCAGGACCCTCAGGGTCCTGAGCTACCAGGAAGTCTCGCAGATGGCCTACGAGGGCGCCCGCGTCATCCACCCCAGGGCAGTCGAGATCGCCATGCGGCGGGACATCCCCATCCGCATCCTCTCTCCGGCGTCGTCGGGTCCCGGCACGCTGGTGACCCACAGCACGGACCTCGCCGCCGCCCCCTGGCCGGACGTCAAGGAAGGCCGCGTCATAACCGGAGTCACCCACATCCCCGACGTGGCTCAGATAAGCGTCACCCAGAAGTCGGGGGCATCCGACCCGCGCGCCCCCCTCCGCGTCTTCGAGTCCCTCGCCGAAGCCGGCATCTCGGTCGACCTCATCAGCGTCTCTCCGGGAACCCAGGTCTTCACCGTGGCCCAGGACCAGGCCGAGAAGGCCGCGGGAATCATCGAGGACCTGGGCTATGAGGTCTCCGTCCTACCGGACTGCGCGAAGGTGACCATCGTCGGCGCGCGGATGAGGGGCGTGCCCGGAGTCATGGCCAAGGTCTCCCGCGCGCTCACCAGGGCGCGCATCCCCATCCTTCAAACGGCCGACTCACACCTCACCATCTCGTGCCTGGTCAGGCAGGCCGACATGGAGGAGGCCATCCGAGCCCTCCACCGCGAGTTCGGCCTTGACGGCACCGACGGGGCATGCCCAGACAAGGAGGTCGACTCATGAACCAGCCGACGACAAAGGCTGTCGCCGAATGGGGCCGGGTCATAACGGCCATGGTCACCCCCTTCGACGCGGGCCTCGCGCCGGACTACGGCCAGGCGGCCCGGCTCGCCCGCCGCCTCGTGGACAGCGGCACAGACGCCGTGCTGGTGGGCGGGACGACAGGGGAGTCTCCGACCCTCACCGACAACGAGAAGCTGCGCCTGATCGAGGCGGTCCTCGACGCCGTCGGGGACCGGGCGCCGGTCCTCGCCGGGACGGGGACGAACTCGACGGCGGCCAGCGTCACCCTCACCCGGAAGGCGGAGGCCCTGGGGGTCCACGGGGTGATGCTCGTCGCCCCCTACTACAACAAGCCGCCGCAGGCCGGGCTCATCGAGCACTTCCGGACGGTGGCCTCGGAGACGAGGCTGCCGGTGATGGTCTACAACGTGCCCGGGCGCACGGGGGTCAACATAACCCCCGAGACGATGGCCGTCCTCAGCGAGGTCCCGAACATCGTCGCCCTGAAGGAGGCCGGCGGCAGCGCCGACCAGGCCGCGCAGATGGTGAGGGCCGTCGGCGGGCGGGTCAGGGTCTACAGTGGTGACGACAGCCTGACCGTGCCCATGCTGTCCGTCGGGGCCGTCGGTGTCGTCAGCGTGGCCTCACACGTCGCCGGTCCGCTGGTGGCCGAGATGGTCGCCGCCTTCGCCGACGGAGAGGTGCGCAAGGCGGCCGAGCTCCACCGCCGGCTCCTGCCGCTCTTCAAGGCGCTCTTCCTCACGACCAACCCGATACCGGTCAAGGCCGCCCTCCGCCTCCAGGGCTTCGACGTGGGCGACCCGAGGCCGCCCCTCGTGGCGGCGACCCCGGCTCAGGTCCAGGCCATCAGGGAAGCCATGGTCGAGTCAGGCGTCGAGGTCCAGCGCTAGACAGGGCATAGCCGGGCGACGGCGCCGCCCGCCCCCGAGACGGCCGACCGTCAGGGCCGGCCCCCGGTGGGGTCCCCTCCCGCGCCGGGAGGACCGGTGCGGCCGGAGAACCCTCCGGTGTGCCCGAAGCCCCGGCGGCCGCGTGACGTCTCCCCGAGGGTGTCGACAGGTTCGAGCTCCGCCCGGCAGACGGGGGAGATCACGAGCTGGGCCACCCGGTCGCCTCGGTTCACGGTGAAAGGCTCGTCGCCCAGGTTCACCAGGAGGACCCGGACCTCGCCGCGGTAATCCGAATCGATGGTGCCCGGGGAGTTCAGCACGGTGACCCCGGCCCGCACCGCCGGGCCGCTCCTCGGTCTGACCTGGCCCTCGTACCCCTCCGGTATCTCCAGTCTGAGCCCGGTCGGGATGAGAGCTCTACCGCCGGGAGGCAGGACGACCGGTTCGCGGTTGGCCGCGAAAAGGTCCATCCCGGCCGAACCGCGGGTCATGTAGGCCGGAAGGGGCAGGTCCTCGGTTCCGGGCTCGCGGACCACGTTCACGGCGACCCTCCGCGGCCCGGAGACGGCGTCCCGGGTCTTCTTCAACAGCCGCCCCCCTCCGCGAAGGCCGCGCGGAGTTCGTCCTCGGGCGGGAGTCCTTCCGGCCCCACCACAGCCAGCCCCGTCAGGTTCGAGTCGAGCACCTGCCGGGCCACCCCGGCCAGACTCTCCGCCGTCACCGCATCGACGCGTCGGGCGAGCTCGTCAGGACTGATGATACGGTCGAGCAGCAGGAGGGACCGGCCCAGACGGCTCATCCGGTTGGCCGTGTTCTCAAGGCCGAGGAGCATGGCCGCCTTGACCTGGTCCTTGGCCCTCTGGAGCTCCTCCGGGGTCGCCGCTCCCGAGGCTATCTCCCGGACCTCCCGCCCCATCAGGGACAGGACCTCCAGGAGGTTGCCGGGACTGACCCCCGCGTACAGACCGAGGAGACCGGTGTCCGAGAACGGGCAGGCGTAGGCGTAGACGGAGTAGGCCAGCCCCCTCTCCTCCCGCACGGCCTGGAAGAGTCTTGAGCTCGACCCGCCCCCGAGGACTCCGGCCAGCAGGTGGAAGTCGTAGACGGCGGGGTCGGCCATGGACACGCCCCGGAAGCCGAGGCATACGTGGGTCTGCTCGATGGACTTGGTCGCTCTCCGGTACCCGCCGGTGAAGGTCGGCCCGCGCCCCCGGCTGAGACGGCCGCCCTCCGGCATCGGGCCGAAGTAGCGCCGGACCAGCCTGAACCCTTCTTCGACCTCGACGTTGCCGGCCAGGGCCACCACCACCGCCTTCTGCCGGTACCGCTCGGCGTGGTAGGCCCTGACCACCTCCGGGGTGATGCCGGAGACGGCCTCCTCGTTACCGATGACGGGGCGCCCGAGCCCGTCGTCACCCCACACCGCCTCGGCCAGGAGGTCGCCGACAACTTCGTCGGGGCTGTCTTCGTACATCTTGATCTCCTCGAGGATGACCCTCTTCTCCTTGGCCAGGTCGTCGGGGTCGAGGCGCGGGTGGAGGACCAGGTCGGAAAGGAGGTCGAGCGCCTTCTCGAGATGGATATCGAGGACCTTGACGTAATAGCAGGTGTATTCCTTGGAAGTGTAGCCGTTGAGGAGCCCGCCGATGGAGTCCACGTCCTCGGCGATGCGCCGGGCCGAGCGCCTCAGGGTCCCTTTGAAGAGCAGGTGCTCGAGCACGTGCGAGACGCCGCCGAGCTCCCGCGGCTCGTGGCGTGAGCCGGCTCCCACCCATACCCCGACCGACACCGAACGCACGTGGGGGATCGTCTCGAGGACCACCCGCAGCCCCCCGGGCAGGAGGTCGAAGGCCCACGTCTCACCATCCGCGGGAGACTCCGCCGCCGCAGGCCGGGAGCGGTCCCGACACCGTCTGTTCACAGGGCGGCCTCCTCACCCGCAGCCCGGTCCTTCCAAGCCCCGTCCCTCAGCCCCTTGAGCCGCTCGAGGTCTGCCGCCCGCTCCTCGTCGCCGCCGGGGGTCTCGAGGATGAAGGGGCACCCCTGCAGGAACGGCTCGGCGAGCAGGGCACGGAAGCCCTCGGTCCCGATGGTCCCGTCTCCGATGTGCGCGTGCCGGTCGCGACGGGACCCCGCCGGGGCCACGGAATCGTTCACGTGCACCACCCGCACTCTCTCCTGTCCGAAGAGCGAGGCCGCCAGCCGGGCGAACTCCCGCACTCCCTCTCTCGAACCGAGGTCGTAACCTGCCGCGTGGGCGTGGCAGGTGTCCAGACACGCACCGACCCTCTCCGGGAAGTCCTCCTCGAGGCGGTCCACGAGCAGAGCGAGCTCCTCGAGGTCCGCCCCCAGCTCCCGGTCCTGGCCGGAGGTGTTCTCGAGGAGGAGCCGGACCGGCGCCCCCCGGGTGTCGGCGGCCTGAAGCGCCCGCCCGACCGACTCCAGGGCGAGCTCGAGGGCCTCTTCCCGGCCGCTCCCCCGGGCCGGCCGCCCGAGGTGGGTGACGACATAGGGAGAACCGACGAGAGCCGCCCTTTCCATCTCTTCGGCGAGGGTCTCGACGGCGTAGTCCCGTAGCCGGTCGTCTCTTGACACCAGGTTGACGAAATAGGGGGTGTGGATGACGAGCGGGTGGATGCCTGAGGCGTCAAGGATGTCCCGCATCGCGGCGACCTCTTCCGGTGTCAGAGGGCGCGCCCGGCCGCCCCGGGGACTGCGGGAGAAGACCTGGACGGTCTCACAGCCGAGACGCCGGGCCCGCTCGGCCATGCGCGCCAGACCCCCGGCGATGGACACGTGCATACCGAGGCGCGGCTGCGGCCGACGGTCCCGTTCCGGGCCTTCCGCACGGCCGTTGCTCCGGTCAGACATGACAGGTCCTTCCGACCTCAAGCCTTACTTAGCTTCCCGACCCGCGGGGGGGACCGTTCCCCCGGCCTCCACGGTCGCCCCGCCCGGAGCCGCCTTTCCCGCCCTTGCCGCGGCGCCTGGAGCCGCGCGACCGTTTGCTCCGGCGCCCTCCGTCCGGGCGGTCGCCGGAGCGCCCGCCGCCCGAAACGGCTTCACCCCGGGCGCGGCGCTCTTCCTCCAGGGCCTCCCGGCGGGAAAGGTTGACCCGGCCGAGGCTATCGATATCGGTGCACTTGACCAGTATCTCGTCCCCGACCTTGCAGACGTCCTCGGTCCTCTCGACCCGGCCCAAAGCCAGCTTGGAGATGTGGACGAGGCCTTCCTTGCCCGGGAGGACCTCCACGAAGGCCCCGAAGGGGGTCACTCGCGTGACCCGCCCGCGGTATATCTTACCGACCTCGACCTCGCGGGTGATGTCCTCGATCATCTTGACGGCCCGCTCCGTGCCCTCCCGGCTCACACCGGCGACGAAGACGCGGCCGTCGTCCTCGATGTCTATCTCGGTGCCGGTCTCGGCGATGATGCGGTTGATCACCCTGCCGCCCGGGCCGATGACCTCCCTGATCTTGTCCGGGTCGATGTGGAGGATGACGATCCTCGGAGCATAGGGCGACAGTTCCGGCCTCGGCTCGGGAATGGTCTCCAGCATCTTGTCCAGGATGGCGAGCCTGGCCTTTCTCGCCTGCTCGAGGGCGTGGCTGATGACAGCCCGGTCCAGACCGGTCGTCTTGATGTCCATCTGGATCGCCGTGACCCCGGCCCGCGTGCCGGCGACCTTGAAGTCCATGTCGCCGTAGAAGTCCTCGACCCCCTGGATGTCGGTCAGGACCACGAACCTGTCGCCTTCCTTGATGAGACCCATGGCCACACCACTCACAGGGGCCTTTATGGGTACCCCCGCGTCCATGAGGGCCAGGGTGCTGCCGCAGACACTGGCCATGGAGGTCGAGCCGTTCGACTCCAGGACCTCGGAGACCAGCCTTATCGTGTAAGGGAAGGTGTCTTCGTCGGGTAGCACCCTGAGGAGGGCCCTCTCGGCGAGGGCTCCGTGGCCCACCTCGCGGCGGCCGGGGCCGCGGATGGGTCTGACCTCACCGACGCTGTAGGGCGGGAAGTTGTAGTGGTGCATGAAGCGCTTTTCCATCTCCGAACCCGGGCTGTCGATGGTCTGGATGTCGCCCACCGACCCGAGCGTGGCGATGGTCAGGACCTGGGTCTGCCCCCGGGTGAAGAGCCCGGAACCGTGGGTCCTCGGCAAGAGACCGACCTCACAGGACACCGGCCTGATGTCTTCGGGGCCGCGGCCGTCCGGCCGTCGTCCCTCCTCTATTATCATCCTCCTGACCTCGTCGCGGAGGACGGTCTTGAAGGCGTCGGAGATGTCCGCCTCATGCTCCGACCATTCAGGCGGGAGCGCCGCCTTGACCTCTTCCTCGACTTCCTCCAGGGCTCTCTCACGCGTCATCTTGTCGGGCTGGCCGAGCAGTTCCCGGATCTTCGGTCCGGCCATGGACCTGACAGCCTCGAGGAGCTCTTCCGGTGTCTTGTGGACGGGGTAGTCGCCCTTCGGCCTTCCCACCGCCTTGACGATGTTCTCCTGGAACCTGATGAGCTGCTGGCACGCCTCGAAGCCGAAGAAGACGGCCTCGATGATGTCCTCCTCCGGGACCTGGTCGGCCTCGGCCTCGACCATGAGGACCGCCTCCTTGCTGGCGGCCATGACGACGCGGAGGTCGCCGGTCTGGGTCTGCTCGTGCGTGGGGTTGAGGACGAACTCCCCGTCCACGCGTCCCACGATGACGGCGCCTATGGGGCCGTCGAAGGGGATGTCCGAGGTCGACAGGGCCGTGGACGCCCCGATGAGACCGGCGAACTCGGGTGCCGAATCAGGGTCCACGGAGAACACGGTCACCACGATCTGGACGTCGTTCCTGAAGCCCTTCGGGAAGCGCGGTCGGAGGGGACGGTCGGTCAGCCGCGCGGCGAGGATCGCCCTTTCGCTGGGGCGTCCCTCACGGCGGAAGAAACTCCCGGGTATCCTCCCGACAGAGTACTGTCGTTCCTCCCAGTCCACGAGGAGCGGGAAGAAATCGATACCCTCGCGGGGTTCACGGGAAGCCGTGGCGGTGGCCAGCACGACCGTGTCCCCGAAACGTACAAGCGCGCTCCCGCCGGCCTGTCCGGCCACCTTACCGGTCGTCACGACCAGGGGCCGGCCGGCGAACCGTATCTCGAAGCTTTCTGACATGGGCTGGAAAGCGCCTCCTCTGTATGGTTTACCGGGCGGCCGAATCTCAACGCCTGAGACCCAGCTTCTCCAGGATGGCCCGGTAGCGTTCGACGTCGGTGTTCCGGAGGTAGTTCAGGAGGCGGCGCCGCTGCCCGACCATCTTCAGGAGCCCACGGCGGGAGTGATGGTCCTTCCGGTGCTCGCGGAGATGTTCGGTGAGTTCGTTTATCCGTCGGGTGAGTATCGCGACCTGAACCTCAGGGGAACCGGTGTCCGAGTCATGCAGCTTGAACTCTGAGATTATCTTCTGCTTGCTTTCCTTGCTGAGCAAGGACTTCACCTCCAGGGCTTCTCTCCTCCCCGCCGCCCAAGCGCATCGCCGGAGGGGGCGGACGGCCTAGGCCGCGGTTCACAGGGACGGCTCATTCTAACACCCCGACCTAACCCGGTGCAAGTTGAGGCCGGTCGCCCCGGCCGAGGCTCAGACCGAAGAAGGTGAGAGCCCTCTCCCTGTCCCGGGATATCTGGGCGGCCAGCTCCTCGGGGCTGGAGAAGGTCCTCTCCGCCCTGAGCCGCCTGTGGAAGAAGACCCTGACCCTCTCCCCGTAGCCCGGCGGCTCGCCCGCGAGGACGTGCACCTCCAGCCCTGGCGGGATTCCTTCCCCGTCCGACGGACCGAAGGTGGGCCGGAAGCCGAGGTTGGCCACTGACGGAAGGGCCTGGGACAGGTCGTCGGGCGCGACGTCTCCCCGGGCCAACGAGCAGACGTACACACCGGTCGCCGGGCACAGGACCTCCCCCGCGTACTCCACGTTGGCCGTGGGGAAGCCCAGGGTCTGCCCGCGGCCGTACCCGCGCGACACGGTGCCGACGAGGCTGTGCGGCCGCCCCAGCAAGAGGGCCGCCCGCTCGACGTCGCCTTCCCGCAGGGCCTGTCTCACCGCCGAGCTGGACACGACCCGACCCCGGATGCGCACCGGAGGATGGACGACGACCTCGACCCCGGCCGCCTTCCCCAGTTCGGCCAGGAGGGCGGCGTCGCCCCGGGCACCCCGCCCGAACGTGAAGTTGAACCCCACGACAACGGCTTGGCAGCCGAGCGTCTCCACCAGCGTCTCCGTGAAGAAGGCCTCCGGCTCGACCGCCGCCACCTGCTCGGTGAACTTGAGAGCGAGCACCCGCTGGGCTCCGGCCGCCCGAAGCAGGGCCGCCTTGTCGCCAAGGGTGGTGAGGAGGCCTCCTTTCCCGCCGTCCCGACGGACCACCCTGTCCGGATGAGGCCAGAACGTCACGGCGACCAGCGGCGCCTTGCGCTCGCGGGCCAGGACCAGCCCTCTTCTGAGGAGGCTTCTGTGTCCGACGTGCACCCCGTCGAAGACACCGATGGCCGCCACCGGCCGGTCGGACCCGACCGGCGGCGCCGCCTCCCAAGGCGAGACGGCCCCGAGGCCCCGCCCCTCAGTCCCACCCTCGACCTCGAGGAACTCTGTCTTGACGTCCAGGTCTCGACCGCTGCCAGGACTCCGGCTCAAACCCCCGGGCCTCCCCCTTTCGCCCCCGGCCGCAGGACCTTGCACGGCCTCAGCCATCTCCCGTCAAGCTTCGCCACAGCCACCAGGTCCCCGTCTTCCCCCAGCACTCTCACGAGGCGACTCCGCCCGACCGGCCCGTCCGTGCCGTCCGCCCTCCCCGTCCTCCCGCCGACGCCGGGCTCCACCACACCGGTCCACGCCACGCGCTCACCGTGGGCGACACGGGCCAGGTCCCGGCGGGACGGGCGGATACACGGAAGGTGCGCGAGAGCATCCGCCGGCGCGACCGCCACCGCCCCGAGGTCCCCGCACCGGGCCGCCCCGGCGAACTCCTCCAGGGTGAGGGACGCCTCCAGGACGAACCCTCCGACGCCCTCCCGCACGAGAAAGCCGAGGTGAGCCCCTACGCCCAGGGCCCGCCCAAGGTCGTGGGCGAGGGTCCGCACGTAGGTGCCTCTGGAGCAGCGCACCCGGACCCGGGCGGCGGGGCAGGCGGCGGCCCCGCGGCCTTCGCCCGGGACGAAGTCCAGGAGCTCAAGGCGGTGGACGGTCACCGTCCTGGCCGGCCGCACCACTTCCCGGCCTTCCCGCGCGGCGCGGTACAGACGCTCTCCGCCCACCCGCACCGCCGAGACCATCGGAGGAACCTGCTGGATGACACCCTCGAAGCGCGGCAGGACCTCGGCCACGTCGCTCCGCGCGAGACGGGCCGCCGCCGCCGGCGAGCCGCCCACGACCGTCCCGCTGTGGTCCTGGGTGTCGGTCTCCTGTCCGAAACGGATCTCCGCGAGATAGGTCTTCGGCAGGTCGAGCAGGTATTCGGCCAGGCGGGTCACCGACGGTCCGACGAGCACGAGGAGCACCCCTGCCGCGGGAGGGTCCAACGTCCCCGCGTGCCCCACGCGGCGCTCCCCGGTCACCCGCCTCACGTACGAGACCACGTCGTGGGAGGTCATTCCGGGCGGCTTGCACAGGACGTAAAGCCCATCGGTCCGACGGCCGCGGGCCGGCCGCCGGTCGCGGCGCACCTCCTGCCCGACACGGTCGGTCAAACCGGTCTCCCGCATGGCGACCAGACCGTCGCGTCCTCCTCCGGGGTCCCTGGACGCGGCCCGGCCTCTGCAGGCGGGCCCGCCGGCTCTTCCGGGAAGAGCTTCTTCGTCTCCTCGAGCACCCTCGAGAGGACCTCTTCGACCGTCCCCCTCAGGACGCACCCGGCCGCCTTGCGGTGCCCTCCCCCGCCCAGGGCCGCCGCGACGGCGCCCACGTCGAAGTCCTTCTTCGACCGCAGGGCGACCCGGACCGCCCCGTCGGGCATCTCCTGCAGGAGGAAGCTCACGTCAACGGAGTCGATCATCCGCGGGTAGCCGACGAGTCCCTCCACCTCGTCGTCTGTCGCTCCGCATTCCTCGAGCATCCGGCGGGTCACCACCACCCAGGCGATGCGCCCTCCGGCCGCAAAACTCAGGGTCTGAAGCATCCGCTGGACCAGCCGCAGACTGGACACCGTACGTGTGTCGTGGATGATCTCCCCCACCGGGCCCGGCTCGACACCCAGGTCGAGCAGTTCCGCCGCGAGGCGGTGCGTCTCGGCCGTTGTGTTCTCGAACCGGAACCCTCCCGTGTCGGTGCTGACCGCCACGTAGAGGCAAAGGGCCATCTCGCGGTCAAGGGCGACGCCCAGGGAGGCGATCACCGCCCTCACCTGTTCGGCCGCCGCGGACGCCTTGGGGTCGACATAGTTCACATGCCCGAACAAAGCGTTCGAGGGGTGATGGTCGATGTTCACGACAAGCTCCGCCTGACGGAGGTCATCCGGGCCCAGACCGGCCCGTCCCGGGTCAGAGCAGTCGATGAGAAAGATGCATTCGAATCCGGAGACAGGACGGTCCAGCGTGTCGAGAGCGACGATGTCCTGGAAGCCGGGAAGAAAACCGAACCTCTCGGGAGGAGGGGTGGGGGCAACGAGCGTCACCGACTTCCCGAGTCGCTGCAGGGCCCTCATCATGGCCAGGTTGGAGCCCAGGCTGTCCCCGTCGGGGAACTCGTGGAGAGCCAGGAGGAACGATGAACAGCCGCCCACCGCCCGGGCGACGTCAGGAGCCGTGTCGCCCCTCCCGGGGTTCAACGCACGTCCTCCCCGTCATCCCCTGAAGGCGCCTCCGGCCCACCCGCCGGCTTCCGAAGGCCCGACTCCCTGGAGCCGAGCTGTCCGAGGATGGTCTGGATCCGGGTCCCCCGCTCTATGGAGTCGTCCAGGCGGAAGACCACTTCAGGGGTGTGCCGCAGCCGGATGCGGCGTCCGAGTTCCGAGCGCACGAACCCGGTCCCGCTCCTGAGCGCCTGCAGGGAGTCTTCCTTGTCCTTCTTCGAACCCAGGACACTGACGAAGACCTTGGCCACGCGGGCGTCGCGGGACAGCTCCACGTCCGTGACGCTCACGAACCCGAGCCGCGGGTCCTTGAAGCTCCGGAGGATGTCGGAGACCTCCTCCTTTATGGCCGTCCGCAACCTCTCCAGTCTGGCCGGGTCCATACCTCTACTCCACCTTCGAGGCCGGGGTGTCCCACGGCCTCACTTCGCTCTCAGCGTATCTCGATCGACGCTTCGAGGACCTCGAACGGTCCGGCCCTTTCGGTCCAGGCGACCAGATTGTCCAGCAGACGCCGGCAGACCGTCTCGCTCGCCGAGACGCAGGCGACACCGAGTGTGGCCAGTTGCCAGGTCTCCTGCTCGTCAAGCTCGGCCACCGACACCCCGAACCGCGTCCGGAGTCTTGTCATCAGGCTTGTGACGACCTGCCGTTTGTCCTTGAGGGACCGGGCCTCCGACAGATGGAGCCGGAGGAGGCATGTCCCGACGATCAAGCCGGGACCTCCTCCACGATGAAGGCCTCGATCACGTCCCCCACCTTCACGTCCTGGAAGTCCTCCAGACCGATGCCGCAGTCGAAGCCGGCCGAGATCTCGCGCTGGTCCTCCTTGAAGTGCTTCAGAGATGCTATCTTGCCCTCGTAGACGATCTTCCCGTCGCGGACGACCCTGACCTGGCTCTTCCTCGTGATCTTCCCGTCGGTCACGTGGCAGCCGGCCACGATTCCGACCTTGGGGATCCGGAAGAGCTCGCGGACCTCCGCGTGACCCAGGACCGTCTCTTTGAACTGCGGCGCCCGCAGTCCCTTCACGGCGGCCTTGATGTCGTTTATGGCGTCATAGATGACCCGGTAGGTCCGTATCTCCACGTTCTCCCGTTCCGCCGCCTGCCTGGCACCGGCGTCCGGGGTGACGTTGAAGGCGATGATCATGGCTTCCGAGGCCGAGGCGAGCATGACGTCTGTCTCGGTCACGCCGCCGACCCCCGCGTGGATGACCTCGATTCCGACTTCAGGTTCCTCGAGCTTCTGCAGGGACTGCTTCACGGCCTCGAGCGACCCCTGGACATCGGCCTTGAGGACCAGGTTCAGTTGCTTTCTCTTGCCCTGTCGAACCTGGTCGAGAAGGTCGGACAGGGTCACCGTCGCCCTGGCGCCGAGCTCCTGTTCGCGGCGACGCTCGTCGCGGTGGGCGGCGATCTCGCGGGCCATCTTCTCGTCGGCCAGGACCTCCAGCAGGTCGCCGGCCTCCGGCAGGTCGTCAAGACCCACGACCTCGACCGGTGTCGAGGGCCCGGCCTCCCGGAGGCGCTGTCCCTTGTCCCCGACCATGGCCCGCACCCGACCGGAACAGGACCCCACGACGAACGGGTCGCCTATCCTCAATGTGCCCGTCTGGACCAGGACGGAGGCCACCGGTCCCAGACCCTTGTCCAGCCGGGTCTCGATGACCGTGCCGCGCGCACGGCGGTTCGGGTTGGCCTTGAGGTCGGACATCTCCGCCACGAGCAGGATCATCTCCAGGAGGTCGTCTATCCCGGTGCCTTCCTTGGCCGACACCGGTACGACGATGGTGTCTCCCCCCCACTCCTCGGGGGTCAGCCCGTGTTCTGAGAGCTGCTTTTTGACCCTGTCCGGCAGAGCGTTCGGCTTGTCCATCTTGTTCAGGGCCACGATTATGGGGACCTTGGCCGCCCGGGCGTGGTTGATGGCCTCCACGGTCTGGGGCATGACCCCGTCATCGGCGGCCACGACGAGGACGGCGATGTCCGTGACGCGTGCTCCGCGGGCCCGCATGGCCGTGAAGGCCTCGTGACCCGGGGTGTCGAGGAACACCAGTCTCTTGCCGTTCCATTCGACGGTGCTGGCCCCGATGTGCTGGGTGATCCCGCCGGCCTCCCCCGCGGTGACGTTCGTCTTGCGGATGGCGTCGAGAAGGGACGTCTTGCCGTGGTCCACATGGCCCATGACCGTCACCACAGGCGGCCGGGGCTCGAGCGCCTCCTGGTCGGGCTCCTCCCACTCGGCCCGGGCCGTCTCATCCCTGGCGGCCTCGTCGTCCTCCCCCGGCTTCGACAGGTGCACGACCAGTCCCATCTCCGTCAGGGCGACCCGGACGGTCTCAGGGTCCAGGACCTGGTTCAGGCCGGCGACGATTCCCAGCCGGATGAGAGACTTGATGAGCTCGGCCCCTGTCACGCCCATCCTCTCGGCCAGCTCACGCACGGTGATAGGCCCCTCCACGACCACCTCGGTCGCAGGGACCCGCGGCGGTTCGGACGGCTTCGTGGGCTCGGGACGGCCCTTGCGGCCCTTGCCCCGCCGTCCCCTGCCCAGCGGGACATCCTCGTCACGCCAGCGCCGCGCGGCCGGCCCTTCACGAGGACCGCGCTCGCGACCCGCAGCCCCACGCTTCTGCCCCGGGGCGCCCTTCCGCTCCGGCTTGGCGACAGCAGCAGGCGGAGGGACGAGACCCGCTCCGAAGCGCCGGGCTGGTGCCGGCCGCACCGCGGCCGCGCCGCGTTCAGCCGGCCTCCCCCGCCGCACACCCGCCTGGGCGG
>ENA-OSAE01000335-OSAE01000335.1-marine-sediment-metagenome-genome-assembly--contig:-NODE-335-length-23517-cov-48.116870_pt1 | contig 23517 bp, 20 predicted proteins | sample MGYA00237870_ERZ529317 | MGnify/ENA primary metagenome ERZ529317 (study PRJEB26369, sample SAMN03142812) | marine sediment metagenome | biome: marine; feature: borehole; material: sediment... | reverse complement strand
CTGGCTGTTTATCTCCCAATCAATGTCAAAACGACCGTCATCTTTTTCAGTGATTGAAACATTGAATATTTCATGGCATCTTTCTCCCTTAACAATGTTTTTTACTTTATCTTCTATCTCTTTTAATGTCCGTTTTTTGGCTCGAGGGGAGTTGAGTTTGTTCTTCAGTTCCTGTAGTTGTTCCTGTTTTTTGATCAGTGCCTGGTTTAACCCGCGCAGCTGACCCTGACGCAGTTTTTCACTTAGTGTTATAACTATTGTTCTTTCCTTTCCCCAGACCTTTTTTTTAGTGCGGTAACATAGACATTCTTTACCGTTAACTTTTACCTGCTGGTAGTTGGAAAGAGGTATATCAAGTAAATCTTTATGATAAGCGGCTGTAAGACAAGCCACATAAGGCAGCTTTGAATCGTCAAGCTTAGCAAAATTAGCTTTGGAATTGCTCCCTTTATCAAAAACTATAGTAAATTCCTCAAGCTGAAGATTTAACTCGGAAAGTTTTTTTCTAATCTTTGTCAGTAAGGGAATAAACAACTCTTTATCAGTCTTATTCCCCTCATAAATTTGTGATAAAACAGGGATAAGAAATTCTCTGGTCGCCACCTGAATAAGGCCAAACTGCTTTAAATCATTGCGTTTCTGTTTGTTTCTACCCCTTTGGGCCAGTTTTGACTTCTCGTTTGTGGTGGAAATATAGGTGAAAAAGTTTGTGAGGTCGTAAAAAAGCAACTTTGAAGATAATAGCCCTTTGACTATCATCTTTTTGGTAATTTCTTTTTCAACCTTTTCCAATTGTTCATCTGTAACAGTATCCATCTGTTCCCAAAAATGCTGGCTGTCGAGCTTTTCAGGATTAAAGCCAGCTATTTCAGGCAGAGTAGTTTGCTTTGCCCAGGCTGAAAAAGCTCTTTTACTGCCCGGTTCAATAGCACGGTGGATGGCAGCTAAAAGCAAAGATTTTCCTACCGGTAGTCCATCTCTGATTTGTGCGGAGAAGTGTCGGTTAAAAATGTTGATCAAGTCCAGTTCTTCTGCAATTTGTCAGAAAAGCTGGACGGCTCCGTGGGAAGCTGAACGAATTTCTTTCTGTAAGGGTCCCTCCTTCAGTTTATATAATAATTGTTCAGCGGTTCCCAGATGCATCAGCACTACCGGTCTTGGTTTGCCGTTAACTCTTTTAGACTCGACAATCTGCCAGTATGTATACTTGCCAACTTTTTGTTTTCTAATAGTAGCCATATTTAGTTTATACTATATTTCCTAAAGCTTGTCAATACCTACAATTTATACCAATATTTTTAGTCTATACGCATAATCGGTTGTAATTGTTGTAAAACAAGGGTTTATTGGATTTGCTTAGTAAAGTCACGCTAGTTTAGTATTGTCTTTTTCCAAAATGTATGTTTTCAGGGTAGGGTAGTTAAGCCTTCAACACCTGTTACGGCAGCATCTTTTCTTTCTTTATAAATACCAGAACCTTCAGCAGCAATACTCCTGGCATCATGGTATACACACATATTGCTTTTAGCTGGAGTAATGAATATCATTCCCATCTAATCTATGGCAAAGAAATCCTGACCATCAAGAAAACCTCGGTTCCTCTTTACCGTTGATTTTTTTAGTTCTCTTTGCTCTGCCACACCCCTTATATTTTTCTGTTGTTTCAAGGTCTGACCCATCCAACATAGCAGTAATCTCTTCTGGGAAAACACCAAACCTGGCAAGAGCCTGCACCACATTATTGAAAAAGGCTTCCACTTCTTCAGCACTTAGGCGTTCTACAAAGTTGGCCAGCATCTGAGGACTGAAGGGTTTGGGTGGTTCGCCTGACTTATGCATGTGTGCCCCTCGACGACAAATACCATTTTCTAGAGTATAGGCGTTGAATCCTAAAAGACGCATAATTGAAACTTTACTGAAAAGCACATCCGGTAAAGCGTTCATGGAAGGTATACCAATGAGTATTTTGGTCATGTAGGTAAGAAGCAATAATACTATGGGGATCATCACTCGTCGGTAAGAAAGAGCATTAACATTCTTGATACACTTGAAAATTCCTGCTTCTTCCATGAAATCGAAAAAGGGGTCCAACAAACCTGCTTCATTCAAACCCTGAATATGATCTACAGCTTCGCCTTTTTCCAAAACTTCCAGAATCTTAGCATCACTGCGCTGGGCCGGACTAAGACCCAGAGATTTGAGTAGGCCAAATAAAGCTGATTGATCATTATATTTGCTCATATCAATTCCTCCCGATAGAAGTGTTTAATAATATACTCCGACAAAGAAGCTGTTCGTACCTTCTATCGGAAGGAAATTTTTTTATTTTTTCTGCATTACCAAAAAGTAACAATTTATATCAGAACTTCAGTCATTTTATTACAGGAATGCTTGTTAATTGTTTGGTTTAATATTAATACGCTGAGGTATATGGATGTCTTTTTTTACTACAATTTCTTTCATCTAAAATGGAGAAGAACCAAATTATTTTATGCAAAGCGAGCACAGTTGGTTACAAAAAAATAACCGGGTTTCCCCGGTTATAACACCGCAATAACTTCCATCTCAATGCCTACATCTTTAGGCAGTCGGGCAACTTCCACGCAGGCTCGGGCCGGTGGATTCTCACCGAAATAACCGGTATATATTTCGTTAATGATGGCAAAGTCGTTCATATCGGCAATAAACAGGGTAGACTTAACCACGTTATCCATCGAGGCACCTGCGGCTTCTAAAACAGCCTTAACGTTTTCCAGGACCTGCTTTGTCTGGGCTCTAATGTCTCCTGCCAGTAGCTCGCCGGTTTCGGGAACGATGGGAATTTGTCCTGAAACAAATAACAAATTGCCGGCTTTAATCGCTTGAGAGTATGGGCCTACGGCAGCCGGTGCTTTTTCTGTAAAAATAACTTCCTTTTTCATAAAAATAACCCTCCCTATGTTTATTCAAATTCTAAGCAAATTATACCATGGAAAATAAAAATAACAAAAAAAGTACAAAGACATTTTCATGCCTTTGGGCAATATAAGGTTAATTTGACTCCCCTTCAGGATAATATAATAACTTAAGCAGGAAAAAATCAAGGGTAATAATCATAGGTAAAAATATCCCAAATGATTTTTTATTCTTCTCTTTCGACTTCGCTTATTGCTTTTTCAATAACATCTAAACCAATGTCTGCCTGTTCCTTTGCAAGGATAAGGGGCGGATGAATCCTAAGAACATTTCCGTAAATACCATAAGAAATCAAAGCCAGACCATTCTTATAGGCCTTTTTGCAAATGCTTTTAACTTCCTCAGCACCAATCTCTTTCGTATTTTTGTCCTTGACGATCTCAACTCCAATCTGTAATCCTTGGCCTCTCACATCTCCGATTATTCGGTAGTGTTTCTTCATTTCATTTAACCGTTTTATCATATACTCTCCTACTTTTGCAGCATTCTCTACTAAATGTTCTTCCTGTATTATTTTTATTGTCTCCAGAGCTGCTGCACAGCATATCGGGTTGGCCATCGTTGTAAACACATGGTGCAGGGCTAGTTTCTTCCCAACTTTTGGGAATTCATATCTTGATACGACTGCGCTCATTGGCATTCCAGATGCTATTGCTTTCCCTAAGCAAATTATATCTGGTTCAATATTCCAGTGTTCACATGCAAACATTTTCCCCGTTCTCCCAAATCCTGTTTGAACCTCGTCAGCAATGAGCAAAATCCCATATTTCTCGCATAGCTTCTTAAGTCCAGAAAGGTAACCATATGGCGGAACTATGTTACCTGCATCTCCTTGAATAGGCTCAATTACGACGGCTGAAATGAGGTCTCCTGGAACATAACACTGAAACACCCAATCTTCAATGTACTTCAGACATTGTAAATCGCATTCAGGATAGTTTTGCTTGAATGGACAACGGTAGCAGTAAGGATATGGTACATGGATGATTCCTGGAATAGGCGGATAGGCCTTACGTACTCCCGAGCCAATTAAGCCAGGACCAGCTGCTGTAAGCTCCATTGAAATTTGCGTCTGACCATGATAACCTCCTAAAAAACTCATTACATACGGCCTCCCTGTGGACCAATGTGCAATCTTAACTGCAATTTCGTTTGCGTCACTTCCACTCATGCCAAGATAGACTTGTTTATCAAAGTTTCCCGGTGTAATCTCAACCAATTTCTTTAATAGTTTTAAATGTTTTCCAGTGCCTTCAAGAAACCCAACCATTATCCCATTTAAAGCCTGTTTGCATGCCTCAACCACCTTCGGATGGCTTCTTCCTATATTGAGCACAGAATGGAAGGATGAAAAGTCGAGGAAAACATTCCCATCTAAGTCCTCTATCCATACACCATTCGACTTTTTAGGTATCCACGCCTCTGTTTTTAACACATCGCGGACCAAAGTCGGTACTTCAATAGAGTGATCTATCTCTTTAATAAGCTTCTTCACTTCGGGTCCAGGTGGCCCCTTCACGATCTTTGGAGTTCTATATTTTCCCATTTTTTATCCTCCTATCTCAATTTTTAAAATTATCTTTTAAAAGCTTTTAAGATTATAGTTTTTTATTAAATTTCTAGGAGTCGTAGCTTTGTGGATATGTACATACATATATTCACAGTTAATAATCGATCCATACAAGAGCCGCTCCAAAGGTTGGCCAGTTCTTATACCATTTCCTATTGTGGTGAATTGGAAAAGAAGCAAATTTTGAAAAAAGGGGAAAGGAACTTAATAAGTCCTTATCCCCCTTATATTACTTAAACATTCCTTTTCACGTTCATGCAAAAATTACCTCTCTATTAATGCCGAAAATTTAGGGTTCCTAAAAGTGAATAATTCCTAACCCCTGCAACATAATGAATAATATTGCAACAGGCGCAATGAACTTTATGCTTATGCTATACCAACTACCAACCTTTATCCCTTCTCCAGAGTTTATTTCTTCTAACGCAGGTTTTGTACCCCATACCCAGCCGGTAAATATAGCCATTACGAGGCCGCCTCCAGGAAGTAAGATATTACTAACCAGAAAATCTATCGCATCAAAGAAGGTTTTACCAAAGAAGGGTTTAAAGTCACTCCAGGGGCCAAAAGAGAGCACAGAAGGAATACCCAAAATAAATAGCCCTATACAGGTATAAATTACCGTTTTTTTCCTTTCCCAGCGCCATTCATCTACTACATATCCAACTATTCCTTCCAGCAATGCAATTGTTGAGGTGAAAGCTGCTATAAAAAGTAATAGATAAAATAGAGTAGCAAAAAACATTCCAAATTTCATCTGTGTAAAAATAGACGGTAAGGTAATAAACGTTAAAACAGGACCTGCAGTAGGATCTAATCCAAATGCAAATACAGCCGGAAATATTACCAGACCCATCAGAAAAGCAACTAGTGAATCTCCTGCAGCCACAGTTAAAGAGGTTCCGGCAATTGTATCTTTTTTGCTTAAGTAACTACCATATATAACCATATTACCGCAACCTACACTCAATGAAAAAAACACTTGCCCCATTGCTGCTAAAATAGCTTCAGGATTTAGCTTGCTAAAATCAGGTTTCAAATAGAAACTCAAACCTGCCGCAGCCCCAGGTAATGTTAGTGAACGAACGGCCAATACTACTATCATTACAAATAAGGCTGGCAATAATATTTTGCACCATTTTTCTATGCCGCTCTTTATTCCCTTAATTACAACATATGCAGTCAAAATTATTACTATTATCTGCCAAACCATTACTTCAGAAGGATTGGAAACAAATTTCCCGAAGGCCTCTCCTATCTTATCAGGAGTAAGACCAACATAAGAACCAGTTACAGATCGTGCCACATACGCCAAGGTCCAGCCAGCGATGGCAAAATAGAATGATAGTACGAGCACTAGAACCGCTACACCTACTAATCCAAGCAAATACCATGGTGTCCCTGGCCTCATTTTCCTTAATGCTCCCGTATAATTCAACTGCGTTTTACGCCCAATAGCAAACTCAGTCATCAATAGCGGGATTGCTACGAACAATGCTGCTAGTATATAGATAACTAGAAAAGCTGCACCTCCGTATTTACCAGTAATATATGGAAATCTCCATACATTACCTAGCCCTATAGCTGCTCCTACTGAAGCAACAATAAAACCGAACTTCGATGACCACTGTTCACGTGTCCCCGTAGAAATCTTTTCGTTTTTACTATTTACGGCAGCCGGCGTAATCTCTGTCATGCTTTCCCCTCCTTTTTATGATATGCTTAAGAGCATATCGGTTTTTGTTATAAACTTTTTTCTATACCAATCTACCCTCCTACAAATTTACCGGATTAACCTTACACATTTGCAGGAGGGGCTATGTTGCATTTAGTTATTTTAAAGGTTCAAAGCGAGCAGTAAAATGCCTCAAAACAGGTGCCTCATAAACTATCTTAAATCCCTTTAATTCATGTCTTCGATCATATATATCTGCTAAACCCTCTGCAACCACATCCATATGCCTATTAGTATAAACACGCCTTGGAATTGCCAGGCGAACTAGCTCTAGATCGGGGTAAATCATCTCTCCAGTTTTTTCGTCTTTTTCCGCAAAGGCAGAAGTTCCCAGTTCTACACATCTAACTCCTGAATTGATGTATAATGCTACAACTATTGCCTGACCTGGAAATTGGCTTTGTGGTATGTTCGGTAGGAACCTTTTCGCATCTACATATACTCCATGGCCACCGACCGGTTCTACAATTGGTACATTTCTATCTTTTAATTTTTGTCCTAAATATTGTACCTGCCCGATTCTATCAGCTAAGTATGGCTCTTGAATTACTTCCTGTAATCCTCTGGATAACGCCTCCATATCACGCCCTGCTTGGCCACCATAAGTTGGGAAACCCTCATAAACTATGGATAGCTGAATAGCCTGTTCATAAATTTCTTTATGTTTTGTGCAAAATAAACCACCGATATTTACCAGGCCATCTTTTTTTGAACTCATCACGCAGCCATCACCATAAGAAAACATCTCTCTAGCAATTTCTTTAATTGATTTATTTTCATAGCCTTTTTCTCTTGTTCTTATGAAATAGCAATTCTCGGCAAATCGCGCAGCATCAAACATTACGGGAATGTTATACTTGGAGGCTACTTCACATGTTGATTTGATATTTACCATAGACACCGGTTGGCCACCATTATTATTACAGGTAACTGTAATCAACACAAACGATATTTTATCTGGACCATGTTCCTTAATGAACGATTCCATCTTTTCAACATTAATGTTTCCTTTAAAAGGATGTTGACTCTGTGGATCAAGGCCTTCATCAATAACCAGGTCGACTGGGATGCCACCCTTAAGCTTAATATGGCCACGAGTACTGTCAAAATGCATATTCCCTAGAACATAGGTACCCGGTTTGATAAAAATTTGAGTCATAATGTTTTCTGCCCCTCTACCCTGATGGGTTGGCAAAACATATTTAAAACCAAATATATCCTGTACTGTAGCTTCTAGGTTATAAAAGTTTCTACATCCTGCATATGATTCATCACCTAGCATTAAGCCCGCCCATTGGTTATCACTCATCGCTGAGGTTCCACTATCAGTTAAAAGATCAATATAGACTTGTTCTGCCTTAAGCCCAAAAACGTTGTAACCTGCATCTCTTATCCACTGTTCTCTCTCTTCCCTTGTGCTCATCTTTATAGGCTCTACTACCTTAATTCGGTAAGGTTCAGCTGTGATTTTTTTCATGTTTTCACACTCCTTTTTCTAATTTAGATTTTTAATCGCTTCCTTTAAAGTAAATCACTCCTCTCTTACCTCATAAGCTCATATCCCTATGTTTTCTAATCACTCAATAGATTTAGATTTTTTCTAATACTATCACCTCCTCATTTGGATTCTTTCTTCTAGCTTCATTATTGCGATGTTTAAATCAGGCTTTGATTGACCCAGACCTTTAGACACTTCTGGAAGAACCTTTATTAAAACATTATGTCTTTATCCGCTCGCAGTTCTTCCAAATAATTATAGATACTGTAACGGGAAACACCGAGCTCTTTGGCTATTTTTTCCTGTGCGCCCTTTATCAAAAATGCTCCTCTCTCGTCCAGAAATTTAACAACCTTCATTTTATCTTCTTTTTGCATATGCGCTACTGGTATGCCAACCTTGTTTATTGCTTTTTGAATCAGTTCTTTTAGAACTCGCTCGACATTAACCTCAAAAGTCTCTGGACTCTCCCCATCCTCAACATCTAAATTAGTAGTAGCGCAAAATTGATCTACCAGACTTTTTGTTAACAAAAAATCAGAAAGGTCATAATTTATACATAAAGCGAAGGCAATTCGTTCCCCCTCTTTGAAGAAAATCGTAGATGATTTAAGTCTTCTTCCGTTTTTAGTCTTTGTTTCATAGTTTAGCAACATATTGTTAACTAGCTTTCCTGAACGCAAAATCCGTAAAACGAGATCTGTTGCTGGGCCGCCTATCTTTCTACCGGTCACGTGGCCATTAATTATTTCTACTATTGAATTTTCAGGGTTTCTGAGGTCGTGTACAACTACTTCACAACGACTTCCAAATGTGGCGGCAATTGCTTTAGCAACTAACTTCAAATTTTCAAGAGTTGGATGTGATTGTTTCTTGATAGAAACACATTGGCTCTGTTCATTCATATTGAATACATCCTTTCATTCAATATTTTGAGTTTTTATTCCTTAATGCTCCCGCTTTAAAGTTTTTCTGCTTGAGTGGATGGCCACCTCTTTAAGAATCTTCTAGTCTTAGACTTTCGCTCTACCCCTCCCTCGAAGGTAACCCTATTATTTCCTGCCGGCTGTGTCTTAAAGGACCCATACATTTCTTTGTTCTACCTTTTGGGGTGGCGTAAAGCCTGTTTCTTACATATAGTTCGAGAACCCCCTTCCTATCCTAGAGTCTTTTTAAACAGTTTGAAATCCCTAGAAATAGTAATCTTTCTACCCTCACGATTCCAATTTCACCCAAAAAAGGAATTTTATTGTGCCTAATATGGTAGTTAAATTCATTTATTTAGTCTATTTACGTTGGATTGACTTGTGGGAGGTTTGAATGTTGAAGAATTCCTACTTGGATTTTGATTTTTATTAAAAAATTTTAATAAAGTTTATTAAAATATTTTAAGCATTGTTTTATTATTTCGATACCTTTTTCAATATTCCTTCTTTATTAAAAAAAAATTAAAAAATTTTTATATCTTATTTTTCGCACTCTTAAAACCAAAAACATGTCAATTATATATGGAACCAATTACTGGAAACTAAAGAGATCCAGGCGGCCTGATATAAATATTCATATCAAAACCAGCCAAAGAAACCACTCTAGATTGACGGGTATAATTATCAGGCAAATAACGAGTTACCTAAACAATCTCCACCGTAATAAAAATATATTCAAACAAAAAAAGACGGTTAAAACGCTTTTAACCGCCTATCTGTCTAAACCTCCATAATCAAGGGAAGTATCATGGGTCTTCTTCGAGTTTTACCATAAAGAAATTTCCCAAGAGTATCTCTAACCAGAGATTTTATGGTCGACCAATCAGTAATCCTCTTTTCTTGACATTTTTCTAAAACTTTCTCAACTCTTTTTGTTGCTTCTTCGATCAAGTCTTCGGATTCCCTTACATACACAAAACCTCTTGAAATTATGTCAGGTCCTGCGACAACTTCTGCAGTTTTTTTATCGATTGTTACCACAACAATCAATATACCATCTTGAGAAAGCAGTTTTCTATCTCTTAAAACTATATTGCCTACATCCCCTACTCCGAGACCATCAACTAATATTTTTCCGGAAGTCACCTCACCTCTTATTCGTGCTCCTTTATTAGAAAATTCGATGACTGTTCCGTTATCTACCACAAAAATGTTTTCTTTTTTTATTCCCACTTCTTCAGCCAGCTTGGCATGATGAATCAAATGTCTGTACTCTCCGTGAATGGGTATAAAGAATTGGGGTTTAACGAGATTTATCATAAGTTTTAATTCTTCCTGGCTGGCATGTCCGGAAACATGAACACCAGAAATTGATTCATAAATAACCTCGGCTCCCTGTCTAAAAAGCTGGTCAATGGTCCTGGCCACCAGCTTCTCATTTCCTGGAATAGGAGTCGCTGCTAACAAAACAGTATCACCTGGAACGATTTCAACCTTTCTGTGCTCTGATGTAGCCATTCTAGTCAAAGCAGACATAGGTTCTCCTTGGCTGCCCGTAGTAATTATGGCCACTTTTTTGAGAGGCAACTTGTTTATTTCATCAAGCTGCAGCAGCATATCATCAGGTATCTTTAAATACCCTAACTCAGAAGCAACATCAACCACATTAACCATGCTTTTACCTACCACTGCTACTTTCCTCTTGTGTTTCTGCGCACTGTCAAAAACCTGTTGAATACGGTGAACGTTTGAAGCAAAAGTGGCTACTATTATTCTACCTTTGGCAGTTCTGAATATCTCGTCAATGGTATCCCCAACTACTCTTTCGGACATCGTATACCCTTCTCTTTCCGAATTGGTGCTGTCTGCCAGCAATGCCAGCACACCTTTGTTACCAAGCTCTGCCAGCTTGTGTATATCAGTTATCTGCCCATCAACAGGGGTTTGGTCAAATTTGAAATCTCCAGTATGCACAATTATTCCAACAGGAGTATATATTCCCAGGCACACTGCATCCGGTATGCTGTGATTTACTCTTATGAAATCCACCCGGAAACATCCAATATTAATAGAGTCGGGTGGAACAATTATATTTAAATCAACATCATTACTCATATAATGCTCTTTCAGTTTGCCTTTTACCAGTCCGATGGTTAGTTTTGTACCATAAACCGGAACATTCAATTTTTTTAGTATATATGGTAGTGCACCTATATGGTCTTCATGACCATGTGTCAACACAATAGCTCTAACCCGTTCCCTGTTTTCAAGCAAGTAGGTTATATCCGGAATAACAACATCTATTCCAAGCATCTCTTCTTCAGGAAACATAAGGCCCGAATCTATTACCAATATGTCTTTGCCGTATTCTATCACGTACATATTCTTACCTATCTCCCCTAATCCACCCAGGGGGATAACCTTTAATTTTTGTTTCAAAATTACACCTCCGTATACTGGTCATCATCATGTTCTTGAATGACCAAACTATTTATACAGCATCAAATGAATTTTCGTCCTCAATTACGATAATCTCCCTATGAATTTTTTTTACACATCTCCAGGGAATCCGTATAAATCTGTTTGGTATAAAAAAGCTTAATATTCCCACCTGTGGGATTACTAAAAGGGAATCGATACAACCCAATTCATTTATTATCATATCCATTTCTCCCTTGGGAATTATCTTCTCTCCCTTTGTTATATTGATAATCTCCTTATTCATCAAACTGCTCCATCTCATTTCTAGCCCTCCTATTAAAGTTTATGAGGGGCTTATTTTTTTATTCCTTCGCCATCATAGAATAAAAATAATAACTATATACCGGTATGCCCGAACCCTCCACTGCCCCTTTCCGTTTTAGTTAAGCTATGCACCTCTACAACTTCGGCTTTGTACACTCTGTTTAAAACCAGTTGAGCTATCCGGTCTCCACGATGTATAACAAAATCCTGTTTCCCTAAATTTATTAAAATGACTTTTATTTCTCCTCGATAATCCTCATCAACGGTTCCAGGAGAATTTAAAACCGTTATACCCTTTTGGTAAGCAAGACCGCTTCTTGGTCTCACCTGGCCTTCAAACCCACTGGGTAAAGCAATCTGTAATCCTGTAGGTATCATTTTAAATTCGCCGGGTTTGATTACAACATCTCCTGTTACATTGGCATAAAGGTCCATACCAGAGGCACCTTTAGTCATATACCTGGGGAGAGGTAAATCCTCCGCGCCATCGATTTTTTTAACATAAACTTTCATCAAAAAATCACCCTTTTTCTACAAGTTTTTCCCTTTTCTTATTGAATTCGTGTTTTGCCTCTTCTTGTAAATCAAAATAAACTCTAGGAATGAAAGCTTTCGTGGCTATTCTCTTTACCGGAAGCTCTACTTCATCTCCAACTTCTACTCCATCAATATCAGTTAAATCAATAAAACAGTTCTGCATTGATATTTTCCCAATAATTTCGGCTTTTTTTCCGCGTACTCTCGCATATTTCTTGAATCCGGAATGTTTTATCAATTTAAGAAAGTTTTTAACAGTCAACTTTAAGAAGGATGAGAGGTTTATATTATTATGTTCAAATTCCAGTCCCAATCCCTCATAATAACCTACAGGCACTATTCCTATAACCGAATCGCGTTTTGCTTTATACTCACCATTGTACCCTATTCTGGTTCCCTTTTTGTATCTTTTTATGTGTATTATTTTTGACTTGAATTTCCAGGTGTTTTTTAATGATATCTTTTTATTAGATTTAACGGGACATTGTCCATAAATCAAATTGCCTATCCTGACCATATCCAGATGCATTTCAGAGAATCTTAATGTAGCAGCACTGTTGGCAATGTGTCTTATTATATTTCTCTGCCCCAGTTTGTTCTCAACAACATCCAATACCTCCTGAAATACCTTGAATTGCTTGTATGAATAAGAAGGATCAGAAGCCGCAGCCTTTGATAAATGGGTGAATATTCCTATAATTTCTATATGCTTATGATAATTTAATATGGCTGCAAGATATTCTTCTACCTGATTTGGATAAACACCAAATCTTCCAAATCCTGTATCAACTTTTACATGGACACCAACCCTTGTTTTGGTTTTTATGGCTTCTTTTTCCAGAGCTTGTACCAAATCTAGGGAAGAAACAGCTACATGTAAATCAAACTCAACAACATGATGAGCCTGTTCCGGCAGTGGCGGTGTTAAAACTAAAATAGGAGCATCTATGCCTTCTCGCCTAAGGGTAATACCTTCAAACAGGGTCGATACCCCCAGGTAATCAACTCCACACCCAACAGCCTTTTTTGCTATTGGAATAATACCGTGCCCGTAGCCTTCAGCTTTAACAACAGCCATTAACCTGACATTTTCTCCTATAATGTTCCTAACCTCTTCAATATTGTGCTTTACAGCTCTTAAATCAACTTCAACCCAGCAATAAGGCATTACGTCCATGGTGTTTTTCCTTTCGAAGTATTTTTTAAACCATATTAAAATTATAATTAATTTGATTTTCTTTTTCAAATAAAAAAAACAGAAATAATTAATTAATAACCTCTGTAACGGTTGTGATTTTAAATTCCTTTTCCCTCAATTTTTCGATTAATTCAGGAAGAGCTTCCGCAGTATCTTTTTTGGGATGCATCAAAATTATTGCACCGTTCTGTAATTTTTTCATTACTTTATTGATTATATAGTTTTTGCCCGGTTCTTTCCAATCTACGGTATCAATGGTCCACATTATAACTTTATACCCCAAATCTTCAACAGCATTAAGAGTCGTTTCATCAAATTCCCCATAAGGTGGTGCAAACAGTGTCGTTTTACAACCTGTAATTTTGTATATAGCTTCTTCTGCCTTTTTGATTTCCTTTATGTTTTCTTCTTTAGATAAACCTACGGGTTTACGATGGCTGTATCCATGGTTGCCAATCTCATGGCCATCTTCTTTTATAGCTTTTAAAAGTTTGGGAAAGCTTTCTGCCCATCTGCCTTCTACAAAAAATGTTATCTTTACATCCTTTTCTTTAAGGATTTTTAACAAATCTGGTAGTATTTCTTCCCCCCATGCTACATTGCATGCAAAAGCCACATGTTTCTCTTCAGGATTGCCCTGGTATATGGGCTCAATACTTCCCGAAGTTTGTAGAATTTCAATTGCATTGTTAAAATAAAGTATAGCTCCTAAAATTATTAAAAAAACTGTGAAAAACGATACTACTCTTGGTAATTTTAAGGTATAAAAAAACATTAATTATTCACCCTTCTTATCTTATGTTGCTAATATTTTTATTCACAAACTGCTTTATTTATGTATATAATATCCTTTTAAAAATGGTTCTTCTCCAAAACAGTTGTTAAAGGTTGAACTAATATTATCTAACAAACTTTATCTAGAGAGATACATGAGTTGGTTAGATAGTCTTGCCCGGCTCAAGAATTTCTACACCGGCCAACTTTGGCAGTCAAGGCAACCCTTAAGGGCGCCTTACGGCGGCCTTGACTGCCTCATTGCCCGGTGTAGATATAAGCCAACCGGGCAAAGGAATTCACGTATATTTAGCTGTCAGGCTGCAGTTGATTAAAGCACGCTGCTCTGCTTCATCGAAAACCTGTGCTGCGGTCATCGAAAAACCCGGCACTCAAAAGTTAATTGAGTGCCGGGCCCTTTTCCATGCCCATTGAAATCTCTGATACTTGTGAACTACAATTCACTGCTGTAGAAATATCCGGTCAATTCCCAGCAGCTAAAAAGCTTTCGGATGGGTTCTGTCAGGAGCCCGGCACTCAAATACATTTGAGTGCCGGGGGTACAGCCTTTACCTTGACAGAACACAGGAGAAAGTTATAATGATTTAACTATTGACCGGATAGGGTTTACATGACATTTAACTCAACTAAAATGGAGAAGAACCAAAAATTTGTATAGTTATACCTTTAAATCAGTAACTTATTTTATATATGGAGGCTGGCTAATCAACGTCACGTATAGCTTTTTGGATGGAATCCGGTACTCGACGCAATGTTTTTTTGTGATTATTTTATGATAATGTTGCCTTGTAGAGTATCATGATAAAGTATCACTATGAAGAACGAGGTGCATTATCTTATGACACAAAAACAATTAAACAGCTACAGGGTCATTTCAATGGCCATAGAATAATGCTGAAAACGGGAAGCCATAAAAAAATCTAAAAAAAAAGAAGGATTTTTTGCAAAAACGGAGAATATATAAAAAAGAAGGAAATCCTGCAAAAATAATTTTTAATAAAAGACAACCTTCATTAATTTCAAGGAGGAGGGGAACTGTATGGCGAAATGTCCTAGTGATAATGTGTTTTATCGTGACCTTAACTGGCATTATCCAAAGATTGTGAGAGGTGAAGGGATTTACCTGTATGATGAAGATGGTAAAGACTACATTGATGGGTGTTCAGGTTCTGCTGTAGCAAACCTGGGTCATGGAAACAAAGAAGTGGCCGAGGCCATGAAAAAACAGGCGGAAACCATAGCATTTACACATTTATCAAGGTTTACTACCGATGCAATAAAAAACCTGGCTGATAAAGTAGCAGCATTGACACCTGGAGATTTAAACAAATGCTATTTTGTGTCAGGAGGTTCTGAATCAACAGAAACGGCTGTTAAGATGGCCAGGGCATATTTTTTAGAAAGGGATGGGGTCACAAGCAAGTTTAAGATTATTGCAAGATGGAACAGTTTCCATGGCAATACCATCGGAGCATTGTCAATGACCGGGCATGTTGCCAGAAGGAAGAAGTATGACCCGTATCTTGCTGATTTTCCACATATTGCTGCACCGTACTGTTACCGCTGTCCGTATGATGCAACATATCCTGAATGCGGTGTAAAGTGTGCTTACGCCCTTGAGGAAGAAATCCTCAGACAGGGCCCGGAAAATGTTGCAGGTTTCATTGCAGAGCCTGTAATTGGATCTGCAGCCCCTGGTGTTCATCCTCCAAAAGAATATTATTCAATAATCAGGGAAATCTGTAACAGATATGATGTTTTGATGATAATTGATGAGGTGATGGCAGGGTTTGGCCGCACAGGAAAGAATTTCGGAATCGATCATTATGAGGTAGTACCTGATATGCTGACAACTGCCAAAGGAATGAGTTCGGGATACTCACCCCTTGGAGCAACTATTGTGAAAGATAAAATCTATGAAGTTTTTGCAAAAGGCTCGGGTAAATTTATCCACGGCCATACATATGGAGGCAATCCATTATCCTGTGCTGTGGGATGTGCTGTGCTGGATATCATTGAGAAGGAAAAGCTCGTGGAAAACGCCAGCATCCAGGGAGAGTATTTGATGAACAAACTCCAGAAACTTTATGACTATCCCTATATTGGTGATATCAGAGGTAGAGGTCTGATGATTGGCATAGAGTTTGTTAAGGATAAGGCAACTAAAGAACCCTTTGATGTTAAAAAAGATGTAAAAGGACTGGTAACAAGGAAAGCCCTTGACCACGGCCTGGTGGTCTATCCCGGAGGAGGTTCTGTTGATGGAGTGAGAGGTGACCACTTCCTGCTGGCTCCACCCATCAACATTACCCGGGCTGAAGTTGATGAGCTTTTTGATAGGCTGGATAAAGCTATTAAGGAAACGTGCGAGGAATTGAATGATTAAGGAGGTATTTTGATGGATAAACTGATAATAACTGTAGCACCTACAGGCAATGTTCCTACAAAAGAGCACAATCCGAATGTGCCCATAACTCCCGATGAAATAGCAGAATGCGTCCACAGATGTTACCAGAAAGGGGCAGCTGTTGCCCACATACATGCAAGGGATGTAGAAGGCAAACCAACTGCGGATCCCAAAGTCTTTAAGGAGATCATCGAAAAAATCAAAGCAAAGTGTAATATTATTATTCAGATTTCAACAGGAGCAAGAGCCGGGAAAACTGCAGAAGAACGGGGAGCAGCCCTTGATTTGAAGCCGGAGATGGCAAGCCTGGCCACAGGTTCATCAAATTTTCCTACCGGGATGAATGCCAACTCTCCACAGCTTATTGAATATCTGGCGAAGAAAATGCTGGATAACAACATTAAACCAGAAATCGAGGTTTTCGATTGTGCCATGATAAGCAATGCTGAGTATTTTGCCAGGAAGGGTTTGATTAAGACCCCCATGCATTTTAACCTGGTGATGAATGTCCCGGGTTCGATAAAAGGGACTCCCAAAAACCTGCTTCATCTGGTGGAAAGCCTTCCCAGGGGTTCGACATGGACCGTGTGTGGTATAGGAAACAAAAACCTGCAGATGACCAGTATGGGCCTGGTGTTAGGCGGACATGTTAGGGTTGGTCTTGAGGATGTCCTTGAGTATGAGAAGGGAGTTCCTGCTTCAAATGAAATGCTTGTTGAGAGGATAGTCAGGCTTGCAAAGGAATTCAACAGAAAAATAGCTACTCCTGATGAAGCCCGGGAAATTTTGGGTTTAAAATAAAAATTTGATCTTTAAAGAGTTTGCTTTTAAGAGGGGATGCTGCCCCCTTTTTTTATTTTAAAGGATTTTTTGATAAAATATAGAAAAATAATTAAACAAATGTGGTTCTTCTCCAAAACAGTTGGTTAAGGATTAAGCCAATATATCTAACAAATTTTGTCTAGAAAGATACGTGGGCTGGTTAGATAGCCTTGCCCGGCTTAAGAAATTTTACACCGGCCAGCTTCGGCAGTTAAGGCAACCCTTAAGGGCGCCTTACGGCAGTCTTGACTGCCTCATTGCCCGGTGTAGATACAAGCCAACCGGGCAAAGGAATTCCCGTATATCTGGCTGTCAGGCTGCAGTTGATTAAAGTATGCTGCTTTGCTTCATGGAAAACCTGTGCAGCGGTCATCGAAAAAACGACTTTCCTTTTCCATGCCCATCGAAGTTCCGGATACTTGTTAATTACATTCGCTTTTGTTGAAGCATCCGGTCAATTCTTAACAACTAAAAAGCTTTCGGACGGGTTCTGTCAAGGGCCCGGCACTCAAAAGTTAATTGAGTGCGGGGGGTGTAGCCTTTACTCAGCCCTAAAAACAGTTCATGTACACCAAGGCTGGCTGTTTCGGCCTGGCTCACAGATTGACTGACCAGGCTGCTGCTAAAGCTCTGGCAGGCTTCCTGTCCTACTGTACATCTATGTGTCAAAGGACGACCTCGGACATCCTGACCTCAAACTACCTTCGCCTTTGGCTCTACTAACCTCGGTTAGCCCCTTGAATCAAAGCACTGCACCGGAACCGGTCAGCACAAGCGTATATTTTCATCCTTTTGATGCTACTGTAGATGCAGCATGTATGTCTTGACAGTTTTGGAGAAGGCCATAACAGTTTAACAATTGACCGGATTGGGTTTGCATGTCATTTAACTCAGCTAAAATGGAAAGAAACCAATTTTTTGAAATGGAGGGAGGATTCAACATTGATTAATCCCCGAGTGTTGTTTTTAAGTGACATTGATGAAGTGAAAGAAGAGATTCGTAAAACAGGGTGTGATGCTTCAGCCATTGGCATTATGGTTCAAAAAGGTGTATTTAGGATTCTAAAGCTGGAAAACATCCCATCAAAGGCTGCTGTAATCATAAAGCAGGAAATGCTATCTAAAGGAGGAGAGGCAGCTATTAATAGAGGTGTTGTAAACCGTAGTGTGGATAAGACAGATGTGCTATTAATGGGAACCAAAAGGCACTATGAAGGACTCATATACAAACTTAAAATGCAGCCCTTCGGCCTTAGAGAAGTAGCTGACGAGATAGAGAAGACATTAATAAATGTTGATAACAGGCCTTCTGGATTGAAAGCAGGAAAACACTATCTTCCATTTGGTCAACGGACATATATTATGGGGATTCTAAATGTTACACCGGATTCATTCTCAGATGGAGGCATGTACAATTCAATAGACAAAGCTATCGAGAGGGCTAAAGAAATGACAACTGAAGGAGCAGATATCATTGATGTGGGAGGGGAATCTACAAGACCCGGAGCTGAACCTGTTCCACTGGAAGAGGAGTTAAGAAGAGTTATACCTGTGTTAGAACGGCTTGTTAAAGAGGTGGATGTGCCCATTTCTATTGATACATACAAAGCCGAAGTTGCCAGAAGAGCTCTTGAAGTGGGTGTTCACATCATTAATGATGTATGGGGGTTGAAGAAAGACCCAAATATGGCAGAAGTTGTGGCTGAATATGATGTCCCAATAATTGTTATGCACAATAAGGAAAACAACACATACACAGACTTGATGGCGGAAATTATATCTTCCCTTAGAGAAAGCATACAAATTGGTGAAAAAGCAGGAATAAGGCCTGAAAACATAATAATAGATCCGGGAATCGGCTTTGCTAAAGATACAGAACAGAGTTTGAGAGTGATGCGCAACATGAAACAATTAAAAAGTTTGGGGAAACCGATATTGCTTGGAACATCACGGAAATCCATGATAGGGAACACATTAAATCTACCTGTAACGGAAAGAATTGAAGGTACAGCTGCTACCGTGGCACTGAGCATCGTTCAGGGTGTTGATATTGTTCGAGTCCATGATGTAAAAGAGATGACACGAGTTGTCAGAATGACTGATGCTATTGCCAGAAAATGATGTCATTTCCCGGGAAATAATGTCTAAAAAAAGATGAGGTGCGGGAATCGTGGCTGTATGTTTTTTGGGATTTGGATCAAACATTGGAGACAGAATGGAATATCTGTCAAGAGCTTTAAAACAAATCGGCATGGTTCCTGGAGCTTTAATAAAACAGAACTCTTCTATTTATGAAACAGAACCCCTGGGAGATATGCACCAGAGGAAATTTTTAAACATGGTGTCGAGAATTGAAACGGGAATTCCCCCCCATACTCTTCTTGAGATATTGATGGAAATAGAAAAAAAACTTGGAAGAAAACGCCTGCGGAAGTGGGGCCCCAGAACCATTGATATTGATATTTTGTTATATGATAACATGGTAATTAGGGATGAAACCCTAACAATACCACATCCTGAAATAAAAAACAGAGCATTCGTGCTTATTCCTCTCAAAGAAATTGCCCCTGGCTGGATTATTCCAGGTGAGGGAAAGGTGGAGGATTTGGTTGAAAAAGTTGCCAATCAGGGTATAAGCTTCTATGCCAAACCTTTCTCCATTACTTTTGATAAATAGTCGATTTGAGTTTTCTTTCAATAACAGCGAATGTAGTTCGAAGTATCCGGGATTTCAATGGGCATGGAAAAGGGAGGTCGTTTTTTCGAGGATATCAATTTACATTTAAAAGACTGAGTGTTCGGTATTTCTTGAAATGGAAAAGGGGGGAGGTAAACAGAGCGGTTAATCCTGAAGACGTGTTGGATTGATAGGTTCTAGTGTTTTGAGTGGTGCTAGTGCTGCATCAACCAACTTGGATGACTTTTAGGTAGTAATTGGAACCGTTGCTGAAAGGATTCAGGGCAAGTGTTTTCTCTGGCTTAATGGGTGCCCAAACTGCTAAACAACTGCTAAAAAAGAGGCTTTTTTCAAGCCGCATTTCTTCTCTAATAAATATGGTGCATAAATATGCCGTATTTTACCAAAGTGTAGATACTATAGTATAGATACTATTATGCGATACAGCACTAGCAGGTAAGGGCAATAAACAGAGTTTATGTTGTTAAAACTTATTTAAGATAAAGAAGGTGAAAAAACATGGTGCTTGTAGTGGATATAGGAAACACCAATATAGTATTGGGTGTGTATCAGCAGGAGAAATTGATTGTCAATTGGAGGGCATCAACGCATCGCCAGACAGCAGATGAATTTGGAATGCTGTTAAAAGACCTTTTCCAGTATGAGAATTTACAGCTTGAACAGATTAAAGGTGTGATAATATCATCAGTAGTACCTCCTTTAACACCTATTATTGAAAAAGCTTCCCGAAAATATTGTGGTGTTGAGCCCCTTGTTGTAGGGCCAGGAGTTAAAACAGGCATGAACATTTTGTATGATAACCCCAGAGAGGTGGGTGCCGATAGAATAGTTAACGCTGTTGCAGCCTATCATTTTTATGGCGGTCCGGTTATAATTGTAGATTTTGGCACAGCCACCACTTTCTGCGCCGTATCCCAGAATGGATGTTACGTGGGTGGTGCTATTGCTCCGGGTATAGGGATCGCCACTGAGGCTCTGTTTAACCGGGCAGCCAAGCTTCCAAGAATCGAACTTGTTAAACCTGAAAAGATTATAGGGACTAACACCGTAAGCAGCATGCAATCAGGAGTTGTTTATGGATACATCGGCCTGGTAAATTATCTGGTTGAAAAAATGAAGCAAGAACTAGGGGATGAAAACACCTTTGTAGTAGCAACGGGGGGATTTGCAAAATTAATAGCAAAAGAGTCTCCTTTAATAGATGAGGTAAACCCTCTACTTACTTTAGAAGGTTTAAGACTGATTTATGAAAAAAACAAGCAAAAATCAATGTAAAAGAGTAGAGCAGTTAAAATAAAAGCACCATGAGCAAAGATGTCTGGTGCTTTTTAAAACGATGGGAGGGATTAAGATGTATCAGAACCTGAAAAAGATCATACAACAAGAAAGTTTTGTTAAAAAGGAATACAGGTTAATTTCTTTAGATAGCATAAAGAATATAAGTCGAACTACAGGGGTGCCTCAAAAGGAAGTTGAAATAATGGCTCTTAATTCGGATATAGTACCAGAACGTTATTTGAAAAACATGGGTACTATAAAAACAGAGGGGCAGAGGCTGCTTTTACAATCAAAAGTTGCAATAGTGGGATGTGGAGGTCTGGGTGGAACAAACATCGAACTGTGTGCCCGTATGGGAATAGGGCATTTGGTATTGATTGACGGGGACAGGTTTGGACAGGATAATCTTAATAGGCAGCTGTTATCAACTGAGGAAAACCTGGGAGAACTAAAGGTAAATGTGGCAAAATCCAGGGTTAAAGATATCAATTCTTCTGTTGAGGTTGATGCCCATCCTTTAATGCTCAGTGATGAAAATGCCCTGGAACTGCTTTCGGGATGTGATGTGGTGATAGATGCTCTAGATAACATAACATCCAGGTTTGCGCTGCAAAAAGCCGCGCGGAAGCTCAAAATTCCCTTTGTGCATGGTGCAATAGCTGGTTTTCAGGGACAGGTTATGACGGTTTTTCCTGAAGATAGTGGTTTGGATTTGATATACGGTGGCATTAAAGGGGATAGAGGAATAGAGCAGAAAACAGGCAACCCTTCACCTACACCTGCTATGGTAGCGTCATGGCAGGTCCAGGAAGTTATAAAAATCATTTTGAAGAGGGAGGGGCTACTGAGGAACAAGCTGCTGTTTTTAGATGCTCAAACACCGATGATAGATATAATACATATTGTTTGAGGAAATGAGGGTTTTTGTACCACCAAGCCGTTACATAAAATCCCTTAATGCCTGTTGTGCCACCCGATGCCCTTTGGCTAGACCTGCAGCATGCGGGCTACCTTATTCGTGAATGGAGTCAAGGGCGAGCGAAGCGAGGGCGTCAGCCTTTATCCTTGACGGAATGAAACGAATTGGCTAGAATCAAAGGGCAATGAATGGTAATGAAATTCTACGATTTCATGAACATTAAAGCTTAATTGTCCAAAATTAGGGGGTCAATCCGCCAGGAGAGTTGGGTCTACAGCTTAAACTAAAACTTAATAGGAGGAGTTACCTTGAAAATAGGCAACCTGTTCTTTGATGTGCCGGTTTTCCTTGCGCCTATGGCCGGGGTTACTGATCATGCCTTTAGATTGATAGCTAAAGATTGTGGATGCCCTCTTGTGTTTACGGAAATGGTAAGTGCAAAGGGTCTATATTATGGCAGCCAAAAAACCTGGGAACTTTTAAATTTTACAGAAGAAGAGAAACCCATTGGAGTACAGCTCTTTGGCAGTGATCCCGAAATTATGGGGAAAATGGCGGGTCTCGTTTCCGGCTTGGGTTTTGACCTGCTGGATATCAACATGGGATGCCCCGCCCCTAAAATCGTAAAAAACGGTGATGGTGCTGCACTGATGAAAGACCCCTCACTGGCCCGGGAAGTAATGCAATCAGTGGTGTATAATTCCCATATACCTGTTACTGTTAAAATCAGAAAAGGCTGGGATGAAGAAAACATCAATGCCGTTGAAATTGCTCAGATAGCTCAGGATGCTGGTGTATATGCCATAACCGTACACGGCAGAACGAGAAACCAGTTCTATAGTGGTAAAGCAGACTGGATGGTTATAAAAGAGGTTAAAGAAGCCGTTGAAATACCAGTCATCGGAAACGGTGATGTTTTTACACCAGAAGATGCCCTCAGAATTCTTGAAACAACAGGGTGTGATGGAGTCATGATAGCCAGAGGAGCAATGGGTAACCCGTGGCTTTTTGAAAGAACAATAACCTACTTGAAAACAAAACAATTACCTCCTCCGCCTTCTCCCCAGGCGAAGATTTATACTGCTTTAAAACACTTGGATAAAGCCATTGAGGTAAAAGGTGAAAAAAGAGCCATAAAAGAAATCAGAAAACACATAGGATGGTATTTAAAGGGATTGAAGGATTGCAGCAAAGTCAGAAGGAAAATCAACTATGCTAGCAGCAAGGATGAAGTGGAGAACATACTGTTAAGCTATCTGAAGGCAATAAACAATTTTGGTTCTTCTCCATTTTAGTTGAATTTAAGTTTTTCAAACAAAGTCGGTCAATTGTTAAACCATTATAGCTTTCTTCTGGATTCTGTCAAGGGTAAAGGGTTACGCCCCCGGCACTCAATTAACTTTTGAGTGCCGGGCCCTTGACAGAACCCATCCG
>ENA-OSAE01000334-OSAE01000334.1-marine-sediment-metagenome-genome-assembly--contig:-NODE-334-length-23607-cov-23.508662_pt1 | contig 23607 bp, 22 predicted proteins | sample MGYA00237870_ERZ529317 | MGnify/ENA primary metagenome ERZ529317 (study PRJEB26369, sample SAMN03142812) | marine sediment metagenome | biome: marine; feature: borehole; material: sediment... | reverse complement strand
AGGCGACAGAGCTTCTTTCAGCTCATCGGCTCAGCAGACATGCTGGGCGAACAAAGATAGACCCCGCACATCAGGCGCGGGGTCCGTGACAGATGGGCGTCCGCTGGATTAGGCGCGGGCAGCCTCCTCTTCCGCCATCTTCTCCACTAAATTCTCTCCCTCGCTGCTGGCGACCACGGCAGCTACAGCGGCGTCACCGGTTACATTGCTAGATGTTCTGATCATGTCCAGGATTCTGTCGATTCCGGCAATTAGTGCGACCCCTTCGAGGGGCAGCCCTACGCTGGTGACTACCAGAGTGAGCATGATCAGTCCGGCTCCCGGAACACCGGCGGTACCGATAGAGGCCAGGGTGGCCGTCAGGACAATGGTCAGCTGTTGGCCCAGGCTCAGGCTCAGGCCGTAGACCTGAGCGATAAACAGAGCACATACACCCTGATACAGCGCCGTTCCGTCCATGTTAATGGTGGCTCCCAGTGGGAGCACGAAGCTCGATACCTTGTCTGATATTTTGAGGTTGTCCTTGGCGCACTCCATGGTTACCGGGAGAGTGCCCGAACTGCTGCAGGTACTGAAGGCGTACATCGTTGCCGGTGCCACCGCCCGGAAGAAAGTTAAGGGGTTAAGTTTGGCAAGGACCTTAACCATAGATGAGTAGGTAATAAGCCAGTGTAGGAAGACGCCAAGATATACCGCTATGATTACCTTCATGAGTGGCAGCATCACCGCAAAGCCGTGAGACCCCACCACCGGAGCCACCAGGGCAAAGACACCGTAGGGAGCCAGCTGCATGATCATCCCGGTGAGCTTGTACATCGTTTCAGCCAGGGATTCAAAAAAATTGAACACCGGTTTGCCTTTGCTTCCTATGATCCCAAGCGAAATTCCTAAGGCAAGAGCAAAGACGATGATTTGCAGCATATTACTTTCAGCCATGGCCGTCATCGGATTTTTCGGTACTATGTTCACCAAAGTATCCACTACCGACGGCGCGGCCTTACCCTCAAACTCCAGTCCCTCTGTACTCAGGTTCAGCCCCACTCCGGGCACCAGAGCGTTCCCAAGAATTAGCCCAATAATGACAGCAACAGCCGTGGTGACCAGGTATAGACCGATGGTCTTGCCGCCGATTCGGCCAAGACTCTTGATGTCTCCGATGCTTGCGGCCCCGACCACCAGGGATGAAAGCACAAGGGGAACGATGATCATTCTAATGAGTCTTAGAAAGAGTGTACCGATCGGTTTGACTACCGCCACCTTGGGACCGATAATGGCTCCGGCAACGATGCCCAGGACTAACCCGATGAAAATCTTGGTGTGAAGCTTCATTTAACCGCCTCCTTTATTCAGGCTTGAACGTAGCCTCAGGCTTCCTGTCAACGCTAACGTCATGAGCTCCCCCCTTTCATTGTGGTGTGGTATCTGTAATATAGGAGCTTAGGGGTAGATTCCCCTAATCCGTGTGGCCTCTGCCACTCGCCTTACTGCGATCATGTAGGCAGCAGTGCGCATGTCCACCCTGTGTTCTTGGCTCACGCTGTAGACCTCGCTAAAGGATCGAGCCATACGTTTTCTCAACTCTTCGTTCACCTCTTCCCGGCTCCAAAAGAAATGCTGAAGACCTTGGACCCACTCAAAATAGGACACTACCACACCGCCGATATTGGCCAGAATATCAGGAATCACAAAAACTCCCTTCTCCCGAAGTACCACATCCGCTTCTGGTGTGGTAGGTCCATTGGCACCTTCAGCTATCATCTTGGCTGACACCGTATGGGCGTTCTCTCGCGTAATCTGACCCTCCAGAGCTGCGGGAATAAGCACATCACACGGCAAGCTCAACAACTCTTGGTTGGAAATATCCTCGGAATCCGTGAACCCAGTTACCGTACCAGTTCTCTTCTTGTGGCCCAGCACTTTACGGGGGTCAAGCCCACCTGGATTGTAGATGCCGCCTGTTGAATCGCTAACGGCCACTACTTTGGCTCCGCACTCTTCATGGAGAATGAGAGCCGTGGTAGAACCAACGTTCCCGAAACCCTGAACAACCACACTGGCCTGGTTCAGCTTCAGCCCCAGGGCGGCTGCAGCCTCCTGTATGGCGTAGACACAGCCCCTTCCCGTGGCTTCATTTCTCCCCTGCGAACCTCCGATTTCCAAGGGTTTACCCGTTACCACCGCCGGTACTGAGAAGCCACAATGCATACTAAACGTGTCCATGATCCAACTCATGACCTGGGGATTGGTGTAAACATCCGGGGCGGGAATGTCTTTCTCGGGGCCGAGTATGATGCTTATTTCACTGGTAAATCTACGGGTAAGCCGTTCAAGCTCTCCCTGAGAAAGGGATTTGGGATCGCAAACGACACCGCCTTTGGCCCCGCCGAAGGGAATGTCAGCCACCGCGCATTTCCAGGTCATCCACATGGCAAGGGCGATTACTTCCTCCATGGTGACCTGCGGATGAAACCTTATACCGCCTTTTGCCGGCCCGCGTGCCACGTTGTGGTGCACCCGGTATCCCTGGAATACCTCGATGGAACCATCGTCCCGGTTGACTGGAACAGAGACGGTCAGGATCCTTTTGGGGTTGGCAAAAATGCGTTGCAACCCGGGCTCGAGGCCTAGTTTCTCGCAAGCGATGTTAAGCTGTCTAAGCGCCACCTGTAAGGGTGAAGCACTTGGTTCGAAAGGCTCACCAGTAGAAACCTCCATGATCATTCCTGCCTCCTTTGATAAGATTCCAAAGCCCTTTCAACAGCTACACGCGCCAGCACCTCGGGCGGGTCCAACCAGGGAACCGCGATTTCCACCTTCTGCCTTACTAGACTTACCTCAGTGCACCCAGCCACGATAAGTTGAGCCCCTTCGTCCACAAGGCTACGAGCTGCGTCCCTCAGTTTACCGACCGGCCGCTGGTCGCTAATGCCGGCTTTGATCCCCTCCTTCCCATAGACGGCCTCCATGACCAAGTGTTCTTGCATCCACGGGTCGGGGGTAATTACTGTTACCCCGTAGGCAGAAAAGGCTTTCTGGTAAAGACCTGTTGTCACGGTACCCGTAGTTGCCAAAAGACCCACCTTCGACAGGGTAGGAAACTGCTCCGTCGCCGTCTTTGCAGCCTCTCGAATCATGTGTACCACTGGAATGCTAATACCTTGCTGAATGCGCTCATAGAAGTAATGAGCGGTGTTACAGGGGATCAGAAGGAAATCTGCACCTGCCCTCTCTAGATTCCGGGCGGTCTCAAGCATAAGTGGGACAGGATCAACATCCCCCACCAATATGGCTCGCGTCCGGTCGGGGACCTTTGGATTCACGTCTATAATCACCCGAAGGTGATCCTGGTCGGTTTCGGCCGGTGTGGCCTTGAGGATTTTAAGATACAGGTCTACCGTGGCCGCCGGTCCCATCCCCCCCAGGATACCGATGACCCCACTCATTATCCGCCTCCGTTCCCTGAAATTTCTTACATTTTAGGCTCACCGGAACGCAAAACTACGGCTATCTACAGAAAACTACCAAAAAAGATGGGAAGGAAGGTTGGGCCCACGCTCTGACCGACCCTCGCCTGAGGGTGCCGCCTTGGACAATGAGGGCAAGAGAAAGGCAGTATAGGGTAATGGTGTCCCCGCCCCAGTTAAACCTGGAGGGGAAACGAAATAAGGGCATAAGGGTATGAAGGTACGCGTGTTCTGTCGGGGGAAAGCTACGTAGAAGGTTTATCGAGCTCAAGAATGAAGGCCTCAATGAATTTTCTTAAACTAATCCTGGGGAGCCTTGCGGCCTTCCCCTGTAACCGGGCCATTTCCGCTCTCACCTCGGAGAAATCAAAAAATACGGAGGAAAACCTTTCGAACCTGGGATCACCGTAGTCTTCTAACCCAATGGAAGCAAGCTGACGGAGCGACGTCAGGGCTGCCCGGCGAAGCCTTTGTTCTATTGCTTTGGGGTTAACCGATCTCGACAAATAGGTTTGTTGCCGATAGTAATCGGCAAGCCTCACGTAAAGCTGACGGGGGTCCAACCCGGAAGTAACCAGACCAGGTTCATTACAACTAAGAACAGCCAAGACAACAAGATCCTCAGAACCGGCTTCTCCCAAGATCCCCAATTCACCACAGAGATGCTTCGCCTGTCGGCGCCGTTCTTCAAGACGATCACGGAGCGTGCAGCCTATGACTCTTTCCCCGCATGGATCCAGACTCGCGATGGTTGAATGGATGGAGTGAAGAGTACTTCTCACCTTTATGGCGCTCAAAACTTTTCTCACTACTGAAACTACTTCCACCAGGTTAAGCGGTTTACTGATATAAAACTCTATACCTTCTTGGTAAGCCTTTTCAACCATCTTCTTATCGGAGACCTGGGAAAGCATTATGAATGCCCCGTGGTAGCCGGATCGTTTCAAGTTTCTTATGGTTTGCAAGCCATCCTGCCTAGGCATCAGTAGATCCACAATGACTATATCGGGGGAGGTATCCATTATTTCAGCTTCTGCCTTGACCCCGTCTCCTGAGATGCCAACCACATTGCCCAGTTCCCGGTCAACGATAATACGCTCCAGCATCCTTCGTACAGCCGGGTCATCATCAACCACGTAAAACTTACATGACGACACATGCAGACCTCCCTTCAGCGGCACCATACCTCTCAAGAATGGAGAGTTGTAGCGTTCTTCGACAGGCCACATGACCTGTCCTGCTATAAGCCGGACGACTGCTATGAGGTTTCACCTTTGCAAGAACTTGGCCCCATAAAAACATCCAGGCCGTACCAGGGTGCCGACTTTGCCCCCTTAATTTTTCCATCGTGTTAGGCAAAAAAGGCGATCTCCTCGGGAGCCGGAGGCACAGACACTAAGATCTGCAGCAAAGCCAAGGCCGCCAGGGCATCATTGAGGTCTGCCGTTTCGATAGGAGAATGGGAATAGCGCCTGGGAATAGCGATTACACCAGTGGGAATCCCCTCCCTGACCAGGTGTACGGTGGAAACGTCACTTGTTCCGCCCTCAACACATACAGTGGCTAGTTGGTAGGAAATATCGTGTGCCTCAGCGGTCTTGATGAGCAGGTTCCTCATCCCGGCCTGCATAATGTTGCCGCGGATAAACCCGCCGCTTACCAGTGGAAATACCGGGCCTTTACCAATGTCTATGGGCAGCTCCGCCTCAGGCACATCAGGTGTGCCGCCGCAGGGGACGGTGTCCAAGACATATGCAAAATCCGGGTTTACCCGGTAGGTTGCCACCTGGGCCCCCCGCAGTCCCACCTCTTCCTGGACACTGACGACAGCATAAAAGGTCCCTGGGAACTCCTTTTCCTGCAGCTGCCTTAATAATTCCAGTAGGACAGCACACCCCAGACGGTCATCAAGAGCTTTACCGCAAACCAGGTCAGGATTGGTAAAGCGGTCCAGTTCGCTGATATAGGTAACCGGGTCTCCAATCCCAATCCCCATCTTCTGCACTTCTTGCGCCGATTTTGCACCAACATCAACGTACAATTCCTGGTACTTGGGAGTCCTCTGCCGCTCCTGTTCATCCTGCAGATGTCCCGGTTTGACCCCGATCACCCCAAAGCGCCCCTTGACCGCAACCTTTCGTCCCACCAGAAGGGGTTCGACCTGACCGAAAAGCCGGCCAATTCGGAGAAAACCTCTGGCATCAACCGACTTTACCACACTGGCTACTTCATCGGAATGGGCTATGACCATGGAGTTCGGGCCAGGCATTGTCCCCTTCTTGACGGCGTAAAGGTTTCCCATGGGATCCACGAAAACTTCATCAACCAGGGGTTTAAATGATTCGTAGAGACGCTTGACCACTGGCTGTTCAAACCCTGACGCCCCGTGCAGACCAGTCAGTTCTTTTAACTCGGCAAATAATCTTTCCTTGATGTTTTCCAAGTCCTGCCCTCCCCTCCACCATCCTCATCTCCTCACGGTCTTTCCTCTTTAAGCCTGTCTTCCAGTAGCTTACCGCCTACGCCCACGTTTTCAGGACTCGTACTCAACAAGTAGACCACAAAAGCCGATTCGTCGATTCCAGTGAGTTCACTGGCCTTGGCAGTGAAGGATTTGACTAGTTCCTTTTTCTTTTCCTTTTCAAGTTCAGGGCCGTAAAAGAAGATGGTCGGCACGAAAACACCCCCTTCAGGTTCAAAGTGCCCCCCAATAATTTAGGTTAATTTTTTGACTTCTCCAAAAGGCAGTTCATTTCCTACCAAATACTCCTCTCCCTCGTACTTTTTCAGAAGCTCAACCACGCCCCTTTATGATGTCTATCCGCGGCTTACCGGTGGCTCATAGCAGACATCTAGGGCAAAGGAAAGGCGGCACAGCCGCCCGGTTCGCTGTGCCGCCGTTTGCAGCTTGAATCTTCCTGGTGTCTAGTACAGCACCACCCGGTTCAGTTCTTCCTTCCAGAGCACCTTGAGCCCAAAATTCTCAGCGATAAACCTGAGGGGAAGGACGATCCGCCCGTCAACCACCCGAGCCGGGGCATCCAGGGGTTTGGGGACCCCGTCCACGAGCGCCTGGTTTTCACCAGGGGTAATAAACATGACATGGCCAAACTTCCAGATTCTAACCCTGGTTCCGTCCCAGTAAACAGTGTAACCGAGGGCGTCTGCCAACTGGCGGGCAGGGATCATCGTTCTGCCCTTTTCCAGGAAGGGCTGGACGTCAAAGTCCACCCTTTTTCCGTCCAGGACAAGGTCTACCTGGTTACCCGGAAGGTCAAGGCGGTCAGGCGGCCCCACAGGCGGGGGGTCGTCACGCCCAGTCAGTATCCAGTGCCGGACTATTTCCCGCCTGGAACGCCTCGTGGTCTGTCCTTTCTCCACTTCCCCTGCTGCGCCTCCAGCTGGCTTGACTGTATAGGTGCTAAAGTGGTTGACCGGTATGGCCAGGGTATCAGTCTCTTCATCGTAACTCATGCCGTCCAAGTCAATCCAGGAGGGCAAGTCGGCCTCAGATACCGGGTCCCCGTTATCGTCCAAGGCCCCAACCTGGATGTGGTCCCGGAAGTTGGTACTGGTTACCCCGGAAAGGCCCAGTTGGTCCATGGCGTCAAAGAACTGAATCGTCGCTCCTTGTGCCGCCAGAAAACTTAGGGACTCACCGTTTATACCACCACTCAGAGTGTTAGTGCTTGCGTCGTACCGGAGGGTCACCCCGGTCTGCAGCTGCATAAGCTGGGCCCTGTTTCCAACGATGTCCAGGCCAGGACCGAAGGTGATGCGTCCAACCCCTTGCCTGGTGAAGGTAATGTCCTTTTCTGTGTCGTAGAGGTTGTTGAACTCGTGCAGGCCTGGGGAAACACTGATATTCCCGGAGGGCACCTTGATACCGACGATGGCTGGCTCTTCCTCGTCCACCACCACCGGCATTGGCTCAGGAGCTGGCTCCCAGGAACCTGTTGTCTCTTCGTAGAAATAAAACAGGAACCCAACGACCCCGGTGGGAAGGGTCTCATTGCCGGGGTTGTTGATCTGCCCGGATACCGTTATTGAGCCTCCAGCAACGGTTTGTTCCACATAGTGCTCTCCATCCATTTCCTGCATTCCCTGCAGCACTTGTATGGGTTGAAAAGATTCCAGGTCGTCAGGGTCAGTGATGACCCCGGTGACAACCCTGAGAGTGGTGTCATTGGGAATCTGTTCGGTATCGAAGTTAACCGTTACCCCAAAGTCGTCATTGTTAAAGTAAACGTGATCATCATCCTCGTCCTCAAAGACAAGACTCGTGATCGGAGTCTGTGCCGATGCCCGACTAGCCGGAAGGGCCGCAAGAAGAACCAGCACCCACAGCACCAGGGCCAGAGCCCTACCGTAACCCCTCACCAGTGCGAAGCCCATGGTCTTGTTCACTCCCTTCATGATCACCCTCTCCTTTTCCTCACCCTCTTCTCACGCAGCCGGCAACGCCGTAAACCGGCGCCGGACATCTAGAACGGGTCCAGAAGGTCAACCGCTTTCGGCCCTCAGTATCCGGCGCAGGACGGCCGCCAGTTCTTCCCAGCCGGTGAACCGGTGCGACCGGCCAGTGGTGACCTCCTGGAGCTCCCCTCTCCACTCCCCGTCTTCCTCCGCACACCACAACCTAATGACGATCGATAGTGACCGGACCCCCTTTCCTACCAAGGCTGCCACTCCCCAAAAAACAAAATGCCGCCCTGCAGGCAGCATTCTAACAATACACCATAACACCAGCGTAACAAGAAGGGTGTTGCCGGCCAGAATCTTTTTAGAATTTCTTTCCTAGTTGTCGGGCCAGGTCTCTAATTCTCTCGTTTGGTTTGAGACCGAATTCTTCCCTTACCATCCGGCTACAGTCCTCGAGCACCCGCAGGGCCTCAGCCCTGTTGCCAGCCGCCAGGTGGGCCAGCGCCAGGCCTTCGTAGATGTCCTCACGGTACCGGTTGATACTCAGAGCCTCCTTGAAACACTGGATAGCCCGCTCCCGGCGTGTGGGGGATTTTGTGTAGGCACGGCCCAAAAGAAGCAGGGTGTCCAGGTACATCAGTTCAAACCTTTCCCTTTCGGGCAGGGTCCAGTTCGCATAAAGGTCCTCTTCCAGCAGGGGACCGTGGTAGAGGGCGGCGGCTTTTTCCAGTAGCTCTAGCCCCCTCCTGGTCTCTTCCCGGGCCAGGAGCCCTTTGCCTTCGTCGTACAGGCGGGTAAACTCAACCAGGTCCTGAAACTCCACCTGGTACGCCCGAAACCAGACGTGTTCCCGGTCAGCTCCCAAAAGCCCGCTCGCCGCCAAGCCCTCGTCCTGGTAGTAGTCCAGGGCCTTCCTGAGCCGGTTGATGGTAACCCTGAGGGATGCCGCCGACGCTTCCGGGGGAGCATCAGGCCAGAACATCTCCCTCACCTGCTCCCGGGGAACCTTCCGTCCACCGGAAAGAACCAGGTATTTCAGCAGCCCAACCACCTTACGGGTCTTCCAGGCCCTGTTTGGGATTAACCGCCCACCTACCTCTACCCGGAAGGCACCCAGGCAAAAGATCCGCACTGGGGCCGGGGCCTCACCCACTGCCCGGGCCTGGCCCACCCGGGAAAAGGGTATGTTCCTCTCCTCAAGAAGCCGTATGATGGTCTTCCGGACCGGGGGGCGGACTTCCGGCAGGACTGCGGTCAGCTGTTCCACCGCTTCCTCCGGGAACCAGTAAAGGAGGAGATGGGCTGCATAGCCGGGGTAGATGTTCCACCTCAGGGCGTTCAGGCACTGCTTCAGGACCGTAGCACGGTGCCAGTCCCAGAATACAACGTACCTCTCCTTCTGCGCCAAGCCGAGGGCTGTCTTCAGATGGCTTGCAGCCTTTTTCCGGTCACCCCTTTCCTGGTACAAATCGGCCAGGTGCAGGCTGGTGCCGGCCAGGATCTGCTTGGCGCCCTTTCGCTTGCTGGCAGCAGCAGAGGCCGTAAGGGCCCTTTCAGCCCCGTCCAAGTCCCCCGCCGCCTTCAGAACCACCCCGAGGAGGCTTTGGCCGAACTCCTGGAGGCCCTGGCCAGAGGTCAGAGAACACAGCTGGCGGTAAGCATCCCTGGCTTCGTCCACCACAGGCTCTGCCGCCCCCTCGTTGGCAGCCACCACGGCCAAATCCAGGCGGGTAATGGCCTCCATGGCGTAGTTCCCAGCCCGGTTGAAGAAGTACCGGGAAGAGTTTAACAGTTCCCGCGCCCGGTCCCACTGCCCCCGGTGCAGGTAAGGGAAAGCCCGGGCCCGCTCCGCGTAAGCCATGTAGTAGGCGGAACCATACCTCTCCCCGATCTCCCAGAGTTCTTCACGCACCTTCTCGCCTCCTTTTTCATCGTCCTGGCAGTACAGAACCACGTGGTACAGAACGAGGGCCATGCCCTTCCAGACATCGTTATTTTTCACAACCGGAAGCTCTAGGGCCTCAGTGATCAAACGCCGTGCTACCTCCAGGTCTCCTAGCCTGTAGTGGATCATGCAGGCATAGGCCAGTGAGGCCCAGTACCAGTCCTCGTCAAGGGGAAATCTCTGGCTGAGATTGAAGAGCCATTTCCCCCGGGACAGCTTATCGGTCCAGGTGGCCTGACTGAGGGCAGCCACGGTTAGAACCCCCCTCGACCACGGGTCCCGGGCCAGGGCACTGACAACCGGTATCCGGGAAGCGGTCTTCTCCAGTTCCTCCACCCGGTTCTGCAGGCTGTAGATGGTAGTCATGTAGATCAGGGCTCGTACTTGCAGGTGCAGCTCTCCAGAGCTGGCAAAGGCAGTTGCCGCTCGATCTAGGCAGTCCAGGGCCAGGGACGGGTTGCTGTGCTGGTACACAAAGCCCTTGAGGTACAAAAGATAAGGGTCTTGGTCCCGGATCCCAGATGGTAGTTGTTCAAGCCACTTTAAGACCTGGGCCACCATCCCCCGGTCCAGCATCTCCTGCCCGCGGCGTTTGACGAGTTCAACTGCCTTTTGCGTATCCCCAGCGGAAAGGAGGTGGTCCATGGCCAGGTCCAGCTGTCCGGCGGATTCGTAGTGGGAGGCAGCCCTGAAGTGAAGTTTCCGGATGTCATCACGGCTGAAGGTCTTTTCGAGAAGTCCGTGCAGGTATTCCCGAAAAAGGGTGTGAAACCGGTAGGTGGGACCTTCCTGACCCCGCACGGCTGTCAGAAAGAGGCCGCTTTCTAACAGCCCTTCGAGCCAGGTGTCCGCCTCCGGCACACCGAGCACAACCTCCAAAGCCTGCGGGTTTAAGGTCTCAAAAAGGGAAGCTTGAACCAACAGCCGACGGGCTTCCGGGTTCTGCCGCCCCAGTACTTCCTGGGCGAAATACTCGAAAGCATACTTACGGTAGGGAAGGAGGTCATTCAGAACCTTGGATCGTTGATCCCGATCCTTACCGGCAAGCACCCGGGCCAGCATGACCACGCCTGCCGGCCAGCCCTCTGTCCGGTCAACTATTTTTTGGATCTCATTTTTCCCAAGCTTGAGCCGGTAACAATCCTTCAGCAGGCTTTTCACCTCATCGGTTCCAAGCCTGAGCTCCCTTACTCCGATCTCCCTCACCGGAAACCTCAGGGCCAGTTCAGACAGGGGCAGCCCGGAGTGCCGTCGGCCGGCGACGAGGAAGTGTACAAAGGGCGGGGCCTCCCGGAGAAGCTGCGCAACACATGCAGAAACCCCGGGGGAACCCCCGGCGTGGTGAAAGTCATCAAGGTTGAGGACCACGGTACCGCCGTTAGCCCGGTCACCCCATTTCCACAGCTCATCGCAGAGGGCTCCCACAACCAGGGGGTGCTCGCGGTTAATTTCCTCAACACTGTTAAGGGTCCGCCGGGTCCCCTCGCCAAAGCCAGGTAAGGCCAAGGACAGGCTCTCCACCAGGTGGGCCAGGAAGGTGTCAACCCTGGTATCAGCGGCACCTAGTGAGTACCAGGCCACCCAAACTTGTGGCTTTCGGTCTCCGGCCTTGGGGTCAGTGTCTCGACCCGCCAAGGCCTGGTGGATGGCCACCATCAGGGTGGTCTTTCCGTACCCAGCTGGAGCCGTGATCGAAACCAGGCGGGTGGAGAGGACCGCGCGGGCGAGGTGGGAGTAGTACGGGCGGTGAATGATGGTCGGCTGCACCAGGGGAGGACGGATCTTGTTCGAGGCAATCAGGACCGTACTATACACTTTTGACACCCTTTGAAGACCGAAGTTGAAGAAACGTTTCTTAATATTTTCGATATTGTAGGCTTTTTTCCTGTAAAAAGTTTCTTCGATTTCCTTCCTGTTCAAAAATTGGTGCAGGTTGCCACATTCAACTAATTTTCAAGGTGGTACCTACTACCATAATTATTTCCTCTCATGAAAATTAAGTTCTACATTTTTTATGAGGACCAACCATCCTGCCCTGCTGTCACCAAGAAACGTGGTTGATTGAGGTCAGCCCCCTCTAAATTACGGGGGTCACATTTAGAGCAGCCGAAACACGATTGGTGTAGACAGTTTAGACGTCTTGGTCCTGACCCGGCCGGATCGGGAACTTAGAGGCGGTAAACTTAGTCTCTAAGTACGGGAGGGATTAATAATGTGGAAACAAACTTCACTATTCTGGATCGCAGCCCTTGTCATCTCTTTGCTGGCGTTTTCCCTGGTTGGAGCCGGATGTGGGATCGACGGTGGGGCAAAGCCCAGCATTGACGCCAAGGAGGGCCAATCGAGCGGAGATGTACTGAAAGCTCCTGATGAAGGTGCAAGCTCAGCGGAACCCGACAGCGGCATCACACCGGGCAGCAAGAGAGGGTCGCAGCCCGGGACGGGCCACGATAGGGCGTTATTAGCTGAAGAGGCGATACAGCTGCAGGGGGTTGGCACATGGGTAGAGCGGCTCAAGGCTAGACCGGGGGTGTACACCAGTGTCTTCGGGTCCTACCGGGTGTTCCTGATCTCCATGGGGGAACGACCAACGGCGGGCTATACCGTTGAGGTCAGCGATATCTCCAAAAGAGATGGGCAGTGGGTTCTTGAAGTGGTGTTCAGGAAACCCGGACCCAAGGATGTCGTTGCCGAAGTTCTAAGTTACCCTCATGCTGTGGTGGCCGTTCCAGATGATGGCCTGAAAGTCGTCGTCCGAGAATTGGGGGGTCCTTCCCAACAGCGCTCCGAAGACTTGCCCATTATCCCGTATCCACCAGAAGGACCAAGCGGCTATGTTGAAGAAAGCGAGAACATCGTCATCGAAATCCCGCAGCCCGGTCAGGAAGTGAAAAGTCCAATTCTGATTAAAGGGTGGGCTCGGGTCTTCGAAGGTTCCCTTATCGTGGTGATCGAGGACGGGCACAACGAACTATTCCGCGGCCCGGTCCAGGCTTCTAGCGGAGTCGGCTGGGGGACCTTTGAGGTTGAGGTTGACTACGAGAAACCCACCAGCCCACATGGAGCAGTGATCATCTACAGTGAGGATCCCCGGGACGGGTCCATTGCGGAAAGAGTGATCGTGCCGGTGAGTTTCGCAGACTACGCCAACTGACCAGCAGAGAACACCAGCGACCGGATGTAAAGCCCCGAAATAAGACTGGGAGGATGGGGAGTCAGAGCTCAACAACCTCCCTTAGGTGCTCAGTTCAGGGCGGAAGGCTAGAAGCAAACCTCTTGGCGAGGCCCCGACCTCATGGGTTGGGGAGGCCTCTGAAGCTAGCGGGAATTTTAGGTGCTAGCCTCGGGGTTTGAAGCGGCCGGCTTCGGGCTGGCTGGGAAAGTGAGGGTGGCTTGATTCAGCCCGGAACCGGCAAAGGCGAATTCCCGGTCTTCAGAGGAAAGACCATCGATGATCGAGAAGGAAGTCTTACCGTCCATTTTGGAGGAGGTGAGGTTTCTCTTGGCAGTTAGCGTCTCTTTTAATTGGCCGGGAATGGTGGCTTTTCTAATCTTAGCGTGCTTATGCTTAGCAGGACTTCGGTACTATTCTCGCTCTGTACATTTCCGTTCGCCACTTTTCTGGATCATGGGAATCCTGGTATGCATCGTGGTCGCGTACTTACTTGCCACTTTTCTAGTAGTCCCGTTGTTGCTTGGCTAACCAGCGGTTTTCCCAGAAGGGGATGTGCCCCACCCGGGGCACGGCCCGCAGGATACGCGTCCCTGCCGGAGGATCCGGCCGCAAGGGCCGTGACCAACACCACCAACAACCCAAAGTCCATTCTCGTGCCAACACTCACCAGGTAGGTTCGACGATGCTTACGGAATACGAGGCGCCTCCTGCCGCGGACGTCGCCTTATTTCAACAACTCCCACTTCCAGATCCCGTCGACACGGACCATGTCCGCCGTGTGCCGGGCGTCCTTCTCAAGGGTGCCTTCCATCACCTGGGCGCCCGGGCACCAAGCTACAGCCCGAGATGAGAAGGACAGTGAGAACAACGACAGCAAGCAGAAAGAACGTTCCGCGGCGCAGCACAATCCCCATGCCAAGAACACCTCCACGGTGCTGAACTTTAGTCTTAACTTTTGCACCGGCCCAGCACGGGCCCTTTGATATATTGGACGCTTACAGGGGCGTTTTTGGTTCAGGCTTCTTATTGTTGAAACTAGTTTTAGCAGCCCGGGCCAGCCTCTTGACCTCTTCCTATTTTTTCTCAAGCTCAAGGTCCACCTCACTCATGCCGACCTGGCGCCAGAACTCTAAACCAGCGACGCCGGAAGCGGGCAATACTGAGTGAGAAGATCATCAGCGAGAAGACTGCCAGGGCGACCGCCTGGGGCCAAAGGACCTCCAGACCCACCCCCTTGAGGAAAACCCCGAAAGCGATGTCCATATAGTAGCGCAGGGGGCTCAGGTAGGACATGTACTGCAGCGCCGGCGGGGTGTTCTCGATGGGTACCAGGGTCCCCGAAAGGAACATCACGGGAAAAAGCACGAAAAAACTTAACAGAAGCACCTGCTGCATGTTCCGCGCCAAGGTCGCTAGGTAGACGCCGATCCCCATGGCTGCAAAAAAGATCAGGGTGGAGAGCACGAAAAACAGGGGTAGACTGCCCCTCACCGGCACGTGGAAGACGAAGACCGCGATGGACACCCCCACCACAAGGCCAGCCATCTTGATGATCCCCATCGGCAGGATCTTGGCCAGCACCAGTTCCCCGGAGGTGATGGGGGTGACCATGAGCTGTTCCAGGGTACCGGCTTCTTTCTCCCTCACCACAGCGCCGGCGGCCAGCAGCAGGCCATCACCCGCTCCCTGCCAGTAAGGCAGGCCATCTCCAGAACCCACTCCTTGCACCACCTTTTTCTTTTCCCTTTCAGGCCGTAAATCCCGGCATAAAAGTCAATGTTCTCTTCGACCGTCAGGTCGTTATAGAGGGAGAACTTCTGGGACATGTAACCGATAAGAGGCCTGACCAGGTGAGCCTGAGTGCTGATGTCGAAGCCGGCCACGGTGGCCCGGCCTGAAGTGGGGGGTAGCAGGCCGCACAGCATGCGGATGAGGGTGGACTTGCCGGAACCGTTGGGTCCCAGGAAGCCGAAGATCTCGCCCTTGTGCACTTTGAAACTAACTGCGTTGACCACGGTGAAGCTGCCAAAGCACTTCGTCATGCCTGTCACCTCCACCGCGTACCCTTTGTCACGGTGAGAAGGGTTATGCACTGGATCCGTGAACCCGACTGGCGCCCTTTCTTTCCGGGCTAGCGAGGTCCGGCCCCCTCCAGGACCTGCGATGGCCGAGACAAAGATGTCTTCTAGGCTAGGGTCCACCCGCAGGATCCCCTCTACTACAATTCCCTGGCCTTCCAGGTAGTCCCTGATCCCTTGTTGCTCCCCCGCGGCATCGGACACCACCAGGTGCAGGTCCTCGCCGAAGATATGCACATCCTTGAAACTACGATGCTGTTTCAGCATTGTGGCAGCCTTTCGGAGAGGTTTGGCGGTGATGGGCAGCCGGTCCGCCTCCCGAACGGCATCCACCCCCGCGACGGTGGCGCTCCCGCAATTAGGAGTCTTGAGCCCACACAAAATCTGGATGGTGGTCGTCTTGCCAGCGCCGTCCGGCCCAACCAGTCCGAAAATCTCCCCTTTTCTCACCTACAGCCGGATACCGTCCACCGCTGTCACTTTACCGTATTTTTTGGTCAGGTGATCAGTGACAATAGCGTAGTTTTCCATGGCTTAACGGCCCTCATCCAACAAAATCTCTGCATCAGCCGGCATACCCGGCTTAAGTAGACCCTCCGGATTGGCAAGACTGATCTTAACAGCATAAACCATTTTTGTCCGCTCGTCTTTCATGTGCACGTTCTTGGGAGTAAACTCCGCTTCCTGGGAGATGAAGGTGACCTTGCCTTCCAGGGGCTGATTAGGGTAAGAGTCGATGAACACCCGGGCGGGCTGTCCCAGTTTCACTCTCCCCAGTTCCCGTCCCGGAAAGTATACCGTCAGTTCCAGGTTATCCAGGTCCACCAGGCGCACCAGGGGAGTGCCGGGGGCGACCAACTCGCCTTCATCCACCAGTTTGTTGACCACCGTCCCACTTATTGGGGCGCGAATAATAGCCTTGGCCAGCACTGCCTCCGCCTCGGCCAGCACCGCCCTAGCGGTCTCTTCCTGGGCAAGGGCCGCTTGCAGTGCGGCTTCCGCCTGGGAAAGGTAAGCCTGCACCCCAGATGCTTCCTTGCTCTGGATACCGGTACTTAGCTCACCGGTTTCCGCCAGCTTCAGGGCCGCCCTGGCCTGTTCCAGTATCTTCTGCGCAGCCTCATACTGGGCGGTAGCAACCTGGTAACCGCTTTCCACCGCCTTTCAAATTCCCCTGGGGAAAAAAACATAGCCCGTCAAGTGCCCCCCTTGCGCCAGTACCACAAGTAGGGTTACAAGTGTCTTCCTAATCTTAGGGTCTATTCTAGCACCTAAAACCGTTGTAAAAAATCATTGCACTCCAGCTAGATTTTTCGAGTCTGTGTCGAAGTAGTTGGTAAACCCCCTCCTCAGGAGTTGAGTATCATGCCCTGGAAACAGTAACAGACCGGTGCACAGAACCAGCGCTTGTTTCAGGTGAACCGCTGGATGACCTGGTGCAGAAGATCACCTGCTGTACCGGATCGAAGCCACCGTAGGCCTGTCCTTCCACGAACTGGTGAAGAGCACGTATGCTCATGAGCCTGCCCCAGGTCGGCCTGCCTGGGATCCGGATCTGCCCTTCGGGCTGACGCCGATCGGCCGCCTGGTTAACCTGCCGGATCATCACCTGGAGCAGGAGGTCCGCATGCATACCGGTTACCGCCGGTTTGTAGGGCTCAACTGTGAGGGTCCTCGCCGGCTTGTTGGAGATGGGATATCTCCCGTAGATGCCGTTGCCCAGTCATGAGCCAAAACCCCTTCCAACCCGACAGCACCCGACCTACCACCTGCACCACTTCCACCAGCGCCAGAAAAGCCTCGCGGGGATCCCGTAGAGAGTGCCTTTAAGGAGGTTCAGGCGAAAAACCAGAAGTTTTTGGGTCCGTGGCGGGGATTAACTTTCGATCAGGGTCAACCACCTCAAGTTTCCCGAGCCAGAGTGAACGGCATTGAAGGAAAGAGCTCCTGCCGTGGCAACCAGGCCGTGCAAGGGGAAGACGCCTGGACTTGTCCTTCTCGCCTTCTGGACGGTATTGTGGAAATCGCCCTCCCGTCGACCGTAGAACCAGCTGCTTGTGACCTCGCGCAGTTTTTTGTGGAGGTGTTGATTCAGGTGATTGACAACAGCTATCGACGTCTTGCTCCTTTTTATAGAGCGCGCACCACACACTCTGGCCCTGGAGTCGGCTGCCTTGAAGTCGGTTGACCATGTGCTGGAGGTAGCAGTCGGGGGTGGACACCTGGCAGCACAGGTCCTGCCTCTGATAAGTAAAGGCTGGTATGATGGCGTGGATCTTAGCCCCGAGATGCTGGAGAGAGCTCAACAGCGTTTAGCGAGGACTTCGTACAGGAACTACCGCCTCTTGCAGGGAGATGCCCGTGCTCTGCCTTTGAAGACCGCCAGCTATAATGTGTTGTTTAGTACCTACATGTTAGAACTTGTCCCGCTGACAGAAATCCCGAGAATCTGCGCAGAGTTTGCGCGAGTGGTTAAAGCGGGAGGCAGATGCGTAGTCCTGACCTATGCCGGCGGTTTCGACTCGCTGTGGCAGTGGGCCTACAAGCACTGGCCGGGTATCTTCGGTGTGCGAAAAGGAGCAGAATTGACTCCACTGTTGCAGCAGGCCGGGTTCAAAATTGAGACCAGATCGATGGTCAAGTGCAGAGGCTTGCTCAGCCAGCTGCTGGTGGCGGTTAGGACGGGGAGTACGTGAAAGTCCAGGTGGTGAGCAGCCGTGGAAGAGTGAGTTGAACTGAGAAATCAAGATGGAGAGGATGTTCGGTTTAGGGAAGCTTTTTTGGCTCGTGAACCAGCCAGCTGATCCACCGTCTACTACAGCCTGGTTCTCAAGTATCGAGGCGCATGACACGCGAAGGGGGAATTAAGGTGAAAAAACCCTTTTTCGTTCCCTGTTGCGGGGTGTCAAAGGAGGGCCTTTTGCTGTAACCTACTGGGACGGAGAGACGGAGGTCTATGGAACCGAAGAACAGGTACGTGACCAGGTTAATGGAGAGTCAAAGAGGCAGGTGTCGGTCCAGTCGCAGTCCACACCGCGCTTTCGGTTAATCCTTCGGGAGAAGATATCACTACAGGATGTGCTGGCCAATCCTTCTGTCGAGCTGGGAGAGGCTTACATTCAGGGCAAGATCGAAATTGAGGGCGACCTGCGCGAATTCTTTCGGATCGCTATTCAGAACCAGTCCAGGTTGGCGGCTGCCGAGGTCAGGGGTTTGGCTCAACGTTTTCTGAGACGGCAGCGGTCCACCAGTAAAGAGGAGCAGGCTGAGGGCGTCAGGCAACACTATGATCTGGGCAATGACTTCTTCCGCCTGTGGTTGGACGAAACCATGAGTTACTCCTGTGCCTATTTTCGCCGGCCCACTGACTCGCTGCGGGATGCCCAGCTGCAAAAGATCCATCACACCCTGCGCAAACTGAACCTCAGGCCCGGGGAGAGGCTGCTCGATATTGGAAGCGGTTGGGGTGGGTTGATCATCAGGGCGGCGAAGAAATATGGTGTCCAGGCGGTGGGCATCACCCTCAGTAAAAACCAGGTCGAGGAAACGAAGCGAAGAATCAAAGCCGAGGGTCTGACCGGCCAGGTTGAGGTACGGCTGGCTGACTACCGGAACCTGGCAGAAGAAAGCGAGGTATTCGACAAGATCGTCAGTGTCGGCATGTTCGAGCATGTCGGTAAGGAAAACATCCCGGTATATATGGAAGCCGTCAACAAGATGTTAAAGCCTGGCGGCCTGTCAGTGCTGCACACCATTACCCACTGTAAAGAAACCCCGCCCAACCCGTGGATGGAGAAATATATTTTCCCATGGGGCTACATACCTTCTTTGCGCGAAATAGTGTGGCAGCTGCCCGAGTTTGACTTCCATCTACTGGACGTCGAAAGTCTGCGTCTGCACTACGCCCTCACCCTGGATCACTGGGCTGAGAACTTCGAACGGGTAGTACCAGAAGTCAAGAAGATGTATGGCGAAGCCTTTGTCAAGATGTGGCGGTTGTATCTGGTGGGCTGTGCTGTTTCGTTCCGGTACAGCGGCCTTGACATCCATCAACTGCTGTTCTCCAAGGGGCTCAACAATGATCTCCCGATGACCAGGGAGGGCTGGTATGCATATAAGGAATAAGCTCCATTGGAATGATGACTTACGGCAACCGCAAAGTTACTCCAAAGCCGGGCTCTTCTTTCTCTGGCAACCTTGACCCAGGTGCAATCTGGCCCTGGTAGGGAACCTCAGCGCCGCAGTGGGGGCATTTCCATAACTGCTCGCTCGGGTCGGCTGTGCATTAAGGCTTCGGGCACTTCCTCCAGGGCATCTTCTCACCTCCCGTCCTCAGGCTGAAAACGGAAAGGGCCCCGGGGTTTTATCGCCAGGGCCCAGGGCCTGTGACTCTTGGAGTTATTCTTCTAACTTCTGGAAGGTCACCTCCCTACCGTGGGGCAGGGTTGCCACATACCATTTGCCATGCCCAAGGTCTCACCCTCAGCCTTGAGGGCGGGCACGGGGCCCGGAGACTCAGCAGGGTTTGATGACCCGGGTCGAATTTTCGACTTGATGGTCTAGGCGTGCCTGTCGAGGAATTCCGAGATGGCGGTGACCACAACATCTTTTTCCTTGTACGCTCGCGCTCTGCAGAACCTTTCAAGCCTCCCGGCCAGCTCGGCAGGCAGGCTGTACCCTTTGGCAACGGTTGGGCCCGTAAAGGTCCGGATGTTGGGAACCGTTTTCTTGACTCCCACGCTCTTCTCGAACCAATCGAGAAGGGCCAGGATTTCTCCAGCCCTCTCCTCGAGGATGGCCGCGGCAGCCAAACCAGGCTTCCCCTGTGACCTCTCATCTGGGACGTAGTTCTGCTTCTCGGGATCCCACCGGTAGCCGTAGCGCCGCATCAGCTTGGAAAGGCCCTTTGTATCCGCGTAACCCAGCTTCCGCGCCACTTCGCGCGCATCCTTACCTTCCTTGAACAGTTCCACAGCTTCCTGGATCTTCTCCGGTCTTGCCATCGCCGGCCCCCTTATCATGAATTAAAGCAGCTGAACTGCCCTCTGCAGCTGGTTGTTCCCGAGGTGGGCGTAAATCTGGGTCGTGTTCACCGAGCCGTGCCCCAGCAGGGCACTGATCTCCAGAAGGCCCACCCCTTTCTGGTAAAGGGCGGTTGCAAAACTGTGCCTTAAGGTGTGGGCACTGATGCTCTGCTTGAAGCCCGCCCGGCGCGCAGCCTCCCTGATGCACTGGCTCACATAGGCGGGTGTGATCCCGCCACTGCGGGTGGAAAAGAAGATCTCCGTTCCCCGGTGCACCCGGTGGTTCTCGAGATAATCCTTAAGCCTTACCACAAGGCGCGGGTTGAGGGGTACTATCCTGTCCTTCCCCCCCTTGCCCTGCCTGACGGTAATAATGTTCCTTCCAAAATCGACATCATCTAGCCTCAGGCTGCAGAGCTCTGAGTTCCTGAGGCCCGTGAGGTAAAGGGTCCAGATAATGGTTTTTATGGTGCGGCTCCGGGCCGCGGAAGCCAGTCTAGACACCTCATCTTTACTCAGAAAGACGGGCAGGCGTTTGGGGACCTTGGGAGTGATGATTCCTTCTGCGGGGTTGTGGGTGATTACCTTTTGGCGGACAGCATATTTGAAGAAGGACTTCAGAGAGCCGAGATACCTGCTGATGGTCCTCTGGGAGCAGCCCTTTTCAACCTTCAGGTAATGAAGGTAGCCCTCGAGGTCGGCCTCAGTGATTTCATCGGTAAAGGCCTGGCAGTTCTTCTTTTTTTCAATGTAGTCCGCAAAGTACCTTAAATCCTTCCGGTAGCCGTCAATGGTGGCACGGCTCCTCCCCGACCAAACAAGATATTCTTCCACAAATCTTGCGGAGTCCTTTCTAAGGGTCACAGGATCACCAGTCCGTCCTTGCTTGATGGAGATAGAGAGTTAAGGTAAAGCGAACCTAGGTTCAATTTTACCATAACATGACAAAGGCAGAAAGTTCTGTTTTATGCGGTTTTCATGAAACATGGTTTTTCTAACAGAATTTTCCCTTATTTATCATTCCTTTTCTTGGTTTTTTGCCAGGAAACACCCTTGTCCTCGAATCTTGACGCGATATCGTTGAAGTAGAACTTGCAGAACTCGGCGGCAGCTTCCCTTAACTGACCTGTGTTATCATGCCGCCTCAAGAGAACACGCAGGCCTTCGATAAAGGCGGCAGCAACTACGTAAGACAGGTACGGATCCCTTACGGCCCTCCTTTCCCTCAGGGGGCCGAAGAGGTGTCGCTCAAGCTTCTCTGAAAGCTTCAGGATCGTCTCAGCGCGAAATCCCTCGTATTCGCTCCCCCCGCTTCCATAGACCAGGATCCGGAGTTCAAGGGTGTGTTGGGCGTGAATTTGAACCAGCCTTGCTGTGATCTCGTCCATGAGGCGGTTCAAACACTCTGCGTTCTCGACTTCTCCTAGGTGTTCCCAGACCTTCATCACTTTCTTATAGGCCGGCTCTACCACCGCACGAAAAACCTTTTCTTTGCTTCCGAAGTAGCGGTAGACGTTGCCCACTGCAACTCCCGCTCTTCGTGCTATGCCGCGCATCGACCCCTTCCGAAAGCCCTTCTCGTAAAACTCAGCCAGGGCCGCTGCCAGAATGGCCTTCCTTACCTCTTCTTTTAGAACCTGCGGCATCTGCCTCCCCCCTACCCCGACACTAAAACCTCAGTTCTTTTTACCGCACCCGATTCCTCCCCGAAACCGTGCCTTTCTCAGGAACTCGGTCACGGCAGCCGTGAGGACTTCATCCTCTGACCTGTTGTGCGCTAGGCTGAAGCGCCATAGCTGTTCGTCCACCGAGCGGGGGAGGATGAACACCCTGCGTACGGTGCAGTTGCTCAAAGCCATTCCCGCCTCCATTCCCCTGAACCAATCCAGGAGCCGGAGCAGTTCGTCTGCCCTATCCTCAAGTGTGCCGGATGGACGGCGGTGCGGTCCCGTGGGTCCAACCCGAACATAATTCTGCACTTCGGGGTCCCACTTATACCCGTGCCGCCTCATGAGGGTGGAAATGCTTCTTGGATTCTCGTACCCTAGTTCTTCGGCAATTTGCCTGGCATCCTTCCCCTGTTCAAAGAGCCTGATCACGTCCAAAACCCTGTCTGGTTCGCCCAAGGCCGCCACCTCCTTACAAGACCTCTACTGCCTTTTGGAGCTCGCCACCGGCTAGGTGCGTGTATACCTGGGTCGTCTCCACTGACTCGTGCCCAAGCAGAACACTAATCTCCAGTATGCCTACGCCTTTCCGGTAGAGAGCAGTTGCAAAGCTGTGGCGCAAGGTATGGGCACTGACCTTTTTCTGGATCCCCGCTTTCTGGGCAGCCTCCTTGATGCACTTTGTGACGTAAGAAGTGCAAATCTTCCCGCTCCTCGTTGTGAAGAAGTACGCGGTCTTCCGATCATGCCGGTACAGGCGAAGGTACCTCTCAAGGACCTGGGCGAGCCTTGAACTGGTGGGTACAACCCTATCTTTGCTCCCCTTGCCCCTCCTGACGTACACCAGCCTGCGACCGAGGTCGACATCTGCCAGTTTCAGGCTGCAGAGCTCACCGTTCCTCAGGCCGCTAAGGTACAGGGTCCAAATTATGGATTCAATTGTGGGGTTCTGAGCGGCCCTCGCCAGGCTGGTGAGTTCTTCTTCGTCAAGGTATACCGGAAGGGTTCTGGGAACCTTCGGGGCCTTAATCAAGGCCGTGGGGTCGTTCACCGTCAGCCGGCGCCTGCAGGCGTATTTATAGAAGGATCTTAGAGAGCTCAAATACCGGCCCACGGTGCGGAGGGAGAGCTGTTTCTCCGCTCTCAAGTAATGGAGGTAGGTTTCCACATCCTCTTCGGTGACTTCGTCCGTAAAGACCTGGCCGTTGTACCTGCGTTCCATGTAGTCTGCGAAGTAGCGGAGGTCCTTAGCGTATCCTTCCCTCGTGGCCGGGCTTCTCCCCGCCCACAGAAGGTGTTCGTCGACAAACTTCGAGGCATCGACACGGAGCGTCACTAAAGTCACCCCCGTGGTGCGCTTTACAAACAGTATTCCCAGCGGGGGTTGAAAAGTTGCGTTAAGGAGGATTAACGCAGAATGACGAAAGCTAGAAAGCTTCTTGTAACCCTACTCGTGGTTACATTCGTCCTCGGGATAGCCAGCTTCGCCAGTGCAGCTTCCCTCTCCGACATCGCCGGCGAAGACTACGAGGACGCCGCTGCAGTGCTCAACGCGCTGGAAGTGCTCCAGGGCTATCCCGACGGAACCTTCCGCGGTGAGAACGCCATCACGCGGGCCGAGTTTGCCGCTGTTGTCGTCAGGGCTCTTGGCCTGGAAAGCGCGGCCACCTATGCCAAGGGTTCCAGCCAGTTCTCCGACGTCGAAGCCGGAGCATGGTACACCGGGTACATCAATGTTGCCGCCAACGAAGGCATTGTCAACGGGTACCCGGACGGAACCTTCAAGCCGGCCAACAACGTGACCTATGCCGAGGCCGTCACGATGCTGGTCC